>Ga0126384_10000960_pt1 | contig 16721 bp, 16 predicted proteins | sample PanSoiMetPlot_36_FD_92543 | JGI IMG/M metagenome (GOLD analysis project Ga0126384, IMG submission 92543) | Tropical forest soil microbial communities from Panama - MetaG Plot_36 | ecosystem: Environmental > Terrestrial > Soil > Tropical forest > Bulk soil | place: Panama | collected 2016-02-17 | reverse complement strand
GCAGCCGTTCAACTGCACGGAGAGATGTCCGGCGCAGTAGGTCAGGGTTGAAAGGACAGGAGCGAAGGGCAGGGTGAGAGCCCGGCCTGGAGCGCCTGAAGAAGTGGAGAGGAGGGCCACATCGGTGGCCCTCCTCTTTTGCTGTTATAGACTGGTTTCTTGCGTTGCCGACTGGCTCCTTTGATAGCCTCCCTATGGGCTTAACCTTGACAGATTGATAGCCGGTCTATACTTTATAAGTTTCCGTTTTTAGACGATTTTTCTATGTTCGAAGCACTTTCAGACAAGCTGAAGAAGGTACTAAAGGATCTCCGCGGTCAGGGGCGTCTGGGAGAGGCGCATATAGAGGCCGCGATGCGGGAGATTCGCCTCGCGTTGCTGGAAGCTGATGTCAACTTCAAGGTGGTAAAGTCGTTCATCGACCGCGTGAAAGTGAAAGCGCTGGGCCAGGAGGTCATGGGCTCTCTTTCACCCGCTCAACAGGTCGTCAAGGTTGTATACGATGAGATGGTTGAAATGCTGGGCGGAACTTCGACCCAGTTACTATTCACAAAGCGGATTCCAAACGTAGTAATGATTGTCGGGCTTCAGGGCTCGGGCAAGACAACAACCACTGGAAAACTTGCGCGACTATTGGTTGATACGCAGAAACGGCGGCCGCTTCTGCTATCGGTGGACGTATATCGACCGGCGGCGCGACAACAGCTGTCGATAATTGCTGATGCGATTGGCCAACCTGTTTTCGAGGGCGCGGGCTTAGACGACCCAATCGAGCTCTGCCGGCAGGCAGTTCGGGAATGTGAGCTTACAGGCTATGACACATTGCTCATAGACACTGCGGGTCGCCTGCACATAGATGAAGAGTTAATGACCGAGCTTCAGCAGATAAAATCGGAAACAGCACCGACCGAGATTTTATTCATAGCTGACGCGATGACCGGCCAGGATGCGGTACGTTCCGCTCAAGAGTTTCACGAACGCATCGGTCTAACAGGAGTCGTGCTAACAAAGATGGAAGGCGACTCCCGCGGGGGAGCGGCTCTATCGATTAAGGAAGTCACCGGTCAACCAATCAAGTTCCTTGGTGTTGGCGAGCGTTATGATGCGATCGAGGCCTTCTACCCGGACCGCATTGCTCAGCGGATACTCGGCATGGGTGATGTGCTTTCGCTGATTGAGAAAGTACAGGCTGAAGTAGACCAGGAAAAAGCGCTCGAGTTACAACAGAAGCTCCAGAAAGATAAGTTCTCGCTTGAGGATTTTCGCGATCAGCTTCGGCAAATGAAGCGGCTGGGCTCGCTCGATAAGTTGTTGGATATGTTACCTTCGAATTTGCTCGGAGGAATGAGGATGACTCCGGAGCAGACCGCGGAGATGGAACATAAGCTCAAGATCACGGATGCGATCATAAGCTCAATGACTCCTGAAGAGCGGCGGGATCATACTCTCTTGAACGGGTCGCGGCGGAAGAGAATTGCGCGAGGAAGCGGGACCGCGGTTCAGGAAGTGAACCAGATGATCAACGAATACACCGAGATGCGCAAGATGATGCGAATAATGACATCGGGCGGACTCGGGGGAATGATGGGCGGGCTTATGGGCGGCGGGCTGCCGAGTTTTGGATCGGGTTCGAGGCGGAAGGCCACCAAGAGGCGCAAGAAGAAAAAGAAACGATGAGGCTCTAGATTCGGGTATAATGGGACGAATGCCGGGCAGGCAGCAGTGCTCGGCGAGACGAGAACCGGCAGGTTTCGGAATGGGCAAAATGCCCGCTTTCCTGAATCAACCGTCATCAGTGTCCGGAACTAATAAATAACTATAGAGAATAGCGTCAGAGGTGCTGTAATAGGAGAAGACGCTATCTCGACTGCCAGCACGGAGGTGTAATTTGCTTTCTATCAGGTTGACCAGGATGGGCGCGAAGAAGAAGCCCTTCTATCGGATTGTTGTGACCGAGAAACGGTCGAAGCGCGACGGGCGTGTTGTCGAATCAGTAGGTTATTACGATCCTTGCCATAACCCGGCTGACGTAAAGATCGATCGGGAGCGGGTGAAGTATTGGCTGGAGCGAGGAGCTCAGCCTTCTGAGACTGTTCGCAGTCTTATGAACCGTAAGGTTGAAGCTTCAAACGCCGGAACCGTTGTTTGATGACTTCGCGTCGAGTTAGTGGCCGGGCCGAGCGTCTTTCCTCTCGCACGAACGCTTAGAAGGAGGAGACGTATGAACGAAAGTTCATTAAAGGAAGTCGTCGAGACAATTGCCAGGGCTCTCGTCGACCATCCTGAAGAGGTGGCCGTCTCAGAGATCGACAGTGAAGGGGCTACGGTTCTTGAACTAAGAGTCTCTCCGGATGATCTTGGCAAAGTAATTGGAAAACAAGGTCGCACGGCGCGGGCGATCCGAACATTGCTTAGGGCAGCCGGCATGAAAGCGAAAAAACGATTCGTGCTGGAGATTCTTGAGTAGTGACTGGAAACTCGCAACAGAATTCGGGTGAAGAGGACATCGTAATCGCTCGCATCGTGAAGCCCCGCGGCATCCGAGGCGAGGTCAATTGTATTATCCAGACCGATTTCCCGGAACGATTCTCATCGTTGGAATCAGTCACTGTTTGGTTACCAAACGACGCGCGAGTGAAATTGAAGATTGAAGACTCCTGGTTTCACAACGATCGAGTGATTTTGAAATTTGAGGGGTACGATACGATGACCGCGGCGCAGGATTTGACCGGCGGCCGTCTGGTGATCGCGGACAGCGATCCTGAGTTGCTTGAAGACGGGCAGTTTTTTGAACATCAGGTGATTGGCTCTGAGGTTGTCACCTCGACTGGACGATCGATAGGTCGCGTCAAAAGCGTGATGCGAACTGGTGGTACAGACATCTTGGTACTGCAGACTGAGGAAGGCGTGGAGCGAATGGTTCCATTTGCCGATGAGATCTGCACAGAGGTTGATGTGAACGCAAAACGCATTACTGTCGATCCTCCGGATGGTTTGCTTGATTTGTGATCGCGAAACGTGACGAAGCTGGAGGCCAGAAAGCTTCGATTCAGAATCAAAAGCGAAATGCGGTTCGATGTCATTACGATCTTTCCGGAGATCTTCAGCGGGGTCTTTGATTTTGGAATAGTTCGACGCGCAGTCGAAGCGGGGCTGATTGAAATTCACGTCCACGACCTGCGCGACTACACGAGCGATAAACATCGTCAGGTCGATGATAGACCGTTCGGCGGAGGCGCGGGGATGGTAATGAAGCCCGAGCCGCTTTTTCGCGCGGTGGAGACAGTCGCTTGCGACAGCCCCAATACCAGCGTTGTGTTGCTTTCGCCTCAAGGACGGTTATTTGATCAGGGGCTGGCTGAGGAGTACTCTCGTAAGCCCGGCATAATCTTAATTTGCGGGCGTTACGAAGGTGTTGATGAGCGAGTAGCTGAGCACCTCGTCAACGATGAGATCTCGATTGGTGACTATGTGCTTTCCGGCGGTGAGATTCCGGCGATGGTCGTGGTAGATGCGATTACACGACTTATCCCCGGGGCGCTCGGTTGCGGAGAGTCGGCTGAACAAGAGTCGTTCTCTAAAGGCCTGCTGGACTATCCGCATTACACGAGGCCCGCTGAGTTTCGCGAGCTAAGAACACCCGATGTGTTGCTTAGCGGTAATCATGCGGAGATCGAACGGTGGCGCCGGCGAAAATCAATCGAGAAGACGCAGCGCCGAAGGCCTGACTTGATACGTAATCGCGCCATCTCGGAGACTGAGGACAGCCAGATCGATGCGATCTTAAAAGAGATTGAATGAGTTTAACGGTGGAATCTCCGCCGAGTTAGAGCGAGGTAATAACTATGAATCCAATAGTACAAAATGTTGAAGAGCGACAACTACGCAGTGATATTCCAAACTTCCAATCAGGTGATACAGTTCGCGTTCACGTTCGAATTAAGGAAGGCGACAAGGAACGCATTCAGGCGTTCGAAGGCGTTGTCATTGCGCGCAAGCACTCAGGCGTGCGCGAAACAATTACTGTGCGAAAAACAAGTTTCGGCGTCGGAGTTGAACGGATTTTCCCGTTGCACGCAAGCGTTATTGATCGCATAGAACTTGTGCGTCAGGGGCGTGTGCGTCGCGCGAAACTCTACTATCTGAGAAAACTCCGTGGAAAGGCTGCGCGAATCCGAGAGCGAGATACGCGGGGCGAGCGAGCCATGGCTGCAGCGGCAGCGGCGGGCTCAAAAGCGACGGACACTGTTGATGTGAGCGAACACCAATCAGAGCCAGAATCTGAGTCTTAGGAAGAGCGATAGGCTCCGATAGGAATCGGTCTCGCGTGATACTGCTCGCACAATGAAATTCACATGTTGATTTCGCTGCTCGTTGGCACATACGTGTTTGCAGTTCTCGTTCTGGTCGGCGCGTTCTGTTGGTACGGAACGCGCCATTCAAATGGCTTGAACCAGGATAATCACCCGCCATCAGGACCCGTTTAAAACTGATCCTGTTTAGTATCTCCTCGCCTTAGATCTCATGAAGACACGTAGAGAGATATTGGAAGAGTTTGTCGCACAGGATGCGAATGATTCGTTTTCGCGTTATGCCCTGGCGCTGGAATTGGAGAAAGAAAACAGAGTCTCCGACGCGCTTCCGCAGCTTCGCGAAGTGATTGCTCGCGATCCAGGTTTAGTAGCGGCTTACCAGCAGCTGGGAAGACTACTCGCTCAAAGCGGGTCCATTGATGAGGCTCGCGAAATTTACCGTCAGGGTATTTCAGTCGCGGGAGCAGCTGGTGACCAGAGGGCCCGCAGTGAAATGCAGTTAGCGCTTGATACGCTCGACTGAGTCTCATCTCCATCCGGCTCCCCTCTTAATCAGCAAAATATCTTGTGGTATAGTGCCGTTCACGTGCCCAATTTGCGCCGCGATCTTTCCAGTTGAGGTACAGCAATGAAGAAAACTCTCTTCGCCTTGATGATGATTCTGATCGTCTCTTCTTTTGGGGTAGCCGGACCTTCACAGACGCCAACAGTCGAGCAATCGCTTAATATGAAGTCCGTAAGCGGACCTAGAATTTCCCCGGACGGACGTTACGTGGCTTATCAAGTCCAGAAGACTAACTGGGAAGAAAATGCCTTCGAAACTGAGATATGGATAGCGCGTGTCGACACCGGTGAAACGTATCGACTAACCAACTCCAAGAAGTCCAACAGCAATCCTGTTTGGTCTCCCGATTCAAAACGACTCGCATTCATATCGGATCGCGATGGAAAGCGGCAGATTTATGTCATCGCCCCGGCAGGCGGCGAGGCAATTCAGCTCACAAATGTCGAAACCTCGGTTTCCGGAATGAGCTGGTCGCCGGACGGCAGTTCTATTGCTTTCACCGCGTCAGATCCAGAAAGCAAGGCGCGCAAGGATCGCAAAGAGAGATATGGCGAGTACGAAGTCGTACAAGGGGATTACTCTTTTACACATCTGTGGACAATTGGTGTTTCCTCAGGCACGAGCGAGAAGAAGGCCGAACCCGTGAGACTTACCGACGGATCAAGTTTCACCGTAAACGGCTTCTCATGGTCCCCGGATTCAAAGCGAATCGCGTTTAGCGCCGCCAAGGACCCGGATCTAAGCTCATCGGCCACGGGCGACGTGTACGTCATCACAGTGGCCGACAAATCGTTCAAGCGAATCGTAGATACCGCGGGACCAGATGGAAACCCGGTGTGGTCGCCCGATGGCCGGCAGATCGCCTATCAGACGGCTAACGGACGCGAGTTCTTCTATTATGCTAATTCCTATATAGCAATGACTCCGGCAGAAGGAGGACCCCGCCAGGTCCTCACTGAAGTCTTTGACGAATCGCCGGGCATAATTGAGTGGGCTCGCGACGGCATCTATTTCGGAAGTTTACAGAAGACCGCCTCACATCTGTTTCGTCTGGATCCCGCTAGCAAAGCGATCGAGCAGATCAGTAAGCCGGCGGAGTATGGTGCATCCCAGTTCTCATTCACCTCCGACTATAAACAGGTGGCATTTGTTGGAGCTGGCGCGAATGATTATCCCGAGGTCTACATCTCTCAGGTCAAGCAGTTTCAGCCGAAGCGTCTGACTACTATGAGCGACCAGATGAAGGAGTTTAGGCTTGCGAAGCGGGAAGTGATTCAGTGGAAGTCCACCGATGGAACTCCTATCGAGGGAGTCTTAATCAAGCCTGCGGGGTTTGATCCGGCTAAGAAGTACCCGCTGCTGGTTGTGATTCACGGCGGACCGACCGGTGTCGATACGCCAGTTGTTCGCGCGGATCGCTATTACCCAATCGAGATGTTCGCCGCAAAGGGAGCACTGGTTCTCCGGCCAAACTATCGAGGCTCTGCGGGATATGGGGAGAAGTTCCGATCCCTCAACGTCCGCAATCTTGGGGTGGGCGATTACTGGGACGTGATCTCCGGTGTGGATCACTTGATCAGTCAGGGAATAGTTGATCGTGATCGCGTAGGGGCGATGGGTTGGAGCCAGGGCGGTTACATTTCCGCATTCATCACGTGTAGCAGCGATCGATTCAAAGCAGTCTCGGTGGGAGCGGGGATCTCAGATTGGATGACTTATTACGTCAACACCGACATCCATCCGTTCACGCGACAATATCTAAAGGCCACTCCCTGGGATGACGCAGAGATATATCGAAAGACATCGCCGATTTCTTATGTAAAGAATGCGAAGACTCCGACGCTCATTCAACATGGCGAACTGGACAAGCGGGTGCCTATACCAAATGCCTATGAACTTCGGCAGGCGCTTGAAGATCGCGGCGTGCCGGTGAAGATGGTTGTCTACAAAGGTTTCGGTCATGGGATAGATAAGCCAAAGCAGCAACGGTCGGTGATGGAACAAAACTACGATTGGTTTGTTCAGTGGATTTGGGGTGAGCGGCCGGCGCAGGAAGGAAAGTTATAGGTTATCGTTCCTGGTAACGCAGTGGATCGCTGGCGCCGGCCTCCGCGAAACCTTTTAGTCGAAGCAGACAGCTGTCACACCTGCCGCAGGCAATGCCCTGTTCCGATGGATCATAGCAACTGTGAGTCAGTGAGTAATCGACCCCAAGCTTCAATCCGGTACGAATAATCTCAGCCTTGGACATCGTTATTAAGGGAACGTGGATCTTTAACTTCAGCTTTCCTTCGACTCCCGCCTTTGTTGCGAGATTCGCCATTTTTTCGAATGCCGTGATGTACTCGGGGCGACAATCGGGATATCCGCTATAGTCGAGCGCATTGACGCCGATGAAGATATCTTCGGCGCCCAGAACCTCAGCCCAGGCGATTGCATACGACAAAAAGATCGTGTTTCTGGCTGGAACATATGTCACAGGAATGCCGGAGGAGATTTCCTGGTCTTTCCGGTCTTTTGGTACGGGAATCTGGTCAGTCAGTGCGGAACCGCCGATCGCACTGAGATCAATGTTAAGGATCAAATGCCGTTCGACTTTGAGTGCATTGGCGACAATTTTTGCGCTGTCGAGCTCGATCGAATGTCGCTGCGAGTAATTGAAAGAGATTGCAAAGGTTTGAAACCCCTGGTGCCTGGCGACGGCAAGGGTTGTTGTTGAGTCGAGCCCGCCACTGAGCAGGATCACCGCTTTGTCTCTTTTGCTGTGCATTCTTTGTGCTTTGATTTATTGCACAGCACAATCGGCGTTTCAACTCGCGGCTCTTAGATTTAAGTCAAAGAAATCTTTGGATAGTTGGGTCGTAAAAGCTTACGGTCATCGGATTTACGAAGTAGTTAGGCGGCGGGTCCGTCGGACGTTTGCAAGCTCTGTCACACGACACTGTGGACTCATGCGTCCTGTGATACTATATATTGTGTTATCCAAGTATCTTGGCTACGAGATGTTGATGTCGCGGTAAAGCTCTTTAACCGAGCACGACAAAGCACTAACAGCACGACAAAGCAATAACGAATGACTTGTGATCCAGATGGAGTAACAATCTTGTTGCGGCGCTTCACCGAGATAGATAATCTGTCTATCGCTTGAAGTCCTATGACCTATCAAACCTACCATCACAATCGGAACTACGCGTGCAGGATCACCGAAATGATCCTAAAGGGCCACCGCTGCGTCGTCTTGGAGAATGAAAAACTCCGAGTGACGATTATTGGGGACAAGGGTGCGGATATTTACGAGTTTCTTTACAAGCCGCGCGATATCGACTTCATGTGGCGTACCTGGGTTGGTCTACGTGATCGTTCTCACTTTGAACCGTCGAGTCCGCGAGCTTCCGGGGCTCACATGGATTATTACGAGGGTGGCTGGCAAGAGCTCTTCCCAAATTGCGGAAGCCTCTCGCTCCACCAGGGCGCCGAAGTGGGGCAACATGGAGAAGTGCTCCTGCTGCCCTGGAATTACATCATAACGAAGGATGAGCCCGAGGAGATTGAAGTGCGCTTCGAAGTACGCACCGTGCGTACCCCGTTCCATCTGGTGAAGATTGTTGGTCTGCGTCGCGGCGAGGCGATACTGCGCATTAACGAGCGTGTCATCAACGAAAGCGGTCAGGACGTGAATTTCACCTGGGGCCATCACCCAGCGCTTGGTTGGCCTTTCATTGACGAAAGCTGTCGCATAGACCTGCCGGCGTGTCGCATTCGAACCTTAGGCGATTTCACTCCCTCGACATCAAGATTGAAACCTGATCAAGTAAGCAACTGGCCGATGGCATCCGGTGTAGATGGCGCTCAAATTGACATCTCGTCTATTCCGGGACCCGACGTGTCTGCTAGTGACATGGTTTTTCTTGATGGGATTCCTGATGGTTGGTTTGCGGTCACTAACAGAAAAATCGGCATCGGCTTCGCGATGCGATATCCCGCGGACGTCTTTAAACAGTTGTGGTACTGGCAGGTTTATCGTGGGGGCAGCGATTATCCATGGTGGAGTGCTACCTACACAGTTGCACTCGAGCCTTGTGCAACCTTGCCGGTATTATCACACGCCGCGGCGCGCGGAGAAGCGCTCAAGCTTGGCGCCGGAGAAAGCATTGAGATCGACTTGTTGGCGATCGCTTACGAAGGAGCTGAGCGAGTCATCGGTGTAACTAATGAAGGAGTGATACAGCGCTAGGGTTTCGCTTGCTTAACCCGTTCGATTCCCGCCCGAGCCGTTTCGTCTCGTTGACCTGAAGCGTCAAAGGCTTTTTGATATGTAGCCAACGCTTTATCGTACTGTTTATCACTTTCGTAAACATACCCCAGCTCTAAAAGGGCGGCGTTATTGGTCGGCGTCAGGCTGAGAGCCTTCTCTAGCGCTTCTGCGGCAGGCTTCCACTGCGACGAGCGGGATTGTGCGACGCCGAGGTTGTACCACGCACCGGCGGAATCTGTGTGCGCGCGGGCATACTTATCCAGAAGCGGCGCGGCCTTCGCGTATTGCTTATCGACCAGGTATGCCTGTCCCAGGAGGCCCCATGACCGCTCATCATTTTTAACAGCCATCAGTCGTTCGCCAACTGAGATCAGTTGTTTAGCGGCTGCCGGGTTTTGACGGATCTGCGAAAAATAAATGTCTGCAAGCAAAGAAAGAGAGTCTGCATCCTTTGGGTCGATCGCGAGCCCCTGGTTGAGCGCCGCAATTGCCTGGTCTGTTTTGCCGAGTTTATTTTGAGCGTAACCAATGTAGTAATAATTAGTCGCGTTCGTCTTCATTTCTGATGCAGCGACAGTCAGGACCGGAATGGCTTCGCCGAAACGATTCGTGAAAATGTAAGAGCGCCCAAGTGCTGCGCGAGCATTGGCGTTAACCGGTTGCTTGCTCTTTTCTGAGATAGAGATGTACCGGCCCAGGGATGCTATCGCTTTGTCGTATTGTTTAAGTTGATACTGGGACATGCCGATGTAGTAGTTTCCGGCAGCCTGACCCTTCTCATCTTTCTCCGCACTTTTTAAATAGTTTTGAAATGCATCAATTGCATCTTCATAGCTTTGAAGCTGAAAATGGCTCGAACCGATGTAGTACCAGGATTGCCAGGCATCAGGGTTCGCCTTTAGGAGAGCGTGAAACTCGCGGATGGCCGGACGGTACTGTTTCTGATTATAAAGAGAAACCGCGTGATCCCAATCTTGTGCAACGACGGTCAAGGCCCACGCAAATATGAGCACGCAACCCGTTAAGGCCGAGTAAAATTTTCTCATCATTTTTGGACACCTCCGCTGGACTCTCGAGGTTCTCGTTAGCGCAGTTCCTGCAATGATTCTATCCGCCTCAGCGCAATCGATTCAAGAGACTAATCCCAAAGTGACTAATCCCAAAGCTTAAGACTCGATTGATCTGGGTTTGAGTTGCCTGTTGTATTATCGACAACTAAGGTTAAGACCCATTGCGAGCATTCGTTACAAAGAACAAGACGATGAAGTGGCACAAAATCGCGTGGCTTGCCAATGCCCATAAACATCCTGCACAATATCACCCTCTGCAGTGGACACTCGCACCGAGACCCTGACAAACAAGAAAATGAGGTAGCAATGAAGACGATACACTCCGTATTTATCAAGGTTGCTGCGGCCTGCTCGATCGCGACAATCGCCTTATCGGGCGCAGCATCCTTTGCTGGATATTCGCGTTATCCTGGACAAGAAAAAAATCAGGCCAAAGATAAACAGGGCGCCGCTTCAGATGCCGAGCAGAAAGCGCTTGCAAAGATCGAGTCGGCGCCAGATGTCGCAGCAAAGGTTGCAGCTGCGGGTGAGTTTGTTAAGAAGTTCCCGAAAAGCTCATTGCGTCCAAAAGTGGTAGGTTACATCGGGCAGGAGATAAGCAAGATCCAGGACGGTCCACAGCGAATCAGCCAGCTCGAAAGCATGCTAACTGTTTTCAAAGAACCGGCGGACGTCGAGATTATTAATCCTATCCTTGTTGATACATATTTTAAGGAGAATCGTCCTGATGATGGATTCCGCGTTGCTGCAGCGTACTTGTCGAAGAACCCAAATGACGTTGCAGTTCTCACCCAGGCGGCGCTGGAAGGAGTCCAGCAGGCGAAAAAGAGAGAGGCAAAGTTCGCTCAGCAGAGTATGCAGTACGGCTCAAAAGCGATTGAACTAATTGAAGCCGGAAAGAAGCCTGAGAATTTCGATGATGCGAGATGGGGAGAGTATCGGACACGCTGGCTGCCGATCCTTTACCAGAACCTGGGTTTGCTGTCGATGATGACCGGCAATAAGGCCGATGCAAAAACGAAGCTGGATAAGGCCGCCGCACTCGACGCTAAAGATCCTTTTACGTTTGTTTTGATTGGAAGCATGTTGAATGACGAGTACCAGCAATTGGCAGAACAGCATAAGGCTGCCTCAGCAGGTCCCATGAAGGATTCGATCCTTAAACAGGCTCACTCCAAATTGGATGAAGTTATTGAGGCCTTTGCGCACGCGGTGGGACTCTCTGAAGGGAACGCCACTTATCAGCAGCTGCACGACCAGATACTCGGGGATCTTCAATCGTACTACAAATATCGGCATGGCGGCTCGACTGATGGGTTGCAACAGCTGATAAACAAGTACAAAGCTCAGTAAAGCTCATAGGAGCGCCAAGGATCGGATTGTGTATATGCCCGTCAGCAAGGATGAGTTTCGGACTGCGTTAAGCCGGTTTGTCAGCGGGGTAACCGTAGTGACCACGCTTGCGGATGATGACCGGCCGGCGGGCATAACCGTCAGCGCGTTCTCGTCGGTTTCGCTGGAACCACCGCTCGTGCTGGTGTGTATAGATAAGCGAGCGTCGTTGCACAATCATTTGGCCGAAGGAAGACACTTCGCGGTAAACATCTTAGCCGACCATCAGCAGGGCGTTTCCAGACGTTTTGCTTCAAGGGACGAAAATAGGTTTGAAGGTGCGGGATATCGCTGTGGTCTTCACGGAGCGCCGCTTCTTGAGGGTGCTCTCGCGTATATCGAATGCCGCGTTGCCCATGTTTATCCCGGTGGAGATCACACGATCATAGTGGGCGAGGTGGAGTCGACCAGCGTAGCGGACCACAAACCGCTGGCTTACTTTCGGGGGAATTACGGTAGCCTGCGTGATTAGTCTGCGTGATTAGTCTTTGAGATCTGAAATCTTAAATTTGAAATAGTTTGAAATTCCAAATTGCGGATTTATTGCGGGTCTCAGAATCCAGATTCCATATCAATTGCATATTTCAGATTCCAATTGCGGGAGGCGCGGACTCGGGCCTCTATGCTTTTCAAATTTCAGATTTCAAATTTCAGATTTCAAATAATTCCGAATTTTCAAATTGCGGAAAATTTCGGATTATTGCGAAGCTCGAATTGCGAATTTCAAATTGCGAATTTTCAAATTGCGAATCTCACATCTTATTCCCGCCTTCTGAGCGACTCGATGAATTCGACCAGAGCGCCGTTGAATTCATCGGGGCATTCAATATTCGAAAGATGTCCGGCCTCTTCTATCACTTTTAATCTCGCCCCTTTTATTGCTTGACGCATGCTGTCTGCTTCCGCAACCGAAGTGAGTTTATCTTCCGTCCCTGAAATGACCAGCACCGGAAGATCCATCTCGGGAAGCAAGTCAGTTGAGTCGCGACGTGCCGCCATTGCGCGCTGGGCGTCAGCAATTCCACCGGGAGAGTTAGACTCGATAATCGTGCGTACCCGCTGTACGACGGATGGTCTGCGCTCGAGTGAGGTGTGACCCAGCAAAGCAGAAACCATTTCCTCGGTAATGGAACTCACACCCTCGCGCTCGACTTTCTCAGCAAACCTATGACGTCTCTCCTTAGCCTCGGGCTTGTCCTCGGTCGCACGCGTGTCTGCCAACACCAGTGCTTGCAGGGTTTCTCGGTACATCCGATAGTACGCGAGCGAGACATACCCGCCCATTGAGAGTCCTACCAGGACAATTCGATGGACTCCTACGGCGGTTAACAACTCGCGCACATCGGCGGCCATCTGATCCATGGACACAGGAACTTCCGATCCGCCAGACCCGCCAAAACCTCGCAGGTCAACGGAAATTGTGCGACAGCGACTCTGTAATGTATCTAACTGATCGTTCCACATCTGCTGATTGAGCGGGAAGGCGTGAAGAAATACCAGGGGGATACCGGTGCCCTGATCGCGGTAATCCAGGTCGATTCCGTTTATTTTTATCAACATTTAGATAAAGTGATCCAAACGCAAGAAATTTGCAAGATTCCCCTTTAAGCCCTTGTGGTCCTGTAGATTAATCCTCGCACTCGACCCTCGAAGGAATCAGGGGATCATTGCTCACACTTGATTATCAATTTCGCGTGTTATACTCGGGCTTCCCCACATGAAACGCGCCGTATTGAAAATTGACGCTGTGAAGTCCGGTCGAGGTGAAACTCCTAGTTCGGTTGCCCCTTCGGCGCAGAGTTCTATCGAAGCAACTCGGAGGAAGGATGATTTCGTTGATCGGCTCGCATAGAAAACTCTTTTCAGCGCTTATTTTTGCTGCCGTTTTTGTTTTTGTAATCACGCTTACCGGTATTTTCGACACGGTGTTTGCCGCGGATGATCCACCATCCGCCGGAGGCAAATCCTCGCAGTCATCCCTTGATATTCCCGGCTCGTTCAAGGACCTTCCTGATGCCGGAAACGCAGTAACCGCAAAAAGGTCTCCGCAGCAAATCGAGTCTGTCACTCCCGTTGACTCGGAGCTTCCGCGCCTCGACGTAGATGCAGAGAAGGCTGCAAGACCCGATTTCCTGTCGACTCTCGACATTGACTCATTGTCAAATGCGGACCTGGTAGATTTCCATGCAACAGCCTACTGCTTGAAGGGTCGAACCGCTTCTGGCGTCAGTGCTCGTCCGGGAATGATTGCTGCAGACCCCAGCGTGCTGCCTCTCGGGACTGTCGTGCACCTGCGCGCCGGGCGATACACCGGGACCTACACTGTGGCGGATACAGGCGGGCGAATCAAAGGACGTCGAGTCGATGTTTACGTCGAGAGCCAGCGCGAGGCCGTCGAGTTTGGAAGGCGGCAAGTAAAGCTCAAGGTTTTAAAGTCCGCGAAGCGCGATCGGGCTAATAAAAACGTTCTCGCCGATATGTGATTACCAGTAATGCGAACTTGTTGTGGCCCGCTGCTTGGAATCAGCAGCGGGCTTTTCCATTTTTGAGATCTTGTTTTCGCTACGGTGCCGAGGCTATCACTCAGCTCCTTGTACCGTCGACTGCCTGGTCTGCGGCGATTAACTGTTAACAGATTTCGATGTATGTTTCGCAATTTCTAGCCTCGGCAGACTAGACAGTCTACGGTACCTGCAGAGACGCGCTCATAGTTGCACGCCCATCGGTTGCGACTGAGAAGTACTGCACAAGCGCGTCGCGATACCTGGCAATTTTATCCAGGACAGTGCTCGATGGTTGTGCGCCCTGCTCGGTTAACAGGATGAAAGCTACCCTGAAGTCCTTTTGCGAATGCTGCACGTCGGGAATGCGCGGGCCCTCGCGTTCCACAATCTGGGCAACTGAAGTCGTTTTTCTAATGGCGCTCAGCGAAAAGCCGGAAGCAGGAGATTTTTCGCGGATGAATTCTTTCAATTGTGAGTTGGTGGTCAAATACGGGATTTCACTAACCTCATCAGATGAACGCAGACCCATCAGATACTGATCAAGTGGAGTGAAATAGTTGACGGCCGTTTCGATTGTAGTAAATGTACCTGACCCCGCGTCTCGCCATGCGTTCCCTTCCATCAAGGACGAGAAGGTTCCCGGCGAATTAGTCCGCGTATCAACTAGAAAACTCCAGTGCGCGTTCTCGCGGCCGAGCAGATCGTCTTTGATGTCGTGCTCGGCGTCGAAGCGCACATAAGCGAGCCAGCGATGTCCCTGTTCATGACATACAATGCTTATTGCTGAGTTTAAGCCGGCTGCTATTACCTGCGGGTTTCCGGGCCAATCAGCCTGGTTGCCCATGGTCACTATCGTCGAAAGCCTGTCGGCGCTTCCATAAACAAACCCGCGATCGAAGTTCCGCAAGCCGATTCCGCTAATCTGGTTTCTTACATTAAATGAGTGAGCTACGCCCAGGCCGTTATCGTACTCGAAATCGGACCATACAAACGCTGTGTCAAAGCTATCGGGGAAGTGTCGATAGAAAGCTCGCATCAGCGCCGGCAGATCGAGTCGCTTCTGTTTACCGAACATCTGATAGACGGGTTCCTTGATCGGATCGGCCGGAGGTCGGGAGAAATCAATCGCCCGCGGTTCACCATCGAAGCCTCCGGGAGATATTCCTACGAGAGCCGCTTGAGCCTTTACCTTCCTGTAAACGAACGCAATTCGCCCGTCGTCATATAAGGCGACTTGAAACGTACTAAGACCCTCATAGGCCGGTTGTCCCACGCCGGACCAGGTTACGACATGACGATCCGCAAACCGTTTGTAATAAATCTCACCAGCATCAACGACCTCGAGATCGGCCCACAGCGGCGCGATTCGGGGAAGGTCGCTGGCAAGAGCCGCCGGGGATAGTCTGGCAGTGGTGTCCCCACTGTTGAAAGTAATGTATCCGTTAGTTCCGATGTAAATCGTGTCGTAGTATGTCCCGAAGAAAGGAAATGGGGCTTCGGGGAGCTGGAAGTCCCGATAACCGTTATCCCCATCCTCGGGCCTCTTGTCTACTCCAAAAAAGAATCCAAGCCTGCCACCGACATCTCTGGTGAATCCGATGTCCCCCAAAGAGATCCGGTAGCCATTACCTTCGGGCGTGAAGAGTATTGAGCTATTCTTTAAATTGAACTTGATCGGGGAGTATATGACCGTGCCGTCATCCTCCATAACAGCGATATCCCCGATGTCGGCAAGAGTCGGCCCGGCAGCCGACAAAATGGAATCTGCGACAACCGAACCGGTGCCCTTCGAACGGCTTAATAAGTTCGATTTGTGAACCAGCCACTCGTCAGTTGCACCATCCGGATCATAACCACAATTGAATACCGGGCTGGAGAAGCGCGAGGGTGATCGGCGCACTGAGGAATCCGCAGAGCCGCGATCCGTCCAGCCTATGGATGCGATCAAGAACGCCCCCAACAAACACGTTACTGCCAACGGATAGGGACCATTACGACGTCGAACCTTAGGAGTGCAGTGGACAGACTCGGATTTATGAAAAGCAGACATGATTTGCTCCGAGGTTTACGGGGGCTCCTGAATAGCAGGCGACATTATATGAAAGCAGCTGTCGTCTTAACAAGCGTACCCAGGTGCGGAGAGGAGCGATTGGACGAGGGCAGGGTCTCACAGATTTTGATCCAGAGAATCGACTTCCGCTACGCCTGTACTAGAGTGAGCCACGGAGGTTGTAAAAGCTGGTGCGAGGGCTTTTATACCAACTCGTTCAGGTGGGTGCCTGACGTTGTAGCCTAAAGCCGCGGCAACCCCGATCCCCTCGGAATAAAGCAAAATCCGGCTGCTCACTGGTCAGATTCTTTGTGAAAGTCCTATGTATCAGGCAACACAGATAGATTGCCGCAATTGAAGAAATTATTGGGATGGAGAAATTCTTTGCTTGACAAACAAACCGACGTTGGCATAAAAGGGCACTAACCGTTTGGCCCCGATTTGCGTACAAATAGGGTTGCGGCGTGGCACGCGGCGCGAGGTCAGAGCTATACTTGTAGCTGAGAAACTTCTCCAACGTTCCGACGCTTCATTCAGCCAAGGAAAAGTTGTTTGTAAAACAGGAAAGGTTC
>Ga0126384_10000959_pt1 | contig 16746 bp, 12 predicted proteins | sample PanSoiMetPlot_36_FD_92543 | JGI IMG/M metagenome (GOLD analysis project Ga0126384, IMG submission 92543) | Tropical forest soil microbial communities from Panama - MetaG Plot_36 | ecosystem: Environmental > Terrestrial > Soil > Tropical forest > Bulk soil | place: Panama | collected 2016-02-17 | reverse complement strand
TACACGGTCACCCATCCGTTCGGTGTGCAGACGTTCGTCGCCGCGGCCGACGGCACGATCAACTCCACCGACGACCAGGGCTGCCCCGCCGTTCCGCCGCCCTGTGACTTCTCGCTCGTCCTGACGTCAACCAACGTCGGACCGTTCCTCAAATGGGACGCGACGGCCCCGACGCCGCCGGCCGGCTACGTCGGCGATGGCCAAACCCCGCACAGGATCACCGGGAGTCCGACCGGCAATAATATCTTCCGCGTCGACGGCCCGAACGTCGGCGGGCCCGGCGTCAATACGATCCAGACGGACCTCTTCACCGTCATCGGGAAGATCTTCGTCCCTGCGACCCCCGCCGCGCTGACGGTCGACCGAACGAGCTTCTCCCGCACGGCCGCCGGCGGTTCCGAGATCAACCTGTTTGTCCACACCGCCGGCAATGCCACGGTCGTGGCCACCGGAACGGGGATTCCGAGCACCACGCTGACAACCGATCCGGCGAGTGGCCGAGCCTACGCCCGCATCGTGCTCGCCCCCGGTGCCGCCGTTCCCCCGACCGTTCACTACACGGCATCCGTGCCGGGGAGTCGTGACACCGTCCGCGACGGCCTGATGACCGACGAGGTCACCGTCGCCGGTGCAACCTACAGCATGGGCACCAAGACCCTGACGGTGAACGCAACCTCGAGCGACCAGGTCGGTGCGCCGACGCTGAGTGCCGCCGGGAGCCCGAACGAACCGCTGGGAACGCTGAGCGCCGGCAAGCTGACGACAACGTTGGCGATGACTCCCGCCCGGGTGAACGTCACGTCCTCGGAGGGCGGGACGGACAGCCTGCTGGTGGATCTGACGCAGTAGCACTCTCGAGGCGATCGTTTGCGTGGCGGCGGTGCGCCGCCCCGCAGAGCCAGTTCCAATCCAAGTTTGATCCAATGGAGGCACGAGATGTGTAAAACATCGAGACAACCCTGGTGGCAGTTTGACCCACAGCAAGCATTCAAGGTTTGCATCAGCGCGGCCATCATCGCGACTGCCGTGATGGTTGGCGGCGGCACGCCCGCGGCCTACGCGCAAGGGCAAGGTCTGGCCGCGGTCGGGCCCGTAGACCCGGCTAACGGATTCCCGCAACTCTATCAGGACAGGACGGGCCAAAAGCTCGGGCCATGCCTCAACACGAGCGCGGCGAACCCGTGCGGGCTCGCAGGAACCATTCCGAATCCCGCGCTGCCCATCAGCTTCCCTAACAACTTCCCCAGCGAATTCTTCTACTGGAATGCCGTCGCGGTGATCAAGTCAGGCAACTTCCGGGCGACCCTCACGATGGCGCTCGAGGGGACCTTCGGCAACGCGACCGGCGCGGTGGTCGACGGGCAGCAGATCGTGTTCGCCCGCTTCCGGTTTCGGACCACCGGCGGCAAGCTCACGCCTGGTGCGACCTACACGCTCACCCATCCGTTCGGCGTGAAGACATTCGTCGCCGCGGCCGACGCAACGATCAACTTCACCGATGACCAGGGCTGCACCATCGCTCCGCCCGCCTGTAATTTCGGGACCGTTCTGACGTCGACCAATGTCGGACCGTTCCTGAAGTGGGACGCGACGGCCCCGGCGCCGCCGGCCGGCTTCATCGGCGATGGCGTCACCCCGCACAAGATCACCGGGAGTCCGTTCGGGACCAATTTCGCGCGCCTCGATGGCCCGAATGCCGGCGGTAACAACAAAGATACGATCCAGATCGACCTCTTCACGGTCATGGGCCAGATCTCGACCGCTTCTTCCCCCACACCGCTGACGGTCGACAGGACGAGCTTCTCTCGCACGGTCGCTGGCGGTTCCGAGATCGACCTCTTGGCCCACACCGTCGGGAATGGCACGCTGATCGCCACCGGAACGGGGATTCCGAACACCACGCTGACGACCGATCCGGCGACGGGTCGCGCCGGCGCCCGTATCGTGCTCGCCCCCGGTGCCGCCCTTCCCACGACCATCAGCTACACGGCATCGTCGCCGGGGAGCACTGCTACCGTCAGCAACAACCCACTGATCGACGAGGTGACCGTCGCCACCGCGACCTACAGCCAGGGGACCGGGAGCCTGACGGTGAACGCTACCTCGAGCGACCAGGTCGGCGCGCCGAGCCTGAGTGCTGCCGGCAACCCGAGCGAGCCGCTGGGAACGCTGAGCGGCGGCACGCTGACAACGCCGTTGGTGGCGCCACCTTTCGAGGTGAACGTCACGTCTTCTGAGGGCGGGACGGACAAGTTGCAGGTGGATCTGACTCAGTAGTGCAGCAAAACGACGATCACGGCGCGCGGCCGCAGGGCCGCGCGCCGCTGCGTGCTCGTCGTGCCCACTTCGCCGGAATATGCGCTTGTGAAGGTTGGGGCTTCCGTCGGCTGGATGGAAGCGGAGCGAGTATCCGACGGCAGCACCGTTGTTTGACTCGCCCTGCGCGCGCGCAGCTGGACAGCAGCCAGTTAGAAGTTGTCAGACTCGCGAACTGACGCGTGGGATTCGAATCTCCGAGCGCGCCACCGGGGAAGGGTCCGCGCCGTGCACGGCGGCGAGGCCTTCAATCAGCGCCCAAATCAGCGCGCAAATCAGCGCCTTGCTCCGCCGGTGCCTGGGGACAGATGACCCGGCCGCGCGCGCCGCCATGTTGCCTGAGCGCTTGCCAATCTTTGCCTTGCGGTTGCTTCCGTGCCGCCTTGCTGCGGTCACAGCGCGATGGCCAGTGGGACGAACCAACTGGAAGAAGGGGAGGTACTATTCGATGGCTTCCAGAGTCAGCACCCTGCGGTCCCACTCCTCCTCGGACTATTGGCCCCCGGAGTTGTCGGACGAGCCGGCCGACCTTGACGGAGGCAGCGGCCGACGCTCCCGTCAGCCTCCACGGCGCAGGCGAGGCCTGCGCACGCTGCTCACGTTTTGCATCGGCATCGCCGCCACCTTGAGATGGCAGTCGTATGGCGATGCGGCGAGAGAGATGATTGCGAACATGTCGCCGCAGCTTGGCTGGCTCGCGCCGCAAGCCGTGGCCGCTACGCCGGCCGCCCCCGAGACGGCTGCGCCTGCCGTGCCCGCTTTCCCCGCTCCTGATCCGCAGCTGCTCAAAGCGACGACGCTCGGTCTGGCCGCGGTCCGTCAAAGCATCGACCAGCTTGGCGCGCAGATCGTCGCCAACCAGCGGCAGATCGCGAGCGAGATCGCCAAGCTGCAGGCCGCCGATCAGGACATCCTGCAGAAGATCACGCCGCCGCCACCGCAGGCCGCCGCGCCCGCCCCGCGGCCTCCGGCGCGCAAGCCTGTGTCGCTGACACCGCCGCCGTCGCCAAGTGCGGCCGCGCACTGACGGCCGATGTGGCACCACTGACATCCGAGGGACTTGCGGTATCGTCCTGCGGAATTCGTCCGGTGTCTGCGGTGCCGATCCCATCGCGCCCCCGACTCGGCAGCGTCGTCGGCGCAGCGCTCATTAGAGCACGTTCCATTCCTACGGAATCGGAACGTGCTCTAGATTCGTTTGATTGGTGCACATTGTTATCGGCGAATCAGTGCCCACCCCGGATCAACTCCGGAACACGCTTTCGTGCGCGGGTTATCTATTTGACATCGACGTCGGCTCTTTAGCAGAAAGCGCAGCATCCGGCACTACTCCAGTCGTTCGCACGATCAGGAAACAGGAAGGTCACCGCATGAGCGCACGGATCGGGGCAAGCTCCAGCCAACCGCCATTTGCCATGACGGGATTGTCGTCGCGGGGCGGGCTTTCAAACTGGGTGTTCTTCTTTTCTCCGACCGACGTCGTCATGATCGACCTCGGTATCGGTCCCGCCCTCAAGGCGGGAGCTCGGGCCGGAGTCGCCAGCCAGTTCGGGTTGGCGGGCGCTGCGCTGGGAGGTTCTGGGCGTGGCCCGCAAAACGGCGGCCCTGGCGGGCTCGACGAATGGCGCGAGAAACTTCAGGCGAAAGCGAAAAATGTCAGAGTCCTGCGCGATGATGGAATTCGCGGCATTCGCCTGCATATGGGGGCGCTGGTGCACCAGCTGTTTGTCGTCACTGCGGACGGGGCCAGCGAAAAATACAAACTGATGAATCGCGCGGAGGCGAAAGCCGTCAAGGATGGGCTGTCCCGACGGTTCGGCCCGCGATTCGAGATATCGACCACGGGCACGTACGCATTTTTCGACCGCTACGCGCCGTTCCTGATGTCCTGACGCCGCCGGAGCGATCGCACCGCCGGTGAAATCCTGTCGCGATGTAAGGCACGGCCGCGACCGCGAGGTCGATTGCCGTGGCTCGTATTGCGGCTCTCAGGCGCCGGCGCGCACGAGCGAGATGTCGCGCGCGCTCGCCCACGCGGCGATATCCTCGCGGCGCAACGCTGCTGCCATCAGGTCGGGAAACATATCGGGCGTGCAGGCGAAGACCGGGCAGCCGAGCGCCGCGAACTTGCCGGCGTGATTGGCGTCGTAGCCGGGCCGGCCTGTGTCGGAGAGGGCGAGCAGGACGATGAGATTGACGCCGCTTGTCACCAGCGCAGCCGCGCGCGCCAGCATGGCGGCGGCGTCGCCGCCCTCGAACAGGTCGCTGATGAGGATCAGGTGGGTCTTCGCCGGCTGCGTCACCTTGGTTTGGCAATAGGCGAGCGCCGCGTTGATGTCGGTGCCGCCGCCGAGCTGCACGCCGAACAGCACCTCGACCGGGTCGGCGAGCTCGTCGGTGAGGTCGAGGATCGCGGTGTCGAAGCAGACGAGCTGCGTGTCGATCACCGGCAGCGAGGCCATCACGGCGGCGAAGATCGACGAATAGACGACCGAGGCGGCCATCGATCCGGACTGGTCGACGCACAGGATGACATTGTCGATGTCGGCGCGCGACTTGGTGTGCCGGCGGAAGCCGACCAGACGCTCGGGAATCACCGTGCGCAGGTTGGCCTGGTACTTGTCGAGATTGGCGCGGATGGTGCGCGGCCAGTCGATGTCCGCCGGGCGCGGCCGCGAGGTGCGGCGGGCGCGATCGACGGCGCCGCGGATCGTTTCGGCGGTCTTGTGCGCGAGCTTCTTCATCAGCTCGTCGACCACCTTGCGCACCACCTGCCGCGCCGCGTCCTTGGCCTTCGCCGGCATGGCGGCGCGCAGCGCGATGAGATCGGCGACGAGATGCACGTCGGCCTCGAGGGTCGCGAGGAACTCGGGCTCCATCAGCATCGCACGCAGGCCGAGCCGCTCGAACGCGTCGCGCTGGATCACCTGCACCACGGGGGAGGGAAAGAACTCGCGGATGTCGCCGAGCCATCGCGACACGCGCGGGGCGGACGCGCCGAGACCGCCACGCCGTTTGCTGCCTCCGGCGGGATCGGCGCGGTCGTAGAGCGCAGACAGCGCGCGATCCATGCGGATGTCGCGCTCGGAGAGGCCGTCGGTATCGTCGCCGCCGAGCGCGAGGCGCCAGCGGCGGCGCCGTTCGTCAGTGGGGCGGGTCATGGCCGTCGCCCTCCAGGATGAGCCGCAGCAGCGGCAGCGCTTTCGCGAACGCGGCCTCGTCGACCATCGTCGTGACGGCGGCCACCGGCGCCGCGCCACGGCCGACCTGCTCGATGAGACGGCGCCGCGCGACCGCGCCGAAGCCTGCAAAGGCGCGCCGCATCATCGGCAGCGTGGCGAGGAAATCCTCCTCTTCGGGCGTGGCCAGCCATTCGTCGACGATGGCGAACAGGGTGCTGTCGTGCAGGATCACCTCGGCGCTCTGGCCGAAGAAGCCGGCGAGAAAGGACGCGGCAGCCTTCGGCGGATTGGCCGGCGACAGCGCCCGCGCGAGCGTCGCGGCGGTGGCCTCGGGCGTGGCGGCGGCGCGTTCATAGAGCCGGCGGGCTGCGAGGCCGCCGACCGCCGGGGCCGCCGCCGGCTCGGCCGCCAAGGCGTTGAGCGTCCGGCACCAGGATTCCAGCAGCGCCTGCTCGGCCAGGAGATCGAGCGCGCCGTCGAAGGCCTCGAGGGCGCTGCGCGTGTGCTCGGCCGCCTCGTCATCGAGATGGCGGCTCGCTGCAGCGGCGCCGGCGATCACCTCGACCGCGAGCGCGTGGGTGAGCGCCGTGATGGCCTCCTCGGGAATCTTGCGGGCGGTGCCGTAGCGCAGGATCGACACCAGTGGCGGCACGGCTTCGGCGAGGGCGGTCATGTCGGCGGCGTTGACGGCCGCCGCCTGCAGGCGCGCGATGCAGCTCTGCGCTGCGTCGGGCAGAACGGCGAGCAGGCATTGCCGCACCAGCTTGGTGAGATCGACGATCGCGGCGGTCTTCGCGGACTGCGCGACTGCGGCGCCGGCGGCAGCCGCCTCGATGGTCGGCCCGTATACCAGCGCCTCGGCGAGACGCACGGAATACTCCGGCGCCCAGGCGAGCTTCCACACCTCGCGGAAGGTGCCGCGCCCGGCCTGCGCGTCGACCAGCCGGCCCCAGGGCACGCTGATGAGATCGAGACGGTGCAGCAGCGTGGATTTGAGCAGTCCGGTCTCGCTGCGCAGGTCGAGGGCGATTTCCGATTCCAGCGCCTCGGGAGCGAGACGTACCTTGCGCTGCTGGCGCGCGAGATCGGCGGCGAGAGGCATTTGCGGGACGCCCTCGTCGATCTCGCCGACGCGGTCGCCGATGACGAGCCGCGTCTCGATGATGCGGAACGGCGCCTCGTCGCCATGACACAGCGCCGCCAGGGTGGCGTCGCGCATCTCGGCGAGGCCCGGCATGACGTGGCCGCGCAGGCTCGCGAGCGCGATCGACAGTCGCACGGCCTCGATCACCGAGGCGGTGCTGGCAGTCTGGCCTTCGGCGCGCAGGAGCTTGGCCACCTTGGCGAGCCATGAGGCGGCCAGATCGCTCGCCGTCGGCCATGCGCCGGCGCCGTCGGTGCGCGACCACAGGTGATCGTACCATCCCGGCGAGACGACGCCGGCGCCATAGCCGCTCGCGAAAGCCAGCCGGGCTTCGGTCCATGGCACCCAGGTGGCGGCGGTCTTGAGCCGCGGCAGGCCGCGCAGGAGCGCGCGGTCTGCCGCCATGCTGTGATCACCGCGCAGCGCCGGCACATGCCAGGCGCCGGTCACCACCGCGATCGCGCCCTCGGTGTCCTTGAGCGCCTGTCGCATCTCGATGCGCATGAAGGCCTCGCGACGCTCATCATCCTCCGAGGGGCGGCTCGGCAGGCCGTCTGGGGATTGCGCGTCGCGCACCGGCTGCGCGCCGCGCAGATCGGTGATTGCCGCCTCGATGACCGGAAAAACCTCCGGGCTGCCGCCGACGCTTTCCACGAGCGCGTTCCAGAACGCCTCGCCGTCGGAGTGGCCGGAGACGCGCGCGATCGCATCCAGCGGATCGCCCTCGCGCTCCTCATCCGCGGCGGGCGACGGCTGCGCAGCCGCGCGCTCCCTGCGGACCGCGAGTGCGTGCGCGGCCGGCCAGTCGATGAAGCGCACCGGCCGCTCGCGCTCGAGGGCCCAGATGATCGCGCGCCATTCGGGCGAGAACGATGCGAACGGAAAGAAGCTTGCGAGCGCCGGCTCGTCCGCCGCGTGCACGAGGAGGGCGATCGGCGGGCGCATGCCGGGCAGCGCCGCAAAGCGCAGAAGGTCGTTCGCGTCGGCCGGACCCTCGATCAGCACCGCGGCGGGATCGAGCCGAGCGAGCGCGGCGACAAGGCTCGCCGCCGAACCCGGCCCGTGATGCCGGATACCGAAGAGGTGTGCGCGCGCGTCCATGGCCTCACATGACGTCGCGGATGGCGCGATAGAGGTCGGACCAGCGGGATCGCACCACGTTTTCCAGATACTCCTGCAGCGCCGGCGTATCCTGCGCCGGGTCCTTGACGATCGCGCCGACCAGGTTGGCGGCGAGACTCTGGGCGTCGAGCCGCCCGCCGCCGAAATGCGCGGCCTCGGCCCAGGCGCCGATGCCGACCGAGATCGCCTCGGCGGTCGACAAGGTGCCGGACGGCGTCTTGAGCTTAAGCTTGCCGTTTGCGGTCTGCCCTTCGCGCAGCTCGCGGAACATGGTGACGACGCGCGCGAGCTCTTTGTCCGGCGCCTGGATCTCGGGCAGCTGGAGACCGGTGCCGATCGTCCGCACGCGCGAGGCGACGATCTCGGTTTCCTCCTCGGTCGTCGACGGCAGCGGCAGCACCACCACGTTGAAGCGGCGCTTGAGCGCGGACGACAGCTCGTTGACGCCCTTGTCGCGGCTGTTGGCGGTCGCGATCACGTTGAAGCCGCGAGCGGCATCGACAGCGGAATTGAGCTCCGGGATCGGCAGGGTCTTTTCCGACAGGACGGTGATGAGCGTGTCCTGCACGTCGGATCCCATGCGGGTGAGCTCCTCGAAGCGGACCACGCTTCCTTCCTCCATGGCGCGCATCAGCGGCGTCGGCACAAGCGCGTCGCGCGAGGGTCCGTGCGCGAGCAGCTGCGCGTAGTTCCAGCCGTAGCGGATCTGGTTCTCGTCGGTCCCGGCGGTGCATTGAATGAGCCGCTTCGACGAGCCGGACACCGCCGCCGCGAGATGCTCCGAGACCCAGGATTTTGCGGTGCCGGGCACCCCGAGCAGCAGGAGCGCCCGGTCAGTGGCGAGCGTCGCCACGGCGGTTTCGATCAGCCGGCGATTGCCGACATATTTTGCGCTGATCGCGGTGCCGTCGCGCGACTTGCCGCCCATCAGGTAGGTGACGACGGCCTGCGGCGACAGCTTCCAGTTGGGCGGCCGCGTGCCGTCGTCGCCGTGCGCAAGCGCCGCGAGCTCGTCGGCATGGACCTGTTCGGCGGACAGCCGGAGAACCGTGCTGGTCATGGGTGGGACTCTGGTTTCAGGGGGTGGACGGATCGAGGAGCGCGAGGCAGTCGAGCAGCAGCACGGCCCGCAACGGCTCCTCGGAGGCGAGAGCCGCGAGTGTGGCGCGCAGCTCGGAACGCAACGGCGCCGGGGTGAGCGCCGCGACCGCGACACATAACTGGCCGACCATGGCCGGCAGCGGGTCGGCGGAAGCCATGGCTGCGAATGCCCGCGAGCGCAGCAGTTCGCGTCCCTGCGCGGGCGGCAGCGGCCGGCGCAGAAAGGTGTAGAGGCCGTCAAGATGGGGCGCTGACGGCAGGGCCGGCCAGAGCTCGGGCGCGAGCGCGGCGTGGCACCACGCCTCGAGCGCCGCATCATCTTGCCATTGCGCCATGCCGCCGGCCGCGTCGACCGGCCCGATCGCATCGATCCAGGCGTCGGCGGCATGCTCGCGCACGATCGCGGCGAGCACGTCGAGCCGGCCTTCGATCGACGCCTGGCGGGCAAACAGGGCCAGCAGCTGGACGTCGTCGGCGGCCGCCGCAACCATCTCCTCGATCAACAGCGCGAACGCCGCCGCAATGGCGTCGAGGCCGATTCCGACATATTGCTCGGCGGCCCAGTGCCGGGCGCGGTCATCAGCCAATGCGGCGGGTGCCTCTTGCAGCGTCGCGGGCAGCTCGAGGGAGAGCTTCTTGCGCCGCCGCAGCAGGCCGCCGGCCGATGTCTTGGTGCGATCGACGAGGTCGCGCAGACGCCCGTCGGTCGAGGCGGTGCCCGGAATGTATTTGAGGAGCCGCTCCGCCCGCTCGCGCACGCTCGGCGCCCGATCCTTGGCGAGGGCTTCGAGAAACGGCACGTCGGCCGGCGAGATGCCGCGCACCAGCGCATCGAGCAGCCGCGCGCGGGTCGGCGCCGGATCGCTCGCAAAGCTCGCCTCCACCAGAATGCGCGCGCGCTCCGGCTCGCGCGCGCGCATCGCGGCGATGAATGCGACGCGCGCCGCCGGCCGCGCCGCCGTCCAGTTGCTCTCGTCGAGCGTGTCGACGTCGAAATAGCGGCTGTTGGTCTTTTCGCCTTCCTCGCCTCGCGCCGCCCAGGCCGACGCGTAGGACCCGAGAAGTTCGCCGTGCCGCTTTGTGAAGGTCCGTAGCCGTGGCAGGTCGAAGGGATGCGGACGCAGCCGGCGGCGATGGCAGGCGTCGGCCAAGGCCAGAGCCGCGATGTCCGACGGATCGCCATTTCTGAAGTCGACGAGCTGGCGCATCAGCGCCCGCGCGGCCTCCGGCACGATCTTGCGCGCGTCCTCGATCGGCGCCGACGCGACGGCGTCGGGCGGCGGGCCGTGGCGGCGGTAGCGCAGGCGCTGGCCCAGCAAGGCAAGCGCCGTCAGCTCGGACGGAGGACTGCCCGAGGTCACCAGGCCCTGCCATGCGGCGACGGGCGCGGGATGACGCGCTGTCCCGAGCAGGAAGCTGCGCGTGAGCGCCTCCATGGCGGCATCACCGATCTCGCTCATGAGGCCGTCCATCGCCCGAGCGGCGTCTCACACAGATCGACGCAGAGGAGGTGGCCGTCCCAGCGGCCGAACACGTCGATGTCGTCGACGCCGGCCAGCGGCAGCACGGTGTCGTCTTCATCCGTGCGCACCGGCAGGCCGATCGTGCGCGCCGCATCGGCCAGCCACAGCGATCCCTGCGCCTCGACGACGCGGGCGCTGCTCGCCGCGAACGGGGCGTTGCCCGACCACGGGCGCGCTGCCATCAGTTCGTTGAGCCGCGCGATCGCGCGTGGCACGTCATCGGCGGGACGCGGCCAGCGCCCGCCCGTGGTCGCCGCGCCGTCCTGCTGCGCAATGATGGCGCGCAACGGAGCCGGCGACTGAAAGTAGGCGAGCTCGGCTTCGATGATATCGCCGGCGCGGTACGCGTTGGTCGCCTTGCCGGCCGACACCGGCACGAAATCGATGAGCACGGCAAAACGCGGCGCATCACCGTCGCCGAGGCGCGACAGCCATGTCTCCAACCGGCGCAGCTTGTCGGCCTGGACCTCGGAGATCGCGCTCACGACCATCCACCGATCCTTCACCCGCAGCGCCTCCCGATCGGCGAGCAGCGCGTCGCGGGTCACGGTCCAGCCGACCACCTGTCGGATGTCGGCCTTGATCGGTGCCGGCAGGCGCTCCTGCTTCCGGTACGCGCAGGAGATCAGGTGGAGTGCGCTCAGCCGCTCGATCAGACCACCAGGCCGCGCCGGTTCGGGAAGCGACAGCACGTCGCCTGGCAGTCTTTCGACGAGGCCCGCCAGTCCCGGCGCCTTGGCGTCGACGAGACGCTGTACGATCTTGCGGCAGCGCTCGTCGGCGGCCGGCATGAACGACGCAAGCCCGCCCTGCAGTGCATCGGCAATCCAGGTGTCGAGCTCGTCGAGCCCGCCGAGAATCGCGGCCTCGCGCTCCGCCTTGTTGCGTTCGCGCGCGGCCGCGGCGCGGGCTGCCGCTTTGGGATCCTCGGGCGCAGCCTCGTCGGCCGCCTCGGCGCGCACCGCTGCGGCGGCGCTCGCTCCCGCGGCCGGTGCGCCGGCATTATCCTTTCTGGAAGGCGCGGTGCCGGGCCGCCGCCGCGCCAGCCAGTCGCCAACCCAGTCGGGCGGAGCTTCGACCCGGAACGGCAGCTTTCCGTCCGCCTGCATCCACATCAGCGCGAGCGTGTGCTTGCACGGGAATTTGCGGCTGGGGCAGGTGCATTTGTACCCGAGATCCGCCTCCGAGCACATGACCCGGTAAGGCGACGATCCGGAGCCCTGGCATTCGCCCCAGATCAGCCCGGCATCGTCGCGGGCGAGCAGCGGCCACAGCGCGGGCTTTTTCAATTTCGCCGCCGCGGCGAGCGATGCCTGGTCGGGTGCCAGGTTTTCGATCTGGGTAATCGCTATCGTCATGACGATGGACCGGGTGAGCGGACGGAAGAGGCGCCACGGGATGCGGCGCAGAGTATGAATCGGTCGGGGTGCTCGACACAACCGCAACGTTGAGTCTCGGCGGAAACACGTCAGATCTGTGACACCGCGGATTTGGCCGATGGCTGCCAAACGACCGGCGCAATGTCGTCGATGGAAATGCCTCTACGTGCTTTGGACAGCCAAGCGTTGAGCCGACACACGCGATCCTCGTCGGCTCCCCAAACGACCGCGGCACGCACCGATTGTGCGCGCCGCCGAAATCGTGCGCCGTCATACGCCGCGGGGCGCGCGGTTGGTTAGTTCGACATCGACACCGCCGTGTCGTGACACTTCTTGTAGTCCGCCGTGCACACTGCCTGCAGGCAGCGCCGTCACAATGCGGGTCCTTGTTCTTGGGATCGTCCATCGTCCGCCTCTTGCAAGCGTTGAGCGTCTGATCGCACGTCACCATCGTCTCGCACATCCTTATCGCCAGTCCGCAAAGCTTCATGCTCTTGCAGTCATGCTGGGCCGAGGCCCTGCAGCACGGCATCGATCCTTGCGCGAGGCACTTGTCGCCCCATTGCTTGCCGAGCGACTTGTTGGCTACGACAGTGACCACGTGCCTTGCGCCGTGCGCAGCATCTCGCAAGGCGGCGTGTGCTTGAGAATCAGTCGACCTACGGGATTCCGCCAACCTTCGATCTCAACATCGGCGATGGTGCGCCGCGACACTGCAAGGTGATGTGGCTCACTGAGGCGAAGCTCGGAGCGCAGTTTAAGTAGGCCCGCGTGGTGCCGACACGGTCGCGGATCACTTCTCCTTGGCCGACTCGCTCTGCCAGAACGGGCGCAGCATCCGCTTCAATCCTGCGAGCAGGTCCGGCTGGCGCTCATGGGTGTTCTGGTGGGTGTTCTCACGGGGTCGCTCGGCGCGCACCCGGACCGCCGACCCGTCTGCCGCGCGCAGGACGGCGGGACTGGCGGCCTGCCGCAGCTGGTGGCGGGGTGGGGCCCCCGCCATGATCAGGGCCCAGAAGATCTTGTATTTCGAATCCGGGGCAGCGGCCGACGCGATGCCGAAACGGGTGACGCGCGCGTTGCGCAGGTTGGCGTCGTGTCCTGGCGAATGCTTCCACATCTCGAGGGTCGAGGAAAAATCCTTGGTGCCCGCAGCTATGTTCTCCACCGCAACGCCGGGATCGTAGCTTACGATGCGCGCTTGAAACGGCCGCGCGACGTCGTGCTCGAGCACCCCGGCCTTGGCCATCGCGCCGGCCTGCTCGGCGGCAAGCTGCATGAGCCGTGCGTCGGGCGTGACGGCCGATAGGCCATGGTCGGCGCGATAGCGTGAAATCGCGCCTTGCGCGGTCGCGGCGAGCCCGTCGGCGCGCACAGGGTCGACAATGCCGTCGACCATGATCAAGGCCAAAACGGCCGCGATGAATCGGCGCATGTCCCTCCGCCTCGCCCGACCGGGCGCCCGTGATCAATCCCACCGGTGAAGATCGGCATGACACTCGGGCCGAGTTGTGACGGGAAACGGCGGTCGAACGTCGAAAAAAGCTCGCCGCGGACTCGGGGGTCCGCGGCGCGGGGCAGGGGGCGCGGGGCGACTATCGGCTGGCGTTCAGCTTGGTCCGCTGCTGGTCGCTCAGCGACCCGTAAAGGCCGTCGAGCGGCGCACGCAGGGCGGCGACCGCGTAGAGCAGGGAATTGAGCCGCCGGTCGGCAGCGTCGAGCCGCTCCACCGGTGTTGCGGGCGTGCCAGGCGGGCACGATGCCGCCACCAACCGGGCCAATCCCGCTGACATCATCCGGAACGCTTCGAGGCCGGGGCGCTGCTCGTTGCTCGGCCGGACCCGCTGCTCGATCCGCGCGGCCGCCGCGAGGTCCGCGGGCTGCCCGCAGGCCGTGCCGCGCTCGCCCGCCTGCGCGGCGAGGTTCGGCCCGTTGAGGCGCGCCTTCTGCTCGTCGGTGAGCGACGCGTAGAGCTTCGCGAGCGGCCCGCGGGTGACGAGCAGCGCTTGGCGCGCGGCCCAGATTCGATCCTCCATTCCATCGAGCCGCGCGTTCGGCGTCTGCGGACGGTCGGTCGGGCAGGCGGTGTCGATGTATCCGAGGCCGTGCAGGGCGGCGGCGCGCAGCTCCGCGAGCGTCGCTTTCTGCGCCTCGGTGGCCTGGACAATCTCGTCGATCCGCGCGATCACGGCGTCGGCGATCTGGGCGGCCTGCTGGCCGACGCACGGACCGGCGGCGCCGCCGGCACCGCTCGCCGCCGCGGTGGTCTGCGACCGGCTGCGCCGGCTCGCACTGCGATCGGCGCGGCTCGCTGGGTGCAGCGCGCCGTCGAGGAGGTCGCTGTACCCATAGGTCCAGAAGCGATCGTCCTTTCCGGATGGCCAGAACACGTAGTCGACGAGATCATCGGCGAGCTGCGGCCAGAACAGCGGGCCCGTCCATGCGGCCTGGCCATTTGCCCCACCGTTGGCCTGGCTCGGTTGGCTCGCCGTGTTGCCCTGAACTGCCGCAGTCGTGTTGGTTGTCGCAGCCGTGTTGGCCGGGCTCGCGGCCGCGTTCGCGTCGGCAGGCTGCTCGGTGGCCGGGGCGGTTGCGGGCGCGGTGCGGCGGGCGTGGTGGCGGTGATTTCGCGCCGCCCAGGCGTGTCGGTGGTGGTGCAGCGCCATCATGCCGCCGACCGTGCCGACCATCGCGCCGAAGATCGCGGGGAACCGCGGCCGCGCCGAAACGTCGGTCGAAAACATTGTGGCGGCGAGAATCGTAGCGACGAGGGCGAAGCGGGGCGCGCGCATGAAGGCTCCCGGCGCTGTTGGGCGTCGTGTAAACTTACGACTGGTCGGCCGGTTCCATCTTATCACATGGATGAGGGCGTCAATGGGGTAGCGGGTTGAGGAGCGTCATCGGCGCGCTCCTTGCCGCGCCTGCGTCCGCGCCGGCGTCGGCCGAGCCGTTTCTGGCGGAACCGTCGTTTCATTTTGCCGACGGCCGCCGATTCGGTCACCGATGTCGCGGTGCGACCTGGGACCTCGGCAGGGGCACGCGGCCGTGCTAGAGCCGTTGCAAAACTCGGCAGGTTCCAATCCATGGCAGACGCATCGCCCCTGGTCTCGACGCAATGGCTGGCGGTCCGCCGCAGCGATCCGACGCTGCGGATCGTCGACATCCGCTCGGCGGTGGACGGCGGCGCGCGTGCGGCGTTCGAGCGCGCACATGTGCCGGGCGCGGTCCACACCGATTACGCCAAGGACGGTTGGCGCGCGACCCGCGGCATGGCGACCGGGCTGCTGCCGGATGCGGCGACGCTCGCCCAACTGATCGGACGCCTCGGCGTCACTCCGGCGCACCACGTGGTGATCGTCTCGGCCGGCACTACGGCCGGCGACTTCTCCGCCGCCGCGCGCGTCTACTGGACATTCAAGACCGCCGGCCACCGCGCTGTGTCGATCCTCGACGGCGGCATGGCGGCGTGGACCCGCGACGGGCATCCGCACGAGGCCGGGGCAGGGGCGGCGCCATCGGCCGCCGCCTATCCGGTCGCGATCGACTGCACCTATCGCGCCGAGCTCGCGGACGTCGAGCGGGCGCTCGCTGATTCCAGCGCGGTCCTGCTCGACACGCGCTCGACGGCTTATTTCGAGGGTCGCGAGAAGAGCCCGCAGGCCCTGCGCGCCGGCCGCCTGCCGGGATCGCAGCATCTCGATCATGCCGGCGCGTTCGATCCGGTGAGCCACCGGCTCAAGCCGCTCGCCGAATTGCAGCGCCTGTTTGCGGCGGTGCCCGACGCAGCGACCGTCAGCTACTGCAACACCGGCCACCAGGCGGCGACCTGCTGGTTCGTGCTGTGCGAGCTGCTGGGCCGGCGCGGCGCGACGCTCTACGACGGCTCGATGTCGGAATGGACCGAGGACGCAGCGCGCGAGGTTGCGACCGGGCCTGCGGCCTGAGCCTGGGCTACGTCTTCCCTGGCAACACCAGTTGCGTCTGGGTCACCATCGCGGCGAGCTTGCCGTCGGCGCGGGTGATGCGGGTCTGCCACACCATGGTGGTGCGGCCGCGATGCAGCGGCGTTGTCTCGGTCCGGATGGTCTCGCCAACCGCGCAGGCGGCGAAGAAATTGGTCTTGCTCTCGATCGTGGTGGTGGCGGCGCCCGGCGGCAAATTGAGGAACGTCGCGGTACCGCCCATGTTGTCGGCCAGCGCCATGACGGCGCCGCCGTGCAGCACGCCGTTGCGGTTGCCGAGTTCCTCGCGCACGAGCACCTCCGCGACCACGCGGTCCGGTGACACCTCGATGAGCTTCATGCCGAGCCAGCGTCCGAACGGGGGCTGGGCTTCCGCGACGTCCTGCAGATCCATGAACGTGGGTCCTGGGGAATGTTGTTCGCTCGCAATGTCCGTCCATACAACAAAGGCGCGGCCGTGGCCGCGCCTTTCGATCGAAACGTGAGGGCGCCGCCTACTTCGGCTGCGGCACGATGCGGATGTAGGGCTTGGGCGCCTTCCAGCCTTGCGGGTACTGCTTCTTGGCGTCCTCGTCCGACACCGAGCCGGAGATCACCACGTCCTCGCCCACCTTCCAGTTCACCGGCGTCGACACCTTGTGCTTGGCGGTCAACTGCAGCGAGTCGATCACGCGCAGCACCTCGTCGAAGTTGCGGCCGGTGGTCATCGGATAGACCAGGACCAGCTTGATCTTCTTGTCCGGGCCGATCACGAAGACATTGCGGACGGTCTGGTTGTCCGCGGCGGTGCGCTTGGTCGCGTCGCCGTTGGCGGCGGCCGGCAGCATGCCCCAGGCCTTGGAGATCGAGAGGTCGGTGTCGCCGATCATCGGATAGTTGGGTGCGTGGCCCTGCGTCTCCTTGATGTCGGTCGCCCATTTCACATGATTCTCGACCGGGTCGACGCTGAGCCCGATGATCTTCACGCCGCGCTTGTCGAACTCCGGCTTGATCTTCGCCATGTAGCCGAGCTCGGTC
>Ga0126384_10000958_pt1 | contig 16749 bp, 16 predicted proteins | sample PanSoiMetPlot_36_FD_92543 | JGI IMG/M metagenome (GOLD analysis project Ga0126384, IMG submission 92543) | Tropical forest soil microbial communities from Panama - MetaG Plot_36 | ecosystem: Environmental > Terrestrial > Soil > Tropical forest > Bulk soil | place: Panama | collected 2016-02-17 | reverse complement strand
TTTCGGGGTCCCGGTGTTCGTCGCGACTCAAATGCTCAGTTCGATGATCGATCACCCGCGGCCCACTCGGGCCGAAGCCTCGGACGTGGCCAACGCGATCTTCGACGGCGCCGACGCGCTGATGCTTTCCGGCGAAACCGCCTCGGGGAAATTTCCGATCGAATCGGTTGAGATGATGGAGCGGATCATCAACTCCGCCGAAGGTTCGGTTCGATCCAATCCGGAGCGGCCAATTCCCGAACCGATCGCGATTCCGGCTTCCTTTCCGGACACCACCTGCGGAATCGCCTGTCGAGCGGCTCGGGAGGCGGGAGCGTCGCTGATTGTCGCCTTCACGCTTTCAGGCGCCACCGCCCGGCTGCTGTCGCATTATCGCCCCTCGGTGCCGATCATCGCCTTCAGTCCCAACCAGGAAGTCAGGCGGCGGATGGCGCTGCTTTGGGGGGTGGTTCCCCGCGTGCTGGAGCCGATTCAGGAGACCGAAGCGATGGTGCGCAGGGTGGAGGAAGAGCTGCTCTCTCGCGGCTTCGCCAACAAAGGCGAGCGGGTGGTGATCGTCTTCGGGGCGCCGATCGGCCAGCCCGGCAAAATCAACAGCCTGCGACTTCACCAGATCACCGGTTGATTGCCCAACCAGGAGTGAATCATGCCAACCGCAGTGAAGGTTGCTCCGTCGATCCTCTCGGCAAACTTCGCCCGCCTCGGTGAGGAAGTGCGTGCCGTCGAGGCCGGTGGCGCCGACTACATTCACGTGGACGTGATGGACGGAAGGTTCGTTCCGAACATCACCATCGGCCCGGTGGTGGTGGAGGCGGTGCGCCGCTCGACCCATCTGCCACTGGATGTGCATTTGATGATCGTCGAGCCGGAAAAGTATCTGCACGACTTCAGCCAGGCCGGTGCGCGTTTCCTTTCGGTGCACGTGGAGGTGGCCCCGCACCTGCATCGCCTAGTCCAGCAGATCCGGACTCTGGGGGCGCGTCCCTCAGTGGTGCTCAACCCCTCGACCCCGCTGTCCGCGATCGAGGAGGTGCTGGGCGACGTCGACATGATTCTGTTGATGAGCGTGAACCCCGGCTTTGGCGGTCAAAGCTTTATTCCCCACACCGTGGACAAGGTCCGGCGCCTGCGCAAGATGCTCGACAGCAAAGGGCTGTCGGTGGACATCGAGGTGGACGGCGGAATCAATCCTCAAACGGCTCGGCAAGTGGTTGACGCTGGAGCCAACGTCTTGGTCGCCGGCACCGCGATCTTCGGAGCCCCGGATTACCGCTCGGCGATTGCGGCGATCAGGGGAAGCTGATCTCGGCGCTCGTGCCCGAGCAGCCACTTCTTTCGCCACAGGCCGCCCCCGTAGCCGCGCAGCGTGCCGTTGGACGCAATCACCCGATGGCACGGTATCACCAGGGGGATCGGGTTCTGCCCATTGGCGGCGCCCACCGCCCGCACCGCGGCGGGAGATCCGATGGCCTTGGCAATGTCGAGGTAGGAGCGGGTTTGACCCACCGGAATGGTCCGCAGCGCCGCCCACACCTGTTGCTGAAATCGAGTTCCCTTCGGCGCCACTGGAATGGTGTCCAACGCATGAAGCTCGCCGGAGAAGTACGCCTGGACGCGTTCAACCGCGTCAGCCGCGCCACTCACGGTCCCGAACCGGGCGCCTGGGTTTAGCCGATGCAGACGTGCCAGCAAGGTGGAGGCGCTCTCCGCAAATTCGAGCGCCTGGAGTGCTCCCTCCGCAAATGCGAGCGCGATCACGCCCAGGGGAGAATCAAGGTGCGAAAGCTCGATTTCCATCGCGGGCAACCGTAGCAGTTTTGGGTCCGGTGAATTGGCGGTTTTCGGACCCGGATTACTGCAGATCGTCCGGCAACAGGCGCAGGCGGTTTTTCAGGAGGATGATCTGGTGAGCAAAGCCCGCCTTTTCCATCAGCATCTGAAATCTGCGCACGTGGTCCATGGTGAACAGCGGCGTAAACCCCGCCGCGACCAGGAGCAATTCCGTCCGCTGGTTGAACACCAGCGGGAGCAAAAACAACGCGGACGAGGGCTCCTCGCCCAAGAGCTCCAGGGCTTGAAAGTTCTCGGGCGAGGGCGGAATTGTCCCTAGGTGGTAGCGCTTGCTCAGAAAGATGCTGTGGAAGATGTTCGGCTCTTTGATCGGTAGTCGCAGCTTGACGGTTTTCCGCTCGAAGTCGCTCGGGCCCTCGGCGGCGACGCGTTCGAAGCAATCCGCGCGCAGGACGAAAATCCCCCGCTTCTTGAAGTACGGCCGGCTGAACCTCAGGATCAGGTTGATGATCTGCTGGCTGGCCTCCACGGACTGAAGGTCGTAGACCAGCTGGGACAGAGTCATCGGTCGATCTGGAAAGGCATCCGGCAACCCACGGGGCACCTCTGCACCGTTGGTGGGCGGCGATGCGACGAATCCCGCCTGGGATGGGTTTCGGGAGCGCTGCACCTCGATCTGTTGGCTAATGGCGCTGGGCGAGAGCTCTTGCTTGCCACCCGCGTCGGAGTGCACCTGGATGTACCGCCGAGGCGGAACAATTTGATAGTAGCGCTCCAGCGCCCGATGAATCAGCACCTCGGGCGCGACGTAGGGCCGCACCAGCAAACCGCTTTTGAAAGCCACGTCATCCATTGCCTTGACGTTGGTCGGGTCCACCAGCGCCAAGTCGAGGCGGCGCTTGTCGCGCCGAAAGGGCACCACCTTGTGTTTGTCCGCCAGCTCCCGGGAAAGCGTTTCGACCACCTCGGTGGGAATGTCCTCGAGATCCTTCGGCTCGGCGGCCGGCATGTTGCATTGCTTGCTGAGGAAGCTGGTGAGGAACTCCTCGGTGACAAAGCCGTGCTCTACCAGGTTGGTGCCGAGCTTCCCTCCGTAGATCAGCTGAGCGTTGAGTGCCTCTTCAAGTTGCTGTCGGGTGAGTATTCCAGCCTCAAGAAGCATCTCGCCGATGCGGAGTTTCTTGGCCATTTACGCGAGTCTACTCGCTGGGCAAGGAGCGCAATCAACGCAGCGTCTGCTTACCTAGGCCCACCTCCGCGGGCGGTGTCAGGGCCGGTTACTTCTCGCCTTCGAGGCGAATTTCCTTGTCAGCGCCGCCGGGAGCCTTCTCGGCTTTGTCGTCCTCGAAAGCCCACTTCCAGTTGAGAGTCTCCCCAGGCTTGAGGGTGACCATCTCCTCGTGCTCGTCGCGCTGATGGACGATCTTGATGGTGTGCGGACCAGGGGGAAGGCTGAGGGCATGGACGCTGCCTCCGGTTCCCTTCTTCTTGCCGTCGACGTAGACCGTTGATGCCGCCGGTTTGACGTCGATCTTCAGCTGGGTCTTCTTGGCTGACGCCCCCTTGGGCGCGCCCGCCAGGGCCAACACCAATGCCAATCCGATTGCTCTCATGCGGCGATTGTACGCCGCCGGGGAGGTAGGACACGAGGGGTGCACCTTCCTCCAGAATCGGTTGAGGGTTACCAGGTGCTTGCGGGCTAGCAGCTCTTGCGAGCTCGCATCTCTTGAGGCAGCAGGGCCGCCCACAGAAACTCGTGCACCGGGACTTTCGCTTGGACCTCAGTCCCAAACCGGATCACCGCGCCCGTTTGTTCCGACAGCTCCGAGGGCCGATTGCCCATCAGATCTCGCTGCATCGAGGCGGTTGCGCCCGCGGGCAGTGAATCCACCCGCTGCAGCGCTCGTTCGAAAGCGCCTTCGCGCAGCTCCACTCCCACCCCTTTCGCGACCTGCGCAATCTCGAGCATCGCCGCGGTCAACAGTCGGCGGGTCTCGGGGATCGATCGGATCACATCGATCGTCTGGCGCGTCACCGCTCCCACGCTGCCAAGAGGCTCCACGAACAACAGCTTCTCCCAGAGATCTCCGCGGATGTTTTCCGAGAGGGTTACCCCGAGCTTGGCCTTTCTCACCACCTCGGCGACCGAGCGCAATCGGGAGCTTACACCTCCCTCCAGTTCGCCGAGCGCGAGCTCCGGAGGTCGACCGCGGTAGCTGACCTGCGCCGGACCCTCGAGCGTGCTGATGACGTGGCAGATGCCTCCTGCAACTGGAGCATCTCCCAGGCCAGCTCGCAACTGGTCGGCCGCTTCCACCCCGTTCTGTACTGGAATCACCACCGTGCCTGGGGCCAGCAGGGGCTTGAGCTTGGGCGCGAGCTCCTTCACCTGCCAGGACTTCACCGCAACCAGCACCAGGTCGGCGCTCCCCAGCGACTGGGGCGACTCCGATGCCGGCAAAGGCCCGGTGGAGAACTCTTCGTCCGGAGCGCTGATGCGAATTCCATCGGTCTGGATGACTCGAAGCGCTTCGCCGCGAGCCACAAACGATACCAGTTCGCCGCTTCGCGCAATCATTGCGCCCACCAGTCCTCCCACCGCTCCAGGTCCGACCACGACGGTTTTCATGGGGCCACGAATAATCGAGCACCTCGCCTCGCGCTTGACCTCCACGGGCGACCGCCTATGTTCGCGCTCCTTGAGGAGGCCGGGATGAATCCGATGCTGCGTTACACCGCGTTGGCCCTGATCGCGATGCCCAAGCTGGCGAGAGCCGAAGAGCTGGCCACCGATGCCTACCTCGACAAGACTCGGGCCCGCTGGGAACAAGTATCTCGGCAAGTATGGGACTACGCGGAGACCGCGCTTCAGGAATCAAAATCCTCCGCTTACCTCGAAGATCTCCTCGCCAAGGAGGGATTCAAGGTGCAGCGCGGGGTCGGTTTGCCGACCGCGTTCGTGGCCACCGCCGGCTCGGGCTCCCCGGTGGTGGCGATCCTGGCAGAGTACGATGCGCTGCCGGAGCTATCTCAGAAGCCGGGGGAGACGCAGAAGTCCCCGGTCACCAAGGGTGCGCCCGGTCACGGTTGTGGGCACAACCTGCTGGGCACCGCCGCGGTCGCGGCTGCGGTTGCGGCGAACAAGGTTCGGATCGAGAAGAAATTGCCCGGGACGATCCAGCTGTTCGGCACTCCGGCGGAGGAGATGCTGGTGGGAAAAATCTTCATGCTTCAGGCCGGCGCATTTCGAGGCACCGACGTGGCGCTCTCGTGGCATCCCTCCAACGACAACTTGATCTCCGTGGGCAAGCGCCTGGCGCTCACCGCCACCGAGGTGGAATTTTTCGGCAAGACCGCGCACGCGGCGGCCTCTCCATGGCTTGGGCGCAGTGCGCTGGATGCCATGGAGTTGTTCGAGCACGCGACGTCCTTGATGCGCGAGCACATCCATCCGACTGCCCGGATCCACCGCGTCATCAAGAATGGCGGAGCCGTGGCCAACGTGATTCCGGATTATTCCAAGGTCCAGGTATGGCTGCGGGAAACGACCGGTTCCGCAGTCGAGGAGTTGATCGAGCGGATGCGTAAGGCGGCCGATGGGGCGGCGATCGCCACGGAGACGCGCGCCAAAGTCACGGTGTTGGCGTCGGTGCGCGATCCGGTCAGCAACGAAGTGCTGGGTCGTCTGATGCAGAAGCACTTCGAGCGCGTGGGCGCGCCACGCTGGGACGAGCGGGACATCGCTTTTGCAAAAACCCTCCAAAAGGAGGTCGGCATCGAGCCTCGTGGGCTGAGCAGCGAGATCGAGCCCTATGGGCCGGGCCACGGGAGCACCGCATCCTCCGATATTGGTGAGGTGAGCGCGGCGGTCCCACTCGCTGAGCTCTACGTCGCCTGTGAGCCGATCGGCGCCGCCACGCACCACTGGGCGATGACCACCTGCGCAGCGCACCCGCTGGGGTTCAAGGGGATGCTGGTGGCGAGCAAAGTGTTGGCGGCATCCGCCGTTGACTTGCTGACGGACCCAAAGTCAGTGGCATCCGCCAAAGCGGAATTCACCAAGAGCACGCAGGACAAGCCTTGGGTGAGCCCGCTTCCCCCGGACGCCAAGCCGGTAGTCTTCTAAGCGGCATCGGGCTCGCCGGGCGAGCCGACAGCGCGCCTCCAACTTTCTGCGCACGCACTTTGCTCGTTCAACGCTGTTGGCATATGTCTTACGCGATGCGCCGCCCCACTCCTTTGGCCTTTGACTTGGTTGACTACCCGGAGCCGCACCTCGAGCGGACTAAGGCCCTGCTTCGAACTCACCCCGAGGTGAGGTCGCTTTTCGGATACGCGCCCTCGACCGCCTGGTTCGTGGTCGGCATCGTGGCCGTTCAGATTGCGCTCGCCGTTGTGCTGCGGCATGCCCCCTGGTGGGCGCTCGTCGGCGTTGCCTACCTGGTGGGAGCGTTCGCCGACCACGCGCTCTGGACCCTGATTCACGATTGCACGCACAACCTGGTGTTTCGACGGCCGAGGGACAACGCCCTGCTGCAAATGCTCGCCAACCTTCCGATCGTCTTTCCGGCCGCCATCTCCTTTCGCAAGTACCATCTGTTGCACCATCGGTTTCAGGGCGACTTGGAGCTGGACGCGGACTTGGCCAGTCCGCTCGAAGCGCGGTTGGTCGGAAACTCCACCTGGCGAAAGGCACTTTGGCTGCTCACGTTTTTTGCCTGGCAAGCGGCACGCGTCCCGCGCCTGAAGAAGATCCGGATATTTGATGGCTGGTATTTCGCCAATCTCGCCGCCCAGGTCGCTTTCGTCGCGGTGCTTTGGGCCACGGCGGGGGGCGCGGCGGTGCTCTACGTCACCTTGTCGAGCATCTTCGCGATCGGCTTGCATCCGGTGGGCGCGCGGTGGATCCAGGAGCACTATCTGACGTCCTCCGGCCAGGAGACGTTTTCCTACTACGGGCCGCTGAACCTGGTTTCGTTCAACGTGGGCTACCACAACGAGCACCACGACTTGATGATGGTGCCGTGGTTTCGGTTGCCGAAACTGCGCGCTGCCGCCCCGGAGTTCTATGGTCCGCTCCACGCTCATCACTCCTGGACACGGCTGCTGCTGCGCTTTATCTTCGATCCCGGCCTGAGCCTGTACAGCCGGCGGGTGCGGCGTGGAGCCCGATTGCCCGCTTCGAAGCAGGCCGACAGCGAATACATTGAATCGGTGATGCCGGAGGCCATCTCCGACGTCCGCGCGGCCTAACCGGCCCCCTCGAGCCAAAGTTTTACTCTGGGCTGCGCTTTGGGTTGCGGAGAGTGCGCAAAGGGGCCAAACTTGAAGCACTCGCAGGAGGTTGACGATGCACTTACGCGCCCTTGGCTTGCTTTCCGCTTCAGCAGCTTTTTTGGCATGTGCTCACAAGCCCGACGTCTATCCGAATGACAGGTTCGTCTTGGACACGCAGAGGGAGCGAATTGAGGCTCGCATCGATCCGAATGGAATTGACGGAACGATGATCCAGATCGCGGAGGATGCGGAGAGCCTGAAGGGAGTCGCCTTTAATTATCCCGTTTTCCTGCACTGGACGGACAAGCGAGCCAGTGGACTGGTGGCGAATCTCCCCGTGGACCTTACCGTGGAGAGAAAAGATCAGACGCTGCGCGCGCGAGGCCTCTACATCGGCGCTCCTGTCGATCTGACCGTTTCACCGAACGAAATTTCGGGCATCATTCGCGGCTGCAGCTACTGGCTCAAGGGCTCGGCGCCGGCATTTCAGGGATACCGACAATGCGACGTGAGGAAGGAGCAGGAACCCACAACCGTGAACGTCCCTCGCACGCTTCTGAGCAAGCCGGACTCTCAGAAGATGGCGATCCTCGCCCTCCTGTTGTCTCAGTAGTCGACGCTCCGTTCTGCTTCGCAGCCGGGCGCTTCTCCAGCCGGGACTGTTAACGCTCGAATTGGAAGCCCGCGGCGGCTCGGGTTGTTGTTCACATTCGCGGTCTGCTGTGCTTAGCAAATGGCTCTTGTTGGGGGGAGCCATGATCAAGAACAAGGCAGTGCTCGAGCTTTCCGAGCGATATCGCAACGGGACGATCAACCGCAGATCCTTCATCCAGAGGGTGGTGCTCGCCGCCGGGGGGGCGGCGGCCGCAGGAGAGGCTCTCAGGAAATTGGGCTTCGGTCCCGGGCTAATCCGTGAAGCGCGGGCCGGCAATTGCGACATTGTGACCGAAGACCTCACCTATCCGAGCGGCGAGGACACCGTAACCGCTTATCTGGCGAGGCCGACAGAAGGTGGACCATTCCCCACGATGATCGTGATCCACGAAATCTACGGTTTGACTGAATTCGCCAAGGCGGTGGCGCGCCTGTTTGCGTGCAAGGGCTACTTGGCGCTTGCTCCCGAGTTGCCCGAGTGTTGCGGCGGAGAGCTCCCCGATGGCAAGCATTCGGCCTGGATGCTGCGGACGCTTCAAACCGGGATTGCGGTCATTCCCGACGATGAGCAGGTGAAGCTTCAGGACGGGTTCATCTATCTCACCGGCCGAGACGATGTCGATCCCACGCACATTGGATCGGTGGGCTTCTGTTGGGGTGGCGCGCGGTCGTTCACCTTCGCCACACGAAACCCCGATCTTTGGGCCGCGGTCGTATTCTACGGCAGCACTCCTCCGTTCGAGGATTTGAACAACATTCGAGCGCCGATGCTGGCTTTGTATGCTGGCCTGGACAACGCCTCGCCTACCAGCATTACCGGTCGGGCTGCCGAGACCGCGCGCGAGATGCGGATGCGGAACAAAGTGTTGGAGTGGGAAGTCTATAACCAAGCCGCTCACGGGTTCTTCCGGGCCCCTGATCCCCCGCAGTGCTGCATCGCGGATACACGACCCGCCCTACTGGCGAAGGATCTGATGTTCGACTTCTTGCAGCGCTATTACTCGCCGCTCTGAGGCAACGCCGAGGAGGCGGACAAGCTCGACTTCCGCGTAAGGCTTGTCTCTGACGAAGCTACAAAGTCCGTTTTCTGCGTTGCCGGATTGCAACGGTTCGCCGCCAATCGGCAGCCCACGTCGCCGATTTCCTAACCTTTAGTCTGACCCGGTGTTGGCCCTGGTCGGGCCTGAGTATTGCAACTTCGAGGTTTGCGGACGACGGCGGAAGGTGGAAGCAACGGCGAGGTGGGCTCATCCCGAAGGGAGCCGCCGTAGTCCTCGAGGGAGGCTCCGTCGCGTCACTCCAGCGACGGAGCCTCGCTCACTTCGTTTACTGGGCTCCCTGGGGCGGGTGGGCTGGGAAGCAAGCCACACTTTTTCCGTCCGGCCCGGTGCGGCAGGAGCCGGTTATCTCGCGTCCGGAATGGGTGAAGGTGCAGCTGTCACCGTCCTGATGTCCGGTGCAGGCCTGGATGGCCTCTGGAGGTGCACCGTGATGATAACCCTTGGCGGGCATGCAAGCCGCGCTATCTCCGCCTGGAGGAACGCGACAGAGGCCGCTGATCTGATGGTCGTGGTGGGTGAAGCTGCACGGAGCTCCCTCCTGCTGGCCGCTGCAGGCTTGAACAGCCTCGGCAGGCGGTGATGGGTGCTGCGGTCGATCTTGCGCCAAGGCAGAAATTGCACTGAGGGCGCCGAGCGCTGAGAGCGCCCACGCCAAACTGAGCCATCGGTTTGCCATGTTTTCTCCTGTGCCAATTTCGGGGACTATCCCCATCTGGCAGCCGTAGGACCTTTCGCGCTCCGGGTTCGTTAGGCGACGTCCGCACACCTCTCCAAGGGCTAACGCGCCTTGTGAGACGGCGTGTCTGGAGGCGGGAATGGGTGCATCCCCGGATGCAGCGGGTGCAAGCGATGCCGGGCGGAGATTTCGTCGAACTTCTTCGCCTGCGCGTCGGTGAGGATGGCGCGCATTTCTCGTTCCATCTGCTCTTCTGCTGCCCGCACGCGTGGAAAGGTCTCCCTGATGACCGCCTCCACCTCGCGATGGCGCTTCTCGAGAATGGCTTCGGCCTTGCGCTGCTGCTCGGGCGTGAGATCCAGCTCGCGTAAGCGATCCAGGTGCCAGCCGGGAGGGGGGTGCATGCGCATCCGCTGCGGCCGCAAGTAGGCGAATGCGCCCGCTCCAGCGACTGCGCCGCAGAGAAAGACTCCCAAGAGGATCAGCGCCGACCACAGGTGCAGCCGTCGGGGAGAGGTGTCACTGCTCATCGAGTGCTCCCAGGGTTTGAATCAGGTCCACGTTCGCGGGGACCTCGCCACTTTGCGCCCAGCTGGAAACCAGTGCGACGGTATCCGTCGCGGGAAGTTGGCCAATCGTGAGATTGGGAAGCCATGCGCCCAACGCGAGCAGTGCCGCGGCGACCAAGCCGAGCCTACCCCACCGCCAAAAATCCAGCAGCACGGGCGCTGGCGCCGAGGCGCTCTGGACGCCGCTCGTCACCTTTCGCACCATCCGTTCGAATCGTTCCGGGTCGCGCTTGGGATCGAGAGGGGAGAAATCGAGCCGGTCGCTACTCATGGCGGGCCTCCTCTTGAGATTCGTCGGCGAGTGCTCGCCGCAGCCGCTGGCGAGCGACGAACAGCGTCTGTCGCGATGCCACTTCGGAGATCTCGATTGCGTCGGCGATTTCCGGGTGTGTCCATCCTTCCAGGTCGTGAAGCAGTACCACCTCGCGCTGCACCTCGGTAAGCTCCTCGAGAGCGGCGGTCAGGCGTTCGCGCAGGTCGATGCGGGCGGCGCTGGCCTCAATGTTTTCGCCGCGCCTTTCACCGTCGATGACCCCAACGCGGAAGCTGCGCTGGTGAAGCTGGTTGATCGCCCGATGGCGGACGCTGGTCAAAAGCCAAGGCGCGAAGCGGTCGGGATCGCGACACTGTTCCAGTCTTTGAAGAGCGACCATCAGCGCTTCTTGGGCGAGGTCCTCGGCGTCCGCAACGTTACGCAGCAACGCCAGCGCCACCGCGAATGCCGGTCGCAGATAACGCCGCACGAGGGCCTCGAGCGACCGTACATCGCCGCGCTTCGCGCGGGCGATCAGGACCCTGTCCAACTTGTCTGCCATCCGGCTTTTACTAGACCGATGAACGCCATCGGGCGTTAGAATCGGTCCTTCCAGAGGCAGGAGCGCGCAAATGGCGGAAGAACGGAAGGCAACGCTGCACCGGTGGGAATCAATTCCGAGGGAGCGTCTGTCTCCTAACCTGGAGCGACGGATGATCACCGGCGATCGGATGATGATTACGCACGTGTACCTCAAAAAGGGATGCGTGGTGCCGCGCCATCAGCACCACAACGAGCAGATCACCTACGTTTTGGAGGGGGCGCTGCGTTTCACGTTGGGTAGCGATGGGGGGCAGCGCGTGGATGTCCTCGCTGGCGAAGTCCTCCACATCCCGTCCGATCTGCCGCATTCCGCCGAGGCCCTCGAGGATACGCTGGACGTGGATATCTTCGATCCCCCGCGACAGGACTGGCTCGATGGCACCGACCAATATCTCCGCCGGACTTAGGCCGGCAGCCTACCCGATTGGTCCGTGAGTCAGATTTCACCCAGCGCAACGGGCGCCAATTCCACCGGAGTGGTAGGAATAACCAGCGTTTAAGCGGATTCCTAGATACAAAGTCGCTCTGTTTGACACTGTCCCAATGAGGGCCCGAGCGCTTGGAAAGCAGAAGCAACTAGCGGTAGATCCGCGTGTCACCATGCCGTGACGGTGGGGACCACGGGAGTTGTCGGCCTAGCTCGAGGGCATCGCATGAAACGCAATTGTCTGTCGCTGTTGTTCGGTGCACTGATCTGCACCTACGCCTGCGACAACCGGACCCTGTTGCAGGGACCGCCCAACAGCAACGTCATCGTCTCGCCGGCCACCGCCACCGTCGCCCTGAGCAGCACCATGCAATTCAGGGCGACGGTCAAGAACAGTTCCAATCAGAGCGTGAGCTGGAGCGTGACCGGATCCGGTTGCTCAGGCACGGTTTGCGGAAGCATCGATGGGAATGGCCTCTACCGCGCTCCGGACATTTATACGGGGTCGTTGGTGAACATCGTCGCGACCTCGGTCGTGGACCCTTCGCAAGCCGGCAGCGCGGACGTGACGATCAATTCGGCAGTCGCGGTTTCGGTGCCGGACCAGAGCATCGACATCGGAGCGACGCGGCGCTTAACGGCGACTGTAATTGGCTCTGCAAACCAGGCTGTGACCTGGTCCATCTCCGGTCCCGGTTGCGTGGACAACGCGTGCGGTTGGATTGACGAAACCACCGGCGTCTATACCGCACCCGACGAACCCCCGAACCCAGCGACCTTCACCGCGCAAGCCACTTCCGTCGCTGACACTTCAAAATCGGGCACTGGCAGGATCACCATCACCCTGACCAGCAATCAAGGATTCATAGGCAACTACGTGTTTGTGCTCAGTGGCTTCGAGAGCAGTGGCCGGGTGATTGCGATCGCCGGCGCCTTCCGCTCTGCAATCAACCCCGACAACACCGGCCGGATTCTCGGGGGTATCTTGGAGATGGACCGCTCCACGTCCTCGCCGCTGGCCGCTGTAGCGATTACGGGCGGCGGCTACTCGTATGGCGCCGACAACAGGGGAAGGCTCCGGATTGATACTCCGGTGCGTTCGTTCTCCTTCCGCTGCGCCATGAACAATCCAAGCAACGCCCAGGCAGGACGGATCATCTTGTTTGAGCCGGACGATCCGGCTCACATCAGCGGCTCCGGGTTGATCAAGAAGCAAGACCGCTCCGCGGACATGCTCACCGGAGATTTTGCTTTTGGTTTTTCAGGGGACTGGAGCGGGGGCAGAGCCGGCGCGCTGGGTCGCCTCACTCTGGGCACCTCGATTCGCGGATCGATGGATGTGAATCTCTCTGGCCCAACCACTTCCGACCTGTCGATTCCCCCCGGTGCGTACGACGACACGGTCCCTGGCAGAGACTACGGCCGGCGCGGCGCGACGTTGATGCCACCGGCGCCGCTTCCACTGGTGATGAAGCTCTCCTTTTACATCGTTTCGCCGAGCGAGGCCTTTTTCATCACCCGAGAACGGGCTGTGGATGATCCTTTGCTGAGCGGCGATGCCGTCAAGCAGTCCGGCCCGTTTTCGATCTCCGGCCCACTGGTGTTCTACTCGACTGGGTTGTTCTCCCCCGGAACGGTTGCGACCATCGGGCGATTCTCGGTGACCGGGTCGAGTTTCGTCGGTGCGCTGGATCAAAACTCGAATGGCGTCATCACCCCGAATGCATCCTTGAACGGGCAAATCTCGGGGCCCGACTCCTTCGGACACGGAACGCTCAACTTTCGCGTCGGCACTGGTCCGATAAACGAGTACGCATTCCAGTTGGTCCAGGCGAATCGGGCTTTCTTGATGCAGAACAATGCCGGCGACGTGGCGGTCGGCTCGATGGAGGCGCAAAGTGCAACCTTGGCCAGGAGCTCGTTGAGTGGGCCGTACGTTTTGGGCACGGCGTCTCCCGCCACTTGCGGATGCACCAGCACCGCCGGAGTCGTCACCTTGGATGGAGTGAACGGAAAATTCAGCGGCGCGAGGGACACCAGCAGAGCTGGGGGCGTGTCTCCTCGCGATTCCTTGACCGGTACCTTCGACATCTCCACCGTGGGTCGCGGGCCGATGGTCACCGCGACACCCGACGTCGAGAACTCGGTGCTCTACGCTGTCTCGCCGGATAAATTTGTGTCCATCAACGTCGATCCTGCGGACACCTTGTCGGTAGTGACCATCTTCGAGCGGTGACGCGGTCAAAAGCCGCTGGTCACGTCTGACCACGCAGAAGATTCGCGCCGAAACACTCTCATGTTGCGGTGCAGCATTTGCGTAGCCTCGGCATTTAGCGACGATCACACGCAAACGATTCAGCGTCGCGATTTCCTGAGCATCCGCACCGGATCCGAAATTCCGTAGCTGAGATCGCAGCCTGCGCGATCCAAATGCGTCGGTGCTCGAACTGGTTCGTGCCTTGCATTCCTACCTTCCCGAAAGGGGACCCTTATGAAGACCCAAACGCGGAACGCGCGCATTTTGTTCGCGACTATTTTCGTTGCCGCGGTGATGGGAGGTTCTCTCGGGTGCAAGGGGGACGCGGGAACCAACGGTACCAATGGCGTCGACGGCTTAGGCAAATCGGCCAAAGATACCGGCACCATCAGCGGACGAGTCCTGATCACTGCAACGACCTCTCCGGCAGCGGGCGTGAAAGTTGTCGCTAACCCCGGCGCTGTCACAACCAACAGCGACAACGATGGCCAATACACGATTCAGGTGCCGATCGGCATCTACACAATCACTTTCGGCGCCGGACTCAACAACGACGGATTCGATCCGATCACCGTGCAGAATATTTCGGTTGTCGGCGGCGCGTCCGTCAGCGTCAACGCCAACGTGGTGAGGTCCAACCCGCTCGTCTTGACATTTCCCGCTGTGGTCCAGGCGGGCTTTGGGAAAGCGGTCAGGCTAGGGGTGACGGTTTCAGGGGTCCCCTCGGGCGCCACACCCACTTATGCCTGGACGCAGACCGGGGGCCCGCCTGTGACCCTCAGCGGCCCCAACACCGCGCAGCCGACTTTCACCACCCGCAAGGTGGGGGATTTGGTCAACGCACGGCCGGCGCTCACCAATGTGGCCGTGCCAGTGCGTAAGGGCTCGGTGGCGATCGCCACTCAGCATGAGACCGAGTTCTCGTACACCTTCAAAGCCACCGTGACCGCGGGCAGTTTCGTGAAGTCGAACACCACCTCGGTCCTTTCGGCCACCGTGACCGCGGGAGCGCCGGTAGCGCCGGTAGGAGTGAACCTCATCCTGGGTTCGCCGGAGCAGGCGCGCTACGCGTGGGCAATCACCGCCAAGCCGGCCGGCTCGAATGCAATTCTCGACTATCCGACCGAGCAGTTCGCGACCTTCGTTCCGGACGTGGAAGGTCAGTACACCGTGTCCGAGACCGGCTCCAGCACGGCTTGGAATAAGAGCTTCGTGGTCAGCTCGTACAAGGGCCCGGGCACCGCGGACATCCCCGGTTGCACTACTTGCCACGCGGCTTTTACCCCGGATCAGGTGACCAAGTGGAACGCGTCCAAGCACAAGAGCCTGTTCAGGCTCGGAATCACCGGCGTCGCGAGCGACCACTATTCCAGCAGCTGCATCACCTGTCACACCACCGGCAATTTCATGCAGGGCACCATCAAGGGAGGCTTCGGCGATGTTGCCAGCCAACTGCATTGGACATTCCCGACGACTCTCACGCCCTCGAACTGGACGAACCTTCCTCCAGCCCTTCAAGACCTCGGCAGCATCTCGTGCGAGAGCTGCCATGGACCGGGCAGCCAGCACATGGCCGGTCCGAGGGTCAGCGGCTCAATCTCAAAAAGCATGGCTACCCAGACCTGCAATCAGTGCCACGAAGCGATTGGGCACCATGACCGCGGATTCCTGATCTCGAGGGGCGCCCACCACGATCTGCAACTCACATTGGATGAGGCGACCGTCGAAGGTCGAGGCACCACCGCGGCTCATTGTGGTCGTTGCCACTCTGCTCAGGGCTTCAAGGAGTACTTGAGCCAACTGAGAAACGGCAACACCGGTAGCCTGATTCCGCCCGCGGGTCGCGACCTTCTGTCGTGGCTTAGAGACGACTTGGGGCTGACCGAAGCGTCGGTCGACAACCCCGGCTGCGCGACCTGCCACGAGCCTCATGCCGCCGAGCTCCGCCTGGAGGGCAACACGCCAGTGCTGCCCGCGGGGTTCGCGTTTGGGGCGGCCGGCAAAGGCGCGATTTGCATGGCCTGCCACAACACGCGCAACGGTCTGCACGACGCCACGCATCCGCCCACCAGCACCTCGGCTCCGCACACTCCGTCGCAGACGGACCTCCTCGCCGGCAAGAACGCCTACTTCGTCAACACCGACATGGCCATCTCACGCCATGCAGCGGCCGCGGATACCTGCGCGACCTGCCACGTGGCGCTGATTCCGACCGGCCTGTCGATCCTGCCGGCCAATTACCAGATGCCCGGTACCAACCACACGTTCAAAGTCAACTCGACGATCTGCAAGAGCTGCCACTCCGCAGAGGTTACCGGTGAGGCTCTCCAAGCCGAGGTGTCTGACGGACTGGCCAACCTAGCCACGGTAGCGGGGAGAGTGCTGTACGGCACCTACTTGCAGCCGTACCTGAATCCGGGATTCGACGTCACCGCGTACAATCAAGCCACCGATGCCTACAGCACCGTCGACGGAACCAACCCTGGGCCAGTGACGATTACCGCCCTGCCGGCCAACTCGAGCTCAATCAGCTTTGCGCTGGAGATTCATGGTCAGGAAAGCGCGTGTCTGACGCTGCCGGCACCGATATCGGTCAACTGGACCAACGGAACGACAACGACGATCACGAACCTCTGCTTCCAACTGAGCAGCGTCAGGATCCAGGGAACCAGTACTCAGATCATTCCGAACAACAGCGACCTAGTGAAGGCTCTCTGGAACTACTACTTGGTCAAGAGCGATGGATCGTTCGGTATCCACAACCCCACCTTCGTGTTCCAGATCCTCTCAAACACGCAGGCACAACTGAACTAGCGAGTTGAGCAGCGCCGGCAGCGCGTTCCCCCCCGAGAGGCGTTGCCGGCTGTCCTGAGCGGCCCGGGAACTGGCGAGAGTTCCCTGGGCCGCTCGTTTTTTTTCCCGACGGTTCCGGTCCTCGTCGCGACGCAGGCGGAGCTCGCGGCCGCGGAACACGGCTCGACTAAAGGTTGATCAGCCAGTCAATCGACGCGCTTGACGAAGACTTCGCCCGCGATCTCAGGGTCGAGGCCGATGGTGGTCTCTCCCAGATCCAGGACGTAGGCAGGCGCCTTTTGGCGAAGCCGGATTTCGCTTCCCGGCACCACGCCGAACGATGCCAGCCGGTCCATCCGGTCGTGAGAGCGCGGCGCGACGAAAACAA
>Ga0126384_10000957_pt1 | contig 16776 bp, 27 predicted proteins | sample PanSoiMetPlot_36_FD_92543 | JGI IMG/M metagenome (GOLD analysis project Ga0126384, IMG submission 92543) | Tropical forest soil microbial communities from Panama - MetaG Plot_36 | ecosystem: Environmental > Terrestrial > Soil > Tropical forest > Bulk soil | place: Panama | collected 2016-02-17 | reverse complement strand
CCCCGTCGCGGCCAGCGCTCCTGGCGCGAGTTCATCCGCCAGCACGCCGACCAGATGCTGGCCTCTGACTTCTTCTGCGTGGACACCGTCTGGATGACCAGGCTCTACGTTCTCTTTTTCATCGAGATCGGCAGCCGTCGCGTTCACCTCGCCGGCTGCACCTACAGTCCCAACAACCAGTGGGTGGTGATGTAGGCATCGACATCAAGGGGACAGAGCCATACGATCGACAACGGTGGACCGCATCTCCACCACCGACCCTCCCGGAGTCTTCACCTCTTGGAGGGTCACCTACTTCAAACCCGTCAATCCTCTCCCATCACGGGCCTCGCCGTCACCAATCAGTGCCGCCATCATCGGCGCGATTGTGACCGGACAAAGCCGCCGTCAACAGACGCCGTGCTCAGCGCTTTGCTGGTAGCCGGTCTCCACCCCTCCGGGCTATTCTGGCCGCACCTCTGCGTGCGCCGTGCCCCATGGGCGCAGGCTTGTGTCCCGGCATCCAGGCGAGCGTGACCTTTGTGCGCTCCTCCATCGTGCGCAGCTTCGCCAGCTCCCTCACCTGGCCTGCGCCACGACTGCGTCCGAGTTTCCTGAAGAGGTGATGCAGCCAGGGCAAACGGAGTGGTAAGCAGCAAAGACGTTGGCCCGCATCGCGCAATCGGTTCCGTGCGCGGAGGATTGGAGTCTCTACTGGCCGTAGATCGAGCCGGAGCCGAAGAACTCTTCCCAGCGGTGCGGATAGGCAAGGGTTACCCAGCGGCCGTTCAGATGCTGCCCGGCCAGGGGGCCCGTTGTGGCATTACCCTGCAGCAGGTCCCAAGTGTTCCCGCTGTCGTCGCGAGCACTGAATGCGGCCCGACCTGGCTGGAATTTCAGCTCGCTATCCCCGACCTTGCGGTCCCAGACGAGGCCGAAGCCCTCGTTCGGATTGTACGCAATCACAATGGGTACTCCTCCCAACTCATCGTTGAGGACCGGCCTCCGGTCGAGCAGCGGCAGGGGGTACGCCCGGGTTGCGGAGCCGACCCTCGTCCCGAGCACGAATCCGCGGTGATCCTCGGGATTGCCACCAAGCGAATAGTCAGGACCCAGGAACCCAAGGACCGAGCTATCTCCCGCATACACGGTCGTGTCCGGATGTATCCGACTCCAACTCTTCCACGGATAGATGTTCGTGGGGATCAGCTCGAGGCGCTGGCCCATGAGCGGACCCTTGATCACATTGCCGTTCAGCTGGCTCCACAGGCTGTTCGTCTGGCGGTCGCGCATGATCAGGACACCGCGCTCGAGCCCCGGCCAGAGATCAAAATCGAGGGTTCTGTCTCCGACGTTGCTGGCGTACACGACGCCGCTGTAGCACAGCGGTCAAAACGTGACCACGATGGGCTGACCGCCCACCTCGTCGTTGACCACCTCAACTCCCAGGAGCGAACGCAGGGGATAGGCTCGCGACTGACCGTTGATGGTGACCCCTAGCACCGCTGCATTTCGGTCAAGGTTGGCCAAGGCCTCCGGCGATCGTGGGGCCGGCCTGGGGCTAAGGTGTGACCAGGCGAACCATGCTGCGGGGGCTGCCAGCAGCGCCGCAGCGAGCACGACGAAGCCCCGCGGCCAGGCCTGCAGCGCACGCCTCCCAAGCCCCATCGCGCCTGATCAGGGAACGACCGTTATGCCGCGCCAGAGTGGAACGTGGTCGTTCATGATGTTCGCGGCGAGCTCAGGGGTGGGATAGTACCGGGCCTCGTTCCTGTTCTTCACACCGTCGACGGTGCAGTCGCTGGCCAACGCCCATCCAGGGCCAAACCGTTTGCGTCGGGCTCCCGGCGAGGTACTCGCGCTTGACGGCCTCGCGGGGGAAGTAATGGCGGTCTCCTAATGCGCAGTCACTCTCCGCAATCACGGCTCCGTTCCAGGTCGACTTCGCATCATGACCACCTCGAGATCAGGACTCAGTATCCCAGGCTACACAATCACCATCGCGTCGGGCGGTCTCCTCAGGGGCAAGAGTCGCTGCCGGTCGCGGGAGAGCGTCAACGCCGCCGTCGCTGGTGTCGTCAGGTACCGGCCGAGCGTAGCCTCGGCGCACGCCGGCGCGGAAAGCGGACTCCGACAAGTCGTTGGACTGTCTTGGACAGAGGCGGCGCGGTTCGGCGGGGTGACGCTAGCCGACCATCCGGTAGATCGAGAACCCCGCGAATGGGAGCTGAAAGGTTGGTCGATTCACCCTCTCTATGTGTCGGGTGTTCGTCCTGCGCAAAAGGACGCGGATCACATTCGCACCCGAAAGGGGCATCATTCGATGTGCACGCTCTTGATATCGTGGCGAAGTAGAGGTGGGTCTGGGTCTGGAGACTCCCGTGGCCGAGCGAGTGGAGATCGAGGCGCTGGAGACACCGTGGCGGCTCGCGCGGGGCAGCCGGACATGGAATCGGTCGGCGCGACGGAATGAGGAGACGTAGCGAACCGGCGCTGGGCTGGCGTCTTTGGCGGCTCCGGAGCGGTCGACTCTGGTCGTGGGTCCTCGACTACGCGTGGGAGCCTGGACTGCTGGAGGCCCGCTGCATGATCGACCAAGCCTCCTCCCGGGCGGCGCTGTTCGTCCAGCGGGAGCCCTGCGTCTGTATTCCCGGCCAGTACTGTCAGTGCGGAATCTGGGCTCTTTGGGATCTCGGACGCTGCGTTGCAAAGGGTCGCGATCACCTGTCTTCGGTGCGTGGCACGCTGGTGGTCGGGCTCATCGCCGGCTGGGGCAAGGTCGCCATCCATGGCGACGAGGGCTTTCGAGCACAGCGCGTTGCCATCCGGTGTCTCCTCACGGATTCGATCTGGGACAAGTCGATGGATCCGCTCTGCGGCCAGCAGGCGTGGTGGCTGGCGGCTGGTCGCCGGCTGAGGCTCTGCGCCAGGCCCCGCTCAGCTGCCTCCTCGCTGCAACGCGTCGCCTCCGAGTACGCGGTCCTGGCGCTGCCACTCGCTGACGCGGTGCAGGGCGGCGTCCTGGCCGAGTTTGGCGTATCGGATCAGCAGCTGGAGCGTGCCAGGAGCGTGCTGGTGCGTTAGGGGCGCTACGCCGGCGCCCCGGGCTTCGCCTGCAAGCGGTGTGCCCGTCGGCCAGGCCAGGTAGAGGCGCGGTCGTCACAGCCGCTTAGGTATCAGTGACGCACAGCCGGGCCGGAAGCCTGCTGAATACAATCGAGTGCGGGCATCCTTCCCCTATGGGGCCGGCGCGACACCTCGACCGGCGTGCCGAACAGCAATCGTGATGTGGTGTCGAGGATGCTGCGCTGGTCGCCGTCGCGCCCGGCCACGCCCGCCCGCCACACTGACGCTCGAGCGACTCGGTGGCGGCGTTCGTTCGCCTCCAGCCGTGGCGAAACGGCCGAGCAGCCAGGAGGAGCGCCAGTGCCGAGGCCCACGAGCACACACCTGAGGGTCGCGCGCGCACGCGCGAGGTCACTTCAGATGCTTAAGCGACCCACGAGGGCGCCGAGCGGCTCCTGGCGGCGCTGGAGGGCGCACCGGCTGCGCCTGCGCTCTGTTCGCCTCCGGCATGGCCGCGGCAACCTGATCCCGTACACCGTCACCCTCTCGGCGTGCAAGCACCAGACAACGTATATTGTCTTCATGCGGATCGGTGAACCCGCCAGAAGGTACGGCCTCGCCGACGAGGACATGCAGCACGCCGTCCGCAACGCGTTACGCAGAACGGATATGGATGAAGGCCTGACGATGTTTATCGGACCGGCGAGGGATGGGACTCTCTTGGAGATCGGCGTCCTCGACTTCGAGGGCGATGACCCGGTCATCTTGCACGCAATGCGGCTTCGGTCGAAGTTCTACCCGCTCCTCGGCAAGCACAGGAGGAAGCGATGACGAGGCATAACACGGATGAGGAGATTGAGACGGCGGCCCGGCGCTTCGAGCAACTCGCCGAAGAATTCGATCCCGAGTCTGCCGAGGTGGACGACACCGAGGATCTGCGAGCCGTAGCGCGCGCGTCTGACGCGGAGCGAGCGGTAAAGGCTCGCCTGCGTGAAGCGGTCGAGATTGCACGTGCCCATGGCCGCTCGTGGAACCAGATCGCCGTGGCACTTGGAGTTTCCCGGCAGGCGGCCAGGCAACGTTTTGCCGAGTAGCTGACGTAGTTGATGTGTTCTGTACGGGGCGGCGTAAGGGCGCCATCTGGGCCAGGGTCGGCAGCCGTATGCTCGGAGGCTTCGTTGCTGAGCGGGGTCACAGAATCCGTAGCACGGACCGTAACAGCTGAGCATTCGGCGGACTTGCCAGGCCCGCAACCCGAACGCAACGGCATTCTGTGACACGCAACAGACTGACGTGGATCACCCGATTCGGGGCTGTTAACCACATGCTTCACGCGTCCGCACTGGCGCTTCGCATGCGGTGCCTCATCGTGTCCGGTCTGTGCACAGCGCGTGCACTGCATCCCGAGATCACAAGGCACCAATCGGCACGAGCCATCACCTCGGACCCGTGCCCCCAATACACCGCGGCACCCATTCGGGTACTGCCGGACGGCGCCCGCTAACTCCGAAACCGTTATAGGGGCAACCCTATCGTGGGTTCGAATCCCACCCTCTCGCCATGAGCCGCGGCCACTCTCTCATGCTAGGGCAACCCTACCATCGCAGATCGGGCGCCGGACACCTCGGGTCTCCAACGCTGGCCGGTTTTCATCGGGTGTCTTTACACAGCGTCGGCCGCCTCGGTGTGCGGCCCAGCTGTACACGTGGATCAGGTTGCCCAGCCGATTTCCGCGCTCAACTAGCCTGCCGCCCTGGCAGCGGCCGGCGTCCGCCTCCTACCCTGGTGGGGCGGCCAGCTGACAGGGGCGCACGGGAATCGAAGGCATTCGACCACGACGGCCACCTTGCGCAGCCCATCGAGTCCCGCCTCCGCGAGGGCGCCGCGAGTCAGCCTCCGCCGAGCCTCAGCCGATCGCGCGTCGAAGCCGCGCCGGCCCGTTAGCCGTCCTCCCCCGGCCGGAAGAAGACGCCGTTGCGCTCGCGACCGATCTCCGCGAAGCTGCTCTTCGAGGGATCAGCCGGTCCGGACTTGAAGTGGAAATTCTTGCTGGGCACGGTTGCCGACCACTCGACCGTGGCGGTGTCCTCGATGAACCGTCCGGCGAACCGCCGATTCGTGGTCAGGTCGGTGGTCTCGAAATCAGTCACGTCGACCCGTGCCTTCACGCTGGACCAGCGATGTACCAGAGTGATGGTCGCGTCGACGGGCGGGATGGTGTCGGCTGGTGGCGGCACTATGGCGTTGAGGAACGCATTCTTGAGGGTGAAGAAGTCCTTCGTGGCGAAGTCTGTCAGCCTCATGGAGGCTGTCGCCTGGCCGAGATCGATCTCGATGCTGTCCATCGGCACGTGGGCGGTCCAGAACAGCCCGGCGGACGGTCCGCTGGTCGGGATGCCCGGGTTGAAGTCGTGGACCTGGGGCCCTTGTGAACCATCCTGGTTCACGATGAACAGGTCCATTCAGATGAACCCGAATGCTCCTCTGTGGACCTCGCCATCCACGCCGAGGAACTCCCCGATCATAAAGCGGTTATCCATCCCAAAGAACATCGGGGTCTCCGCTCCGGTCAACGTATTCGTCCCGACGCCTCTGCCACCCTCGATCTCGGCGAGGCCGATGAACCCGTTGAAGTCGGTGATGGTCGAGGCTTCGATCCCGCGCGCCGGACGAAAGTGGTGGGAGATGACGCCGAACGGCGTCAGGAATCCGCCCGGAATTGGGCGGGGCATGACGCTACTGCCGGTCTTGTCGTCCGCGAACGCGATCGGTACCGACAGTAGGCCGGAACCAGCGGCGGCACCAATCGCTGAAGCCCTGACAGTACCGCCGAGGAACTGCCGTCGGGAAAACGCGCGATGCGTAAGGTGCTCGTGGTCGAAGTTCATGGCGCCGTCAGCTGACGGCGATTCGAGGCTCCCCATATCCCCACTCCTTGCGTCGAAAAGGCGGGCTCGAACCCAGCTCGCCTAAAAGGTTCAGCCCATCCTACGCCGTCTGAGGCTATTGTCAACCGCACACTGAGCAGCTCGTGTGCCGTGACAACTTTCCAGTCAACTCGAACCTGTGCGGTTAACCCCCTCGGAGTCAACTCGATTTCGAGGCAACTGGCGAGTACATCTTTACGGCTGACCGGGCTCAGCAGTGCCTCCAGGCTCTTTGTGATGATGCCCCGACCGTGCTCTTCATCCTCCTCTACGCCGCCGCCCACCTCCTGCTCGAGATCCTGATCGGCCGCAGCCGGTCCAAGGCCAGACTCGAAGCCGAGGTCCTCGCCCTACGCACCAGCTCCGTGTCCTCGAGCGGCAAGTCGGCCCACCACGCTGGCAGCCGGCCGACCGCCTCCTGCTGGCTGCCATCAGCCGCGTCTTGCCCAGGCCGGATTGGCAATCGCTGCTGCCCAGCCCTCAGACGCTGCTCCGCTGGCACAGAGAGCTGGTCCGGCGCAAGTGGGCCGCTTACCGACGACGACCCCGCCGCCAGCGACCAGCCCAGGGAAGCGATCTGCGCGAACTCATCTTGAAGCTCGCCCGGAAGAACGAACGTTGGGGCTACCGCCGCATCGCGGGCGAGCTGCTCAAGCTCGGTCACCAATGCTCCCACCTCACCGTCCGCAAGGTGCTTCGTCGCCACAACCTACCTCCTGCTCCTCGTCGCGGCCAGCGCTCCTTGCGCGAGTTCGTGCGCCAGCACGCCGACCAGATGCTCGCCTCTGACTTCTTCTGCGTGGACACCGTCTGGATGACCAGGCTCTACGTTCTCTTTTTTCATCGAGATCGCCACCCGACCCGCTGCTTCGCCAAACTCGACCAGTACGTGGTCGAGCGCACATCGTTATGTCGGGAAACCGCCTGGGTCTTGTTCGGCTGGTCGGAAACGTCCGGTTCGGTGCAGCGAAAAGCGTCGGTGAAGGACGTCGGTGCGCCGGGTGACCGAGAAGGTCATGCCCGGATCGATGGGGGGCGGCTGGAGACGGGCGGGACGCCCACGGTCTCGGAAATGAGCGCCAGCGTCGGAAACGCCTGGGATGTGCGCCGCTGACCTAGCGGCAGACCGTATCGCGCCAGTCGCCTACCCTACTTCGCACCGGGAACGCTTCCGGGCGGAGGTTCATCCAGATCGACCGGTACGTCGACGAGCGGCTCGCGCTGTTCGACAGCAGGAAGCGGCGCAAGAGTGGGCGGAACTGGGGCCGTATGCATGACACCGGGTGGTATCAAAGCCTGGGTCTGCTTCGCCTCTATGAATCGACTCGGAGTGCCGCGTGGGCGACAGGGGTCACGTGAACACCGTCGGAAAGCCGGATGAGGTAGCACCTCATGTCCGGTTTGATGAGCGGCGGCTGGGGAGGCTCCGGCTGCACCAGTCGTCGACTCTACTCTGGCTGGGCCGAGAGGGAGTCGAACCCCCAAAGCTTTCGCGGCGGTTTTACACGTTCTTTGTCGAGCCGCCCTATTAGGGAAGTTCTTTGTGGCCTACCTTCACGAGCGCAGTGTCTCGGCGATCCGGGTAGCCGGAACTTCGGGGCGACGCTTTGTCGCGTCGATCCAGCGAAGCCAGGCCTTCCGATAAAACGTCGCGCTCACACTGGCCCGACCCGAGCCTCTTCTCAAGGACTCGCCCCCCAGCCGGGTTAGCCGTCAGCTCGACACCTCGCCTCTCGGAGGGCTCGGCCTCTTCGTTCCGAGCCAGCCGTCTAAAATAACTCAGCTCTTGCCGCGTGGAAGGTTTGAGTTCCCCCGCTAAAGGCTCGAGCGCCCCAAGGCCGACCTCCGCACCGTCACGCCTCGCTGGCGCGTGAGCTAGTTGACGCCCCCGCGAGGAGGGCCTTGGCTCGACCGGTGACCTCGGCCAACGTCCGCTTCGTGGCCGCCAGGTCCTCGGCAGGTAGTCCGCCCCACAGCACCTCGTTGACACGAGATACCTCTGATTGCAGGGGCCGGTAGACAGTCTGACCGGCCGAGGATAGTTGAAGGATCGGGGGAGCCCCGCGTATATCCCCGCTCCCGGCAGCCGTCGCCTCACTAGCCTCGACGAGGAACCCCTTCGCCAGGAGACCGTCAACGGTCGCCTCCACCTCACCCTGCCGCGCCCTGCGGCTCTCACGCTGTTGCTCGATGAGCGCGGTGCGGGTCAGCGGCTCGGGGCCGAGCATGACCAAGATGGTCCACTCCGCGTACGAGAGGCCGGGCCGTTGGAGCACGCGGGCGAGCAGCGAGCGCAGGGCTTGCTCCAGCTGGCCTATGTCGCGGGCGGTGGGTCGCTGCAATGGGCCGGGCTGGACAGCCGCGAGACTGAGTCGGGGTCCCTTGGCCGCGACGGCAAGGAGGGCAGTGGCTGCGATGGTCTGGACCGCCGCCATCAGAGCGATGGCTGAGAACGCGTCCGCGAATGCGTTGCGGGCCGCAGCCAGGAGTGCGGCGCCGGTCGCGCGAGGCAGTAGATCAGCGATCGCGACCGCGCTCCCAATCGTGCCTTGAGCGAGAGCGGCCATATCCGGTCGCAGCGTCGGCGGGATTGCCTGCGCAATAGTCGCGCGGTAGATGACGACGCCAGGGCTGCCGAGGGCGGCAATCCCCAGGGAGCCGGCCAGATCGATGCTGGATTGCGAGATCGCCGCCGCGGATCCTGCTCGCTCTGGCGGCGCAGACCCGATCGTTGCGTTGGCAGTGGTCGAGATCAGTCCGGCGCCGATGGCGACGATGATCGAACCCCCGACCAATACGGCCAAGCCGGCTCGCCGCGCCTGGGTGAGGACCACAAATCCGACCGTCGCGATCAGACCGCCTCCGACCATGAGTGCGGCCGGCTGGCCCATCGAAGCAGCCGCGGCGCCAGCTGTGAGCTCGCGACGACGGCAAGCGCTAAGGGCGTCGTCAGGAGTCCGGCAGCAAGCGGTGAAAAGCCCAAGACGAGCTGCAGCAGCTGGGCGGTGTGAAAGGACAGGCCGTGCATGACAAAGGCGTTGACGGCGAGCATCACGACCGTCGCACTGAACAGTGGAACCCGGAACAGTTTGAGATCGATGAGCGCATGGACCAAGTTCCGCTGGCGGCGCAGGAAGACGGCGCCAAGCACGACACCGGCGGCGACGAACGCGGCCGCCGTCCAGGTTGGGTGGCCTGGGCGACGATCTTCATGCCATAAACCGCGGCGAGGACCGCCGCCCCTGACAGAGCAGCGCTCGTGAGGTCCAGTCGCCCGGCTTTGGGATCGCGAAGCTCGGGTAGGAGCCTCGGACCGATTACAAGGAGCAAGGCCATCACCGGGACCGGAACGAGGAAGACGGCACCCCACCAGAATGTCTCAAGCAGCACGCCGCCGACAAATGGGCCTAGCGCAGCTCCTACCGAAAAGCTCCCAATCCAGATCCCGACGGCGACGGCTCGCTGCTGCTCGTTGAGGAACGTGTTGCGAATAAGGGGCAGCGTCGACGGCGCGAGCGTGGCGCCGGCGACCCCCATGACGGCCCGAGCGGCGATCAGCATCTCGGGGGTCGTCGAGAACGCCGCCGCAGTCGACGCGAGGGCGAACGCAGCGGCACCGATGAGCACTAGCCGTCGACGACCGATGCGGTCGCTGAGCGTACCCATCGTGATGAGCGAGCCCGCCAACAGGAAGCCGTAGATGTCCACGATCCACAGGAGCTGGGAGGGCGTCGGTGCCAGCGCCGCGGTCAGCTTCGGGACGGCAAGGTGCAGGATGGAGATATCCATCACGACGACAACCGCCGGCAGGGCGATGGCCACGAGGCCGAGCCACTCGCGCCGTCCGGCGCGCGGGGCGGATGCGTTGCCCATGCTGTCCGTCCTCAGTGACATCGTTCAGGTGGATGTCGAGGCGCCGTCTCGCGGACCGAGCGACGCTGAGACCGGAACGGACACGCTCGACGCAGAACTCACGCGATCCTGGCCAGCAGGGCATCGAGCGCGGCGTAGCTGCGATTGAGGCCGTCCGCGGCATCGGAGCCCAGCATCGCGTCCCGCTCGTCCGGACTGTGAAACTGCGACACGGTCACGAGGTTCGTGCGAGCACCGAGGTTTTCAAGGACGATCGTCTCGATGACGATCCGTCCGGGCATTCCGTCCCACTCAAATGTCTGGACGAGGCGTTCCGGAGCGGACACGACCGCCATAACCATGCACGCCGTCGGGAGCGTGCTCCACGAATCGCCAATGCCCTCCGTGGATCAGCTCAAGCCGCTCCACGACGAGCTTGTTGCCACGGCACCACCACTGCGCGACGAGGAGCGGTTCGGTCATCGCCCGCCACACGCGCTCGCGCGGGGCGTCGAAGACGCGCTCGGTGCGGATCTGACGATCCGAGGGCGTCGTGACGATCGCCGATCTCAAGGCGTTTACTGACCGCTCCGGACCGCGATGTATGGTGCCGAGTGCTGCTCGTGCGAGATCCACCACTCGCCGTCGATCCTCCGCAGCCCGACCGTTAGCCGAACCTGCCCGGTCCGAGACTCGAACGCTCCGCGGACCCGCAGAATCGCGTGACCGAAAGCGACGTCACCCGCCGCTACCTCGAGCTCGCTCAACTCGAACGTCCCGTTGTCGCCGATGTAGTCGAAGAACGGCGGCCACGAGTCGCGATAGCCCGCCAAGCCGCGAACCTGTGTGGGCGGCGGGACGTCGAAATACACGAAGTCGTCGACGTGGTAGGCGATCAGACGCTCGAGGTCGTGCGAGCGGACCGCTTCGGCCCAGTCCTCCAGCCGTCGGCGCACCATCACTGCTGCGGATTCGGTCAGGTCGACTCGCCCACGGCTCACTGGGCGCCTCCTTTGCTAAGGAACCGACCGAGCCGGTCAAGGCGTGCCTCGAGTATCGCCTGGTACGTGGCGATCCACGTGGCCTCCTCGGCGAGTCGGCGCCGTCCCAGAGCGCATTGTCGGATGGCGGCACTACCTGGGCGGCGCCCGCCTCGCAGTACGCCGCCCCGGCGCGGGCCGTCGATCTGTCCGGCCTGCCACCCGCCTATATCGCCACCGCGGAGTTCGATCCGCTCCGTGACGAAGAAATCACCTACACGTCGCGGCTGCTGCAGGCGGGCGTGTCGGTCGAGCTGCACCAGTGGCCTGGCACCTTCCACGGGTCAGAGGGGGTCCTGTCCGCCGAGGTGTCGCAGCGGCAAGTCGCCGAGTTCACCGCAACGCTGCGCCGTGCCCTGGTCAGCGAAATGGTTGCGGCCGATCAGGCCGGCCACCCCTCACGCCACAAGCCACCAGATGAAATCACCACAGGAAGGACGTCTCGGCATGACTCATGACGGTTACCCCGATCGATCTCTTCGCGTCCCCTATCCACCTCCACCAAGCGACCTGGTCCGGCTGCTGGGCTTCGGCGCGATCATCGCCGTGAACCGCATCGAAGCGTCGATCCGCACTGAGGTCGCGGTCGCATGCTGAGCTCGCTCTATCCCTGGATCGTGATCGTGCACCTGGCGGCCGCCTTCGCCTTCGTCCTCATCCACGGCGTGGCCGTCTTCGCCGGCTTCCGCATCCGGCAGGAGCGCGACCGAGCCCGGATCGCGGCCCTGCTCGATCTCTCGACGGCGAGCCTCAGGCTGATGTACGGGGCGCTGCTGGTCCTGGTCGTGGCCGGCCTCTCGGCGGCAGGCATGGGCGGGTGGCTCGGACGCTTGTGGCCCTGGACGTCGATCGGCGTCCTGATCGTGGTGGCCGCAGCGATGGACATCATCGGCACCCGCCACTTCCTGCGCGTCCGGCAGCCGGTCGGCGCCTCCATCTCACCCGGCCGAGCCCGCCGCCTGGCACCCGCCCCGGACCCGGAGACCGCGGAGAAGGAGCTGGCCCTCCGGCTGCGCTCGGGGCGCCCGGAGCTGCTCGCCGCCATCGGCGGCGGCGGCCTGCTGATCGTGATCTGGCTGATGGTGCTTAAGCCCTTCTAAGGCGCACGCCTGCTGGGGGGCGCCGGGGACGCCTGTGGGGTGCCAAAAGTCCATCCGAACTCAGCAGTGGCCCTGCCAGACCGGCTACGATCAGCCGCCGTCCATGCTCCTCTTCGTCCCCTACGCCTGCCTCCGGCTCCTCATCGACGTCGCCCTTGCACCCCTCCAAGACCGCGCCACTGATCAGGCCGAGTTGTTGGTGCTGCGTCACCACGTCCGCGTCCTCGAACGCCAGGGGAAGGTTGTCCGCTGGCGCCAGGGCGATCGTCTCGTCCTCGCAGCCCTGGCGCGCCGGCTGCCGAGGCCCTCCTGGCCTGCGCAGCTGGTGAAGCCGGAAACGGTGCTCGGCTCGCACCGCGAGCTGGTCCGAAGGAGGTGGGCGAGCTTCGCAGGTCGTCCTCGCCGCGGTCGACCCTCAATCAGCGAAGAGTGCCGGGGGCTGATCCGCCACCTGGCCAAGGAGAGACTGGCCTCGATTAGAGCAAGAGCCTGCGAGCGGCCCAGCTGCCGTCCTGGTTCCTCGAATGCGTGACACGGCTGTGACACGGATGAGGCACAGACCCGGGAGTGTGTCGCTGGCGAGCATGGTCCCCCGAGGCACCGACGGATCCTCAGCCTGATGGTCAACGGATGAAGGGGTCACCACGAGAAACGCAGCAATCATCTGCTCACTCGCGAGCAGAATCGACAGTCGGCACGATGAGAACGTGAAGAAGCAAGCCCTGTTCATTCAAGGCGGAGGCAAAGGAGCTCATGATGAATGGGACAACAAGCTAGTCGATAGCTTGAGGCGAGAACTTGGGCCCGACTACGATGTCCGGTACCCGCGCATGCCGAAGGAGGCGGATCCCAGCTATACCATTTGGAAGGCGGCGATCGCGGAAGAGATCGCCGGCCTCGATGATGGCGCGATACTGATAGGCCACTCGATTGGCGGAACCATTCTGATCAACGCCCTCGCGGAGACGCCGACGAAGCGGAAGCTTGCCGGCATATTTCTCATCGCGGCGCCCTTTGTTGGCCCTGGCGGCTGGCCGAGTGAAGACATCAAGCCAACGGCAAACCTCGGCGCGCGACTGCCTCCAAAGACGCCAATCTATCTATATCACGGCAGCAAGGACGACACTGCGCCGTTTGCGCATGTCGATCTTTATGAGAGAGCGATACCCGGCGCGATCGTTCATCGCCTCCGCGGCCGCAATCACCAGCTCAACGACAATTTAGCCGAGGTTGCAGCTGGTGTCCGGGTTTTGGCATGAGGCTGGCCTGCAAAGCCGAAGCCTGAGCGGCCGCAGGTTATGGCCTTGGTGCGACTGCAGGATCGTACCCCCGAACGGAACTACGGCAGCCTGGCCTAGCAGAGCGGCAGCTGCTGGACTGCCCAGCCGTTGCTGTCGTGCCGTGTCCCATGATCGGTGGCCTCGTGTTGGGCGGCCTGATTGGGGACAGGCTGAAACGGCCCAAAGCCAATGCGACGACTCCCTGGGCGTCGGTGCCCTGGATGATCTGCAAAATCAGGCCCCTGCGCCAATCTGCGCGCGCCGTGTCAACGCCGAGGCGCTGACCAGCGACAATCCGCCGAGACGCCTCATATCCAGGCTCCGAGTGGCGGTTCGGCGCCGTCGACCGACAGACACAGAGCCGGATGCGTTTTGGCATCCCACACGGCAGAGAGTGCGCGCATACGAAACCCAACGCGCACTGCAAAAATGAGCTAACATGAGCCCGGCGGGAATCATATGCCGATGCCGACACCTGTCATCCCCGGTCTGAAAATCCCTACGTAGCCACGGTCTGAGATACCCCACCCACCTCGGGTTGTGCTAGCTGGGAGGAACTCCTGATCCGTCGCCGCGGGCGTTCAATACCCGATAGTCCAGGACCAACACACCCTGAGGGAGAGTCTTGGTCTCAACGAGGTGTAGTTCCTTCAGTGTGGTCCCATCGGGGAAGAGGTGCAGCCCAGATCCGACGATCACGGGAGAAACCTGGAGGCGAAGCGAGTCCAGAAGGCCGGCGGACAACATGGTGCGTACAAGAGTTGGGCTGCCCGCGATATGCAGATCGCCACCTTTCTGGCTCTTGAGTTCCTGGATGGTCGCGACAACATTGTGGTTGATCACCGCTGTGTTATTCCAATCAGCAGACCTGAGCGTCGTTGAGACCACGTACTTGCGAATGTTGTTATTGACGTCCGCAAAGGGTACTTCGCTTGTCTGCTGAGGCCAGTAGCCGGCAAACGCCTCGTAGGTAGTGCGGCCCAAGAGCATAGCGCCGGCGGACTCCAGGTGGGCACTAAGATCCGCACCCATTTCCTGGCTGTAGCGTGAGAAATGCCATCGTTCCGGCGACTCGATCACCCCATCCAGCGACATGAACATATACGAGTAGAGCCTCCTCATCGGTGCCGCCTTGCCATCGCGCCGGCGAGGTGCGACTTAAGATCAGCGAGCGCAATGCGCATACCTTCGGTCAGCTGATCTACCTCGTCGCCCCAGGTGTCTGCGGAGCCGAAACCGCTCATGACCATACGCACGATGCAAGTGCCCCCGGACCTGGCGCGAATCACCCACTCGGTGGCGAGCTTCGCGGTTCGACCGTCAGCTGCTCGCCACTCAACGCCTCCCGTGGCAAACCGCCGTGGCGGATCCCACGCGGTCACCTTGCCCGACTCGTTCATTCCGGCGCCCATGTCGAAGGCGAACCTCCCGCCCTCGCGCTCTTCGACGTCCGTTGGCTGGAGCCAGGCCGTAATCCCCGGCCCTGTCGCAATCGTAGACCAGACCTCTTCAGGACTGCCATCAACCTCGATCTCGAGATCAATGAAGCGTGGAGTTCTTCTCTGGGCCATTCAGACCACCTCATCCTTTGGAGCCGACAACAACGGGTACGCACCTATGACGACGCGATGCCACCGGCCCCCGGAGCTCGCGGCGTCGTGATAGCGCGCCGCGAGGGACCGAACGGTGGCTGCGAGCTCGTCGGCAAAAGCAGATCGCTGATCAGCGTTCCGAAAGCGGACGGCCGTATCGATCGAAAGTGTCGCGACGTGCTTACGCCGGGAGCTCCCGTGGCGGATCAGGTCACCGACTTCTTGCACAGTCCGCGCTGCAATGGCAATCAGGTATGCGGCTGACAAGCGATCCGACGCCCTCACCGGGTCACTCCGTGCGTCGCCCATCGCGCCGGGCGCAACGATGTACGAGGCCGCGGTTGAAACGAAGAGGCGCTCGGTCAGTCCGCCCCATTGACGCTTGCCAACCGTCCGGATGAGGCCATGCTTTTCGAGCGCATTCAGGTGATAGGTCACCTTCTGGCGTGTGAGTCCGACCTTTTGGGCCAGCATCGCCGCGGACCTCGCCTCGGTCAGCGCGCCCAGGAGCCGTGAGCGAACCGGGTCCAGGGCGACGACCGCGACAGCCGGACTCTCGATGACTTCCACGTCCACCATGGGCCCAAAGTCTAGCCTTTGACAACATTTCTTGTCAAGGGCCGGTCTCCTCGCCCAAACGGAGACGTTCAATAGCTCTGAGCCTCCCACCACTGCCACATCGCCGATGGCAACACCGGGGACAGCCAGACCGGGACCAGGGTGTCGGGTGCCGAAAGTCCATCCGAACTCAAGCGGCGGCCCTACCGGGCCGGCAACGATCAGCCGCCGTCCATGCTCCTCTGCCTTCTTTTCGGCTGCCTTCCGGCTCTCATCGGCCTCGGGTTCACACCATCGAGATAGCAGGGCCGTACCGCACGTCTGCACCCCGACACTTCCGGAGTCAGCATCCACCTGGAGGCACGTCGGGCGGATTCAACCGGCCGGCGCAACACCCTCCGGATTGACGAGGTTGAGTTCGCCATCGGCGCACCTGGCAATCTGAGGACGCGCGCATAGACGCGCAGGTCCTTTTTTGATTACGGCACCGTCGCCCGGGGCGGCTGACACCTGGGCGACGCTTGCGAGGTTGAGCCGCACGGTGCCGGTGGGCTTCAGGAGCCAGGGTGGCAGCGGCGGGAGCTCGCCGGGTCTTCCCTAGCCGAATTTCCTGTAGGCGCCCGTTGCTGGGCTAGGCAGAGTGCGCATGGCTCTCGTCAGGCGCGACCAGGGTCAACAATGGCAGGTCGACGTGCTTGAGGTCGAAGCCTGTTCCCGCTTTGAGCAGTCAGATGTTTGTCGTCGACTCGTCTGGACGAAGATCGGACTATTCAAAGCCCAAACGTGTGTTTGGCGGGCAGGTGGCCATCGCCCGACCCTAGCGCGAGCACCCCGCGACCTCGCGGACTCCTCCGGACAGCTCTGTCCCCCCGAGACTCGCGCCCGAGCAAGCGCCGTGGCCGGTGCGATCCGTACCGACGGGTGCGGCCGTCGCCGCGAAGCTGCTGCTCGCCGCGGTCAGCGGAGAAAGGCCGCCAGCGTCCGCGTGAACCACGCCGGATCGTCGAGCCACGGAAGGTGCCCGGCGCCGGGCTGCACCGCCAACTCGCCATGCTCGAATAGACCGGAGTTCTTAGAAGACAGGTCCTACGCCGGTTCCGAGACTGCGCTCGAAACCGGTGGCCCTGCGGGCAGTCCGGCTGACGGTAGGCGATGACACGCTGAACCGGTGGTTGTGACAGGTCTGGCGAATACGGGCCAAGGGGGCGCAGGAGCACCCCCGGCCAAGAGAGCCTGGGTGGCAAAGACCAGGCGTTAAGGGCTAAACCCTCCGGGCGCTCTTCGAGCGGCCTGGACGCCCTCCACCTGGGTCATCGCCAGGCACCGCTCGTCTACGGTTCCCAGGTGACCGATAGCTTCAGCGAACGGTACGGCGACCTGCT
>Ga0126384_10000956_pt1 | contig 16779 bp, 15 predicted proteins | sample PanSoiMetPlot_36_FD_92543 | JGI IMG/M metagenome (GOLD analysis project Ga0126384, IMG submission 92543) | Tropical forest soil microbial communities from Panama - MetaG Plot_36 | ecosystem: Environmental > Terrestrial > Soil > Tropical forest > Bulk soil | place: Panama | collected 2016-02-17 | reverse complement strand
TTGCTGCGCGATTGGCTCGCGAGGGAATGGCTTAAAATCCGCGCCCGACTCATTGAGACCAGCTAGTGCTGCCCTTTTAGCGGGGCATCATTAATAATCAGGCCATCACTTTATGTTTACTGCAGAGGCATAACACGTGGACGTTTCGCGCTAATGAGCGTATTCAGGTATTTTAACAGGTCGAGAACGAGCTTCGAAAAAGCCCCGACCAAGTAATCTTTTTCTTTGCGGCTCGCACTCCCAGGGAGGAGCATCATGGCAAACGATGTAACACGCAGAAACTTTCTGAATAGCGTTGCAGTTGGCGCCGCTGCAATGACTGCAGGACAGGCGACCTATTTCGCCGGACCGCGGCGTGCTCACGCGGCGTTCAAGGCCAAGGGAAACATCCCGGACAAGCCATTCAAAACAGGCCACATTACGTTCCTGACCGGTCCCGCCAATCTATTGGGCGAACCCGGCCGGAAAGGCCATCTGATGGCGGCCGAAGAAATCAACGCCGAAGGCGGGTTCCTCGGCAAGCGCAAGATCGAAACCATCATGGCCGACGAGGCGGCGGGCACCGACGCCAACGTCAAAGAGCTTCGCCGCATGAAGCTCTCCGAAAATATCGACTTGTTCACCGGAGTCATCTCCAGCGGCAACACGCCTGCCCTCGGCCCGGTCGCCGAGGAACTGCAAGTTCTGACTCTGTTCAATGACGGCTGCACCGATTTCCTGTTCGACAAGGCGGTGCCCAAGCCGAAATACACCTTCCGCGTGACCAACATCCAGTCGGCGGATGGTGTTACGTCGGCGGTCGGCGCGGCGAAGGCGTGGCCAAATGCAAAGCGGGTCAGCTCAATCCAACCGGATTACAGCTACGGCCGCAACGTGCATGAACATTTCATGCTGGCGTTCCAAAAGCTGGTTCCCGGTGCTACCGCCGTCTCCGAGGCGTGGCCGAAGCTCGGCACCACCGACTTTACCCCGCACATCACCAAACTCCTGTCCGACCAACCGGAAGTCCTGATCTGCGGCTTGTGGGGCGGAGACTACGTGGCGTTCTACAAGCAGGCGCTGCGCTACGGTCTATTCGACAAGATGAAGGTCGCCACCACGCTGGCATTCGGCGGTCAGCCGCACGCAATCGGGAAGGATCACCCGGAAGGAGTACTTGCCGGCTGCCACGCCAACTACTTCTTCACGCACCCGGCGAAAGGGCGCTGGCCGATCAACGACTCGTTCGTCGAGCGTTACTACAAGCGCTGGAGCGAATATCCGAGCTTCGAGGCGGACGGCGCCTATAGCGCGCTTTACCTGCTCAAGGCCGCGATCGAAAAGGCCAATCTGCTTGTCGGCGGCTGGCCCGAGGAGGATGTCATCATTGCCATGCTCGAGGGCATGGGGATGGATGCACCGGCCGGCTACATCTACATCCGGCCCGACAACCACCAAGGCTATAAGGATACGATCATCGGGATGACCAAAAATGATCCCAGGTACGAATTCCCTGTTTGGGATACGCAGTCGATCCTCACGATTCCCATCCGGGACATCACGGCGCCGCCCAACTGGCCGAAGCCCGGCACGTCGCACAACGAGTCGACCGCGGCGGCCAACTGGTTGAAGACCACTTGGCTTGCGGCTGACGTCAAGCACGGTTGACCAACAAAATCAAAGGTTTAAGAAAGAGCAAAGCCGCCACCCGGCGGCTTTGTTATTCCGGGGCTACATCTGCGGCTACAGCGTGCAAGCCATGGTGCCCGTCGAGGGGGAAAGCGGAAATGAAATGGTTGCCACAGGTATGCGTGGTTGAATTCGATGTCGCTGCGTTCGTAACGATGAAGGCCGTCGAGGCCGTCAGGCCAGGCCCTCCCAGGAGTTAAGTCAACCGGGTTGACAGAACTTGAATTCAACCGGGGTGAATTTAAGTCCCGTCAAAAGGTGGACCAGCTCGTCATAGGTCGTCAGGATGTCTGCGGCTTCAGCCCTTTTAAATTGTTTGTCCAGCTCTAACTTAGGCAGCTTGCCGATGCGCTCTTTCATCATTGCAGTTTGGAGGGTAACACCTAACTTTTTGAGCCGCACTGACTTCGATGAAACCTGTCAACCTGGTTGACAAGTTTAATAGGGCGGCCTCCCTTGTCCTGTTCAAAGGTTGAAAAAATCTGATCCAATCGCCAGCCTGCTGTCATGCGCGTTTCATTGATCGGCCGGTAAAGTCAAAAGCCCTGCCGCAAGAGGAACGGCAGGGCTTTCATCTGTAAGGAGACTAATGGTGCGATAACTTCGCCTGAGCCGCGAGCAATCAGTTGCGGTTTGCTTACTTGTGCACGTCGTCTTCCGCTTTGCCGATAATCGGTAACGCTATCCCGAAAATTAACGTGGTTAGCATTACAAGTAACATAGCTTCAAATGAACCATCGCCATGATCCGGCGAAAAACCTAAATATCTTTCGATAAAGTCCAACGGGGCTACCTTACGCGGAACAAATTTGAAGATTGCTGTATCGTTGGTACAGACGACTTGTAGTCAGCGGCCGCAGGCACGTTGAGGCCGAGCGCCTTAATCCGGTGGAGCGTGTTTTGACCGAATTAACTTGATTCTATTGGAGAAATGAAATCTCCTGCAATCTCATGAGACACGCTATCCACCGGCTGAAGACCACTTGGCTGACGTGAAGTAACCTGATCGGAAAGCGGCCGTGCTTTCTCTAACACGGCCGTTTCTTTCCAAGCGGAAGCAAGATTCTGGCGATGCACCCGGGCATTGATAGGCTGGTCGGGGGAAGGTTGTTTTCCGGCCAACTTGCGCCGTGCGATCCATCCCGGCGCGGGATCGTTCGGGGCATGGTCGGCGCAATCATGGTTGCTGGCCTGGTCGTCGTCGGCGGCGAGGGTAGCGCCGGTCATTCGGTGGGTCACTTTCCCTCCTATTACCCTGATGAAATTCGCATCCAAGCAATCGATCCGACGGCTGCGGCCAAGGGCCTGAGCGACGAGACGTTGCATGCCTATGTCGGCGCAGCGCCTGCGTTCGTTGGGCCGGTACCGAAACACGTGGAGTCAGTGCGGTCGCTCGGATCAATTCTGGTTCTTTCCTTCAAAACATCCTCTGGACGCTACGCTTCATCCGACGCCCGTTGCGCTGCTGCACGCGGATTTATGGCAGCGCTGCGCGACGAAAAAGCGGGCGGCTTTATCTTCCATCCCTATCCCGTGACACCGTATCACTCCGATTACCTGCACCACCTGGACCGCGTCGAGGCGGCAATGGGCGCAGTCGCCGGCGCGTCCGCAGCGGTGTCGTCAGAGAAGCTCGGCGCCAAGGGCCGGGTTGCGACGGAGATCGTGCGCGCGCGGTGGCAGCTCGCGGCCGAGGGCGTGGACGCCTTCCTCCAGGAAGTACCGGTCGACGAGTTACTCGCAAGCACGGGCGTGCCGTTTGCCGGTTGGCCGGGACCGCCGTGGGCAAAGGAAGGCTGGTTCGAGGCGTATCGGCTGCTCGCGCCGGTAATCGATGGAGCAGTACGGGAGGCCATCGATGACGACTATGCACGCCTGAGCCGCGGCGAAACGCTTGGCCTCGCAGACCGAACAAATCTGGAGCGGCGCTTGGTAGCCGAGCTCACGGATGGCTGCGCACGCATGGTCGTCGGCTACACGGAAAAGGAAGAATTTGTCGATTCCGCCTACCCCGCAGGAATCGAAAACGTCGCCTACGACTCGCTCAGTGGCCTGAACAGTCCTGTTTACCTGCGCACAGTAAAGCTCAAGGAGTATCCCTGGAACGGCAAGCTGCACCTTGGCGTGCGCGAGCGTTCGACGGGTGCCTGGAATCCGGTCGCCGGTTTCACCGACCCCGCGGGACGGCTGATCTGGTCGGCAGTCGGCGATCCAGCGATGATCCAGTTTCCATTCAACGCCAGCTGGATGCACAACCGCGTACAATCAGTCGTGACCAAAGTGGAAGGCCAATCCGGGGGCATCCGCGTGCCGTCCGATGCATTTCGACTTCAGCCTGGAACAGGAGCGCTTCAACCCGTAGAGGCCAGAACCTTCGCCACCGCGAAGGTCGTCTATGACGTACTCGCCTCGCCTTTTGCAGACGGCTCGGACATGGACGTGGCCGACGTGATCTATCCATTTGTATTCGCCTATCGTTGGGGGGCAAAGGCGAATGCAAGTGGCACAACTCACGAACCACGCCTGCAACAGACCTTGACGGCGATGCAGGAGCGCCTGGCCGGATTAAGGATTGCGCGCGTAGACCGGACGAAGCATGTCATCGCGGAGAACTGGGAAATTTTCACCAACACCCCTGTCATCGAAGTCTATCTTCGAGATGTCCCGCACGACGAGCTGCAGGTCGCGGCAATAGCGCCGCCATGGAGCACGACGCCCTGGCATTTGCTGACGTTGATGGAAGAGGCAGTGACGCGCGGCTATGCGGCCTTTTCCGAGCAGGAGTCTGAACGGCGGCGCATCCCTTGGATGGATCTCGTTCGCGATCAGGATTTGCGTGCAAAGCTCTTGCCTCTGATTGTCCAGTTCGAGCGGGAAAGTTATCGCCCCGAGGCGCTGAAAGAATTCGTCACCGCCGAGGCCGCACAGGCGCGCTGGCGTGCGCTTGCCGCCTTCGCCGAAAAGAACGGGCATTTTCTCGTGACCAACGGTCCTTACCGGCTGGCGCAGTGGACCCCCGACACGGTCGTGCTGCAGGCCGTCCGCGAGGTCACCTATCCGCTCGGCTTCGGCACTTTCGACCGTTTCGCCTACCCGCCGCGGGCGGTGATCGAATCGGTCACGCAGGACAACGGCAGGATCGCCGTACGCGCCAGCGCGGAAATGGTCTTGAAGATGGGGCGCGAGTACAAGCACACGAAAGAACCGTTGCTGCGAACTACCATGCGCGGGACTTTCGGGCTGCTTGTTGTTTCTCGCTATCTTCTGATTGGTCCCGATGGCAAAGTTCGCAGTCTCGACAAAATGCATTGGGACGACGACGGACGTTTCACGATCGACCTTCCTGAGCGGCTGCCGCCGGGTGAGTACACGGTAAATTTCGCTATTTTCCTCGACGGCAATTCCGTTGTTCCATCGGCCAAGTCGTTGCATTTTCGAATCGATGGGGCGCAATCGCCGGGCTAGGCGGAGGATGTTGGGGCGCATGCACGCGAGGCAACAAAATTCGGCGGGACGAAAATGGATATCCTGGTCATTCAAATTCTGAATTCAATTTTCTACGCCTGCATTCTGTTCCTTATCGCCGCCGGGCTCAGTCTCATCTACGGCGTCATGAGAATCGTCAACCTGGCGCACGGCAGCCTCTATGCGCTCGGTGCCTATGTCAGCGCCTGGGCAATCGGCACGTTCGCCGTCGGGGCGCCCTTGTGGGTGTTATTGTTGTTGTTGCCTTTGGGCGCAATCGCGGTGGCCGCTGTCGGGGCCTTGATCGAGCCCGCCCTGCTGCGGCCGCTCTACAGGCGGCCGGAAGAATATCAGCTCCTGATCACTTTCGCGCTGCTGCTGATTCTCGAGGACGCCATGCACTTCCTGTTCGGGGGCGTCCCGCTCACAGCGGGCGGGGTCATCGACAGCATGGGTACCATACGGGTCATGAACCTGCGGTATCCCGTATATAATCTTGTGGTCATCGTCATCGGAGTCATGGCGGCTGTCTTCCTCTGGGCCGTCATCTATCGCACGAGGTTTGGTGTCATCCTCAGGGCCACGTCGCAGAACATGCGCATGGCCTCCGCACTCGGCCTCAACGTCAAGTGGGTCTACGTTCAGGCATTCGCGCTTGGCTGCTTCATGGCGGGCCTCGGAGGCGCGGTTGTCGTACCTGCGCAGGCAGCCGTGCTTGGCATGGGCGTCGAAGCGCTGATCCTCGCATTTGTCGTCGTTGTCATCGGCGGGCTCGGCAGCCTCGAGGGCGCTTTGATCGGCGCCCTTATCGTCAGCTTCGTGCGCACGGCCGGCATCCAGTTCTTTCCCGAGATCGAGCTCGCGGTTCTCTATCTGATCGCGGCTCTCGTCCTGCTGATAAAGCCGACAGGCCTGTTCGGGAGGGCGTGACGATGGAGACCAACTCTGCGCGCACTGGACCTTCGGCACGGTTGATTGTTGCCTGCGCAATTCCGATTCTCATCGTGCTCCTGGCGCTGCCGAGATTTATCGACGTCTATCAAACGCAGTTGTTCACGTACGGCCTGATTTATGCAATCGCGGCGCTCGGGTTCAATTTGTTGCTTGGCTACACCGGCCTGCTTTCTTTCGGTCATTCGGCTTATTTCGGCCTCGGCGCTTACTCTGCCGCCTTCCTGGTCAAATATTTCGGCATCGGCTCCATCGAGATCTATATTTTGGTTGGGCTGCTTCTGACCGGGCTGGTTTCAGCGGCGTTCGGCTATGTCTGTGTCCGCCACACCCGCATATTCTTTGGCATCCTGACGCTGGCACTGTCGCAGGTGCTGTGGACGCTGGCCTACAAATTCTTCTGGGTGACGGGTGGAACGGATGGCTTGCGCGTGGCCTTCGCCAATTTGACGCTGCTTGGCGGCTTGATCGAATTCAAGGGCCGCAACGCCTACCAGCTGTTCGCGCAGTATTATTATTATTACGTCCTGTTCGTGTTCTGCGTCTGCACGGTGCTCATGTGGGTGATCGTGCATTCGCCGTTCGGTAAAGCCCTACAGGCGATTCGCGATAACGAGACGCGGGCGCGGTTCCTGGGCATTCCGATCCGGCGCTATCGCTGGATCGCGTTTCTGCTGTCCGGCAGCTTCACTGGTCTTGCGGGCATCCTGTGGGTGCCGCTGAACGGCCTGGTCACGCCCGATATTCTGTATTGGCCGTTCTCCGGCGAAATCGTGTTCATGACCGTGCTCGGCGGCTTCCGCACCTTCACCGGGCCGATCATCGGCGCCGTGGTGTTCAACTATCTCAAAGTTTACGCCGTCGCCAGTACCGCCTACTGGCAATTCATGCTCGGCGCCGTGCTCGTGGTATTGGTATTGGCATTGCCGACGGGCATCGTCGGGACGTTTTCGCGCCTGTTCGACAGGATCCGGAAGAGAGGCTGACATGCATCTCCTCGAAACCATCAACCTGAAGAAATATTTTGGCGACACGCGCGCTGTCGACAGCGTCAGCCTGACCGTCGCCGAGCGTGAGTTCGTCTCGCTTGTCGGCCCCAACGGCGCCGGAAAGACCTCGCTTATCAATGTGATCAGCGCGTTGCTCCCATCGGACTCAGGCAAGATCCTGTTCAGGGGCGACGACATCACCCACGCCACCGTTGTCGAGCGCGTCAAGGCGGGAATCGCACGAAGCTTCCAGATAGTGAACCTATTCGATGATCTCACCGCGTTTGATAACGTGACGCTTACGATTTTTTCGCGCCAGGGCAAGACCACCAATCTCGTGTCGCTCGCACATCTCGACCAAGCCGTGAGCGCCGAAGCCGATACCGTTCTTAGCAATTTCAACCTTGCCAACAAACGCAATGAGCGTGCGCGCGATCTCTCGCAGGGCGAGCGAAAACTGCTTGACGTGGCCCTCGCTTACGCGCTGAAGCCGAAGCTCCTGTTCCTCGATGAGCCGACGAGCGGCGTCAGCACGCGCGACAAAGGCCAGATCATGGATACGGTCGCTTCGGTGGTACGAGGCGAGGGAATCACGGCCGTGATCGTTGAGCATGACATGGACGTCGTGTTCAAATACTCTGATCGAATCGTGGTCATGCAACAGGGCGCAATTCTCGCCCAAGGCACGCCCGACGAGATCAAGAATAACGATCAGGTCGCCATGGTTCTGCTCGGTTCCTCCGGGCCGGACGCATTCACTCGAAAGGATTGATCGACGTGCTCGAACTCAAGGCGATCGATACCTACCGCGGACCCGCCCACATCCTGTATGGCGTGTCCTTGCACGTCGACAAGCGGGAAGTGGTGTGCCTGGTTGGGCGCAATGGAGCCGGCAAAACGACCACGATCGAAAGCATCATGGGATTTTTGCCGCTCCGATCCGGCCAAATCCTTTTCGAGGACGAAAATGTGACCAAACTTCCACCGCACGAACGGGCCAAACGTGGCATTGGCTTTTCGCCGGAAGACTGCGGGGTCTTTCCGGAGCTGACGGTCAGCGAGAACTTGATGATAAGCCGCTGGCTGGGTGACGAAGTGGCGCGGAAACGTGACGGGGAGGCGCGCCAGAATCCGGAAGCGCAGGCTTTTGGCATCTTTCCCGAGGTGCAGGCGTTGCTACAGCGCGAGGGGCTGCACCTGAGCGGCGGGCAACGCAAGATGGTCGCGATCACGCGCGCGATAATGCTGTCGCCCAAGCTGCTCCTGCTGGACGAGGCATTCGAGGGATTGGCGCCGGTCGTGGTCAACCGCTTTATCGAGGCCGTGATAAAGATCAAAGCTATGGGCATCTCAATCCTGATGGCGGAGTCCCATCTGGCCGCCGCTACGCGGATCGGTGACCGGCTGTACGCCATCGATCGCGGCGAAATTATTTTCCATGGATCACCCAAGGAGGCGCTTGCGAACGAGAAGGTCGTGAAGGCCTTGCGTGGATAATGCGTCCCGGGAAGATTTGACGGCGTGACGCGGTCAGCCCTGAGGTGGTCGAGCTGGAAGTCTTTCGAAGGACGATGGGCAATGAATCCACGCATTTCATGCACCATCCTCGCGGTAGCGATCGCCATCGTCACGCCGGCCGAGGGCGGGCACGAGTCGCCGGTCTATCCGTCCTTCTATCCGCACGAGATCGAGATTATGGCCGTGCCGTCAGATCGCGCTGCAGACCTGCTGCTCGCCGGCAAGATCCAGGCCTATGTCGGCAGCGCACCGCGGTTCGTGACAGTGCCGCCGGAGTCGATCGATAGCATCAGCTCGCTCGGCTCCTTTGTGATCGTCCAGGTCAATCCGGCCTCGCCGAAAGTCAGGGACGAGCGGTCAGCCTGCGCCATCGCCGACATGGTGGTCCGCGATCTCGCGGGCAAGAGCAGCGAAGTGGTCGTCCATCCGTACCCGGTCACGCCCTTCAACGGCGACTACCTGCACTACGTCGATCTCGCAGAAACCACGAAGGCACGCATTCTGGGCAGCGGTGCCGGACCACTTGATTCAGAGCTCCAACTCAAAGTTCGGGCGGAGAGCAATCTTGCCAGGTCCCTGGTACGTGCCGCCTGGCACTCGCAGGATTCTGACTGGGACGCAGATATCACCGAGGTGGACGCGGCCAACCTTATCGCTTTCGCGGGCGTCGCGATCAATGGCTGGTCGGGGCCCGCATGGCTGAGAACCGGATGGTTTCAGACGTATCTTCTTCTGGGAAAACTGGTCGGCAATGAAGACCTGAAACAGCAAGTCGAACCACAGCTGCAGCGTCTGAAAACGGCCGCCTATGACAATGCGGTCGAACATATCAATCTGGAGCGTATGCTCGTTTCGAGGCTTGCCGACGGGTGCCGCGCGCGGGTCGCGGGCTATACCGTGAAGCGCGAATATTTCAGCACAGCCTTCAGCGGCGGCATCGAAAACATCTCTTACGACTCGGTGACAGGCTTCAACTCGCCGATTTTCATCCGGACCGTGAAGCTGAAGGATTTTCCCTGGAACGGCTGGCTCGCGCTCGGGATCGACGCTGCGCCGACGGCCGCCTGGAACCCGATCGCAGGCTTCACTGACAATTTCGGGCGACTGATGTGGTCCGCGGTCGGTGATCCAGCCTTCATCCCATCGCCGAACGAACCTGCCTGGATGGTCAATCGCATCTCAGACGTTCAATCAGGCGGAATAAAATGAACTGGTTTGTGCGTGCAGGCATCAGGATCCCTGCATTCTCACTTCAACCCTTTTTGGCGCTTTCATTGGTCCTGTCGCCGGGCTTTGCCGTCAGCGGCGCTCGGGCCGACGAACTGACATTCGAGTTGCGCATCGAGCGCGGCCAATTACCCGCCAATATGCAGCTGATCCGAGTCAAGCAAGGCGACGTTATCAAACTGCGTTGGAGTTCGGATCGGCCAATCGAGCTGCACCTCCACGGCTATGACATCGAACGAAGACTCGTACCCGGTGTCGTAGCGGAAATGACTTTCACGGCGCGCGCGACCGGAAGGTTCCCGGTTCAGGAACACCAGGCGCAGTCGGGCGGCGGTCATACTCACGGGGGACCCATTGGCCAGGTCGAAGTTCTGCCGCGCTAGCGTGAACGTTTGGCGCCGCGTGTCCCGCACGATGCCGTTCTTCGCCACCGTGGTGTCGGCGATTTGCGCGTTTGCTGCTCCGGCAAGCGCCCACGGTTTTGGTCAGCGTTATGATCTGCCATTGCCGCTTACTTTCTATCTTTATGGTTCTGCCGCGGTCGTTGTTGTCACGTTTATAATCATTGGCCTTTTCATCCGTGATGCGAAGGAGCCCCGGGCCCGTCTGCGGCTCGATTTGTTCCGTTATGCGCCGGGCAAAATCATTCCGCAGCCCGGCGTTATCCTGCTGCTCAAGCTGATTGCCGCAGGCTTGTTCGTCGTCACCGTGACAGCCGGTTTTATCGGCGACCAGAACCCGTATCGCAACATCGCGCCGACCATGGTCTGGATCATCGTCTGGCTCGGCGTCGCCTATGTCTCGGCCTTCGTGGGCAACCTCTGGACGGTGATCAATCCATGGGGAACGATTTTCGATGCGGCTGCATGGATGCATAGGCGGGTCGGCAACGAGAACGGATCTTCGTATCGCCTGCCCTACCCCGCGGCACTTGGCGTCTGGCCCGCGGTCGTCCTGCTCCTTGTCTTTTCCTGGATTGAACTCGTCTATCCGACTCCCGCTGTGCCGAAACACATCGCGTGGTTCGCGGGCGCCTATTCGCTCCTGACCTGGATCGGCATGGCCATTTTCGGCCGCGAGATCTGGATTCGGCATGCCGAAGTGTTTTCTGTCGTCTTCAGTACCTTCGCGCGCTTTGCACCGACGGAGGTGCCCACTGGTCCGCGGCCGGAATTGATCTTACGGCCTTTCGGGGCCGGGCTTCTCGACGGCCGTAGTGCCTCGTTGTCGATGACGGCATTCGTGCTCCTGCTGCTGTCCACCGTTCTCTATGACGGACTTCTGAACACACCGGAATGGACGATCCTTGAGAACGCGATCGTCACAGGCCTCCGCAGGCCCGGCGAATTCGAGCTGATCGGTGTGAGGAGCGGCGGACTGGTCGCGTTCTGGCTGCTGTTCCTTGGCGCTTACACGCTGATTGCCGCGATGATGAGCGCCACGGCAGGGAGGACTCGTTCGCCGCGCGAGATCGCCCAGTCCTTTGCCTTTACCCTGATTCCGATCGCAATCGGCTATCACCTCGCCCACTACCTCGTGTTCCTTTTGGTCCAAGGCCAATACATCATTCCGCTGATTTCCGATCCGTTCGGCTGGGGATGGAATCTTTTCGGAACCGCGGGATACCGGGTCGACATTGCTGTCATCGGTGCTCGCTTCGCGTGGTACACGGCAGTCACTGTAGTGCTCATTGGGCACATGATCGCCGTCTACCTGGCACACCTGGTGGCGATGCGGGAGTTCGCACCGCGCCGTGCGACTTTGCAATCCCAGGTTCCGCTCACCGCGCTGATGGTCGTCTTCACGTTCATCAGCCTGTCGATTCTGGCAGAGCCGATCGTCGAACGACGCGAGCCGGCACGCCCGTCGGCGATAGCAATCACCGACATCCCCATCCCCAGCGACGCGTTGCTGCCAGAACCTGGCACCGGTCGCTTGCAAGCGGTCGGTCCGGACAAATTCGCGAAGGTGAAATTGACCTACCGCGTGCTCGGCTCGGCCTTCCATGACGGCACAAAAACGGGCGTCGCGGATCTCCTTTACGCCTACATGTTCGCCTATCGCTGGGGCACGCGAAACGCCGACGGTCACTACGACCCTGACATCGATTCCGCTACGGAATCCATGCGCCGGCAGCTCGCCGGATTGCGGGCGAGAGGGAGTGATGCAGTTTCGAGATCATTCCGTGTTGGCGATGTCAACTTCGTTCGCGAGCTTTTCACGGTCGAGGTCTATGCAACGACCGCCCCCGAAAACCCTGAACGCGACGCAATCGTGGAACCGCCGTGGAGTACCCTTCCCTGGCATCTGATCGCCTTGATGGAAGAAGCAGTCGGCCGAGGTTGGGCCGCTTTCTCAAGCGCCGAAGCGACGCGCCGGCAGGTCGAATGGCTCGATCTCGTCCGCTCCAAGCAAATGAACGCGCGGCTGGCATCGCTCGTCGAAGCGTTTGAGCGAGAGGGATTTCGTCCCGTTGCACTGCAATCGCTGGTGAGCGCCGATGAAGCTCGCAAGCGCTGGGCGGCGCTCGCGGCGTTCTACAGTACGCACGGGCATTTCCTGGTCACTAATGGGCCGTATCAGGTGAAGCGCTGGTCGGCGGAAGCCGTCACGCTCGAGACGTTCAGGGACCTCACTTACCCGCTTGGCGTCGGCTCATACGATGCCTACGCGGTACCGCGGCGAGGTTACATCACCAGCGTTGAGCAGATAAAAAGTCGGATCAGATTGTCCGGTGATATCGAGACGATCGTCAAATTTGCCCGGACCTACAGCATCGAGCGGGCGCCGATCCAATCGCTCTCGCGCGATGTCCTGAAGCGGGCGGCGCCGGAGTGCCGGTACGTCGTAGTTGATGACAAGGGTAGTGTCGTGCTTGCGGGCGTCGTTGCATTGAACGATGAAGTGACATTTCAAATAGATTTGAACGGAAAGCTCCCCAGTGGCGACTACACGATCATGGCCCTGATCGCGGTCAACGGAAATGCGATGAACGCCGCTATTCGACTCATCCCCGCGCGAATCGTCACTGATGGATAAGGTCGACCTTGCGCTCGGCATTGCCTATGCGTGTCAGGAACGCCGCCAGGATGGCCTCAGCAAACCGGTCGCCAAGGAGCTGGCTCGCCAGGCGGGCGCATTGCCCCGCGCAAGCTTGTGAAAACGGTGCAATAAATGCATCAACGACTCAAATCCAATGAGTACTTTCTAGTTGGGTAGAAACCGAGCCAACATTCCGAAGCGCGTCGCGATCGACGCCGCATTGCTTCGTTTAGCGCCGGCGATTCCACCACACGAGCGCATGGCTGTATTGGATCACGCCATCGACAGTCGTGGCCTATCTGTCGCCTCGCCAGAGACGACCGCGCGGCTGTCACTAGTCGCCTACGTGCGGCACACTTTCACGGACTACGACGAACTCTTGGCCGAAGGTTACGACCGCGACAGCGCGCGACATTTTGTGGCCGCACGAATGGATAAGATCCTGCAGGCCTGGGGAGTGCGCCGTCGTCTGGCACCTGAGGACTGACTACGTCGAACCAATTGCATCAACGAGCATTCTGAAAAATTATCGAAGCTCGACGCATTACCGACCAATAGGTTAGCACGCGATTCAGAATGGCGGCTTCGCTGTCGGTGTCCGCTTTCGGGGGGTAAAGCGGACATAGCGCGGATATGCGACAATGTCTGCTTTTGACCCAAAGCGGACATTGGTGGCGGTCTTCCAATTCCCCAATCCGAACCGATAAGATGGCTTGTCCTTAGCTTCGGGGGCGGCAGTGAGACGGCGCGAATTCATCAAAGGGCTTGCTGGCGCCGCAGTGGCCTGGCCTCTCGCCGCCCGCGCACAGGAGCGGGTGCGGCGCATCGGCGTGCTCATGACCACGTCCGCTGGCGACCCTGAAACGCAGGCGCCTTACGGACGCAGCGCGACATCCCGATCGTATTTGCGATAGCGCCGGATCCGGTCGGCGCGGGATTTGTCGATAGTCTGGCGCAGCCTGGCGGCAACGTCACAGGCTTCATGCAGTTCGAATATAACCTGAGTGGAAAGTGGCTGGAATTGTTGAAGGAGATCGCACCCAACGTTACCCGTGCAGCAGTGCTTTCGTGATCCGGGCATATCTGCGGGAATTGGACAATTCGTTGTTATCCAGGCGGCGGCGCCCGCAATCGGCATCGACGTTAGGCCGATCAACGTACGCGAGGCCGCCGAAATAGACCGCGGCGTTACGGCCTTTGCACGCGTAGCAAACGGTGGCTTGGTTGTGACAGCGAGTCCGTGGACAACCGTTCATCGCGAATTAATCGCCCGACTTGCTGCTACGAATAAGCTGGCGTCGTTCGGTCCTATCCGATCGTTTGTCGAAAGCGGCGGTCTCGTGTCATATGGCGCTAATTTTGAAGACCCAATATCGGCGCGCCGCTGGCTACGTCGATCGCATTCTGAAAGGCGAGAAGCCAGCCGACCTTCCCGTGCAAGCACCGACGAAATATGAACTGCTGGTTAACCTCAAAACCGCCAAGGCGTTGGGCCTCACAATTCCGCAAGCGGTGCTTGCCCGTGCTGACCAGGTCATCGAATAGTCGAGCGGATGTCCGCTAATGACCCAAAGCGAACACCCCGCAACAACCCTTATTATGGCGTCCTAACGGCACCGCAGCAATTCCGTCAACTTTGAGAGGTACTCGAGACGTGCTCGCCGCGTCGTCGCACTCTTGACCCCTTTCCCGACAGTCTCGTGCGTCGGCGTGAGCCACACCGACACCAGGCTGGGATGAACTCAGGCTCATCGTTTGTCTGTCGATCGCCCTGTGAAGGGAAGGCGACGAAACGTCGTCGAGGGCTGGAACTAGGGAACGTTCAGCGGCTTCAAGATAGGCGCCCCATCCGGAAAAGAGGAGACGAACATGAGTGAGCTCCGGTATCCTAACGAAAGCAAAGAGTATCGCGATGCGCGCGCAGCATTGCTCAAAGACGAGCAAGAACTTATCGACAAGGTGAAATCCGTGACGGAAAAACGCCGCAAGCTCCCTCCCGGCGGGAAATTAAAGGAGGACTACGTCTTCCAGTGGGCCAACGATGGCAAAGTTGGAAAGAGCGTGAAATTCTCCGAGCTGTTTGCCGATAAAAACACGTTGCTGCTTTACTCATTCATGTTCGGTCCGAACTGGGACAATCCCTGTCCTTCTTGTACGTCGCTGGTCGATGGGTTCGATCGAAGCTGGTATCAGGTCACTCGAGACGCCTCGTTCGTCGCCATTGCCAAAGCCCCGGCCGAACGAATCAATGCGTGGGCCAAACAACGCGGATGGTCGCAGATCTGGCTGGTTTCCGGATCGGAGTCTCCCTATCAAGCGGATTACAAGTGCCAAGGAGACTCTGATGATATGCAATGGCCGGTAATGCATGTATTCATGAAGCGGGACGGAAGGATTTTTCACTTCTGGGGAACGGAACTGTCGCTGAACCACCTCGACACGGTGTGGCCGTATTGGAATCTCATGGACTTTACGCCGGAGGGTCGGCCGGACATTCCCACTCCGCCGCAAAAGTTCAGGTCTGAATTCCTGGAAAAACACTATTTGAATAAGAAGTAGAGTGTTCATCATAAGCCGGATCTGGCACTGGGCCGATGCCCAAGGGATCGATCTAAGCATGGTGCCTCTCTTGTAAGGACATTCTCCTGCCGATTGGATTAATAGATAGAGTTGGCCGGAATCCAAGCAAAGTCCGCTTTTGGCCCATAGCGGACACTTACATGGGATGGCGTCCGTTTCAAACCGCTAGCTTCCTGACGAAGCCAAAATAGAAACAGAGCAAGAAGAGGATGAAATGGACGATGGAGCGGCCACCGCTGATCTGAGGTGTTTCGACAAAACTTGTCCCCAACAGAGGCACCGAAACATCGGCGAGATAGAGATAGAACAAAATGCCCGATGACACGAAGAACGCGCCTGCCAGAAATTTGCGAAACTCCCTGTTTTGCCAGGCGAGATAGAGGCTCCCGATAGCCATGATGACAGCTGCAACGATGTAGAGGGCAATTATCATCCCTTCCTCCTTTTGTGTCGTCGCCTTTCCAGCGTATCTGGGCCAGATGCGGTGCCTGCCCGCGGGGCAAACGTGCCAGCAGGGTCGGTAAGAAATTGCCGCCAAGCGAGCGGCCCGCGAATTCAGTGACACACCAACACCGGGGTTTTCGTGTGCGTCAGCACCTTGTTTGTAACACTGCCGAGCACAACTGCGGATAGTCCGCTGCGCCCGTGCGATGCCATGACGATGAGATCGCAGCCCCTGTCCCCGGCCGTTGCAATGATGGCTTGATAGGGTTGCGCGTTCTCCACCTGAATCGTGTCGCAGGGCACACCGACCTGCTTGGCCGCATTGGCCACGCGATTCAGCACGGTCGCAGCGTGCTTCTTGATCTGCTCGGTATGTTTGGCGAGTTCCCCAAGCGCCCGCTGCGCTTGCGTTTCTGAAACGCTGAGCCAGTTGAACGGTTCCTCGACGATAATCACAGTTACCTTGGCTCCAACGGATTTTGCCAGTGACAATCCATTCGTCACCGCATGCTCCGCCAACTCCGACCCATCTGTTGGAATGAGAATATGCCGGTACATGTTCCACCTCTTGATTGTGTAAACGTCCTGCCTTCCGAATGTAAGCTTGGGCGCTTGCTTCAGACATCCGAGCTGTAGGTGCAATTTCTTAAGCAAAATCAATTTATCCGCCAACCGTGCCGCCGCCCAATGTCCGCTATTGGGGGTAAAGCGGACAACGATCAAACCTCGCAGAATGTCCGCTTATGACCCAAAGCGGACCGGCGCCTATCATTCAGTCGTCCGGTCAGCGAGCGCGAGTTATACTTGCCGGCTTCGAGACCGATTGCCTTGGCGTGATTGATATAACAATTGAGAAGATGCAAAGACTGCTGGGCGCCAGCGGTGCCACTTTCGC
>Ga0126384_10000954_pt1 | contig 16781 bp, 12 predicted proteins | sample PanSoiMetPlot_36_FD_92543 | JGI IMG/M metagenome (GOLD analysis project Ga0126384, IMG submission 92543) | Tropical forest soil microbial communities from Panama - MetaG Plot_36 | ecosystem: Environmental > Terrestrial > Soil > Tropical forest > Bulk soil | place: Panama | collected 2016-02-17 | reverse complement strand
GCAACTTTTCCGGGGACAGCGTGTAGGTCTTTTCATCAATGTCCACAAACGCGATCTTTGCGCCGGCTTGGGAAATGGCTTCTGTCGTTGCAATGAAAGTGTGCGGAACCGTAATCACGATTTCGCCGGGCTTAACGCCCGCCGCCATGAACGCAAACCGCAGCGCGTCCGTGCCGCTATTTACCCCGACACAGTATTTCGCGTCGCAAAACGCAGCGAATCCTTTCTCAAACTCTTCAACCATCGGTCCGCCAATGAATCCGGCGTTACTGAACGCTTTCTTCGCTACCGCCAAAAGTTCCGCTTCGAATTCCTAATGTGGTGTAACCAGATCCAGAAACGGTATTTTTGTTGGATTGACCATATCTACTTTTTCTCCTCGTCTACGAATCTCAAAAACTTTGCCGGATTGCCCGCGACAATCGCATTCGCAGGGACGTCCTTTGTGACCACGCTGCCCGCGCCGACGATTGCATTTTCACCGATCGTCACGTTGCACAAGATCGTTGCCCCTGAACCGATCGACGCACCCTTGCAAACCTTGGTTTTCCCCACTTTCCAATCGGCTTCCGTCTGCAGTCCCCCGCTGGCGGCAGTAGCTCTGGGGTATACGTCGTTGATGAACGTGACGTTATGCCCGACAAACACGTTGTCTTCGATCTCCACTCCTTCACAAATAAACGTGTGGCTCGAGATTTTGCAGCGCCGTCCAACCGTGGAGTTTTTCTGAATCTCTACGAATGCTCCAATTTTTGTTTCATCTCCAATTGCGCATCCGTACAGATTGATGAACTCTGACAGCTTCACGTCCTTCCCCAGCTTCACGCTGGGTGCGATCGCCAAAAATTCACTCACAGACTGATTGCCTCCCCTCGAGTTCGAATGGAACGGTCCGCAGCTTCTAGAATCCGAACAACGCGCAAGCCGGCTTCTCCATCGTTAAATGGCTTCGAATTTTCCTGGATGCACTTCAGAAAATAAGCGGTCTCAGCCTTGAGCGCCTCGATCTGCTCCACCTGCGGCGCCCACATATCGCCGGACCGGTAGCTGACCAGCAACTGGTGCAAGTTGCTTGGATTTGTAGACATGCTCACGCCTTTGTCGTAGATGCGCAGCTTTTCGTCGGCTTCCAGGTCATTCCACACAAGCATTTTCTTTTCGCCGCCAATCAGAGTGGTTCGCACTTTCACCGGCGAAAGCCAATTCACGTTTACGTGCGCGATGATCCGTTTTGGAAAGTACACCGTGATGAACGCAACATCTTCGACGCCATTTAGGTGCTTCTCCCCAGTGGCCACGACCGCCTCGGGCTTCGCTCCGATCACGTGATCCATGATTGACAGGTCATGTGGCGCTAAATCCCAAATGACGTTCACGTCGTGCTGAAAAAGCCCCAAATTCACGCGCAAGGAATCGTAGTAGTAGAGATCTCCAAGCTCTCTCTTGTCCACCAGCTCCTTGATCTTGCGAACGGCTCCGGTGAACAAAAATGTATGGTCCACCATGATCTTGAGATTCCTTTTATCCGCTAACGCAACCAGTTCTTCACCTTGGGTGACACTGTAGGTAAAGGGCTTTTCCACGAATACGTGCTTCCCGTTTTCGAGCGCTTTCTTGGCCAATTCATAGTGAGTCCAGACAGGCGTTACAACTGCAACGATGTCAATCTGCGGAGAAGCCAGAATTTCATTTTCGTCTGTCGTGAATTGCACCGAGGGATAAACCTTACGGAGGCGATCCCCGCATTTGGGGTTGCGATCCGCTACCATCGTCACTTCGCAACCGTCCTGCGAATGGAAGTTCCGGACAATGTTCGGGCCCCAATATCCGTAGCCTATGACGCCTACTCGCATTGTGGGACTCCTTGAGGGTTTCCTAGATTAACTCTGTGCATGAGGACACTAACGTTTCTAGCGGATTGTTGCTAATCCAGAAGGCTAACTCACATTCAGGAGAGATATGGAAACAGCTTAGTGAGCACCCGTTCCGTGAATTACCGCAACGGGTGTTTGGGCGAGAATCTTCAGATCGAGCCAGATGGACCAAACCCTTGCATATTTCAGGTCTAGCCGCACCATTTCGTCAAAACGCGTCCGGCTGCGACCTTCTACTTGCCACAAGCCGGTGATGCCAGGCTTGATTTCAAGCACACGGCGGCGGTGCCAAAGTTCGTAGGCTCGAAACTCGTATGCGAGTGAGGGCCTCGGTCCGACCAGCGACATATCGCCGCGAAGGACATTCCAAAATTGCGGCAATTCATCCAAACTGGTTTTACGAATGAATCTGCCAACTGCGGTTACCCGCGGATCTTTCTGAATCTTGAAAACCGGCTTTTCGCCATTTCCGGAATTCCCGTTGACTTGCCCCGCAATGAACTGCTGAACGTACTGTTGATGAATCTTGGCGTCGCAATCTGTGCGCATGGAACGGAATTTCAAAACAGTGAACGACTTGCCATGCTGGCCGAGCCGTTCCTGTTTGAAAAGCGCCGGTCCTTTTGATGAAAGCTTCACCGCAAGCGCTACCGCTGCGAATACCGGAGAGAAAAACAAAAGCGCAGCGGCGCTTCCAGCTATGTCAATACACCGCTTCAATACCAACGGAAGGTGGCGAGAACTCTCGCGCTTGTGAAACTCAGGGTATAGCTTGATGTTCGCGCTGTGGTCCCCGGAGCCGTTCCCGGATTCTTCAGGGAAAAAGTGAAAAGAAACAGAAATCGCAGAGCTCCTCTGCCAGCCCATGTTCTTTTCGAACACGTTGCGAAGCCTTTCGAGGAACTTCTCTTGCACAATTTCGTTTGAGGCGTCACCCAATTCGGTGCCGATCACCCCAATCAAACTTTGCTGTACGTACCATCCGATGATGTCCGTTTCACGGGTAGACTCTGAAAGCGATTTCGTCAGTGTTTGTATGGTTCGCTCTTTGTTGGATTGCGCCTTCAGATTGTGCGAAACATCGACAAGGACCAACACGAATCGGCCCCCCGCCCGCTCTACACGCCGGCGCTCCAGATAAAGCATGGAAACAAAGGCATCCTCATTTAGAAGCGTACGCGAGGGAGCTTTTCCCATGTCGGGCACGGACAAGTGCGCGCGAACTTCTAGTTTCGGTTTTCTCTGCTCTCTTAGGACTCGCGCTTCCATCGGGCTCATTTGTTTTTCTTGCTCCGAACGCACTAGGGCAACTGCTCAACTTCCGATCTGTACTCGAATTGGCCGAAGAATCCTTTGCGTAATTCCTTCCCGGCTTTCTTCCTCGACGGGAACCAGCCAGGAAGTTTCCACTTCCATGGCCACCGATCTTTGCAAAAGCGATACAGAAAGAACGACTCGATGGTTCCCTTTCAGGTTGACCAGGATTCCTTCCAGGCCAGTTAAAGTCCCGTAAATTACGCGCACACGTTGGCCAACTTCCAGATACGGCCAGGGCTGTCTGGCGATTCCGGAGGAAACAGCGAGTTGCAAAGCTTGGATCTCTTGCTCGGAAACAGGAATGGCCGTGCGGCCATATCCTACGATCTGAAGAACTCCCGGCGTCGTTACCACCGGACGGCGATCTTGAAAATCAAACTTGCAGAAAAGATACCCAGGAAAGAGAGGCTGCTCTAATTCCTTTACCCTGTCCGACCACTTCCTTATGCTCTTGTACAGCGGGAGCAAGCACTCAATCCCGTGGCCTTGTATCTGCGTAGCAATGTGAGCTTCCTTTCGGGACCTCACTTGCACGGCGTACCAAGCTGCATTCGAGTTGCGATTTGCCTTTCCGATCTCGCCTGGCAGGTTCAACGATTTGCCCTCTTTCGCCGCCGCGGGGTTATTCCGGCAGGCTATCGCCGTTAGAGTCCCATCAGTCAGCAGACTTCCTAGGGCAATTACCCTGCCAGTTGGTTCTAGTCCGTGTCTGTGGAGCGGCCTCCAAAGCCTCTTATAACCTTTGTATTTTCATTAAGTTAGCTTTTTCCGATTTAGACCCGCATTGTGGCGCCGGGGGTTCGGCAAGTGGGAAGAGAAAACGTGTGCCTTATTGTTGCAAACGGCTTCCTTTACTACCGATCTCTTCGTAAACTATTTGTAACACGCTGAAAACACGCCATTTAAATAATGGCAAAGCGACACCTCCCTGTTGCATTGTGCGATCGCGGGTTTATGGAGGTGATTAAATGGCGAGGGATTGAACAAACGTTGCTTGTGGTTTACTTCCATTTCGTAGATAAGATTCTGGTCTGGTATTGCGCTACAACGAGAGGCTGATTGACGAGCGATCCCACTGCTGGCCACCGAACAAGCCAATGGTCATTGTTCGGAATTTGGGTGGCCGCCTCAATGATCCTGTTTCTAAAACCTGTCGCGGCTTTAGTCCAGTTGGCACTCAAAGACGAGACGTCCTCTCATATACTTTTGGTTCCATTGATCTCGGCCTGGCTGCTCTTTTCGGAGCGAAATCAGTCAGGGGCTTCTGAAAAATCTGCGCCTTGGCTGGGAATCGCAGCCCTGCTGGCTGCTATCCTGGCCGGACTGTTGGGCGTTTCCTGTCGTTCCTGCACATCGAAGAATCTCTTAGGCCTATATGCACTTTCTTTGGTTCTCTTGATTGTGGCAGGTCATGCCATCTTGTTTGGTCCTATGAAAACCAGGTCGTCTAGTTTTGCGCTTGCGATGCTCTTATTTGCCGTCCCTATACCAGATGCAATCCTGCGAAAGATCATCTACTGGCTGCAATCCGGCTCTGCAGCAATCGCTGAAGTTTTCTTCAATCTTAGTGGAGCTCCCGTTCTCAGAGACGGTTTCGTTTTTCGCCTTCCTAGAATCTCCATCGAAGTGGCTCAAGAGTGCAGCGGGATCCGCTCAAGCCTTGCGTTACTCATTCTGGCCTTGCTCGTCGCTCACTTTTCTTTTCGGGCGTTCTGGAAAAAATCGGTCTTCGTATTGGCGGGGCTGTGCATGATGTTGGTCAAAAACGGCATTCGCATTGCCTCGTTAACGTTGCTGGCGAATTATGTGAATCCCAATTTTCTTTACGGGAACCTGCACCATCAGGGAGGAATCGTTTTCTTTCTAGTCGGCCTCGCGCTGCTTTTCCCGGTGTTCTGGTTCTTACGCAGAGGTGAAAAGCTGCCGGCCAGCGTAAGTCCCTCTGCACAAAAGCCTTCTTTTTAAGCTCTGCGCTTAATTTGTTTCGCTGTTCTTCTCAGACTCGTAACCGTAATAGTAGCCGCCGTACGCATCGTGTTTTTCGACTCTATTGAGGACCACACCCAGCAGATTCTTTTCGCGAAACTCTGCAGATGCCTTCTCGGCTAGGTGAAAGTCGGTAGATCCGGCTCTCAAGACAAAGAGCACCCCATCGCACATATCCGCCAAGATGCTGGCATCATGGACTGCAAGCGCGGGGGGAGAATCCAGAATAATCCAATCAAAAAGGAGAGACATTCGATCCAATAACTGCCTCATCCGCTCGCTGTGGAGAAGTTCGCTGGGATTCGTAACATCGCCCCCGCCGGGAATTAGACATAAATTGCCGCCCATTCCAACCTGCACTACTTTGGACTCGTCGCATTCGCCTTTTAAGTAGTCTGAAAGTCCTGGAGACTCCTGAGCCCCAAAGTGTAAGTGCAAGCGGGAAGCGCGCAAATCCGAATCAATGAGCAGCACACGGCGATCGGTCTGCCTGATGAATGATTGCGCGAGGTTGGCGGTCACAAAAGTCTTGCCTTCAGCCGGTGTACTGCTGGTAACAAGAATTTTCTTCAACGGTTGCGCAGACGCAATCTGATATAGCCTCGAGCGCAAGGTTCTGAACTTTTCCGCGCCAGCTTGATGTTCCAATTGGGTCGAAAACACGCTGGCTGCTGGATCGATTTTCCAAGGCACATTCCTGCACGCCTTTGCGAACTGTTCAAATTGCGACAATTCCTGCGCCTCTGAGGCCCTTTTCACGGTTGCGGGTGCAGGCAGGCTCGGGTTCGGCGATACGTTCGCTGCCGATTCATCTTTCCTTGAAAAATCGACCAGCTCGGCGACACTTTTCTCCGCAGTTTGCGCGGTGCGTTCTTCGGCCGCCTTCTTAAGTGCTTCGTGTATTCGGCTCATCTTTTGCCCTTATTTAGCGCCTTCCCCAGCTCTTGGCTTGAGTGTGCTTCCTTAGCGAGCACTAATTCCTGCTATTCGGTGATTGTGCGTATACCTCAAAGCTGGGTACGGCTGCTAAAACCGGTAATTTCAAGCAGATCTCGACGTCCCGTTCCGTATACAAAGCCTTGTCAGTCAGGGCGAGCAAATACAGAATTCCGAAGGAGAGCATCAAACCGCTTCCGAAACCACCCCCCACAAACATTGATTTCTTGGGAAACGACGGGCTCGACGGAAGGCTTGGCGCATCTTGTACCTTAAAGGTCTCGCCTTGCTGTTGGTGCTCCAGATCCCCGGCCATTGCAGCGTTGTGGCGCTCCTTCAGGAGCTCGTTGTAAATGTCCGATGCGGTCTGGTAACTCCTACTAAGTTCCTTAAGTTGCTGCTCCACGACGGGGCTGGCCTGCAGGCGAGCCTGAACTGAGCGAATCTGATCTTGGATCTGCGATTGTCTTTTCGTAAGGTCACTAATATTGAGTTCATCCTGCTTGATCTTAGCCCGCAATTGCTGAATAGACGGCGGTTCACGAAGTGCCGCCTGCGAAGTCGGCGAGTTAGGTTTGTTCGCGGGTCCAGCAGCCATTCTCTTCTTCAAATCCTCTATTTGTGCCTTGACTTTCGCAACGTCTGGGTGCTCCGGAGTGTACTTCGTGAGCAGAATCGCAAGCTGGTCCTGGAGATTGGTTAACTCCTGCTCTTGTGTTTCAGGATTCTTTTCTCCGACTTGCGAGGCTTTCCAATTGGCTTCCTGCTGACCAAGTAGAGTTTCGTTCAAAACCTTGTCTTCCTGAGCGCGCGTCATCGCCTGGTTCGTCGCGTCCAGTTGGGTATTCAGGCCATTCAGCAGGCCCAGGTTCGTTTGTTGTTGGTCAGGCAGAACAAAGGGATGCTCTGTCTTGAATTGGGCGAGCTTTTTGTCCTGTTCATCGAGCTTTTGTTTTGCTTCGTCGACTTGCTGTGTTAGGAATTTGGTTGCTTCGTCTGATTTCCCAACTCGAATAATTGCATTTTGCTCCATGAACATCGAGCTGATTTCCTGACAGATTTGCTGGGCTAGTTGAGGATTGTCAAATGTCACGCTGACATTAAATCCGGGAGGTTCTCGGTCAGCGGATCCGGCTAACGGTTCAATGAGTTCGACGCTAACGGTGGTCTTCAATCTCCCCACTAAGTCTTCCATGTGCGTTTTTGCGCGCAACTCCGGATACAAGTTGAACTTATTGATGATCGTTTCCAGGCGGGATCGGCTGAGAATCAACGCTTTCATTGACGCCATTCGCTGGTTGAGGTCGTCGGTTACAGTGGGGTGAATCACCTGCGTTGGAACCGCGGGCCTCTCGATAAGAACGAGGGTGGACGAGGTGTATTTCTTAGGCAGAAGCTGCGAGGCAACCAAGCCTGCCGACGCAAGCACAATCGAAAAGATCGTTGGAATCCACCAGTACCGGCGAACGACTCGTTTTACATCGGCAAGGGAGATTTCCCCATTTCTTACCATCTCTACCTCGTCAGAATGACTTGAGCATGCCTCTAGTCTTGTCTTATTGGGCATCTCCAATCGTTAACAGCAACCGGAATACCAGGAAACGGTCAACCCTCCAAGCTCAACCGAGTTTCCTATGTCTAGACAAAATCTGCAATATCAATAAGTTACGGAAAACGGGGGAAGGCAAACGGGTTGGTTCCTCTGCGTTGTGCCGACTTCGACCTCAATAGTGGAAAAAAAATATCCCAATTGTCCCTTGCCTTCCTCAGGGCCCCCGATCGTGAGACAACGGCTTGCGCGGGGCCCTTTGGCTCCAGGCCTTTCCGCTGTTTCGTTCTCCCCGCAACTGACTTAATCTATTGGGGTTTCCACGACAATTATCCGAACTCTTGTTTTGTCCATGAAGGGCAGCAAATTTGCTTGCAATGATGTCATGAGCTCCAGTTCTTCTATTACCCGTTTGTCCATCCCCCTCGCCTCAAGTTGTATTGCAATTTGTCTCAGTGTCACCCTACTTTGCTCCGGCTGCAACAAGGATCCCAAGAAATTTATCGCCAAAGGCGATCAGAGTTTCTCCGAAGGGAAATTTCCAGACGCAATGATTTTTTATGGCCGCGCTCTGCAACTAGACCCTCGGATGGCGGAAGCGCACTACAAACTGGCGCAGACGCACTTGAAAATGAAGAGTTGGAGTTCAGCTTATGTAGAGCTGCGCCGTGTAGTCGAGCTGCAACCCGATAATTGGCAGGCTCAACTGGACCTAGGCCGTCTCGAGCTTGCTGGTGGGCACAAAAAGGAAGCGAACGATCGCGCTCAACTGATTCTCAAGGCCAATCCAGCCAACGTTGATGCCCAAATCCTTCTGGCGGACTCCGACTCGGCTCTGGGCAATGGATCAAAGGCCATTGACGAGGCCAACGAAGCAATAAAAATGTCGCCTGGTCGGGCGATGTCTTACGTCAACCTTGCTCAACTTTTGGGACGATCGGGGGATGTTGCGGGTTCCGAAGAAAATTTTCTAAAGGCAGAGAGCTTGGATCCGAAGTCTCCGCTTGCCTATCTCGCTCTGGGAGCACTGTATTTTGGGCAAAAGAGGTTTGACGAAGCGGAAAAGCAATTCGCTTCGGCTATCTCCGTGGCTCCAAATGACCCATCTCCGAGGGCATCCCTCGCAGCCCTCTATTTCTCACAAAAGCAAACCGAAAAAGCGGAACAAGTTTTGACGGATGCCAAGAACCAGCTCTCCTCCAATCCAATTGCATATCGGATGCTTGGCGATTCTTATCTATCCCGAGGTTTGACGGAAAAAGCTCTTGCTGAATTCGGATCTCTTTCTTCCGAGTACCCGGATGATCTCTCCGTTCAGAAGAGTTACATCCAACTCTTGATTCTTGTAAACCGCGTCGACGAGGCCGGCCGATTGGACGACGCCGTCCTGAAAAAAGCTCCCCAGGATGCCGAAGCACTCGTTTTGAAGGGTCAGCTGTTGATTCGCGAGAAAAGGCTAGACGATGCGCAGGGTGCATTGCAGTCCGCGATCAAGAACGCGCCTGAAAACGCTCCTGCGCACTATCAGATGGGCATCACTCTTGCCGCGAAAGGCAGCCTGCAGCAGGCTGAAGCCGAATGGCGGGAAGCCGTGCGGCTCCGCCCGAACTACCTCGAAGCTTGGCTCTCTCTCTCCAAGAGTGCAGCACTAAAAGCGGATTGGAAGGATTTGGAAGGGATGAGCGGCCGTATTAAGCAATTTGCGCCGAACGCTCCGGACGGGTACCTCTATCATGCAACTGCGCGGATAAATCAAGGCGATTCCCTTGGCGCGGAAGCGGATCTGGTAAATCTTCAGCGAATCTCCCCGCAAGGCCCCCTCTATTTCGTAAAAATGGGAGAATTGCGGACCGCTCAAAAGCGACTTGCGGAGGCGGAAGGATTCTACCGCCAAGCCCTGCAACGGGATCCAAATTCCATCGAGGCTGTAGTCGGGCTGGTGCGGTTGGATGCTGGCAGCAACAAACTTGCTGAGGCGGCGCGCCTTGTCGAAGAACAGCTCAAACGCAATCCCGAATCCGCGACACTTTATTTGATTCAAGCCGAACTTCAGATCCAGCAAAAGCAAAACCAGCTTGCAGAAGCCTCTCTAAATCGCGCTTTGGAATTGGATAAATCGAATGTTAAAGCCACAGTTCGGCTTGCTCAACTTAGAGAAGCCGAAGGCCAGTTTGAAAAAGCAGCAGGCTACTATCAACGCTCCGTTGAGCTTTCCCCCCGCGACATTCGCTTGCTTATTTCTCTTGGAGAATTGCAGGAACGCATGGGCAACTGGCAACAGGCTCAGGCAAACTATCAGAAAGCGCTAACTATAATCCCCGACAATCCTATAGCCTCTAATAACCTTGCTTACCTTCTGCTCGAGCACGGCGGGAGTCCTACCGTTGCTCTTACACTGGCTCAGGCCGCACGCAAGGGTCTCCCCAATGTTCCCAATTCTGCGGATACATTAGGATGGGCTTATTTCAACAATAGCGCGTATTCCGTCGCAGCTCCGCTCTTTGAAGAGGCTGTAAAGGCAACGCCCAACAATCAGACCTACCGATACCATTTGGGGTTGACCTATCAGAAGTTGAATGACTCAACGCGGGCAAAGGCTGAATTTGAGAAAGTCATCTCGCTCAATCCGAATTCGCCGCTCGCAGATCAAGCACGGCGTTTTCTTTGAGGCAGCTCGGCAAGAACGGAATCTAGCCCGACCTACATCCCATCATGAAGAGGCTCTCATACTGGATCCCCGCAATTTGCATTGCGTTCATGATTTCTGGCCTTTCGACCCACTACTTCAGTGGTGAGCAGACTTCGCATATTATAATCCCGTTCTTTCACTGGCTCCTTCCGGGGGCAAGCACACAGACTCTGCGGCTAATTCATGTGGCGATTCGCAAGGGCGCTCACATGGCAGAATTCGGCGCCTTCAGTATTTCAATTTTTTGTGGAGTACGTGCCGATCGTAACGGATGGACTCTTCGATGGAGCGTGGTTACCCTGGCGATTGCTCTATGTTATGCAGGACTAGACGAATGGCATCAATCTTTTGTGCCCCATCGACAGGCCCGCGTCGACGATGCCTTGCTTGACCTGATGGGTGCATTCTTAGCGCAAGTAATCGTTTATTTGTACGTGAGATTCCGCAGTCGCGCAGAACCTCAAACTTTCTCGGTTACGCGCCTGGAATCTCGCGTGTAGCGAGCGAAATTATGGAATCACGGCAGAAGCTTCGTTCGAATAAACGCTTTCCACTCCGTTCGAGTCCACGGCCGTCGTCACGTAGAAGTAGGTGATCGAGTTTTGGACGCTAGCGTCGGTGTAATTCAGTGTGGGAACCAACGTTCCGTTGATCTTTACGTATCCAGTCCCGCTTGTCTGGCTGCGGTAGACGTTATACCCGGAAACTGTAGACGTGCTGGCATTCCAAGTAAGGCCCACGGTATGCGTAACCGCCTGCACGCCGGTTCCCGTAAGGGTAATCGTCTTGGGTGAACCGGTCGCGTTGCTGGTCACAGTGACTGTTCCATTTAAAGTACCGGCAGTAGCCGGATCGAAGATTACGCTGAACGTCAAAGTCTGGCCGGCGTTCAACGTCACCGGAGCACCGGCGCCATTCAGTGCGTAGCCCGCTCCACTTACAGATATCTGCGAAATCGTCACACTGGAATTTCCCGTGTTGGTAATCGTTTCGTTCAGAGTGGAAGAGCTGCCCGCATTCACGCTTCCGAAGGCAAGGCTGCTCGAACTGAACGAGACAGTCTGGGTTACGGCTGTCCCTGTTCCGCTCAACGCGACGGTCGTCGGCGAATTGGGCGCGTTGCTTACGATATTCACTGTTCCTGCTAGACCACCGGCCGTTGTCGGCATGAAAACCGCGCTGAACGTCGTGCTCGCTCCAGCAGCCACGGTGCTCGGTACGCTCAATCCATTCACCGTATAACCCGTAGCGCTGATACTCAGCTGCGAAATCGTCAAGGAAGCAGTTCCCGAGTTCGTAATCGTAAAGCTCTGCGATTTCGATTGTCCGTCAATAACACTGCCGAAGTCGAAGCTCGCCGGGTTCACGGTTAGCCCCGGCTGTGCTCCTGTACCGGTGAGTGCAATCGTTGCCGGCGAGCCTGCCGCGTTACTGGTTATGGTGATGCTGCCGCTCGCGGCGCCTGCTGTCGTGGGAGCGAAAAGCACACTAAACGTGAGTGCCTGCGAGGGATTTAGAGTCACAGGGACAGTTGCACCGCTCAATGTATATCCAGTTCCGCTTACGCTAACCTGACTAATTTGAACGCTGGTATTGCCCGTATTCGTGATTGTTTCAGTTTTTGTTGAAGAAGTGCCGGTATTTACATTCCCGAATGCCATGCTCGTAGCGCTAAAAGACAGCGTCTGCGTCACAGCCATTCCTGTTCCAGACAACGCAACTGTGGAGGGCGAAGTAGGCGCGTTGCTCGCAATGCTAACGGAACCTGCCAGACTTCCAGCGCTAGTCGGGGCAAACACTGCATTGAACGTGGCCGTGCCGCCTGGAGCCACACTCGTCGTGCTGAGTCCATTCACCGAATATCCCGCCGCAGTAATGCTGACTTGCGAGATGGTCAGCGTAGCAGTTCCCGTATTTGTGATCGTAAAGATCTGGGACTTCGTTTGGCCGTCTATCACACTGCCAAAATTAAAGCTGGAGGGGCTTACCGATAGCCCCGCTTGAACTCCCGTTCCGCTAACTGGAATTCGCAAAGGCGACCCGGAGCCATTGCTGGTAATTGTCAAATTCCCGCTAACTGCTCCCGCCCCAGTCGGCGCAAAGGTAACGGAAAGTGTTGCCGTGGCGGAAGGATTCAATGTCGTCGGAACGGTCACGCCACTTGCCGTTAATCCTGTTCCTGTGATCGAAATGGCGGTAATTTGCACTGCAGCCGTTCCGGCGTTCGTAAGTGTAATTTGCTTTACTGAACTTGTGCCGGTTCCCACATTTCCGTAGCTCAAGCTGCTCTGATTCGCCTGCAGATTCCCGACCGGTGCAGCTGTCCCCGTGCCGCTCAAAGCCACCGTCGTCGTCGGATTAGTTGGGTCATTGCTGGTAATTGAGAGCGTTCCGGACGAGGCTGTTGCTGTTGTTGGGACAAACGAAATAGACAGCGTTGCAGACTGGCCGGCGCTAATCACCTTTGGCGTTGTGATTCCAGTCGCGCCGAAGCCAGTACCGTTCACGGATATCAAGGAGACCGTAAGATCGGCGCTTCCCGTATTTGAAATTGTAAGATTTGATGTGGCCTGCGTGTTGATTGTGACACTTCCGAAGTTGATGGTCGCGCTGCTCACTGCGATCTGCGGGTTCGTGGCCACGGCGGTCGCAGTCAGATTGACCACCACTGGGGCGCTGCCGCTATCCCCTAGAACCGAGAGTGTTCCGCTTATCGGGCCGCTTGCCGTTGGAGTCACGCTAACTGTAACGGTGCTCGACTGCCCAGCCGCAACTGTCATCGGCAGGGTAATTCCGCTTAGTTTGAACTGCGGATTTGAGACGGTTGCTTGTGAGACTGTGGCCGAGGCAGTACCGGCATTCAGAATAGTCACGGTCAAGCTGCTTGTTTTCCCAACCGTCACATTTCCGAAATTCACCGAGGCAGGATTCAGTTGAATTACTGCGTTGCCCGATGTCGCGGTGACGACGCCGGTGCATCCGCTCACAACGCCAGCTACAAGAATTATCGCAACCAGAAGGAGAGGCTTCCAGTTTTCACACAGTCCAATCGATCGGAAATCGCCGATCTTCTCATTTTTCTCCCCCAGTCGCATTTCCCTTCCTCCGTGCGTTCCCTATCAACACGTGTGAGGGTAAATGCTCGAAACGCTGCGAAACTACTGGCGTGAGGGACAGATATGGGACAGTTGCATCGCCTGTCCGGCATGCAATTTCCTACCTGACCTTTGGTTTGAGGGACCACGACGCGCATATTCTTGCCTCGAACATGCGCTCGCGTGCGCCAAAGCAAAATGCAAAATAGCCTTTACTTTGTTGGTCAGAATTGGGCGCGATATTTCTAGAGAGGTTCTTCCAGACCGGATTTAGTCTGCCGAAGGGAAGCTCTGGCTTTGATGAAGGGCAGCACGGCGGGAAACCAGGCCAGCATCGCGTATTTTGTAGATCAATGCGCGGTAACTGATTTTCAGTGCTTGCGCGGTCTTTCTGCGATTCCATTGGTTCGCACGCAACGACTCCAGGATAAGTTTCCTCTCCATTTCCTGGATGGCATCTTTTGCGATCCTCTTCAGCGTAATCTGCCGCCCGTTCCTTTCGTCATCCGCAAAATTCTGCTCTTTCTTCTTTGACAGTTCCTGGTGTACGGATGCCTCCGGACCTAGCAGAACGTATCTCGCGACTCCGTTGGACAGTTCTCTGATATTTCCAGCCCACGGCAAGTTCTTTAGATAGACCAGCATCTCGGGGGGGAATGCTTCGGACTTCAATTCAAATTGCTTCTCAAATTGCCGGCGAAAATATTCCGCAAGGACAGGAATGTCTTCGTTTCTCTCGCGCAAGGCCGGCAACTTTAGGCGAAATACCTGAATTCGATAGAGCAGGTCTTGCCGGAATCGGCCTTCGCAGGTCTCTTTTTCTAAGTCCCGGTTTGTCGCGCAAATCAAGCGGCAGTCAACTTTTCTCTCGCCTTGGTCTCCGATTCTGGAAAAAGTCCCGTCTTGCAAAAAGTGAAGTAGCTTGCTTTGCAGATTCCAATCTAAGTCCGCAATCTCATCCAGAAACAGGGTCCCACGGTGTGCTCTTTCAACTCGGCCCGGTTTCACCGAATTTGCCCCAGTGAAAGCCCCCTTTTCGTAACCGAAAAGTTCACTCTCCAGGAGACTTCCTGGGATCGCCGCACAATTGACCTTTACAAACTCGCCCGCCCCATATTCAGAATTGGCGTGGATCCATCGCGCCAAAGCTTCCTTGCCGGTCCCGCCTTCGCCACACAGCATGACAGGAACATTGGTGTGGCTGATCTTCTGCGCGCGCAAGCGGATCTCTGCCATCGTACTGGCCCGCCCAAAAAGTATGTCATCCGGCAAGACGCCGGTTTTAGCCCTGACAGTTACTTTTTGCGTGCCGTATTCCGCAGCCATAGAAATGGTGAGTATGCAGTTTGCACATGGGCGTCCAAAAGGAACAGAAACCAATAGTACAAACAAATTGTCTGGTTCCGTGCAACACAAACAAAACAAATGTGTTACATTGAATCATGGCATAGGAATACCGGTACTAAACTCGCGGTTTCGGCCTTCACTGCTAGTTTGGTTGGAAAACTTCCGTACTTTACAGGGAAGGAATGTTCTCTTACGTCGGCGGCCTTGGGCAGTTGTTAGGAACTGCTTAGGAGCCTTAAGCGCGAACTGATTCGCCTCGAATAATATCGTAACGCTCTATAACTGCCGCTACTCCCATCCTTAGCTCTCCGTCTTCGCCCTTTCGTTCGACACGCACGACCTTACCAGTGGCACGCACGAAGACCTCCGAACTGTTCGTCACTTCTGCAGGCAGCGTTAGCGTTATGTCCAGGTCCGATCCCGCTTGCAAGTCCTGATCGATGACAAAGTAGAGCCCGCGAGTCGAGATGTCTCGAGTCTGGCCATTCTGTTTCCCATTTGTCCGTTCTGTGGGTACTCTTACAATTACCGGCAAGGATAGATCGTATCTTCGGGCGTTGCGCCGCTCTGACATCAAACTCATCCGTCACCCTATCCGCTGGCCGCAGACGGTCTGGCCCGCATTCTTTTATCATTAAGCTAACGTTAACTCAAGCCGGAAATACGCCAGGACGAGAAACGCTCCATCTTTTTCGGAAAAAAGATGTGTCTTGGAGGATTTTGCTAACGAAGCAAATGGGTGGCGAGACGGTTAATCGGTTTTACCAGCTGCCACTGGTGCCGTTTCACTGGCTGACCTGCGGCTTCTTGGCGTGTCCAGATTAAATTGTCTCATCTTGTAGAGCAGCGCTTTGTAACTGATACCGAGCATCTTCGCGGCATCTTTCCGACACCATCGCGTTTTTTCCAATGCGTCCGCAATTGCTTCCATTTCCGCTTCATCCTTAAGTCCGCGGACTAGCGCCTTGAGTCCTTGCTCGCGAGGCGCAACGGTTTCTTCCCTAGGCGAAGTTCGCTGCCTGGACGCAGACATCTCCACCAGTTCTCGCAAACTCCCTTCATCGTCTTCGAGAATCACATAGCGCTTCACGAAATTCTCAAGTTCGCGAAGGTTGCCCGGCCACGGATAGTTGACTGCTGCATCGAGCAAATGTTTGGAAGGATCAACCGCAGGTTTTCCAAACTTCTCGGCATATTTAGTGAGGAAATGTCGAAAAAGCAGCGGAATCTCCGTTGTGCGCTCTCTAAGCGGAGGAACGAGGATCGACAAGACGTTCAGCCGGTAATAAAGGTCCTCGCGGAATCTTCCTGATTTCATCGCTTCATGCACGTCTACATTGGTCGCCGCCAACACGCGCACGTCAGTGTCGATCATGTTGCGGCCACCCAATCGCGAATACTGATGGTCCTGCAGAACATGAAGAAGCTTTGCCTGTAAGTGCGGACTCATTTCCGCAATCTCATCCAGAAAAATTGTTCCCTTGTTGGCTAGTTCAAATTTTCCTGGCTTCGCGCGCACTGCGCCGGTAAATGCACCTTGTTCAAAACCAAACAATTCTGATTCCAGCAATTCACCCGGCAGGGCGGCGCAATTCACTTTCACAAAAGGCTGAGTTCGCCGCTTGGAACGCAGGTGAATCATCCGGGCAACGACTTCTTTGCCCACGCCACTCTCACCGCAGATAAAAACGGGCACGTCCACTGGAGCGATCTGCAGAATCTGCTGCCGGATTCGCACCATCTGTGGACTGGCCGCAAGGAAACTCAAATCCTCCGTCACCTGGTCGCAGTAGTCCTTCAGTGCCTGATTTTCCGCGGTCAGTTGCTTCTTCTGCCGTGACTTCAGCATCGCCGCGTCCAGCTCAGACTTTTCAAATGGTTTTGTGAGGTAGTCGTGTGCGCCCAGACGAATCGCTTCGACGACCACGCCAACTTCATTCGAACACGAGAGCATGATCACGTTTAGGGTGCGGTCAATATGCAGAAGT
>Ga0126384_10000953_pt1 | contig 16781 bp, 17 predicted proteins | sample PanSoiMetPlot_36_FD_92543 | JGI IMG/M metagenome (GOLD analysis project Ga0126384, IMG submission 92543) | Tropical forest soil microbial communities from Panama - MetaG Plot_36 | ecosystem: Environmental > Terrestrial > Soil > Tropical forest > Bulk soil | place: Panama | collected 2016-02-17 | reverse complement strand
GCGCAACTTTACGGTCACCTCGCGCATTCCAGGATCCTTCCGTCCGGCGACCGTGCGATGGCACCTGTGTGGCGGCCGGGCTCCAACGCTGCTCCATCCTACTTCATGTTGCAGAGCCAGATTTGCGACAAAATGGCATTATCCGTTTGCTGACAAAGTCGAAGCTTGTGCGGACGGGTGAAATTGAATTCGATTTTCGCCGTGGTTAACGTCTTCGCGAAACTCTCGGCGCATGGGTGATTGATGCAGACGCAAGAGCTCTCGCGGGCCTGCCGAGCAGGCGGAATTGTGGTAGACGATTGGTAAACAACGCTCACAAGCACCCCATTCGGGAAGGAATTTTCGGAGGACATAAATGGCGGAGACGATTCAGCGGCACAAGCGTGGTGGCCTTTATTTCGAGGATTTCGAAGTCGGTAAAACCTACGAGCACCGCTACACACGCACAGTGACGCAGATGGACAACATGTTGTTCTCCAACATGACGCTCAATCCGCAACCGCTGCACATTGACCGCCATTTCTGCGAGACCGAGACTGATTGGGGTCAGCCATTGATGAACTCCCTGTTTACGCTCGGCCTCATGATCGGCATCCAAGTCTCGGACATGACGGTAGGCACCACGATCGCCAATCTCGGCATGACCGATGTGAAATTCCCCAATCCGCTATTCGAAGGTGACACCGTGCATTGCACGACTCAGGTCGTGAGCAAACGAGAATCCAAGTCGCGCCCGGGCGCAGGTATCGTTGAATTTTACCATAAGGCCTTCAAACAGGACGGGACATTGGTAGCCGAATGTCGCCGCCAGGCCTTTATGCGGATGCGACCAAAATAAAAGAGGCCCGGCGGTCATTGCTGGGCCCCTGTTTTTTGGAATAGGTGCCGCTATATGCGCTCTCTTCTGTTCGTGCCCGCCGACGGTGGCTCAAAACTCGACAAGGCAATGGTCAGCGGCGCCGATGCAGTCATCATCGATTTGGAGGATTCGATCGCCTCTGAACGAAAGGATATAGCGCGTGCAGCGGCGTTGGAATTTCTCAAGCGGGCTTCTGCAGCCATCCAGCGTCCACGCCTGCTTGTGCGCGTTAACGGGCTAGATACGGGCATGACGGATGCCGACCTTGATGCAATTGTCTCAGGTAAGCCGGACGCCATTGTCTTCCCAAAGGCTGAAGGGGCGACAAGTGTGGTACATCTCGACGCCAAACTCACGGCGCGAGAGGCAATCGCCGGCTTGCCAGAAGGACACATAAAAATTCTGGCGCAGGCGGTGGAAACAGCTGCCGGGCTGTTCACCGCCGGGACATTTCGCGGCGCAAGTTCGCGGCTGATCGGGTTGACCTGGGGCCCGGAGGACCTTTCGGTTGAATTGGGGGCGGCTACCAGTCGCGACGTCGAGGGCGATCTAACAGACCCGTATCGACTCGCGCGATCAGTCTGTCTGTACGCCGCAGCCTCAGCAAAGCTGCCGGCGATTGAGACCGTCTATGTTGATTTCCGCAATTCGGAAGGATTGCGCCGCGACAGTGAAGCGGCCCGCCGCGATGGATTCACTGGGCGCCTAGCGATTCATCCGGCCCAGGTGCCGGTGATCAATGAGGTGTTCACGCCCACAATGGCAGAGATCGAGAAGGCCAAAGCCGTGATTGCTGCCTTTGCCGCGCAGCCCGGTGCCGGTGCTGTCGGGATCGAGGGGAAAATGTACGACCGACCGCATCTAGCTCGCGCGCAGGCGTTACTGGCGCGTTACGGTCACTAAACAAATCAAGCAAGAATTGAACTCAACGCTTTGGCTGATCCGCCAAATTCGGGTCGAAGGTCCTATCAGCGTCGCGGAATTCGAGCGTAGTCGCGCCGCTCTTGCCGAGCGATACCGTCCGGTAAAAGCACGAACGTCGGCCAGTATGACAAGCGCCGGGCCCTTGCTGCTCTACCTTCAGCCAGAGCGAGTCTTGGTCGCAATCAACCCGTAGTTCGGTTACGCGTTGAACATGGCCGGACGTTTCGCCTTTCTTCCAAAGCGTCTTGCGGGAGCGACTGAAGTACCAGGCCTCTCTGTTCGCGATCGTTCGGCGAAGGGCTTCCTCATTCATGTGCGCAATCATCAGCACGTCGCCGGATTTGGCATCGGTGACAACAGCCGTGATCAGACCGTCGGCGTCGAATTTGGGTGTGAACGCCAGGCCTTCTTCGATGTCGTACGCGGATGAGGACAACGCAGACTCCTTTCGCCGTCACCATGAATCGTGTGCGCGCAACACGAGCCTCAGATGGCGGAGAAATACAACAAACCCGGTCGACAACTTACCGCTGTCCACCGCGCACTATGGTCATGAAACGCACTTGCTCGCTACTGTCGTCGCGGAACGCACCCGTAAAATGTGTGGTTACCGTAAGAGCGCCAGGCTTCTCTACCCCGCGCAGTGACATGCACATGTGTTCCGCTTCGATCATGACTGCAACGCCACGAGGCCTGAGAATTTCATCGATCGCAGTCGCAACCTGCGATGTCAGATGCTCCTGTGTCTGCAATCGTCGCGCATATACGTCGACCAGACGCGCAAGCTTTGAAAGCCCCACAACGCGATTCACCGGCATGTAGGCGACATGCGCTTTGCCGTAGAATGGCATCATGTGGTGCTCGCAGTGTGAATTGAGGCCGATGTCGCGCACCAGAACGAAATCATCGTAACCGCTAGTCTCGGTGAATGTGCGGTCGAGCACCTCTACGGGGCACTCCCGGTATCCTTGATAGATCTCCTCGTAGGCGCCGATCACGCGTTTGGGTGTTTCCAGCAAACCTTCGCGACTGGGGTCGTCGCCGGCATAAGCAATCAGCGTGCGCACGGCGGCTTCAGCCTGCTCGCGCGAGGGCCGCGGCTCAACCGGTGCAGGAGCTGCCCGGACATGGTCGGACAAACCCTGCTTCGGCCACATCCTTACATTGGAGATCTTCGCGTCCATGACGGGTCTCTCCGTTCGATCAGCACCCACGGTGCCGGTGTGACACCGGGTTGGCCGCGTCAGTTAACCGTTCAGGACCGATTCTCGATCCACGAGGGCGCCTGGACGCTGCATTCCCACTCGACAAACCGCATTCGGCCTGCCCGGCGCCAAGAACTCTTCTCATGGCGCCGCATCAGCCCCTATATAGTCATTTGCAAGTTAGAGGCAAATCGGCTCTTAGAGGCAAATCGGCTCTCTGGACTATCAAAACGCAAATGCTTAATGAGGTTTACAACGATCGCATCTTGGACCTGGCGGGTAATATCCCCCGCTTGGGCCGTTTACCTGCTCCCGACGCCACTGCCACCGCCCATTCAAAATTATGCGGCTCCACTGTCACCGTGGACCTCAAGATGAATGGGGACGAGGTTGCGGATTTTGCCCATGACGTGAAGGCCTGCGCACTCGGGCAGGCTTCATCATCGATCATGGCGCGCCATGTCATCGGGGCAAAGCCAGCCGAACTGCGGGAGTTGCGTGACACCGTACGCAAGATGTTAAAAGAGAATGGCCCTCCTCCTACGGGCAAATGGGCCGACATCGCCGTGCTTGAACCGGTGCGTGACTACAAGGCGCGTCACGCCTCAACTTTGCTGACCTTTGATGCTGTGGTCTCGGCGCTTGATCAGATCGAGGCCAAATCAGACAGTAAGCACGTGCAAACCGCTAAATAATTTATTTCGCCGCAGCGGAGCCGCCGGTTTTCGTTCTGGGCAAATCCGCACGGTCGCCTGGCTTGCTGCAACCCGCAGCCAACCGGGGAAGGTACTGCGAAGCGCCAGTGTTGCCGATGCGAATACCCGTAACGAGGTTCGGGGTCTCGGTCTTGACAAGCATTGAGCGACTGCCGGCCACGGCAAAAGCGCCGATCAGTCCGATGGGTACGCGTCCCGCTGCATAAGTCACAAGTTCGTCGGGGGTAGCGCGGCGTTCGGAGGAAACGACCTTGAGGGTGGCAGAGTTGCTACCCACCCGCAGGCTGACGGTCCCCAAGGCGTCGGGCAGCGCTTTGTGCTCGGCGGGGTGGCGGCGTTCGATATAGCTCACGTCATAGCCGTCACCACCGGGGACGCAAGCAACGACCAGATCGAAACTCCCGATTTCTTCGCTTTCAACAGTAAGAGGATGCCGCCGAGCCAGCGTGGCGACGCCCGAGCGATCGACAATTGCCCATCGCTGCTCGCTAATTGCGGTCGCACGCAAACCATTGGTAATTCGCGGCGAGGGTTGCGACACTGGCGCCGACGACGAAGCCGCGACGGGTGCAGCGACCGGCGTTTCGGGATCCTCGGTCGTCAGACGCGTGCGCTTTAATTCGGCCCGCGTCAATGCGTGCATCGGCTCCCATGGCGGAATACGCAGTGCCAAATCGAGTAGATCAGCGGTTGCTCCCATTTCCGCCGTATATTGTGCAAGACGCCCGATATCACGCTGGATGAGCACGAGGTCTTCGGCCGAGTAGTTCGCAGCCGTCGGATCTTCGCGCCGGTCGCCGAGCCAGATCTGGTGGACCATCACGCGCGCGTCCGCCGGAACCAACCGACGCACACCTCCGAGCAGAACGAAGGCACACATCGACTCGCAATCGGCATTCGGCGAAAGAACAGCGCGTGTCCCATCCTGCCCCTCCCCCGGAAGGTCGACAAGGCGACCGACTGTCGTGGTTAGCTTGAGCTTTCGGATTTCACGACCCAAAGCGATGGCGCCGAGCACTGAACCGCCGTCAGAATCGATTGCAAGAGTAGCGCCCGTAAGATCATGCCCCTGCGTGAAGAGAAGAAAGTGACGCGGCGTATCGGCGGTAATCGCGCCTGTTGCGGAGATAAAGACTATACATTTAGTAGTGCACGCATCGGCTGGTCCTTGCGTCCGCAATTCGAAGCGCATCGGCAGCGTGCGATCAGAAGCGCATAGCGACCCCGGCAACAGAGCGACTGGCGCCGATAAAGCAAGCGCAATGAGCAATAGGGAACGGCTCATTCTTCCCCTGTCTCGCTGCCCTGGCCCTTTTTCTGGCGTGGTTATCCACGTTCTGGCTAGGCTTGGGCGGCGCTGGTACCCCCGGCGTCGGAATTTTCTTAATGCAGTTGCGAGATTCGGGTCTAGTGTAAAAAAGTCGCTATCGTCTGTCCTCTCGCAGTCCAAAAGGTTCCATCGGTATGGAACTCCCGGCGGGGAACCGCGTAAACCTTGAACTTTCACCGGAACTTGAATGTGCCTGCCGCAAACAGAGCCAAGTTTTCATCCTTAGCTCGGTTACCTGGCCTTGCCGGGCGTGGGCTTGTCGTACTTTACCGCGTCATAATTTCGCCCCTCCTCGGCCCGCGTTGCAGGCATCTGCCCAGCTGCTCTGACTATGCGGAGGAGGCGCTAGGCCGTTTCGGATTATGGGCGGGCGGATGGATGTCGCTCGCCCGTATTCTGCGCTGCCACCCGTGGGGAACGTCTGGGCTGGATTCCGTGCCGACAGCGCTACCCGAGCGGGCGCGGTGGTATTTGCCGTGGCGGTACGGACGCTGGCGCAGCCTAAATGACCCGTCTCGGGCCTAGTTACGCCGTGCGATTCGTCTGCTATATCGAGCTCCACGCTTACCTGCATTCGTAGGCAGCGAGTGAGCAACAGGAGCTGTTGATGGTCGCGCTGACCTTTCCCGACGGCGCACGACGCGAATACCCCTCAGGCACAACCGGTCTTGACGTCGCCAAGGGCATCTCACCCTCTCTGGCGAAACGTACCGTAGCGATGACCCTTGACGGTGTACTTGGCGATTTGAGCGACCCAATCGATCGCGATACCACTATCGAATTCATCTTACGTGAGGATCCGCGTGCGCTCGAATTGATCCGGCATGATGCTGCGCATGTTCTGGCTGAAGCGGTCCAGACCCTCTGGCCCGGCACGCAGGTCACGATCGGGCCGGTGATCGAAAATGGCTTTTACTACGACTTTGCGCGCAACCAGCCGTTCACGCTGGAAGACCTGCCCGTCATTGAAAAAAAGATGCGCGAGATCATTGCGCGCGACAAGCCTTTCACAAAGGAAGTCTGGTCGCGAGAGAAGGCAAAGAAAACCTTCGGCGACATGGGTGAGGCATTCAAGGTTGAATTGATCGACACTATTCCGTCCGATCAAGAGATCAAGATTTACAAGCAAGGCGATTGGTTTGATCTCTGCCGCGGCCCGCACATGACCTCAGTTGGCAAAGTCGGGAATGTCTTCAAGCTCATGAAGATCGCCGGTGCCTATTGGCGCGGCGACGCCAAAAATCCTATGCTAACCCGTATTTACGGTACAGCTTTTGCCAAGCCGGAAGAGCTTGACGCTTACCTTAACCAGATCGAGGAGGCCGAAAAGCGCGACCACCGTCGTGTGGGACGCGAAATGGACCTGTTTCACTTCCAGGAGGAAGCGCCCGGTTCGGTATTTTGGCACGCCAAAGGCTGGACCCTTTTTCAGGCACTCGAAAGTTATATTCGCCGCACTCAGATCGCAGCCGGCTATGTCGAGGTCGATTCACCGCAGCTCATGGACAAAACTCTGTGGGAGACAACAGGTCATATCCCGAGTTATTCGGAATTGATTTTCCTCACGCAAAAACGCGAAGAAGACGAGCGGGTTTATGTGGTCAAGCCAATGAACTGTCCCGGCCATGTTCAGATATTCAAGCACGGCTTGCGCAGTTATCGCGAGCTGCCTGTGAAAATCGCCGAATTCGGTAAGGTCCATCGCTTCGAACCGTCGGGTGCGCTGCATGGGCTCATGCGGGTGCGCGCCTTCACGCAAGACGACGCGCATGTCTTCATCAGTGAAGGCCAGATCGCGGAGGAGACGCTTAAGATGAACGACCTGATCCTCTCGATATATGAGGATTTTGGCTTCTCCGACGTGCGCATAAAATTCTCCGACCGGCCGGACAAGCGTATCGGCGATAACGTGGTATGGGACAAAGCTGAAGCGGCCCTCATGGCAGCACTAAAGGCTTCTGGTCGTCCATGGACCCTAAACAAGGGTGAAGGTGCCTTCTACGGGCCGAAGCTCGAATATCTTTTGCGCGACGCAATTGGCCGCGACTGGCAGTGCGGCACGGTACAGGTTGATTTTAATTTGCCAAGCCGACTCGGCGCATTCTACATCGACGAGCATTCAAACAAGATCACGCCTGTGATGCTCCACCGCGCGATGTTCGGCTCGCTTGAACGTTTCACCGGCATCCTAATCGAGCATTATGCCGGGCATTTGCCGCTTTGGCTGTCGCCAGTGCAGGCAGTTATCGCCACTATAACTTCAGATGCAGACCAATTTGCCCGGGAGGCAATCGAGGCCGCCCGAAAGTTAGGCCTGCGTGTCGAATCCGACCTGCGCAACGAGAAGATCAATTACAAAGTGCGCGAGCACTCGCTCGCCAAGGTCCCTGCCCTGCTGGTCGTTGGCAAGAAAGAAGCGGCCGAACGCACAGTGTCGATCCGGCGCTTGGGTAAGGAAATCCAGCAAGTCATGCCACTTGACGCCGCACTTAAGGCCCTCACCGAAGAAGCGGTGCCCCCCGATATCCGGCGGATGAGGACGGCGGCATAGCGTTATTTCTGTGTCTTGATATACGCAGTAAGATCGGTCGCCTCGATGCGCGTGAAGTCACAAATACTGCGGTCAAGATCAGAGAGAGCAGCCCAGTCGCGATATGGTCATGGGATATAGCGCGGTTGTTGGCATTACGGCTGCGTTAGTTCATGTCCGCCATCCGCCTTGACCTCCGTCAATGGGGAAATGTCAGCGTGCCCCAGCAGCGGCGCCAGCGTCCGCGTTTCGATACCGCTGGGTGGCTGAGCGAGCGCGGACAAAAAGCGATCACCCCAATGACCGATATCGTTGCGTACAAGAATCTTGAAATTGTCCGTGTATCGCTGCCGCCGCTCCTCCAGCGGCATCGAGAGGGCTCGGTTTATGGCATTGCCAACGCCTTCTGGGTCGTAAGGATTAACCAACAGCGCAGCAGCACATTCGCTTGCCGCGCCGGCAAAACGTGAAAGAATCAATACGCCGGGATCCTCCGCGTTCTGTGCGGCAACGAATTCCTTGGCAACCAGATTCATGCCATCGCGCAACGGCGTAACCAGCCCAGCGCGGGCGGCGCGGTAGAGCCCGGCTAGCGCAGTACGGCTGTGGGCTTTGTTGATATAGCGCACCGGCGTCCACGAGGCTTCACCATAAGCGCCGTTGATGCGCCCGACCGCCTCGCCCACCACACGGCCCATATCAGCGTATTCTGGAATGCCGGTGCGGCTGCGCGGTGTGATCTGAAGATAAGTGACCCTGCCACGCCAGTCGGGGAAATTGGCAAGGAAGCGCTCGAAAGCGCTCATACGTTCGGGAATACCCTTGCTGTAGTCAAGCCGATCGACGCCGATAATCATCACGCGGCCTGACAGACTTTCGAGCACCTCACGCACGAAGTGGCTCTGCACGGCGCGGCGCGCCAGCCGCGCGAAAGCTTCCGTTTCCACGCCGACCGGGAAGGTACCGACTTGCACGACACGATTGCCGAAGTAAAAGCTGTTGCCGCTTGCCCAAGGCAATCCGCATTCGTTCGCGATGTAGCGAGAGAAGTTGGCTGAATCGACTTCGGTCTGGAATCCGACCAAGTCGTAGTGACAGAGCTCCGGGATTAGCTGATCATGATTCGGTATGGCCGTCAGAATTTCCGGCGGCGGGAACGGGATATGCATGAAGAAGCCGATTTTGTTGTCACGCCCGCGATCACGCAACGCCCTGGCCAAGGGTATCAAATGATAATCGTGCACCCATATGATGTCGTCAGGCCGCAGTAATACTTCAAGATGAGTGGCGAGATACCGATTGACGCGGAAATAGCCGCCGAGGTCACGACGCGTGAATTCGGCGAGATCCAGGCGGTAATGCAAAATCGGCCAAAGCACACGGTTGGCGAAGCCGTTGTAGAATTCCTGGTAGTCGTCCTTGCTTAGGTCAACGGTGGCGTACGAAATGCTGTCGTGAGTGACCGATTTCATCGCCCGCGGCGTGTCGTCGGCAACGCGACCGCTCCAGCCGAACCAAAGGCCGCCGTACCGCTTGAGCGCTGGCCTGATCGCAACTTCGAGCCCACCGGGCCGCGCGCCATGATCAGGAACGCCAACTCTGTTCGACACTACGACGAGCCGCGCCAATACCGGTCTCCCCAGCTTCGCGACAGCTTGATTGCCGTCAATATTAATCCCGACATTGAATAGGTCTGCGGGAAATTCCCCCACAGTTTTCCGGTCACCAGGTGTACATCCTCCGACAAAAGGCCGTACCGATTTCGTAATCGAAGCGCATCGACGAACATGTCGCGAGCCTCATCTTGCCGTCCAATCTCCCACAATGCATCTATTAGCCAGAACCGGCAAATCAAAAAGGCCGATTCCGGCAGGCCGAAATCGTCGGCAGCGGCATACCTCATAACGTTGAAACCGCGTCGAAGTTCATGCCCGATCGCTTCGGTAGTCGAAACGAACCGGGGATCATCCGGTGGCACCAAGCCAAGTTCGGCTAGCAGCAACCCGCTGGCATCGAGGTCATCACTGTCGAAAGCCGCGGAAAACGCTTTCCGTTTGGGATTCCAGGCGCGCTTGAGCACCTGTTCGCCGATACGGTTAGCAATTTCGCCCCAATAGGTCGCGCGTTCCGACAAGTTAAGGTGGTTGGCAATCGCCTCAAGCCGCTGGCAACCGGCCCAACACATCGCAGCCGAATGTGTGTGCAACCGTTTACGGCCCCGGTATTCCCATATACCGGAATCCGGCTCAAGCGCGAACTTCGCGGCCTGCTCGCCGAGCGGCTCGATCGTATGAAACAACCCCGAATCGCCCGGCCGCGGCAATCTGCGATCGAAGAACATCGGCGTCGCCGCCATGATGATGCTGCCGTAGACGTCGTGTTGACTCTGATTGACCGCCGCATTTCCAATGCGTACTGGTCCGTCTCCACCATATCCCGCAAGCGCGGGGGCTGTTCTCTCCTCAAGCACATCGGTATGTACGACACCGTAAAGCGGCCGCACCTGTTTGGTGCGTCCTCCCGCCACACTCAAAATATAGAAAATGAAATCCTCCATCGTTCGCGTCGCGCCGATGCGGTTCAGTGCGCGCACGACGAAGAAGGCGTCACGCATCCAGCAAAAACGATAGTCCCAGTTACGCCCGGATCCCGGAACCTCCGGAATCGAAGTGGTCAGTGCCGCTACGATCGCGCCGGTTTCTTCGTAGTTGCAAAGCTTGAGGGTGATCGCTGCACGAATGATCTCATCCTGCCAATCAATGGAGAATGCAAGTCGCCTCACCCACTCCAGCCAGTAGTCGCGGGTGCGATCGCAGAAATCCCGACAGGTCGTATCGAGCGAACCCTCGAACGGTTCATCGGTGCCGAACACTAGATGCACCGGCCGCGTCAGCACGAACGAAGCCTCGTTCTCAATATATGAGAGTGGTGCGTCGGTCGTCAGCCTGACCTGCACCTCATCGCGCCAGTAACGGATATGGTTGCTGCCGGAAGAACGTGACGTCACTGGCTCGCCGTAACGGTGTGTCGTTCGAAAGCGAATGGTGATGCGCGGCATTCCACCGATCGGCTCAACTATGCGCATGAGTTGCGGTGGACGAAATGTGCGGCCATAAATCTCAAAGCGCGGCGCAAAGTCTGTGATACGCACTGCGCTGCCATTGTTGTCGATGAGCTCGGTCACCACGATTGCAGTATTGCGCACATAGTCCGAGCGGATCCCAACTTGTCCGTCGAGGAATACGTCAGTGAAACCCTTGTCCTCATTGCCGGCGAGTAGCCGGCAGAACACGGGATCACCGTCATAGCGCGGCAGGCACCACCAAACGACACGCGAGGACGGATCAAGGAGCGCCGCCGTGCGGCCATTGCCGATGACCGCAAGATCGAGTCCGTAGTCGCTCACGGCCGAACCTGCCCATTGGCTATGAGCACCTGGAGTGCGTTACGTACTTCGGCCGGACTCTTGAATATTCCAGTCAGCCCCGGAAAGTAACGACTGACACTGAAGCCCTGGCCGCCGATCTCCGGCAACACCTCGAAAACCGATTCATCCGTGATATCGTCGCCAATGAAGACCGGTATTCGGCCGATGAAAGGCGGATGAGTCATCAGCTTGCGAATGCTGTCGCCTTTGTTAATGCCAGGGCGCTTAACTTCGAACATCGCTTTACCCAATAACACTTCGGTTGCCTCGCCGGGAAATGCCATGCGGCTCGCGGCCACATGGTGGCGGAGGCGTTCTGCCTGCTGCGGTACATTTCGGTAGTGCAGTGCCAGGGAATAGCCCTTGTCCTCCACAACAACGCCCGGACTTATGCTAGTCACATCAGCGAGCTGCTCACGCATTTGTGGTGGCAACGCCTTTGCCCAATAAAATACCTCATTTTCGCTCACGCGCATTTCCGCACCATGCCCGCCGATCGACGGCAAACGCAACGGCGCGAACAGGCGATCAAGATCGGCGATCGGCCGGCCACTCACCAAAGCGATCGCACCTCTCATGAGATCAAACAGGCGCCCGAGTGTTTCAGGCAGTCCATCGGCAATCTGCACTTCGGCTGGTGACGGGCCGATATCAACTATGGTGCCGTCCACATCGAGTAATAGAGCAATTTTTTGTACATCTAGCTTAGTAAAAACGTCCATTATCGCGTCGTTGGCAATCGTCTGCACTACACTAATTCTGGGCTAGGGAGGAAGGTTCGGCAAGACGTTCGCCCATCAGTGCGCCAGCACCTCAATATCGCCATCAACCCCGGTGACGACCTTGAATTCGTGCTCGTAAACTTTTCCTTCGTTGCGGGCAATTGCACGATATTCGCCCTCGGCAAGAATCACGCGCGGAAATGCGCCGATCGATTCCTTGATGATGTCGCCACCCGGCGTGAGCACTGACCACGCGGTGTTGGCAAGCGCCTCGCCCCCGCGATCGCTCACCAGTTTGAGCGTGATGACGGCGGCGCGATGAGTGACCGTAATATCAGTTAGCTTGCCGGGCTGCACGCGAATGTCAGAGCGCACGACCGAATTGGCATCGCCGTAATTTGACACAATGTAGTAGGTGCCTTCTGGAACGACTATTACGTCGCTGGTGACGACATGCTCGGCGATGGGACGGCGATCGCCGGATGCGAACTGGCTACCTTTATAAATATCAAATGAAATTTGACTCGCAGGAATGCGCGCATCACCGACCTTGCCCTCTATGCGCAGCCCGCCGGCCGGCAGGTCAAATTCTTCGTGCACATTGGTGCCTTGCAAGTCGACAGGTTTGACGGCGGTGGCGAGACCAAATCCGACGTGAACGATATAGGCGCCGGCCGGCAGAACGAGGGTAGGCGTGGGGGACTTATCTTCCTTCACCAGCTTGAAATTTCCATTCGTATCGGCCTTCGCGCTGTAGACGCGCCACGTCAAACCCCCGCCAATTGGCGAAGTGTCCTTACCGAAACGCGCGCTGAGAGCGAGTGCGACCTGACCAGCCGGCACCATCGGAATCGAAGCGGCAGTATTAGTTGGATTCAGCGCCTGCGATGGCGCTTGAGCGGGCGGCGCCGCCGGTAACGGCAGATTGCTCGGCCCGAAGATGTCGGTGCGTGTAGCGGGGATGGGCGAGATCAGCCCGGTGGATGGCGTAGCCGAAAAAAGCGAATTCTGAGCCAATTTCTGCGCCTTGGCCACAGACGGCAGGCATGCAAGGGCGACAAGCAAAAGCGCCGAGCATGGCCGGCCGCCCAAGGCGGCGGTTGCAGGTGCCCTATTCATGACGTGGTTGTTTTCGGCCGAAATCGAGGCGATTTCAAGCCGCCACCAACTTGTTTGTGACCTGATTTGCGCTGTGGTAGGCGCATCGCAACATCTTTCAGAGACCGTCTATGCCCGACGCCTTAGAACTGCTGAGGACCCGCCGCTCAGTAAAACCAATCGAACTTGTCGGCCCGGGCCCAACGGCAGGCGAAATCGATACGCTAATTAGGATTGCTTCGCGGGTGCCTGATCATGGGAAGCTTGCGCCTTGGCGATTCATCCTGTTTGAGGGTAATGCGCGTACCGCCGCCGGCGAAGCGATTGCTGCCGCGTTTCGCGCTGACCGTCCCGAGGCTACTCCAGACCAATTAGATTTCGAACGCAACCGGCTCGCGCGTGCGCCGCTGGTGATCGCCGTAGTCAGTCGCGCCGGCCCGCATGTGAAGATTCCGGAATGGGAGCAGCAGCTCTCAGCCGGCGCCTCTGCTATGAGCCTGGTTTTCGCCGTACATGCCATGGGGTACGCCGCAAGCTGGATTACCGAATGGTACGCTTATGATCGGCGCGTACTCGCTGCCCTTGGACTTTCTCCGCATGAGCGGATCGCAGGTTTTGTACACATTGGACGCCCTGCCAAGCCTCCAGAGGATCGCGAGCGCCCGAGCCTCGACTCCATAGTCACGCGGTTTGGACGCTAGGGAACCAATCGTTCGCGCAATATTAATGTCGAAATTTAACTATTATGTAATGAGGCGGGCGCACGCTTCCTGTCACGTTTCGGACACAAGACTCCGTCAGCACTCTTGTCTTGCTCGGGGGGCGAGGGATTTTTCCGAGAGAATGAACGGCGATGGGGAGTAAGGTTCTTGGTGTTTGAGGGCTTATTCGCGCGAACGCGCAATGGCGACCGTGCCGCGGAAGCTACCACGCAGCCTCACCCGACCGCCGTGCGACCCACCATCGGACTGGCGCTCGGCGGAGGTGCCGCGCGTGGCTTTGCTCATATCGGCGTTATGCGTAAGCTGCTAGAGCATGGCATCGTGCCTGATGTGATTGTCGGCACCTCGATCGGGGCTGTCGTGGGCGGATGCTATGCCGCAAAGGAAATGGACACTCTGGAAACCTGGGCGCGCACACTCACCGTGCGCGGCGTACTCAGCTATCTCGACATCAGCCTCACGGGGTCCGGACTGATCGGAGGCGGCCATCTTGCCAGTCGTCTTGAATCCTCGCTCAAGGACACCCGCATTGACGATTTGTCGATCCGCTTTGCCGCAATCGCTACCGAATTCAACACGGGTCATGAAATTTGGCTCACGCGCGGGCGGTTAAGTGAGGCCCTGCGGGCATCCTATTCGCTGCCGGGAATTTTTCCGCCGGTCTTGATCGGCGGCCGTTGGCTGGTGGATGGTGCACTGGTCAACCCGGTACCGGTTTCAGCCGCCCGCGCGCTTGGCGCGCGATTGGTGATCGCAGTCAACCTGAATGCCGATCTGTTCGGACGCGGTACGATTATTGCGAGTCACGGCTCCGACGACAGCGAGCCGATCAGCTTGCAGGCTAGGTCCAATGGACTACGCAGTATGTTCGGTGGCGAGCGTTTATTGCGCCGGCAATTTCTCGGCCGACGTGGACGTCCAGGATTGCCGACAGTCATGGTCGAAGCGTTCAACGTTATGCAGGATCGTATCACCCGCTCGCGGCTTGCCGGCGATCCGCCCGACGTGCTCATCAGTCCACGGCTCGGCGGCGTCGGTTGGTTTGAATTCCACCGTGCCGCCGAAGCGATCCAAATAGGCACTGAGGCTGCCGAAAAAGCTGTAGACGCGATCAGCGAGGCCATAACGGCGCTGTCACAGCCGAGCAACGAAGCAATCTAGGTTACGCGGTGCGGATGTAATCGCGCATCGCCTCGGATTCACTCTCGATCTCTTCGACGCGCTGCTTCACGACGTCGCCAATCGATATGAGTCCAACGAGTCGGCCGTTTGCGATCACCGGCATATGACGGAATTTTCCCGCCGTCATCCGCTCCATGATGCTTGCCACTGTATCGTCTTCACCGCAGGTCGCAACGTCGCGGGTCATAACCTGACCGACCGACAAAGCGAGTGCATCAGCACAGTGTTCCGACAGTGCGCGCACAATATCACGCTCCGATAATATGCCGGCAAGGCAATCCCCCGCACCACGGATAACGACCGCGCCGATACGATGCGCGGCCAGTAATTTTGCCGCCGCCGCCAAATCGGCTGTCGGTTCGATGCTAACGATGTCGCCGCCCAAATTACGTTTTTTAGCGGCCAGAATCGCCTTGACGTTCATGGCAGCCTCCCTGGCGCATGATTTTTTTAGGAAGCATCATGCGCGAAAAACACGCACCGGCTCACAACCGGGATTGTGGCCGGACCTAATGAACGATCGTGCCGACGGGGTAGTTCCGTCAAGATGGAGTTATAAGAGAGAACTGGTCTGCGTTGCCAGCTGGCTAATGCCGCATTGCAGTAGAATCCTCGAATTGCGGAAAATGCGGCGGCGGATCGAACCAGGAAAACAGTAACAGCCCCGCAAGGAAGCCGCCGATATGCGCCTGCCAGGCTACGGTATGCTCGCCGCCGGTAACCGGCAACGACCCCAGTCCGAACAGAATATTGATACCGAACCACACCGCTAGGAAAAGCAACACACGCGCATCCGACAATACGCCGCCTAGCGGGATGGCGGGTACGCGATAGGTGCTCTCATCGGCTCTTCCCAGCAGTGCCAGCGGCCCGCCGCGCTGAAAGGCAAAACGCATCGCGGCCGCCATGGTGCCGGAGACAACTGCAGACGCGCCTATCATCGGAAATTGTTCACCGGCATGGGTAGCTAAATGCAAAGTGGCTCCCGCGGCAGCAGTCACCGCAAAAAAAGCGAGAAAGCGCGGCGCGCCGAAACGTCGTGCGACCGCGCTGCCGAAAGGCAATAGCCAAATCGCATTGACGACTAGATGGGTCCAATCCGCATGGATGAGAGCGTAGGTGACGAAAGTCCATATATCCGCGCCGCCACCCGGCAGACCGTCACCCAATACAACCGAGCTGTCGTAGCGTACGGGAATAAAAGCAAAACTAAGCAAAAATTCGATGTCCTGCTGCTCGCTAAGCACAAGCGTGCGCATGACGTGCACAAGCACCAGCACAGCCATGACTGCGATGACCACTGGAGGGATATTGAAAAGTGGTTGGCGCTTCACGAGAAGGTCCGGTGGGGTACGACTGAGTTACGCCGCTTTGCCACCCGGCCGCAAGCGCTATACGGCAGAAAAAATAAGGGAGGCCTTTTCGCACTCCCTCAGCAAGTTGGGCTTCTTGCGAGCCTGGAATCGAGGTAGCGGCAGACCTAGGCCAAAGGTCTTCCTAAATACACCAACCCCTCCCCAAGGTCTTGCCGCAGACGTTTCGAACGTTCTGTTCCTTCCTCCGGCGAATGCCACAAAGCGGTCAGATTGCCGGCATTTTTTTGGTTGGGCAGAGGTTTGCGATTTCTCGTGCAACAGCGAATTGAAGTCACCAAGTAAGTCCGGCCGGGTATCAGGTTGCAGGGCTACAGACATTTGTCGACCAGTCCGGCCTAGATGCGGAACTGTGCGAACTTATCAATATTCGTGCTTCTCAAATCAACCTGCCTCATCGTCTTACTATGCATAGGCGCGATGCACGCAAGCTTGGCCAAACCTAAGAGCGCATGCATCTACTCAGTGCTTGACGCGAAGCTCCGATCTACAGTGCGCGCGAGCTCGTGGTAAACAAAGCAGCGGCTTAGGCTCAGCCGATCGGCTTTCCGTACTATCGGCACGGCTTTTTTATTAACCGTGCCGATCGCCCGGGTCGCCATGATCAACGAATTGTCTGGAAAAGCTCTTGGCTTCGGTTTCGACGGTACCCCGCGCAGTCACGATATTCGGGGGTTGATTTTATTTTTTTCG
>Ga0126384_10000952_pt1 | contig 16781 bp, 12 predicted proteins | sample PanSoiMetPlot_36_FD_92543 | JGI IMG/M metagenome (GOLD analysis project Ga0126384, IMG submission 92543) | Tropical forest soil microbial communities from Panama - MetaG Plot_36 | ecosystem: Environmental > Terrestrial > Soil > Tropical forest > Bulk soil | place: Panama | collected 2016-02-17 | reverse complement strand
CGGCATGTCGGTCATGCACGCGGTGACCCGCAGCGTTCGCGATTGTGCCTTGCTGCTCGATGCCACCGCCGGCTACGAGCCCGGTGATCCCTATACCGCGCCGGCGGCCGCCAGCTTCGTCGCGGCGCTGGCGCGCCCGCCGCGCCGGCTCAGAATCGCAATGATGCTCAAGGATCATCGCGGCGCCAACCTCGCCCCCGACTGTTTGGCCGCCGTCGAGGGTGCGGCCAAGCTATGCCAGGATCTTGGTCATATCGTCGAGGAGGCCGATCCCGGCATCGACCTGGTGGCGTTGCGCAAGCAGAACTCGAGCATCGCCGCGGCCAACGTTGCCCGAGCCCTGGGGCTGCGCTGGGCGGCGCTGGGCCGGCAACCCGACGCCGGCGACGTCGAGGCGGCGACCTGGGCAGCCTTCAATACCGGGCGCAAGCTTACCGCCGTCGAGTACGTGGCCGCCATCGCCGCCACGCATGCGGCCGGTCGCAAGCTGGCGTCGTTCCTCAGCGGCTATGATGTTATTCTGTCCACGGTGGTGGCCGGACCGCCGCCGCGGCTTGGCTATTTCGATATGGATGGCGACGTGCCCACCTTTGCCGAGCGGGTCAGCCAATATTTGAGCGTGACGCCGGTGCATAACGCCACCGGCACCCCGGCCATCAGCCTGCCGCTCTACTGGACCCAAGACGGCTTGCCGGTCGGGGTGCACTTCGCCGGACGCTACGGCGAGGACGGCACGCTGTTGCAGCTTGCCGCCCAACTGGAGGCGGCGCAACCGTGGTTCGACCGCGTGCCGGCGATTTGAGGCAGGTGCCGCGAGGAAAGCCGCCAAGCGCAAAGGAGCGCCATGCACAGCATCAATCAGCGGATCGCGTCCGAGCTCGGCGTCGGCGCAGGCCAGGTCGCAGCCGCGATCGGGTTGTTGGACGAGGGAGCCACCGTTCCCTTCATCGCCCGCTATCGCAAGGAGAAGACCGGCAGCCTCGACGATACCAAGCTCAGGACCATCGAGGCGCGGCTCGCCTATCTACGCGAGCTCGAGGACCGGCGCGCGGCGGTGCTCAAGAGCATCGGCCAGCAGGGCAAACTGACGCCGGAGTTGGCGGCCCTGATCAACGCCGCCGCCGCCAAGGTCGAGCTCGAAGATCTCTATGCCCCCTATCGGCCGAAGCGGCGCAGCAAGGCCCAGACGGCGCGCGAGGCTGGGCTCGAGCCGCTGCTCGATGCCCTGCTGCGCGATCCGAGCCTCGATCCGGAAACCGCGGCCAACCCGTTCGTCGCCCCGGCCAAGGCCGTGGCCGATGCCGGCGCCGCCCTCGACGGCGCCCGCCACATCCTGATCGAGCGCATCGGCGAGACCGCGAAACTCGTTGGCCAACTGCGCGAATGGATGTGGACGGAGGGCGTCTTGGCCTCCAGGCTGGTGAAGGGCAAGGCTGGCGAAGGCAGCAAGTTCGCCGACTATTTCGACTTCCGGCAAAGCATCAAGGACATTCCTTCGCACCGGGCGCTGGCGCTGTTGCGTGGCCACAACGAAGGCACCCTGGCGCTGCAGCTCGACGTGCCCGATGCCGATGCCGCCCCGCACCCGGCCGAGGCTAAGATCAAGTTGGCGTTTGGCCTCGCCGAGCGCGGGCGGCCGGCCGACGCCTGGCTGGCCGAAGGCGTGCGGCTCGCCTGGCGATCGAAGCTTGCCGCCGCGCTCAAGAACGACCTGCTGGCGCGGCTGAAAGAGCGGGCAGATGTGGACGCGATCGGCGTCTTCTCAAAGAATATGCGCGATCTGCTGCTTGCCGCACCTGCCGGAGCGCGCGTGACGATGGGGCTCGATCCCGGCTTCCGCACCGGTGTCAAGGTGGCAGTGGTGGACCGCACCGGCAAGCTCGTTGCCACCGACACCATCTACCCGCATGAGCCGAACAACGATTGGCGGGGCGCACTTGCCACCTTGGCGGCTCACTGCCTCAAGCACAAAGTCGAGCTCCTCAGCATTGGCAACGGCACGGCCGGCCGCGAGACCGACAAGCTCGCCGCCGAGCTGATGGCGAAGTTGGTGGATTTGAAGCTGAGCAAGGTGATGGTGTCAGAAGCCGGCGCCTCGGTCTACTCGGCGTCCGAGCTCGCCGCCAAGGAGTTTGCGTCGCTGGACGTCAGCTTGCGTGGCGCCGTGTCGATTGCGCGCCGGCTGCAGGACCCGCTGGCGGAACTGGTCAAGATCGAGCCCAAGGCGATCGGCGTCGGCCAATATCAGCACGACGTCGATCAGAGCGGGCTGGCCCGCTCGCTTGACGCCGTCGTCGAGGACTGCGTCAACGCGGTCGGCGTCGATGTCAACATGGCCTCGGCGCCGCTGTTGGCGCGCGTGGCCGGTCTCAATCAGACCTTGGCCGGCAACATCGTTGCCTTCCGCGACCAACACGGCGCCTTCAAAACCCGGACCGCTCTCAAGCGGGTGCCGCGACTCGGGGTCAAGGCCTTCGAGCAGGCAGCGGGGTTCTTGCGGATCCCGAACGGCAGCAACGCGCTCGATGCTTCGGCCGTGCATCCGGAGGCCTATCCCCTGGTTGAGCGGATTGCCGAGGCCAGCAAACGACCGCTTAATTCGCTGATCGGCGATGCGAACTTCCTGCGATCACTGAAACCGGCCCTGTTCGCCGACGCCGTGTTCGGCATCCCGACGGTGAGCGACGTCTTGCGCGAACTCGAGAAGCCCGGCCGCGACCCCCGTCCCCAGTTCAAGACGGCGACCTTTGCCGAGGGGGTGGAGAAGCTATCGGATCTGCGACCCGGCATGGCGCTTGAGGGCGTGGTGACCAATGTCACCGCCTTCGGTGCCTTTGTCGACGTCGGCGTACACCAGGACGGCCTGGTGCACATCTCGGAGCTGTCGGATCGGTTCGTCAAGGATCCGCGCGAGGTGGTGAAGGCGGGTGACGTCGTCAAGGTGCGGGTGTTGAGCGTCGACGTCGAGCGCAAGCGCGTGGCATTGACAATGAAGGCCGGCGCGCGTCCGCCGGCGGTCGCGGGTGGGGCTGGGCCGGGACCGCGCACCGCCTCGCTACCGGGCGGCCAGGCGGGCGGGGAGAATGCCATCGCGGCCGCGCTCAAGCGCGCCCAGCAGCGTAAATAGCGCCGCGCGCTTGGCGCGGGCTGAAGGAGGAGGCATGAAGCTCGGAATTCTGCTGCGCTATGCCGGCGAGGCCGGCGGGCCGCGCATGGACTACGTGCTGGAGGCGGAGCGTCTCGGTTACGATTCGGTGTGGAGCGGCGAATCTTACGGCACCGATGCGGTGACGCCGATCGCCTGGGTGCTGGCGCAAACCACGAAGATTAAGGCTGGCACCGGCATCATGCAGATGTCGGCGCGGACGCCGACCTGCGCCGCCATGACGGCTGCCACCCTGCAGGCCATGTCCAACAACCGTTTCCTGTTGGGTATCGGTCCATCCGGACCGCAGGTGATCGAGGGCTGGCATGGCATGCCGTACGGCAAGCCGCTGACGCGCACGCGCGAATATGTCGAGGTGGTGCGCAAAGTGTTCGCCCGTGCGGCGCCGCTCGAGCATCGCGGCGAGCACTACCAGATCCCCTACACCGGCGTCGGCGCCTCTGGTCTCGGCAAACCGTTGAAAAGCATCCTGCATGCAACGGCAGGCCTCAAGATTTACACTGCCGCCATCTCTCCGGCCGGGCTGACGACCGCGGGCGAGGTTGCCGACGGCGTGCAGCCGATCTTTATGAGCCCCGAACGCACCGATCTCGTCACCGAGCCGGTGCTCGCCGGGCTGACGCGCGCCGGCAAGTCGCTCGCCGATTTCGACATTGCACCGTTTGTCCGGGTGGCGATGGGCAGCGATCTCGCCGCCTGCCGCGACCAGCTGCGGCCGGAACTGGCGCTTTATATTGGCGGCATGGGAGCGCGCAGTAAGAATTTCTACAACGATTTCGTCAAGCGCATGGGCTATGCCGAGGCCGCCGGCAAGATCCAGGATGCCTTCCTCGCCGGCCGCCGCCAGGACGCTGCCGCCGCGGTGCCCGATGCCCTGATCGATGAGACGGCGTTGGTGGGCTCACCGGCGCGCATCAAGGACCGGCTCCAAGCCTGGAAACGCGGCGCCGAGGATCACAAGATCGGCACCTTGTTGCTGGGCGGTGCGAGCGTCGAGGCGCTGCGGCTGATTGCCGAAACGGTGCTCTAACGAACTAAGCCACCGACGGCCAACCGGTTTTCGCCGCCGCCACGCGCATGACGTTTCGCGCCGGCAGCGGCCTGCGACCCGGCCGGCGCGAGGATTGGGCCCGGCGCGCCGCGGGTCCGCGGGGTCTCAGTCTTTGCCGCCACCGCCCGGATTACCGGCACGGTTTTCGCGCAGCATCTCATCCCACCACCGCGTCGTACCAATCGGCAATTTGTTGGCGTCGCGTTCGTAATAGCCGCTGTCGGCCGCGGCGCGGGCTCGGCTGCGGCAGCGCTGCGAGGTACACCGCCGCGCCACCGGCTTGGTGCCGGCGTGCCGGCTAGTGGCGCCCTCTTCGGCGCGTGCGGTGTTCGGCAAAGCGACCACCAGCCAGCCCGCGGTGATGGTCCCGACGGCGGCGGCGGCAATGAACCAGGGCTTGTTAGACACGGGTCGATATCTCCCGAGTTTTGTTGATCAAGCACAAAAGGAAGGTGGACGGATGTTAGCACCTTTTGCTGGCGCCAAGACCTCACATGGCCGTGACGCAGGCCCGCGCCGGCAAGGGCGATCGGCATGCTCCGGCGAAGGGTGGCGCGGGTCAGCTGCGCGGCGGGCGGCCGGCGACGGTTTCGTCCTGATCTGTGGCCTTGCCTCAGCCAAAGATTTTGTGCAGCGTTTTGCCCGAGCCCCAGAAACCCTTGGGCGCTTGTCCACTGCCGTGACCGGTCCGAGCCATGCGAGAGATCCTGTTCTTCGTCTTGTCAAGCTTTTGGGCCGGTGCCGCACACGCCGCGACACCCGGTCACGGCAAGACCATCGCTGCGGCCTACATCGTCGGTGCTCGCGGCAAGCCGATCGATGCCGTCATTCTCGGCGTGTTCGTGACGCTTTCCCACACCAGCGGCATCCTGCTGGTGGGCGTGCTGGCCTCGCTTGGCTTCGGTTGGCTGCGCCCGCAACGGATCGAGGCTTATCTGGCGCTCAGTGTGGGTCTGTTGGTGATCGGGCTCGGACTGTGGATGCTGTGGACCCAGCGCGACCTCTTGGCGCTGGCGATGGGCGAGCCCGGCCGGCAGCCAGGCAACCAAGGCGACCATGCGCACGGCGATGGTGCCCACACCCATCCTGCCCAAGAGCACGGGCACCATGCGCACGAGCCTGGCGAGGCGGCGATGTGGCACAGCCATGGCTGGGGCACCGTGCATGCACATCGGCTCGACGTCGTGACCCAAGATCGGCCGAAGCTGCCGCTGCTGCTGGGGCTCGGCATCGCCGGCGGCCTGCTGCCGGATCCGGCGGCGCTGGCCTTGCTGCTGGCCGCACTCGCGAGCGGCAAGGTGTTGCTCGGGCTTACGACCGTTGTGGTCTTTAGCCTTGGCTTCGCGGCGACGCTGGTCGTGGTCGGCATAGTTGCCGCAAAGGTCGGTCAACGGATCCTGGAGTGGCTCGACAGCATCTGGGTGGTGCGCGTGCAGATCCTCACCACGCTGTTGATCATCGGCATGGGCGTCATATTAAGCATCAAGGCGGCCTACGAAATTGCGGCGCTGCCGGCTTGAACGGCAAAGCTCACAGCCATCGAGCGCGCTCAGCCGGCGCGGGTCAAGGACCGGCAGCATCGCCGGCCAGCAAGGCCCCGATATAGCCGCTGATGTCGGCGTACCAGACGTTGCCGCCGCGATCGACGGCAACGCTGTAGGGTCGAGCGTTGGCGCGCGGCAGCCGAAAGGTTTCGACCTTGCCGTCACGCAACCGGCCCAGGCTGGCGTGGCGCACCATGCCGAACCACACCGAGCCATCCGGGGCCACCGCCAAGCCGCTGAGACCGGCGTTTTCGCTCGCCACCGCGAACTCGCTGAACTCGCCCTGGCGCAGCCGGCCAAGGCGATTGGCGCGGAACTCAAGGAAGAAAACCGCCCCGTCACCGGCAACCGCGATATCGGTCGGAACCGCGTCGCGTCGCGGCAGATCGATCATCTCCATGCTGCCGCCCGGGGCGATGCGCACGAGCTTGCTGCCCTTCTGCACCGTCGCCCATACCGTCCCATCGGCGGCGACCGCGACGCCGTAGGGTCCCTCGGCGCCGGCGGCAATGGCGTGCTGCTTGAAGGTGCCGTTGTTGAGCTCGGTAATGCCGTAACCGGTGACATCGGCAAACCAGACCGACCCATCCGGCGCGACCGCCAGACGACCGAGCCGCACGATCGGACTGCCGAGTGCGAACTGCGAGGTCTGCCCGGACGGAGCCATGCGTACGATCGCGCCGGCGGCAAGGTCCGTGTACCAGGCGCTACCATCGGCCGCGACCGCCAGCCCGAGCGGGTCGAAGTTGGGTCCTGGGGTCGGCAGCCACTCGACGCGCCCGCCCCGCCAGCGGCCGATGGCGTCGGCGTGATCGATGGTGAACCAGATGCTGCCATCACCAGCGGCGGCGATCGCGATCGGGGCCGCCTGCCGGTCCCGCAACGGGTACTCGAGGAAGCGGGCGGCCGGTGGCTGCAGCAGCCGCACCCCGGCATAGGTCACAAGCGCAAGTCCGATGACCGTAATCACGGCGATGCCGTACCGGCGGCGGCGCCATTGGGCCCTCTCTGGCATCAGCGGGATGCTCCGAGCGCGGATCCGGCACGGCGTGCTAGCCGCCGTGCCACCAGCCCGCCCGCGATCAGCAACAACAGCCACAAGGCGATGCCGCCGGCGAGGCTGATGCGATCGAGCCGCTTGATGAGGTTGCCACCCTCGATGGCACTGCGCCACACCTCCGCATAGGGCATCAGCGAATAGACGGCATAGACGAGGCCGGCATCGCCGGGGTCACGGGCGAGCGGCCCAGCCTCGAGATGGATCGGGAGATTGTCCTCCTTCAGGATCCAGCTCTCGCCACCGTTATCGCTGCGATAGAGGCCGGCGTTGGTGGCCACCAGCAGCACCCTGGCTTCGGCATTGGCGGCAATGCCGCGAACGGCTGTCGCCGGCTCGGGCAGCGCGCGCCCGAGCGCGCGCCAGGTGGTGCCCAGATCGTCGCTGACATAGATGCGTCCGACATGCGCGGCCCAAACGCGGTTGGCGACCTCGGCATCGGCGAACACGGTATCGGCCGGTGCCTTGGCCTCGCCCAGGGCCCGCGGCTGCCAGCGCCGCCCGCCGTCGGCGCTGGTTTCAATTTGCCCATCGATCACCGCCACGATGATTTCTGGATCGGAGGCGAGCACGGCCATTCCGGTCATCAGCCTCGGTTGGGGCGGACCGGGAGCGAGCACAAACGTGGCGCCGCCATCAGCGCTGACAAACAGGCGATCGCGGCCAAGCAGATAGACGCGCTCGGGGGCGCTGCCCAGCGCCACCGCCTTGGCCGGGATGGCGGCGTCGGGCGCCGCTGCCATCGTCCACTGGCCTCCCCGTTGCCGGAACACGCCGCTACTTGCAGCGCAGATGGCGCCATCGCCGACAAAGGTTGCGGCAAATACCGGACCAAAAATCAGGTCTCGGGCTTCCGCCGCCCAGCTGAGCCCGCCGTTGCGCGAAACCAGAACACCAAGATCGGTGCCGGCCAGCAGGTGCGACTGGTCCCGGGGATTGATCGCCACCACCAGCGCGGCATTGAGAAACAGTCCAACGTCGGCGCTGAGCCAGCTGCCGCCGAGATTGCGCGAACGAAACACGCCGCCATAAGAACTGGGATCGTGCGCCCAGCTGCCGGTCGCCGTCAGCGCTGCCAGCAGCACCTGCAGCAGGAGCCGATGGAGGAGCAGACGCGGCTTAAGACCACGACCGGCTGCGGGGGATGACCCCCCGCGCCGGCGCCTTTGCCTGTCGTCGTTTCGGTTCAGGGCTTGCGCGACTTCTCGCCGGGTGCCAGGGCGATTTCCGCCATCCGCCCACCGTTCAAGGCCACCCAGGAATTCTTGGTGAGTGGATACTTGTCGGTGTAGCTCAATGGCTCGTGGGCAGCGACGCAGTTCTCGTAGCCGCCGGTGATCTTGTAGCACCGCTCGTAGGCGAGGAATTGCTGCACCGAATCAGTCTGCTGCACATTCGCCACCATCCAGTCGCGAATCGCCTCGTAGGACGAGAACGCATCGGAACCGAACACCAGCTTGCCAATGCTGGTCGGCACTTCCAGCAGCTGCGAGCCCGCGGTATGCGCCCGGAAAGCCGGATGGATCACCACGCCCGGGGCGATCTCCATCTCGCCGTCAACCACCACCGCCTTGCCCTTGAGGATTTTGCCGTAGACCTCCTCCATCGTCAGCGGCATGTAACCGCACGCCGGCGTGCGGTTGCAGCCACCGGGATCGGAGTTGATGGCACGGATGTGCTTCTCGGGGTAATTGAGCGCCCACTCAATGGCCGCCAGCTCCTGCTTTTGCACGTAGAGCACGGCGTTGGGAAGGTCGGAGAGCTGGCCGGCGTGATCCCAATGGGCGTGACCGATGACCGCCTTGGTGACGTCGGCGGCGTTGAAGCCCAGGACCTTGAGCTGCTCGGCGATCGGAGCCCAGTGGTCCGATCCGGTCATCTTGAGATAGTCCTGCTGCTTCCAGCCGGTATCGTAGAGAATGAGATCGCTACCGCACTTGATCACGCCGACATTCACCGGCAGGTCGACGGTTGGAATATTGTTGCTGGGGCTATTGCTGCCGGGCACGAAGGCACGGTCGGGCATGAAGGCTCCGAACGGTACTTTCATGAAGCGGCTGCTTTCGATCAACCAGACCGAGCACACCGGGGCTTGCGCTTGGGCCACCGTGCCGCCGAGCAAGACCAGGACCACAAATGTTGCCACCAACGACGCCATCAGGCGCAGTCCTATTCCAAGCCTTGTCATTGTCTTCCTCCCCTCAATGCAGGACCTCAGGTAGGTCGTTGCCTTTGCCGAATTTCCTCATTCTTTCCAATCAATAGCGGGTCCATCAGTGCGGCTTGTACTGCCCCGGCCAAAGCACCTCGCCCACGCGCAGCAGGTCTTGCGAGGCCTGAACGCTCATGTCGTGGGCATCGTTCAGGTGCTGACGCTCGCCGTCCCTGGTGAAGGCAAGCATCTCCTGGCTGGCTTTGCGGTAAAGCACCAGCGCATCGACATATTGGCTGTGCACTCGCGACAGCGAGGCGGGAACGCGCAAGTCGCGCAGGCGCGGCTCGGCATCACCGAAGAACTGGGCAACCGGCTCGAGCTTGCGTTCGAGCTGCCGAGCGTCGTGATTTGCCGTCTCATAGACGATGCCGGCAAAACTCATCGCCACCGCCGATGGGGTGACCTCGCGATGGATCTGCCACAGCGACGCCGCATAGCTTTCCTCTTCCGCGGTCAGTGCGCGCGGCTCGGGTCGTGGCGAGGTGGTGCTGACCGCATCCTGCCGCTTGGTCGGCCGCAGCTCATGCTGCCAGGCCACAACAACGACGGTGGCGAGCACCATAACCGTGCTCGCCAGCAGGATTTGCCGAAGGACAGGGACGCCGATCGTTGGGATGGGTGTCTCCTCCCGGCGAACGTGCTGTCAGGTCATCGAAGCGAGGTTACCTCTGCCGTTGCCGGCTGGTCAACATAACGATTTGCAGGGCTCTGCCGCGTGGCATGCAAAAGGCTGTCGCGATCAATGCGGGTGCCAGGTAGGACTATCGCTGAATAGGCCGCCGTCGGCGAAACCGATGTCGTAAACCAGGAACAGGCCGAAGACAAAACTGATCAGCCCCGAGGCCACGCCGAGCTGCCAGTTGAAGCGCGGCAGGTTGACCGCGGTGAAAGCAAAGGGTGCCACCAACAGCAATGTAATCAACATCATACCGCCGATCGTGCCGAGGCCGAACAAAATGAGGTAGGCGACCGCCAGCATCGGATCGCGGATAATGGTCACAACCAGGAGCGCAATGGCGGCCGATCCGGCCAGGCCATGCACCAGTCCGACCGCGAACGGACGTAGCCATTGATAGAGCGCCAGTCCGCCGAACCAGCTGTGGTCGAGCACCGCCAGGGGGGTCTCGGCATCGGAGTGACCATGGTCTTCCGGCCGGTGCCCGTGCGGATGTCGGTGCACATAGTCGCCATGGCTGTGCAGGTGGTCATGCCCCGGCCGGCGGTCGCCACCGCCACGGCCGAGCCCGGTCAGGGTCACGAGCCCAAGCAGCACCAGCATCACGCCGACCGCGAATTCCATCGACAGACCGAGCCAGGGCGGAATGACAACGCCGAACAGGATGATGGCGCCGCCGACCAGCATCACCGTAATGGTGTGGCCGACCCCCCAGGCGGCACCGATGAGTAACGATCCGCTGAGCGTGCGTTGCCGGCTGACGATGGTGGCAACGGCGATGATGTGATCGGCATCCGTCGCATGTCGCATCCCCAGAAACAGGCCGAGCAACAGCAGGGAGAGGAAATTCGTGGCCCCGTCGATCATGGCGACATTGTAGGGCGCTTGCATGCACTTGCCAAAGCTGAAAGCGCGCGGCCGGCACGCGTCGCCGATGCACCAGGTGCGCCGCTATTGCCGCCAAGCGGCTCAACGCCTCGCAACGGCCCTCGGAGCGGCGGCTGGCGCCGGGAGGGTTGGGGTGAAATAGTGCGCCCGTTCGGGGCCGTCAGGCCGGCGCCGGCCGGCGGCGTTGTTTCAAAGCGTGCCCAATGCCGTTGCTGGCTGCGGCAGCCTGCAGCTGGTTTATGATGGGCTACTGCTGCGCCACTTCCGGCACCTGAAACCACCAGAAGAGCGCGACGCTCCGGGCCAGGGTGTGTGAACACACCGATTTGCTGGTGGCTGCTGCGAGGCTCCGCACTGGCTCGCGACGGCCAATTCTTGTAGCCTTCGCCGCGGGCGCAAAAAGGGCCGCGGTGGCGCCTCGACCACGTGAGACCGCCGTGACCAAGAGCCTGCCGAGAGTGTGACGAGAGTGCGCTTGGCGGGCGCGGCGCCGCTGCCACGGCCTGTCCGCCGAGCGACGGGGAGTGACAAGGAAGCCTGCCGCACATGCGGCCAAGAGTCTATCTGATCGGTGCCACCGACGGCCGAGGAGGAAACTATGAAGCGTACCAGCGGCCTGCCCCTAGTCACCGCAGCCATCTTAATCGCCCTCATGTTCGGGCCGGGCGCCACCGAGGCGCAGCAAACCCCCGCCCGCCAGATCGCCATCGATGCCGACGACATTGGCGGCGTCGTGCGTGGCCCGAACGGGCCGGAAGCGGGTGTGTGGGTCATCGCCGAGACTGCTCACTTGCCCACCAAGTTCGCCAAGATCGTGGTCACCGACGAGGAGGGGCGTTACCTGGTCCCGGACCTGCCGAAGGCGAAGTACCAGGTGTGGGTGCGCGGCTATGGCCTCGCCGATTCGGCCAAGCTGGAGGCCGAACCAGGTCAGCTGCTCGACCTGACCGCGGTTCCCGCGCCGAGCGAGGCGGCGGCCGCGCGCGTCTACCCCGCCATCTATTGGTATTCGATGCTGAAGATTCCCGACGCGAGTAAATTCGGCGGCAGCAGCGACATCCCCGAAAAGATCACCCGGAGCGAATGGCTGGCGGTGATCAAGAACCGGGCGTGCGTGGGCTGCCATCAGTTGGGACAACTGTCCACGCGTACCATTCCCGCCGCCTTCGGCGAGATCAAATCCGGGCAAGAGGCCTGGATGCGGCGGGTGCAATCGGGACAGGCCGCACCGTTGATGGTGAACCCGCTGGCCGGCTACCTGGGCGGCGCGCCGTTCAAGTACTTCGGCGATTGGACCGATCGTATCGCCAACGGCGAACTGCCCCACAGCAAGCCGCCGCGCCCGCAGGGGGCCGAGCGCAACCTCGTCATCACCAGCTGGGAATGGGGTGATCCGAAAACCTATCTCCACGACCTGATTTCGTCCGATCGCCGCGATCCCACCGTCAATGCCAATGGTCCCCTACTGGGGTCTCCCGAGTACGCCAGCGATCTGTTGCCGATCCTCGATCCCAATACGAATAAGGTTACGACCTTCAAAGCGCCGGTGCGCGATCCTGACGCGCCGGAAGCGCTTGGACCCGGACACGCGGCGATTGAAAAGCCGATGCAGCCTTCGGCCTATTGGGGCGAGGAGAAGCTGTGGAACTCCAAGGTCAACAACCACAACGCGATGTTCGATCGCAAGGGTCGCATCTGGTTGGCGGCGGCGTTCCGCGGCCCGAACAATCCAGACTTCTGCAAAGCCGGATCCAACCATCCGTCGGCCAAGTTGTTTCCGCTCGACAAGAATTTGCGCCAGCTCGCCATACTCGACCCTAAGACGATGCACTACAGCTTCGTCGACACCTGCTTCGGCTCGCATCACCTGCAGTTCGGCTACGATCGTAACGACACCATCTGGACCAGTGGCAGCGGCCAAGTTGCGGGCTGGCTCAATAGCAAGCAGTTCGACGAGACCGGCGATGCGGCCGCGGCGCAGGGTTGGACCGCCTTCGTGCTTGACACCAATGGCAACGGCAAGCGTGACGACTACACCGAGCCCGGCCAAGCGATGGATGCGGCCAAAGATATGCGTATCACCACTGGCTCGGGTCCCTACGCCGTGATGCCAAGCCCGGTTGACGGCAGCATCTGGTACACGGTCGGGGTCTTCGCCGGTCGCGGGGCGGTGCTGCGGCTCGATCCTGGCGCCAACCCGCCCGCAACGGCACTGGCCGAGATCTACCACGTGCCGGCTCCAGGCTTCGCGCCGCGAGGCGGCGACATCGACAAACAAGGTGTGGTTTGGGTGTCGCTCGGCAGCGGCCACATCGGCAGCTTCGATCGCCGCAAATGCAAGGGTCCACTCAACGGCCCGACGGCAACCGGTGATCATTGCCCGGAAGGGTGGTCGTTCTACCAGTATCCTGGTCCAGGCTTTGAGGGTATCGGCGAGAATAGTGCGGAGGCGAGCTACTACACCTGGGTTGATCAACACAACACGCTGGGCCTCGGCGAGGACGTGCCGATTTCGACGGGCAACCTCAATGATGGTCTGATCGCCTTCAAGGACGGCAAGATGCTCGTGCTGCGGGTGCCCTATCCGCTCGGCTTTTACGCCAAGGGGCTCGACGGGCGTATCGACGATCCTAAAGCTGGCTGGAAGGGTCGTGGCCTGTGGACCACGAGCGGCGATCGGGCGCCATGGTTGATGGAAGGGGGTCAGGGCAGCAAGCCGCGTGCCGTGCACTTCCAACTGCGGCCAGATCCTCTGGCACACTGAACGGTAGGGGATGCGGGTCTTTTGGCCCGGGCTATCACCTGCGCGGGTGAGCGAGCGCTTGTTGGGCCTTCGCGTCGGCGGCGGCTTTCCTATCGACGTTTGTCATCACGGGTGGCACCAACGCGCCTGGTCTGCGCGCAGCCTGCGATAACGTGGGGCATTTTGTCGGCTGGATGAGGCGCAGGCAGCAGGGCCACACAGAAATCGTTTTGCGACTGAGGGGGGTGTCGCAACACGTAACCGAGCCTGGCGAGGGGGAGAGGCCGAGGATCGGGTGTGGCCCTGCGCTAACCCGCACCGATGTGACTCGACTTCTACGGTCCAGAGCCTCGCTGATCCATCAGGGTAAACGCGCATCCCGCGACGGGAGACTCCCGATCCTCGGGCCGCGCCGCGGCCGCCCCGGCAGGCGTCGTGCCCAAGGGCCGCCCAAAAAAGCGCCATCCTTGCTCCGCGATCCCGCCGGCGAGGTTGGTCGATCTGGCTTGGACCCCAAGCATCGTCAAATGCGGCTGGTGCCGGCGTTGGGACGCGCATTCGAACAGTGGCAATCGGCAACACCGGTGCGCGTTTTCACTCAGATTTCCGCCTTGCCGCCGGAGAGCGCACCGCCCTCGTCCGGTGCCGGCTTGGCCGTCGGCGTGAGGCGCGGGCATGGGTCTCTCCTTCGCGGTGAGACCAGTGGCCACAAACCCACACCACGTCGGGGAAGCCGCGGCACTGCTGCGCAGGAGCCGAGGCGAGTGCTAAACTCGCCGCCGGTGCGTACAAGAAGCCTTGAGGAGGCCGGTATGGCCACGGCCGGCACAATAGTTTTCGAGGGTAAGATCGCGGTCGAGATCATCCTGGCCGAGGACGGCCGTTATTATGTCGACACGGCCAGCAGCGTCGACGGAGAAATCGTGCGCGAGTGGACCGAGGGTCCGTTCGAGACCGAGGCGAAGGCGCGCGAGTGTTTGGAATGGCAGTACGCTATACCGAGCCTGCAGAAGACGGCCAAACGCTAGAACTACACGCACAAAAGTCATGTCAGGTCGGCCGCGGCACCGCGATGGCCGCGTGACAGCGGCGAACACTCAAGCGCCGGCGACGTGGCCATTAGATTAGACAGCGCAGCAACCACTCCGTATGCGGGGTTGCATCAGGTATGGTTGGCGGGTCTGGGCAGTTGCCATCACAACTGAAGCCCGCCGACGACACCGCTGCTCCGCTGCGCCCCACCGCCCCTCACCTTGCGCGCGAGTTGTCGTAGCCGTCCCCCGAACTCGAGCGTTGCCGTCGGCGTGCGCTTACGGCAATCGTTGGGTATGGCGCGGTTCATGGCATCGCCGCCACTCGCAAAGCATGTACAATCCGCGGCCGCGTGGCGAGCTCGAGGGGTAATGATGCGGACCTTGTCTGCCAGCGCTGTTGGATGGGAGGGCGCCGAGTTTCTGGAGCTTGCCGAAGCCTCTGCCGGCATCGGCGTCTGGGACATGGATCTCGCCACCGGCATGGTGCGGGGCAGGCCACAGTTTTTTCGGCTGATGGGTCTCGATCCTGCCACCGAACAGGTCTCGATTGAGGTGATACGCGCCCTGCGTCACCCCGACGACCGCGCCAATGTCATCGGTGGCTTTCAGCAATCGCTCAAGAACCAAATCGACTACTACGAGAGCGAATACCGCATCATCAAAGATGGTCAGGTCCGCTGGATTCTGGGGCGCGGGTGCATCGTTCGCGACGCTCGTGGCGAGCCTGTCCGCTACAGTGGGGTCGACATCGATATTACCGATCGCAAGCGTTTCGAGGAAACGCTACGCGCCGCAGAAGCCCGTTTTCACCGTGTGTTTCAGCTGGCGCCGATCGCCATGAGCATCAGTACGCTGCAAGAGGGGCGCTACATCGATGTCAATGCCGCCCTGACACTACAGGCTGGGTATTCTCGTGAAGAAATGATCGGACGCACCGCCCGTGAGCTTGGCGTGTACGTGAACGAAGATGACTTCGGCAACCTGCGACGCTTGCTGGCCGAGACCGGCATCGTCAAGAACCTGGAGCTGATGCTGCGCGGAAAGCGCGATACTCGCACCATGCTGCTCAGCGCCGAAGTCCTGGACCTGGGCCAGGAACAATGCCTGCTCACCGCATCGGTCGACATCTCGGATCGCAAGGCGGTGGAGTCCGCGCTTTTGCAAAGCGAGCAGCGCTACCGCAATCTTGTGGACAATGCCAACGATATCGTTGCCACGCTCGATCTCGACGGACGGTTCACCTCGATCAATCCGGCGGTCAGGCGCGTGCTCGGTTATGCACCGGAAGAACTCATTGGTTTGTCAATCGGCGCGATTGCGGTTGCCGGTGAGCTGCCGTTTGACGGATCGCGCTTGCAGCGGGAGCTGGAGAGCGAGGGTGCGACCCGGCATGAAATGCAGATTCTGAACAACGACGGGCATCCGCTTGCACTCGAGGTCAACTGGAAACTCATCCGCGACAACAGTGGTCGACCGATCGCCATGCATTCGATCTGCCGAGATGTCACCGAGAGGAAGGACGCAGAGGCCCGCCAATCGCTCCTGATCCGAGAACTTCAGCATCGGGCCAAAAACCTGCTGGCGGTAGTGCAATCGATCGTCAGCAATACGCTGCGCAACAGCAAGGATGTGCACGCCGTTAACGACACGGTGTCTGGGCGTCTGCAAGCGCTGGCGCGAGCCCAGGAGTTCATCGCCGCCGGACCCGGCGGCGGGGCACCGATCGGAGATATCGTACAGGCCGAGTTGGTCGCCTTCGGTGGCCGCGTCCGTATCGAGGGCCCTGCTCTCGTCGCCGGCACCGCCTTTGCGCAGATGTTTGCCATCGTCGTCCATGAACTCGCCACCAACGCCACAAAGTACGGTTCCTTGTCGGTGCCGGAAGGTCACGTCGACGTTCGTTGGCTGATTGAGGAGGAGAGCACGTTTTGTTTTTCCTGGAAGGAGCGCGGCGGCCCGCCGATCGACCCACCCGCTAGGCTGGGCTTTGGTAGCGAGGTAATGCGCGTCGCCTTGATCGAAAATCCGCGGATTTTCTATGGCAGAAATGGTTTCGAATACGAGATCAAGGTACCGATCGGTAATGTCAGATGACGCATGGGGCCGTGAGCGAAGCTTGCCGCGCTAACCCTGATGAAACTAACCCTGATGAATGAAGCGCAGGGCTGCACGCAACCAGCCGCCCCCGCGGCGGCGCAGAAGTTCTAAGTCTAGCCCGAAGTTCCTTGGAGGTCGATGACGGTTTGGCTTGTGCTTCAATCGGTTGAGGTTGAAGCGGGGCTTGCGCGACTGGCTACACGGCGATCGCGGCGAGGAGGTCGAGAGCCTGCTGCTGCGTGGCCGTAGGCCGAGTGGTGAGGGTGAAGGTGGCCTCGCCGGGTCGCGCACTCTTCGGCCGCAGCGTATT
>Ga0126384_10000951_pt1 | contig 16781 bp, 9 predicted proteins | sample PanSoiMetPlot_36_FD_92543 | JGI IMG/M metagenome (GOLD analysis project Ga0126384, IMG submission 92543) | Tropical forest soil microbial communities from Panama - MetaG Plot_36 | ecosystem: Environmental > Terrestrial > Soil > Tropical forest > Bulk soil | place: Panama | collected 2016-02-17 | reverse complement strand
TTGTTGTCATGACAGCTCACCCGGTTTTGGTCGTACGCCGAAACTCACCTCGTTCCAGGCACCGCAACACCGTCAAGCTTGGGTAAAATCGACCTTGTAGCGGGAGATGATTCGGAGAACAAGCTTGTGAACGTGGCATTCGTCCAACCAAAGCCGATTTGATTGGCTGTATACCCGAACTTGATTCCTTCACCCAGTTGTGAGCTCCTTCGAACAACATCATATTTCTCGACGATAGTGTTGTGCTCCAAAAAATCCTTCAAGATCATTGAGAGAAAATTGACGGTTATTCGATCGGCTTCTTTGGCGTATCCATACCGGCGCAGTCCTCTGACTGCGATCAATTGCATCGGTGCCCAGCCAAACGGAGCGTCCCACTGATTTCCGCTTTGGTTCGTGCTGGTCTGGAGCCCGCCGGGCCGCTCAAACAGATGCAGGTTGGCTACAACACGTGCTGCCTGTTTCGCATCAGCTATGCCAGCCCATAAAGGATAGAAGGTGGTCACAAATGGATATCGTCGTACCCGCTTCTCGGAAAAGCTGTAATCGTAATAGAGACCATCCTGCTCGTCCCACATTAACTGATTGATTCTTCGACGCCGCTCATCGGCGCGACGCAGCCACACGCTCTGGTCCTGCGTTCGACCAAGAGTCTTCATGATCTCTGCAGTTTCTGTCTCCATCAGGTACAACAGCGAATTCAGACACACCGGGTTGTAGTGAATGATGTCAATGTTGAAAGGTCCGAACCGGTTAGATGGATCAAAGCCCGACTCTCGCATTGAGCGATCGCCCTTATAAAAAAGATCAGTCAGAACATCTTTTTCTCGATTGTAATACTGGGCCAGGTCATAGTCCTTGATTTCGTTGTTGCGATAATACTCCTTGACACGGTCGTAATGAGTGCGTCCCTTCTCATCACGTTCGTCTGATAACACTTCCGGAGCCGGACCGTCGCCCAGATCAAAATAACGAGAAAGTCCGGTTTCTTTTGTGAGATGCGGCTCGTTCGTCCAGAATTGATAATACTTTTCGATCTGCGGCACTGAATTCCGAAGCCAGTTGATATCACGAGTCTTCCGAAAGACTCCCAGAACCATTTGAGTAAGAAACGGTGGTTGGGAGCGTGTCAGATAGTAGGTCCGATTGGCGTTCAGAACTCTTCCATAGTTCTCGATCTGATAGAGAAAGTTGTCGACCATGTTTTTCGCCAGCTCGACCTCGCCATCTTGCAAGAGTCCTACCTGAATGAAGTAACTGTCCCAACCGTACATCTCATTGAAGCGTCCACCCGGTACAACATAGGGGTAAGGCAGGTAGAGAAGTCCTTGTTCGCGAATTTCTCTGGGATTATCGAGTAACTTTCGCAACTCGATTTTGGTGAAGGAGTCTGGAGACATTTGTCCTTTTAGCTTCTGCTCGACCTGTTTAAGATCCTCTTTTTGTGACAGGTAGACTGGCCAGCGACCTGTATTGGAGCGAAACTTTGGGTCTACCGCGGCTTCGGCAAGCATTGCGTTCGATCGCATCAAAGTGCGCCAGCTTTTTTTAATGTATGCTCGAATTGACTGCAGCTGTGCGGAGGTTGCTTTGTCAGTTGCGGAGACCGGTTGGGCTGCTGTGACGCCAGCCAAAACTAGCAAACAGGTGGCGGCGATAAAGCGTTTAAACTGCGGCCTTGTTCTCATCCGTTCCTTCCAGATGGGTGTTAAGGTTTTGCGCCCACGATGGTCCGACGATGAGTAATTGTATACCTGCGATTCGTATTAGGCACATGGGCGACAAAACGTATTGAGCAGGACGCGAACACCACGTTCCCAAATCCCGCAACCGTGTCAGGTTGGGGATCATTCACGCCAGCCTACACGAAGCCCGCGAACGCCAGATTCCAAATCCCCCAACCTGCAGGCTGGGGAATTAGCAACAAGAATGTCCACTAACTGAGGAGTACTAACTATTCAAAAAAGTCGAATGCCCGCGATTCTCATTATGAGAACCGCGGGCTCTTTTTGCTCATTACGAGGAGGCAAGCGACGGTCGGGCGATCAAGATTAGAATTTTGCCTAGCCGGTGATCTGGATCACCTAGACGCTGTTAAAGCTAACGCCTCACGTCCATCATCAAGTTTCGCCAGGCGATCTTTGGATGGTCGGGTGCAGCGCACCTGAACGATATCGTTCTTGTAAACGTTGGCAAAACTCGGATCATCTTTCGATCTGTAGATCCCAAAGAAGATCTTGAATCGCGCGCCATCCGGCATCGTCACCAGATACAACTTCTTGCTCCAGTGATCCGCGATCAGAAGCGTGTGCTGCTCGCTATCGATCTTCAGAACTCTGCCATAAACGTTGATTTCTTTCTTGGAATCGGATTTGGGGGCGGCCGTGGCAAGCCCTGCCGTGATCAACGCGATCCCGATTAGAAGTATTGAACTCTGTATTCTTCGATTCATGATTTATCTCCTTTACGATGTGCTAATACCGCCATGCACGGGACGCAGTCTACGCGCTTTCCTTGTAGCAATATAGATCCCTTCCCGCATCTTTTGAGACGCTCGGGCGCAGCTTGGACTGTGGGATACCACAGTGCTCGAACTATGAATCGCTTCGCTTGAAAAAGCAGCATTTTGAAATGCAGTAGTAGTATGATTGCCGCAGGGCAGAGGAGGACGCTTAGATTACTTCAAAAGCTACCGATTTGTACGAATCGGTACAGCCAAACCGACGCTGATGCCTCAAGAAATACGCGCCGTCCTTTGGGACATGGACGGCACACTACTGGATTCCGCCGAGTATCATTGGGTTTCGTGGCGCGACGTGCTCGCGGATGAAGGATTTAAGTTGACTCGCGAGCGCTTCGCAGAGTCCTTCGGTCGCCGAAACGACGCCACTCTACGCGCATATTTCGGAGAACACTTTCCATTGAGCGAAGTTGAGCGGCTCGGTGGAATCAAAGAAGCTCGTTATCGCGAGATGGTCCGGACACTGGGTGTTGAGCTTCTGCCTGGAGTTGGGCAACTATTAGAACGGCTTCAAGCCGACGGTTGGCGACAGGCTCTCGCATCATCAGCCTCTCTATTAAATATCGAGACGGTTCTCGAGGCTCTCAAGATCAACGAGTGTTTCGATGCGATTGTGTCCGCGGAGGACGTTCAAACCGGCAAACCTGATCCGGAAGTGTTTCTGGTTGCTGCACAAAGAGTTCAGACCCTTTCTACTCGATGCGTTGTAATTGAGGACGCACCTGCTGGTCTCGAAGCTGCTCGTCGCGCAGGCATGCGCACTGTTGGTGTTCAATCCTCACATACCCAGTTAAAGGCTGACGTAGTGGTGCGCACCCTTGAAGATTTACCCTCGGACGCTTTCGACCGCCTGGTTCCAAAACAGGGAAATGCCGGAGGATAGGAATGAAAAAGTTTGTATTGGTGCTGTGCTACATCATCACCGTAAGCGGAATTGCGGAGGCGATAGACCTTGCGGGGCTTGAGGGTATCGGGGCAATCTCGAATTTCCGGGCTACCTCGACCGGAGTACTCTTCAACTGCCAGGACGGCTCGCAGCTCCAGGTCACGGTGCTCGCGCCCGACCTGATTCGAGTCAGAGCTTCTTACCGGAAGCCGCTTCCTCAGCGTGATCACTCATGGGCTATCGCTAAGACCCAGTGGGCGAGTCCTTCACTAAAGGTAACCGAAACCTCGGAGGCAGCTACCATCACAACTGATGAAGTTCAAATCGTAGTTCGCCGCTCTCCGTTGATCGTCGAGTTTCGGGATACCAGGACTGGCAAAACAATTAATGCCGATGAACGGCCGATGATGTTCGATCCGAAAACAACAAGGATCGCTGCTGCAAAGAAGCTTGGATTTGATGAACACTTCTATGGATTAGGCGAGAAGGCGGCCCGGCTGGACAAGCGTCGGGGGCACTTTACGATGTGGAACTCCGACACGCCTGGTTACAGCGAGGGAACTGATCCCATTTATCAGACTATTCCTTTCTACATAGGCTGGCAGAATGGCGAAGCGTATGGAATCTTCTTCGACAACAGCTACCGCACCCAGTTTGATTTGGGCCAGTCATCTCAGGAGTACGCCGCGTTCTCGGCCGACGGCGGGGAACTGAACTACTACTTTTTCTGGGGGCCTTCGATCAAGAGGATTCTTGGGCGTTATTCTGACCTTACGGGTTACATGCCTCTGCCTCCGATGTGGGCGCTGGGAAATCAACAGAGCCGCTGGAGCTACTATCCTCAATCAGTTGCCGAAGAACTGGTTCGGCAGTATCGCGCTCACGATCTCCCGCTGGACGTGCTGTATCTCGACATCCATTACATGCAAGGCTACCGTCTGTTTACGTGGGATACGAGTCGCTACCCTAACCCAAAAGCCTTCACCCAAAACCTTAGGCAGCAAGGCGTAAAGGTTGTCACCATTGTTGATCCTGGAGTCAAATATCAGAAAACTGAGCCCGGCGTCGACACAACTACTCGCACTGCGAATCCAGAACTCGCTCCGCAAGATAAGAGCTACTATGTGTTTAATCAGGGACTCGCGCAGAACTATTTTCTCAAGCGCAAATCAGGCCAGCTATACATCGGCAAAGTATGGCCGGGCGAGAGCGTATTCACAGACTACACGCTCGAGGCTGCTCGTCGATGGTGGGGAGACTTGCATCGCGCTCTTACTGATAACGGTGTTGCCGGAATCTGGAACGATATGAACGAACCGTCGGATTTCGTGGATCAGACCGGCAAATCACAAATGGATGTTGTGAACTTCGATGAGGGAGAGTATTCAACACACGCGAAAAATCGCAACGTGTTTGCTTCGCTTATGGCGTGGGCAACACGTGAAGGCCTCGAACGGCTTCAACCCGACAAGCGACCTTACATTATTACGCGAGCAGGCTATGCAGGTTATCAGCGATATTCAACGATGTGGACCGGGGACAACACCGCTACCTGGGAGGCGATGGCGTTAAGCATACCGATGTTCGCAACGCTGGGCCTGTCGGGCGTGCCGTTCGTCGGGACTGACGTGGGCGGATTCATCGGCCGATCAGACGGCGAATTGCTGACGCGCTGGTATCAGATCGGATTCTTGACGCCGATGTGCCGCAATCACATGCAAATCGACAGCTATGATCACGAACCGTGGCGCTTTGGAAAGTACTACGAAGACATAATCCGCAAGTACCTCAAGCTTCGCTATCGGTTGCTTCCGTTCTTGTATACGACGCTCGAAGAAGCAAGCCGCACAGGAGTTCCGCTTTTCAGGCCGCTGCTGCTCAACTATCAGCAAGACAGCAACACGCTCAATATCGACGACGAGTTCATGATCGGAACTGATTTGCTTGTGGCCCCGGTGATCAGGCGTGATATGACCAGCCGAATGGTGTATCTGCCCCAGGGCACATGGATCGATTATTGGACCGGTAAGCGAATAACCGGCGGAACAATGATTCGTGTTGAAGCGCCGCTGGAGACGGTGCCGATGTTTGTAAGGGCCGGAGCAATAATACCGATGGGCCCGGAGATGAACTACGTTGGCGAGAAACCGTTTGACCCGATCACCTTTGCAATTCATCCAGGTGAAAACGGTCAGGCTTCGACGACGCTCTATGAAGACGATGGGGTTAGTCCCGCCTATCGACAGGGAGTGTTTCGTCGGACGCAGGTATCGTCGTCGAGAATGAGTAATGGATTTCAAGTGGACGTGGCCGTCCCGCAGGGTAGTTACAACCCTGGACCCCGAAATCTCGTATTCGTCCTCAAGTCATCGCTCGCGGTTCGACAGGTGTCAGTCGACGGCAGTCCACTCACTGCATCCGCAGTCAACGAAGCAAGAAGCGGGTGGTACAAAGTTGAGGATGGCATAGCGGTGCGAATACCTGATGACGGCAAGGCTCATAAGATTCTCGCCCGATGATCTCAATTATCTTGATTGCATCGGTATAAGTACCTCGCGCCGAACGTACTTGTCAGGTGAACCCGCGAAGCTGATCTGCAGCTGCTGTCGATTGTTGCCCGGGCTACTGATCCTGACTCCAGCCACATCTCCGAGCCGGCGCGAAGTACGCACGCCAAGTTTGTACTCGCGACCGCCGAGTCCCTCGACAAGCAGTCGAAGCGCGCTAGCATCGGCGCGCGCTCGCAAAACGCGAATCCCATGATTGCTCTGGGCGGGCTTAAGTGCCTCTGGCTCGATATAAACTTCGGTGCCTTCGTCGTAATTGAAGATGATCTTGGCGACGGCGACGAGATCGAAAGTAATTTCAGCGCGCTGGATATCGCCCACCTGCGTCAGCTTGAATTGCGTTTGCTGACCATTAACACTGACCGATCGAATGCGGGCATCGAGGGGGAAAGCCGGCGCGATCGTTACCCGAAGCCGCTTCCCAGATCCGGTTTGAGATTGACCTTGTGTCGGGGTTGAGAATGGAAAGACCGTTATGGTCTGGACACCGGGGGTTTTCTCAAGAGTCAATTGGCCTTTTGTATCGCCTGCGGGTAAGTTCGCGACACTAATTCGATCCCAGTTAGCCGGCAGCTGCGGCGCGAATGTGAGAGCATTCCCGCCGTCGTTAACTTCTATCCCAAGCAGACCGCGAATGATCGGTGTAACAACCATCGCCTCCGACCAGACCTGGTGATGGGATGATCTGCCGAATGCCGAATTGAAATCGCCTGACAGTAGCTCGGTCACGTAGCCTAATGCTCCGCTGTACGTGAGCAACGCATTGGCCATCAATGCCTGGTAACCGATCTGAGGACGACCATAACGATAAGCCGCCATTGACGACCAACCAGTGAACAGGGGCCACACCGAGCCGTAATGATACGAGAGCGGATCGTAAAGCATGCTGCTGTTCGAGATTATTCGCGTGCCCCAGTCCGTGGCGATCGCTCCGCTGCCCAGGTGATCGAGCTGAGACTGAGCGCGTTCATCGCCGAGCGTTCGCCACCAAAGCGGAACAGCGGGAAGCACGGTGTCCTCGTCGATCAAGCTCGCTCTGCTGATTTCGTTCAATCGAGATTGACGCCGATCGCGGTTAGGACCTGGCTCGGCACTGCGTGGCTCAGCTTGTGGACGGTTAGTCGCGAAGGCATAAAACGCGCGATCGGCCAGCCAATAGGTTTTTTCGCTAGCTGATTGTGTGCGCTCTGCGGAGGCGCGAGCTTCCGCTGCCAGCTTCTTGTCATTGAGCTGGTCGGCAAGCTCGGCAATCGATCTGAGCGCTTCAATCCACAAACCCTGCATGTAGATTTCTTCGTGCGGTGGATACAGCGCGCCACCTTCCACCCAGCCGTGACCAAAGTTGGTGTTTTCGATCAGTCCGTTTCGATCGGTGTCGGTCGCCGCTGTGAATCGATAGGCTTTGAGTATCGATTCCCAGTTTCTCTTTATGAACTCGAGATTGCCGCTGGTTCGCCAGTAATCCCCGTGAGCGATAATGTACAGTGGCGTTGCATCCGCGCTTGCCCAGGGATAGCCGTAGTCTTTGAACCAGGGGATCAGTCCTGCGCTCTGCGATATCTCGTGTGGGATCTTGCCATCTTCTCGCTGGTACTTCTTAAGGAAATCAAGCGCCGTCCGCGTCGCCTTGTAGTCCCCATAAGACGTGATCGCAAGCGATGTCCATAACGAGTCGCGGCCGAAGAACCACGCGAACCCGGGGCGTTCACTGTCGCCTGAAGTCCTAAAGCCGGCGAGGAGCCCTGTGCCCAGGTGCGGATTCGTTGCGAAACCCTTATCGACTCCGGTCTTGGCCCACGAGAACGCGGTATTGAGGTGCTTATCAGGAGTCTCGATTGACGTGGTATCTTCCAAAAATTGTTTGTAGTAGCTCACGTTTCTTTCGTATAGCGACTGAGCAGATGCAAGCAGTCTGTCGTAAGTGTCCTTAGCTGTTGCCCGCCCCTCAACACTCCCGGCGATCACGATTGGAATGAAATCTGATTTTGCTACACTCGGTGAAACATCGATGACAAATCTCACCGGCACATCGCGTGGTTCCTCCTGATAAGGCATCACCGATATATCATGCGCTGCGGGCGATCCTATCATTCCGACAAATTTCCTGCTCTCTTCGCCGATCGAATAGACGTGAGCATTTTCATCCCAGCCGATATATCCAGTCATCAACCCAGCGGGCCACATCAACCTAAGCTTAGGACGGAACGAGCCGGTGATGGTCATCGGCAGAACGCTGTTCACGTCGAGCAACATTATGATTCCGGCTTCGTCAATCGGGGCAAAGATGATTTGACGGACTGTGAACGCGGCATGAGAGTAAGTGAACGTGGTTGCCTCCGGTCGAACATTGATTGAGACCGCGATGTCTGGTCCGTTAATGTCCAGCGGATAACCCTCGAGACGAAATGAGAGGTTGAAATCGTCGATGATCTTCAGCGGATAGACCCAGGCTTCGAGCGCGCGATTCTCGTAGCCGAACACCGCGGATCGTCGACCTACCACATCGAAGAAAGATCCAATTTGAGTACGCCGCTCCAGTTCCAGTCCGCTTTTCTTTAGCTCGAACCTTGAAACGAGCCTGCCACCAGCGGTTTGGGCCATCGCGGCGCTCGTGAAGAAATAGAAGAGCGCCGACAAGCAAAGGATAAATACCCCGCGGGTCAACAATTTTCGCAAAGCTGAACTCCAGACGCGGAAGTGAATGAACTGATACCTTGCATTGTATTAGCTATAATCGCTGGGCTTCAAGTTCAGCGGATTTACGAATCCCACCAACGCACGAGACTGTGCGAAAAGTCCAAATCCCACCCACGGCAGAGACTGTGCGAAAAGTCCAAATCCCACCCACGGCATTGGGTGGATAGTTCAGGTCCAGCCTACAGCGAAAGCAGCCCCTGGTTACGCTTCGCTTTTTTATTTCCTCGCGCCGCGAGGAAATGAATAATAACGGATGGCCGGCGTCCCGTTCGGTGTAGGCTGGACCTGAACAATCCACCCACGGCACGTTGGTGGGATTTAAGAACGGGCTTTGGATCGCCTCGCTATGTAGCCGAGTATGAATGATCTACGAACTACCGTTGATGGGATTTGGGAACCCCACTTGAAACCAAACAACACTCCCTGACACAATGCTGGACGACGAAGTCTGACGTGCTGCCTCGCCGGAGCGGATCAGAGGCGCTTGCGTCTCAATCATAAAAGATCTGCGTGCAAGAGATCGCGCAGTGTTGACCGCCACGATCGAACACAGGAATCGGTCTAATGAACAAGCCACGCCTGAGTTTCTGGCAGATCTGGAACATGAGCTTCGGCTTTTTGGGCATCCAGTTTGGCTGGGGACTGCAGCTCGCCAATATGAGCGGCATCTACACGTACCTTGGAGCTGATGCCGATCGAATTCCCATCCTGTGGCTTGCAGGACCGATGACCGGATTGATCGTTCAGCCAATCATCGGCTCCCTGAGCGACAGAACGTGGAATCGTTTGGGTCGCAGGCGCCCTTACTTCCTGGTCGGTGCCATTCTCTCGAGCATCGCTTTGTTTTTCATGCCTGATTCGTCGGCGCTGTGGATGGCCGCGAGCCTCCTCTGGATCCTCGATGCAAGCATCAACGTCAGCATGGAACCGTTTCGCGCGTTTGTAGCCGACAAGCTGAATATCAACCAGCGCACTGCCGGCTTTGTGATGCAGAGTTTCTTCATCGGAGTTGGAGCGACGCTTGCAAACGGCCTCCCCTATTTGTTTCGACTTTTCGGAGTAACCGGCAGGACGCCGAGCGGCATTCCGCTTACGGTTCAGTACTCATTCAAGATTGGAGCAGCCGCTTTTTTGTTGTGCGTTTTATGGACAGTCGTGTCATCAAAAGAATATCCGCCGGAGAACATAGAAGAATTTCGCAGAAAGAAAGCAGAATCCGCGGGGATCGGCAACGCGCTAAAAGAGATCATCTCTGCGATGCGCGAGATGCCCGCTACGATGAAGCAGCTTGCAGTGGTCCAGATATTCACCTGGCTTGGATTGTTTTGCATGTGGATGTTTTTCGGCTTAATGACCTCGCGACACGTATTCGGTGCGAATGATCCGAGCTCGGCGCGTTTCGCAGAAGGCGGCGAATGGGGTGGTATCTGCTTCGGGGTGTATTCCATTGTGTGTTTTGCGGTCGCGTTCGCTTTACCAAAAATCGCAGCCTTTACGAGTCGCAAGACGGTCCATGCCATCTCGCTTATATGCGGCGGCGTAGGATTGCTCTCAACCTTTCTTATTCACGATCAATACGTGCTGCTGCTGACGATGGTGGGCGTGGGTATCGCGTGGGCTTCGATTCTTGCGATGCCTTATGCGATCTTATCAGGCGCGCTACCGCCGGCCAGAATGGGTGTCTACATGGGTATTTTTAATTTCTTTATTGTTATTCCTGAAATCATTGCGTCACTTACGTTTCAACCTTTGGTTAAGTATGTGTTCGGCAACAATCCGCTCTACGTCGTTATGTTGGGTGGGGCGAGTCTGATGATTGCAGCGGCACTCGTAGCACGAGTGCATGATGAGGTGTCCGACGTTCCGGAGGAGGCGGTGTTAAAAGCAGACGAGCACGAGCCGTTCGCGTTACCGGAGTCGGCTCAACCCCTCCCGAGCACGGGATTAATCGACGAACAGTGAACTTCGGAATCTGAAGGCAGAGTAAATTGTTATCTACGTGGAAAAGCTAATTCGTTACTGCGTTGGTCCAACGCCTCAACAAAAGTCAGAACGAACAAATTCGTTACTTAGTGAGCACAAATCTCATGGTCAAGATAATTAAGCGCTATCTGCTCACAATCGTTATCGCGCTTGCGCTGTGTCACTCTTCTATCAGCGTCTCTGGGCAGATATCCAGGGATGTTTCCAGGGAATCTGCGCGCCCGATCAAACCCTGGATACGCGACGCCGTTGTATACGAAGTCTTCCCACGAGCATTTTCCAAAGAAGGAACATTCAACGCGATCACTGCGAAAATCGATCAGCTTAAGGATCTCGGAGTCACGATCCTATGGCTAATGCCTATTCATCAGATCGGTCAGGAGAAGAAGAAGGGTACGATCGGCAGCCCATATGCCGTTCGAGATTACTACTCAATAAACCCCGAATATGGCACTGCCGCGGATCTTCGCCACTTGATAGCTGAAGCACACAAACGAGGATTGAAGGTCATCATCGACATCGTAGCAAATCACACTTCCTGGGATAGCGTGTTGATGAAGAACCCGGATTTCTACAGGCGTGATGCGCAGGGCAAAATCATCTGGCCTTATGACTGGACCGACATTGCATGGCTCAACTACGAGAATCCGAAACTGCGCGACTACATGATCGATATGTTGAAATATTGGATTCGCGAGTTCGATTTGGATGGTTTTCGCTGCGATGTTGCCGGCGAGGTACCGGTCGATTTTTGGGAAAGAGCCCGTGTTGAAATCGAAAAGATCAAACCTGATATTGTGATGATTGCCGAGGCGTCGAAGCCGGATCTGATGGTAAAAGCCTTTGAACTGGATTACGCCTGGCCCCTTCATTCGGCTCTGAATGAAGTAATGATGCAAAACGCCCCGGCGACCACCATACGACGAGTATGGGAACAGGAGCGTGCAAAGTTCCCGCGTGGGGCGATACATATGGTGTTCTCCGACAATCACGATGAGAGCCGCGCGATTGCCAGGTTTGGGGAGCGCGGCGCGCTTGCAGCATCGGCGCTTATGTTTATGCTGGACGGCGTGCCGTTGCTCTACAACGGTATGGAGGTTGGTGACACAACCGAATCAGGCGCACCCGCGCTGTTTGAGAAGCTTCCTATCTTTTGGGGCATTGGCGAACGGCGACCTCAGTTTGCAGCATTCTACAAACAAATAATCCCATTGAGGCGCGATCACGCCGCGTTAGGCGGTGATGAAATTACCTGGCTTCGCAACTCGGATGAGCAACGTGTGATCAGCTTCTTACGCGGCACAGGAAGCCAACAGGTACTGATTACAATCAATTTGTCGAATCGACCTTTTGCAGGCTTCGTTGAGGTGGCGAACGGACCGTCTTTTAAAGCTGCTTTGACTGATCCGACAACAAAAGACCGGATAACGGGATTACCGGCCTTGAGTCTAGACGCGTGGGGTTTCAGAATCTTCACCCGTGCGATGTGACAGTATGTTTGACAGCAACTGTGCCAGGAGCCATCTTAAATAGACGACGCTTATGAGCAGGACTATTTCTCACTATCAACTTCAGGAAGAACTTGGCCGTGGCGGCATGGGGCAGGTTTACAGCGCGTATGACTCTATGCTTGACCGCAAAGTGGTGCTGAAGCTGCTGGCACCGGAATTAATGTCCGAGGAAGATTCTCGAAAGCGTTTCCTCAGGGAAGCGCGGCTTGCCTCCGCCCTTGATCATCCAAACATCTGCACGATTTTCGAGATTGCTGAAATCGACAGCCGGTACTTTATCGCAATGCAGTACATCGCGGGGAAGACTCTCAAAAAGGTCATTGGGGGCAAGCCACTCAGTCTTGACAGCGTTTTTTCTATTGGTCTGCAGATCGGCGACGCACTTGCAGCAGCTCATGCGAAAGGCATCGTGCATCGCGACGTGAAGTCCGGCAATATCATCATCACCCCGCGCGGCCAGGCGAAAGTACTTGACTTCGGTCTTGCGAAACTGCTGACGGCAAAGACTCGCGGCGAAAAGCTCGAAGCGCAAGCTGAGGAGCTGACTCGAATGGGTGCGCCGCTCGGTACGCCTGCATATATGTCACCCGAACAGGCAAGAGGCGAACGAACAGATCATCGCAGCGACATCTTTTCTTTTGGGGTGGTCTTATATGAAATGGCGACTGGACGCCTGCCATTCAAAGCTAAGAGCAGCGTTGATGTCATGCATGCAGTCCTGCACGAAGCACAAAGGCCTGCCATAGAGGTAAACACCAGCCTTCCACCGGATCTGTCCACGATCATCGACAACGCAATGGCAAAGAAGGTTGCCGACAGGTATCAATCTATGCAGGCGGTGCTCGATGATCTGCAGCGTTTAGGCGTCGCACTTCGTTTTGGAGCGCAAGGCGTGCCGGATGGCGTGACTACACCATTCGCCTTGCCTAAGCGACGAAGCTCTCTAAGTCTCATTAGTCGTTTTCTCCCTCATAAACGGTCGCTTGCTGTCAGACCCGGTGAAGCGAAGACAAGTAGTCTGCGCGAGCTCTCGGATCAGGATTTCTCGTTAGCGAGCGGTACTAACTCTGTTACCAGGCGAACAAAGAAGTCACTTGCTGTACTGCCATTCCGCAATCTGAGCGGCGATTTGCAATCCGACTTCTACGCATTGTCCCTCGCAGATGGCATTACTGTGGAATTGGCGAAAGTGGGCTCGCTTACTGTGATGCCAACAAGCGCGCTGAGCCGTTACCAGGATAAGGCGATCGACGCGGCGCGCGTGAGGTCAGAGTTAGGGGTCGACATGGTCCTGATGGGTAACTTTCTGAAAGCGGGAGAACGACTACGAGTAACTGCACAGCTCATTGATGCGATTGGCGGAGCCATCGTATGGAGCGAAAAGATCGACGCAGACTCGCAGGACGCACTGCAGATCCAGGACAGAATATTCCAGCGAATCATCGCGGGCCTCTCGGGTGGGCAAGCTCCGGTCGATCCGACTCAGCTGCTTAAGGATGAGAACGAGGAGATCAGATCGGATGCCGTCCGCACTCTCGAGTTCTCACATGATCCGCGGGCACTGTCGGCGCTTGTGGAAGCATTGAGGGATCCAAGCGTGAAGGTCAAAGCTGCGGCAGTGAGCGCCATCGTCAAGATGGGAGAGAACGCGACCGGTCCAGTTATACGACTGTTGAACGATGCGATCGACGATCGGGACAACCTCACTGCAAGGTATGCCGCCAAGGCTTTGGGGCTGATAGGGGATGTAAGCATTTCGTCGGTGCTAATCGAGTTACTCAACAGCGACGACAAATTCGTAGCGTGTGAATCCGCCTTGGCGCTCGGCAGGCTTGGCGAGTCAAAAGCAGTGCCCGAATTAATAAGCTTGTTGGATCAGCCGAACGGAAACTTGCGATTTGCAGCAGCTGAAGCATTAGGTCAGATCTGCGATCCAATTTCGAAAGCGGCGCTTCAACGCAGATTGACCGATGAGGACGAAGGCGTGCGAGCTAAGGCCCGCTGGGCGCTCAGCAGGTTCAGGAAATTCAGTGATGCTTCGACCTAGCAAATTTATCCGTTCGCCACGTAGTAGCGAATTTATTCGTTCTTATTTGAAACGTGACACTTTAGAGAGAACGAATAAATTCGTTACTACGTGGGAGGTACGCTTCGTAGAGAGAACGAATGAGTAGCCAGGAACAGCTCTACATTGGTCTCGATGTCGGGCGCACGATTCGGGGAGCCCTGGTTTCGCCGCAGGGCTCCATTCTCCGCCAGCATCGCGTTGTGTCTGAGGTCAGCGACGCGCAAATATTCATAGAACAGCTGGTCGAAGTGATTAAGGCGCTCAATACTGGCGAAGAAGATCACGCTGCGGCCGCAGGCATCGGCTGGGCCGGACTCGTTAATAGAAAAGCTCAGCGAATCGAAGCGAACCCAAATCTGGTAGACGTTTCCGCTTACGATTTGCACTCGCAGCTGGAAGACGCCACCGGCCTACCAGTGGTCATCGACAACGATGCGAATGTCGCGGCTTATGGAGAATGGCGAGCGGGCGCTGCACGCGGGTCCGGAGATGTGTTCTTTGTTACGATGGGCACCGGCATCGGTGCAGGATTGATTCTTGGCGGCGAGCTGCAGAGAGGCACTCGCGGTTTTGCGGGAGAGTTCGGGCATTTCAAAGTCGACAGCGACGGGTTGGAATGCGGATGCGGTGGAACTGGATGTCTCGAAACGGTAGCTTCAGGTCCCAATATCGTCCGCCGCGTTCGCGAAAAGCTATTCAGTGATCCTTCCTATTCAGTCTCAAAGCTGGCGCGTGATATGGAAGGCACACTTACTGCCGAGCGCGTGATGCAGGCGGCAACAGAGAACGATGACCTCGCGACATCTGTTTTGAGGGAGACCGGTATAGTTCTGGGCACCGCGATAGCTAGCATAATCAACCTGTTGAATGTAGAGGTTGTGGTGTTGGGTGGCGGGGTTATGGCCGCTGGGGATCTGATAATGAATCCGATCCGAGAGGCCGCTCAGCAGGCGACGGTATCGCAGGCTCTCCAATGTGTAAAAATCGTGCCGGCCGAGCTCGGTCAGGAAGCCGGAATGATCGGCGCGGCGTTTCTTGCGCGAGACTTGTTCGAGCCGGTCAACGAAACCCGCTAATTCTTGGCTACTGGCAGCTGGCCGACTCAGATAATTAACTGGCACGGGAGTCCATCATCGTGTGCCCCGCTCATCGCACCGCGATCATAACTATTAAGAAGCACCTCTCGAACCCCCGTACCATCGAACAACGCTGACCGGTTTCATCAAATCAACATTAGTGAGTACCAAAACACGCGCTATATCCGGTGCGGCCGCAAGCCGGTGTCTTTGAGCGTGCGCAACCGCATAACTCTCGTGCCGGCGGTGTTGGCCGTCGTTATGTTTCCGGTGAAAGTCGGCACAATGCGTGCGTGTGTCACCGCTTCGAATCCCGACGCAAGCTTGATGAGGGTCGGTTCGCTGAACGCAGTCCCTAGGAAGCTTATGCCTTGCGGCATGCCATTAACGTTTCCTGCGGGTACCTGTACGATCGGGTAACCCGGCCCGGCGGCCAGGCCTGAACTCGCGAAAAGGAAGTGATCGGAGAGTATCAGATCGGTCGTCCATCCTGGGCTGTCAGTGGGGGCTACCACCGCATCCAGATTGAATTGAATTAGCGCGGCGTCGATGCCATTCACACCCGCATTGTGATCGATCGCCAGGGCCTGGTTGTACGTCAACCCTCCGAAGATTGGCTGCGGATTATTGCCCGGGTCCGGACCGCTTGTGTCCATCAATTCCGCGAGCTCGAAGATCTCCTGGAAAAAGTATGGCATTTCAGTAGCTGCATTCACATTATTGAAGACGATGGCGTCGGCCAGAGTCTTTCCGGCCATCGGAACTCCAATTCGAGTGGCGAAGTATTGTTGCACGTCGAGCTTGAACTCGAAGAGCAAAATCAGAAACTCGCCGTCTGCTGGGGCGAAGGTGAAGCCGGAGCCGTCGAGATCAACAACCGTTGCGCCGGCCGACGCGATCGCGGCAACCGCTGCGTCAAACACCGCGACAACCTGCGGCGGCGCGTTGTCAATGCCTTGTCGCGTCACTCCGACGCGTGTGCCGTTGAGACCGTTTGGATCGAGGAATGCTGTATAGTCTGCGGGTAGCGTTGGGCGGGACTTGCCCGTTCCTTGCCACCCGAGCGGTACTCCAGCGGTTGCCGGGTCACGCGGATCCGCTGTCCGGCTAACTATAACGTTCAGCACTGCGGCCGCATCGGCAACCGTGCGACCATGTGGGCCGACCGTGTCCTGCGTGTGCGAGATGGGGACAACGCCTGCGCGGCTTGTAAGGCCGACCGTCGGCTTGATGCCTACCACGCCGTTCGCATTACCTGGGCAGACGATGCTGCCGTCTGTCTCAGTACCGAGGCCGACGGCGGAGAAGTTGGAAGAAACCGCTGCGGCGGAGCCGCTGCTGGATCCGCAAGCGTTCCGATCAAGCGAGTACGGGTTATGGGTCAGCCCGCCACGGCCGGACCAACCGCTGGTGGAGAAGAAGGAGCGGAAGTTTGCCCACTCAGAAAGATTTGTCTTACCGAGGATCACTGC
>Ga0126384_10000950_pt1 | contig 16783 bp, 12 predicted proteins | sample PanSoiMetPlot_36_FD_92543 | JGI IMG/M metagenome (GOLD analysis project Ga0126384, IMG submission 92543) | Tropical forest soil microbial communities from Panama - MetaG Plot_36 | ecosystem: Environmental > Terrestrial > Soil > Tropical forest > Bulk soil | place: Panama | collected 2016-02-17 | reverse complement strand
TCTTTATCTGCACCAGTTGATCGATCAGGCCTTCCTGAGTTTCCAGCCGAATGGGAAACACTCCAGTCAAATAAGACTTTGCATCCTGGATTTCCTTCTCTGATACGGGTTCATTGCGTATGCGATCCAGTTCGTAGAAGAACTCCTTCAGTGAACCGCCCGTGACGGGAGTACGCACTTCGGCAGTGGCGCGGATCGTGCCGGCGGTTCGCCGCGTGTCGAGGTTTGAATAGGCGCCGTATGTATATCCTTTCTCTTCGCGAATGTTCATGAAGAGTCTCGAAGAAGCGGTAGCTCCGAGTACTGTGTGCATTAAGAGTAAAGGAAAGTAGTCCGGATTGGTGCGCTTCACACCTTTATTCGCAATGACGATGTTTGATTGGGCTGAGCCGGGACGGTCGATGACGTAGGCGACGCGCTCCCTTCTATCGGGAGGGTTGGGGAAAGCATCGGTGACTGCTTCGCCGCGCTGCCAGCTTCCAAAGAGGCTGGTCACCCTCTCTTCGATCATCTTGCGATCGACGTTACCGACAATCAGGAATACGGCGTTGTTGGGAACGAAGACCCGCTGGTGAAAAGCGATCAGGCGATCGCGAGTTGTCGCATCAATTGATTCCGGCGTTGGCGCAATGCGTGAATAAGGATGGTCGCCGAACATGACCCGCGAAACCATCTCGTTTGCGAGAAACGAAGGTTGGGCCCGCTGCTGTTTTAGGCTTTCCTTGGTGTTCTGCCTGCTTAACTCAACTTCGTTTTCCGGAAAAGACGGATGCAGAGTCACATCTGCCATAAGCTCGAGAATCTTGTCGCCAAACACTGACAGAGCGGAGGCTGACAGCGTAGTGAAATCTGAACCGGCTCCAGCGTGGAGAGTAGCGCCAAGACGTTCAACCTCTTCGGCAATCTGCCTGCTGGAACGTGTCGTCGTGCCCTCTGTCAACAGCCCGCACATCATGTCGGTCAATCCAGGCAGCTCCAAAGGGTCGTGAGCGTCGCCGGTTCTAAACGCTAAACGATAACTCACTAACGGCAGTCGCTTGTCCTCAACCAACACCAACGTCAATCCGTTGGGCAAAACAGTCTGGTAAGGAGTAGGGATTCGAATTTCGTGTGAAGAAAGTGGCGCCGGCGCCTCGCGCCGAAAGTCATCCTGTTGCTTCATAGTTACGGGTTGCGTCAGTTCTGAGCCATTTCGCCAGTGGGCGGGGGCTCCGACAACTGCTGTGCTTGTTTGGAGTCGCCAGACTCGCGCAGCGGAGTTTCAATCTTGGTCGCAGATACTGGCTGCGCGGTTGGTTGCGCAGGAACCTGTGGCGGTGGCGCAGTGGGTTGGCTCGGATCACCGGGGGGTTGATCAGATGCGACCGCCTCTTGAGTTATCGCTGGAACGACGTCAAGCACGACACGATTCTCAACATCCAAATACTTTCCCGTGACTGCTTTGATCTGGTCAGGCGTGACTCGTAGATAGAAATCGAGTTCGCGATCGAACAGGACCGGATCGCCGTCGTACAAAGTGAACTCGGCGATTCGCTGGGCCCGATAAAGCGTTGATTGCCGCCCTCGCACCGAATCATTCGAGAGTGTATTGCGCAACTTTTCCATCTCTTCCGTGGTTGGACCGTCCGTGGCAAGCCGCTTTATCTCGTTGAAGATCTGTTGACGAATCGAGGGGACGTCCTGGCCGGGCTTTGGTAAAGCAAAAACATACATGGCTGAAGGGCCGCGCCGATCATCAACCTCACCCTGGATGGAAACAACCGATTCGTCAGTCTTCACCAGCTGCTGATACAAGCGCGAGCTCTCACCGGCGAACAACAAGTCGCCTGCCAGCGCCAGTGCATAGTGATCCGCCGTGCGACGCGGCGGAATCTTCCAGCCCAGAATGAAAGCAGGTGCGGGAGCCAGCTTATCCTGATAAGGCCCAACTGCTTTACCGACTTCAGAGGGCTCGCCGACGTCTACCGGCGGCGGATTTGGCTGTCGCGGAATGCCACCGAAGTATTTTTCGATTAGCTGCTGAGCCTCAGCTTCCTCAAAGTCACCGACAATCGTGAGCACCGCATTATTGGGGGCGTAATAAATGCGAAAGAAGTCGCGAATCTCATCGATGGTTGCCGCGTCCAGGTCTTCCATCGAACCAATCGTCGAATGCGCATTGGCTGGATTTCTGAAGATCAACTCGTTAATTAAGAGGAAGGCATTAATGTAAGGTTGATTGTCATAGCGTAACCTCTTCTCTTCCTGTACAGCCTGTCGTTGATTATCGAGATTCTCCTGCGTAACTTTGAGCGAGAGCATGCGGTCACTCTCGAGCCAGAGGGCGAGCGGAAGCTGATTCGCCGGGAGTGTTTGAAAGTAGTTGGTGCGCTCAGTCGAAGTGGTTCCATTCATTGTACCGCCGGCGTTGAAAATGTATTGGAAATGACCGGCTTTGGGTACATTCTCGGAACCCTGGAACATCATGTGTTCGAACAAATGCGCAAAACCCGTCCGTCCCGGTCTTTCATTCCGAGATCCAACATCGTAATAGACGGCTACCGACACTACTGGTACAGCCGAGTCTTTACTCAACACTACACGCAGACCGTTATCAAGAGTGAATTGTTCGATTGGCGTCTGTGGGAGTTGAAAGTTTTCTGGCACGATATTGGCTCTGCTTACTCGACTGACTCGAGAGGGGGCAATCTCTCGCCAGACAGTGTGAATTTGACGTGGGGGATGGTGAAACGGAGGAAAAGCTATTTAGTGCCAGCTTAGCTCGGCTTCTCGTTGATCAATCCCCGCAATTCGGCTCGCAGGCGTTCGATTTCAGCGAGCTTCTGTTCGACACGTTCAAAAAGGGCAGCCTGAGTTCTGATGCCCTCGTCGATCAGAAAGCCTGCAGCTTCAGCGCGGCTGTGAAAGACGCCGGCTTGGACCAGTTGCTCGAGTTTTTCCTGCGCCTCTGGAGAAACCTTAACAGCCACCACGTACTCGTCTTTGGCTGAAATAGCTCGTTCGATGGTTCTGCTTATGTCTCGGCCGATGGCGCTTAGCGATTCGGGAATGCGCGATGCAAGATCGCGAACGGAAGATTTGGTGCGCTCAGACTGCTCGTCTGAATCGCCATCATGAAGGATAAGATCGTCCACCGTTTCTGACGGTTCGGATTCGGGACGTTGATAAGGACTGCTCATAAAATCGAACTCCTTCGGGTCGATCGAATTACCCCGGTTTTTAGCGGTTCTGTTTTAAACTGAACTCATTCTACGGAGCGCCTCAAACAATCGTCAAGCGAGCCTCCTGCACGTGAAAATACGAATTAGTCGTGATCAGGTTGCACGATACTTTGTCTACCTTGCCGCGCCTGAGGAGCTACGTGTACTATGGCGTGGCTTCGAGAGGTAGCGTATTCAGCGCCGTCGGTTACCGGCTGTTGCTCAAGGAATTGAATTAGAGGTCCTGCTTTGCTTAGAACGAAATTCACCCAATTCATAATCCCCCTGCTTTTGACTGCGCTGTTGGCTCCTGGCATTGGAGCGCAACAAAAGTCTCAGGGGTCCTCCTCGGCGGGCACCACCGGTTCCGGAAAGCCGGGCGCGAGCGGACCGTCGACCATGCGCCGATCAGGTCGCAGCCGCGGTATTTCTCCAATCGAAGACGACTTCCAGGAAGCCTTGCGGATGGTGGAGGAGCATTACATCGGCGGCTCCAAACTGGACTACAACTCGGTATTCAAGTCGTCCATTACCGGAATGCTGCGTTCGCTGGATCCGCATTCAAACTATTTTGATAAAGAAGAGTTCGAGGAACTTAAAACGGAGCAGCGGTCCGAATACTTCGGGATTGGTGCTTCCATCCAGAACTACATAGTCGATGGAGTAGCCGACACTTTCGTTACGGCCACGTTTGAGAATTCGCCGGCCAGCCGAGCCGGATTGAGATTTGGCGATCGAATCATCGCCGTCGATGGCGTGAAAATGACCGGGAAGCAATCCATTGATGTGCGCGACAAGATTCGAGGCCCGCGCGGATCGCTGGTCAAACTCACCATAGCACGCGCTGCGGACGGAAAGGTCGAGACAATTCCCGTCACGCGACAGGCAGTCGGCCAACCATCTGTCCCCGACGCTTACATGATTGGCCCCGGTATCGGTTACATCGATATGTCGCGTGGCTTCAACTACACGACGGCTGAGGAACTTCAGAGCTCGCTCGAAAGACTACACGGACAGGGAATGACGTCACTAGTGCTGGATCTTCGGAACAATCCTGGTGGCTTCCTTGATCAGGCAGTCCAGGTAGCGGAAACCTTTCTCCCTGCAGGCGAACTGATCCTGACTCAAAAGGGGCGCAACGGAAATCGTGATAGTGCTCCGCGGTCTCGCAATTCCTCTCCGGATCTGACGCCATTGGTTATTCTCGTCAATGAATACACGGCGTCGGCTTCGGAAATTGTGGCCGGTGCGATGCAGGATCATGACCGCGCGCTAATTGTCGGGACCACCAGCTTCGGTAAGGGGCTGGTCCAGAGCATCATCACTTTGGAACAAGGCGCCGGCTTAACATTGACCTCAGCAAAGTACTACACACCTTCCGGCCGTCTCATCCAGAGGGATTACTCAAACGGCGGCTTGTATGATTACTACACTCATGGTGGTGTAGCGGGAAGTGATGAGAAGAACCTGGCTGCCAAGCCAATGGGTCCAGAGAAACACACCGACACTGGCCGAGCGGTCTATGGCGGTGGGGGCATTACACCCGATGACAATGTCGAGCCACGTACAGTCTCACTCTTGCAGCGCCGGCTGATAAGTCCAATCTTTGCTTTCTCGCGAGAACTAGTGAACCAACGCGTCCCGGGCATGGACGGATATAGAGTGCAAGGGGCAATAGATTTCGAGCACGAGCTGCAGCCAACTGAATTTCCGATCACGGACTCGCTTTTTAAAGCCTTCAAAGAGTTCGTGATTTCTCAAGAACTCAAGTTGACTTCCGCACAGTTGGACCATAATCGAGACTTTATTGCGCAGCAGTTGCGGTTCAATCTTGTGACTGCCGCATATGGTCGAGTGATGGCGGAGCGCGTGTTGATACTCTCCAATGATCCGCAAGTGACGAAGGCTATAGTCGCCGTACCCAGGGCGCGTGATCTTGCGTCAACCTCCCTTCACGGCCGCGCCCAGTAAGGGTAAAGGCAAAGGGCAAAGAGGTAAGAGCAAAGGGCTGAGGGCTGAGCGCTGAGAGCGCGTACCTCGCACTCAGCGCTGGGCCCTTTGCTCTTACCTCTTTGCCCTTTGCCTCTTCTTGTCTCACCGATAAAACACGGTGTTGCGACTAAAACCGTGGTTGTGTTATGGTGGGCGCGTAAAACCAGCCAAAAATAGAGTTGAGGTGAACAGAATGACTCGCTCAAAGAGCCTGGTGAACACTGAAGAGCTGGGCCGCGCAATTCGCCGGCGCCGCGACGAATTAGGACTTAGCTTGCGTGACGTGGCTGATCGCACGCAAGTGTCTGCGTCGACGCTCTCGCGTATTGAGAACGGCACCGGCAAACCTGACGCGGACAACATCGCGCGTCTCACTGCCTGGCTCGACATGCCGATGGAGCGAGTATTGTCCGGACGCCATGCCGGCACCGACGACGCAGCTGCCGTCATTTACTACCCTCACGAATCGACGCCCGAGATCGTTGAAGCTCACCTGCGAGCAGATCAAAACCTGACGGCCGAAACCGCCGCCGCTTTGTCTGAGTTATTTCGTGTAGCCTACGCGCAGTTCAGCCGCTCCGGCGCTTCTAAGCCGACCCGCAAACGACGCTAAATAGAGCGTTATTTGACTTCAACAAGCAAGAGTTGCTCGGGCCCTAGTTGAGTTTCTTAACTCAGTTCCAGGTGATTTCAAGCTGACGAGAAGGCGCATGCGTCAGCCAAGAAAAGTGAAACAGTTGATACAGTCTGGAACGTATCCATCAGCCAGTGAATCAAGCCCGGGCGCAGTATTGCCCTCAATCCGTCAACTCATCTGGAGGAACGATGCACGTTCGAAGCCTGGTCTTTACCACTATACTTTTGAGCTTTGCCTCGTCAGCCTTTGCTGCCGATCAGGAAACTCTGTTAGTCCGATCGCCAACAGTAAACCGCACCAATGTAGTCTTCGTGTATGGAGGCTATCTCTGGAGTGTGCCGCGCGCTGGTGGTGAAGCAAGACAGTTGACCACGGGAGGACACGAAGCGTTGCCGATCTACTCTCCCGATGGAAACTGGATCGCTTTTACAGGACAGTACGATGGCAACATCGATGTTTTTGTCATGCCCGCTGAAGGAGGCGAACCACGACGTCTTACATTTCATCCCGGTCCCGATGTCGCAGTGGGTTGGACACCAGATGGCAAGCGTGTGCTGTTTAGGTCACCTCGTGATGCGTACGCAGATTTTTCTCGCTTGTATACCGTCCCAACTGAGGGTGGTTGGCCCGAAGTGCTGCCGATGTGGCGTGGCGAGAAAGGATCATATTCCCCGGATGCTGCTCGTTTAGCCTATGTGCCAAATCTTAAGTGGCAAACGTCCTGGAAACGTTATCGCGGCGGCCAGACCACACCTGTTTACATCATCCAATTGAGCGACCTGAAAGTGGAAAAAATTCCACGCGAAAACTCGAACGACTCAGAGCCGGTTTGGTTTGGAGACACTGTTTATTTCCTGTCGGATCGCAAGGGTCCTGTCACTCTGTTTTCATATGACGTGAGATCAAAGGCGGTGACGCAGGTTATCGATAATAAAGGGCTCGACCTCAAGTCAGTTTCAGCCGGGCCGGACCTACTGGTCTATGAGCAGTTCGGCGGCATCTATCTGTGGGATCCAAAGACGTCGAAGTCGACCAGGGTGAACATTCGAATCGCGGGCGACTTGCCCGATACCCGACCACATTACGAAAAAGTTGGAACCAGAATTCAAAATGCAGCGATCTCGCCGACAGGCGCTCGCGCTGTATTTGAAGCACGCGGGGAAATACTCACCGTACCTGCTGAAAAAGGAGACGCGCGCAACCTGACTCGCACCACCGCGGTAATGGAACGCGACGCGTCATGGTCTCGCGACGGCAAATGGATCGCTTACTTCTCGGATGAGTCGGGTGAATATGCGCTTCATGTGATTGACCAGGCCGGCGCCGGGCCAGCTAAGAAGATTAGTCTCGGTAATCCGCCATCTTTCTTTTATGGACCAACATGGTCGCCGGACAGCAAGAAGATTGCTTTCACCGACAAACGTTTGAACATCTGGTACGCCGACGTTGAACAGGGCACTACTGTGAAAGTCGACACCGATCGCTTCGACGATCCGAGCGTGGTGATCAATTTGTCATGGTCGCCAGACAGCAAATGGCTCACTTACTCAAAATTCTTGGATAGCCATTTGCGAGCGATCTTCGTCTACTCACTCGAAACAAGAAAAGTCTCGCAGATTACTGAGAGTTTAGGTGATGCGCGCTTTCCGGTTTTTGATAAGAACGGGAAGACGCTTTATTTCACTGCCAGTACGGATGTCGGCCTTTCATCAGGGTGGTTGGATCTCTCCAGCTATCAGCATCCGGTTTTGCGCAGCGTCTATGCCGCCGTGTTGAAGAAGGGAGATAAATCGCCGGTCGAACCGGAAAGTGACGAGGAAAAGGCCGAGGAGGAAAAGAAAGCCGACGAACAGAAACCGGAAGAGAAGAAGGAGGCAGCTGACAAAACCAAAGAAGGTGAAAAGCCAAAAGAAGCGGAAAAAAAGGACCAGCCCGTCAAAGTCACAATTGATCTCGATGGTATCAGCCAGCGAATAGTTTCCATGCCAATCAAACCGGCTAACTATGTCAGCTTGGACACCGGAAAAACGGGCATTCTATTTCTGAGTGAAATTCCGGATGTGCCGCGCTTCGAACCCATCGTTCCGTTAACGGTTACCAAATTTGATTTGAGCACTCGCAAGACCGAGCCATTCCTTGCCGGTGTCAATGGATTCACTATCTCTGCAAACGGTGAAAAGGTGCTGTATCGTCAGGGCCCGGCCTGGTTTATCGCGCCCTCAGCCGCAGCACCAAAGCCCGGTGACGGTGCTCTGAAACTTGATGCGCTGGAGGTGTATGTTGAGCCTCGAGCTGAATGGGCGCAAATGTATCGGGAGGTCTGGCGCATCGAACGCGACTTTCTGTATGACCCGGGCTTTCATGGGTTAGACCTGGCGGCTGCTGAAAAGAAGTACGCGCCGTATCTAAAAGGCGCAGGAGGTCGGGACGATGTGAACTATCTGTTCGATGAGATGTTAAGCGAGATCACTATCGGGCATATGTTCATCGGCGGTGGCGATATTCCCGCAGCTCGGCAGGTGCGAGGTGGTTTACTTGGGGCCGATTACCGAGTCGAGAATGGGCGCTATCGCTTTTCGCGAATCTTCAACGGTGAAAACTGGAATCCGGATCTTCGCGCGCCGCTGACTCAGCCCGGCGTCGACGTCAAGACGGGTGATTATTTGTTGGAAGTCAACGGCGTTGATGTAAAGCCGCCGTTCGAAGTCCACAAGTTTCTCGAGAACACCGCCGACCGACAAACTCGAATCAAGGTTGGTCCCACACCCGATGGCAAAAACGCTCGTGAGGTTATAGTCGTGCCGGTCGCAAGCGAATTCGCGTTACGTATCCGCGCCTGGGAAGAGGACAACCGTCGCAAGGTGGATCAACTGAGTGGTGGCAAGGTTGCCTACGTACACGTGCCTGATACGACCGTTGGCGGCTATCTGAATTTCAACCGCTTCTATTTTGGCCAGGTTGGCAAGCAGGCGGCGATCATTGATGAACGCTACAATCACGGCGGACAAGTGGCCGACTACATCATCGATGAGTTGGGACGACCGCTACGAAACTGCGCCGTCACACGCGAAGGTGAAAAATTCTGTTCGCCACTGGCACAGATCTACGGGCCCAAGACGATGATCATTAACGAAATGTCCGGCTCTGGAGGCGATGCATTGCCGTGGATGTTCAGACAGGACAAGCTTGGTCCTTTGGTCGGCATGCGCACCTGGGGCGGATTGGTTGGCATCTGGAATTATCCGGCGCTGATGGATGGTGGGTTTGTGACGGCGCCTCGAGGCGCCATCTATGGTTTGCATGGTGATTGGGAAGTCGAGAACCGTGGTGTTGCGCCCGACATCGAAGTGGAAAATGATCCGGCTTCAGTGGCTGCAGGTGTCGATCCTCAGTTAGAAAGGGCAGTGCAGATAACGCTCGAGGCACTGCGCAAAAAGCCCGTGATAATCCCGGATCATCCTCCCTATCCGAATTACCACAAACCGTAAGAATTGCGGATTGCGGAATTCGGATTGCGGATTTTAAAGAGGACCAGGGCGCCTCTTGGATCTTTGCCATTCGTATCATCTGCGTTTATCTGTGGGTTTGTCCTTCGTGCGTGGAGACGCTTTATGAGTTATAAACGCATTTCGTCACGGGGGGTGGCCCGGTCGTCACAAAATTCCTTGGTTCTGTTTTCTGCGTGTGATAGAAGCGCTATCTTGGAACTCTCGTCAGAATTTACAGGCTCAATCTTCTTTTAAGGAGTGCAAAATGCGAATCGCAGCCTTGTTAGCGCGAACTCGACTCACTGGTTTGTTCACCCTCTTCATCGTTCTCTTATTCTCCTCTTCCGTCATGGGCCAGGGTACAGTCACCAAACTGACCATCAAGTCCAGCGTGCTCGGTGAAGAAAGAACAATTCTCGTCCGCACACCTGCGGCTTATGACCGAACCAAATATGGCTATCCGGTACTCTATATGACCGATGGTGACGCTCACATGGCGCACACCGCAGCAACTATTGAATTCCTGGCGCGCAATGGCCGAATGTCAGAGATGATTATCGTAGGGATAACCAACACCGACCGGACGCGAGACTTGACACCGACCAAAGCCGTTGGAGCCAATGCCGGAACCTTTCCAACAGCGGGTGGGGCCGATAACTTCCTGAAGTTCATCGAAACCGAATTGATTCCTGAAATCGAAAAGAATTATCGCACCACACCCTATCGAGTCCTGGCGGGACATTCTTTCGGCGGTTTGTTTACCATCCACGTAATGATCACGCGTCCCGAGTTATTCAAATCTTACGTCGCTGTCAGTCCTTCGCTGCAGTGGAGTGACGAAGCGACATTGAAACGCGCAGAGGAATTTCTGAAGACGCGCAAGGAGTTCAACGCGACACTCTTCACGTCACTGGGGAATGAGCCCGGTGACATTGGGGAGTCATTCGAGCTCTTCAAACAAGCGCTCGCGAAGAGTCAGATTAAGGGCTTCGAATGGGAGGCCGAGCAATTAAAAGATGAAGACCATGGGTCGGTTGTGCTGCGCAGTCATTACATGGGATTGCGGAAAGTCTACGACGGCTGGCAGATCCCACGTGATGCCACCGGAGCAATTGTCGGAGGCCTGAAAGGCGCGGAAGAGCATTACGCGAAGCTCACTCAGAAATTCGGCTACACCATTCCGGTTCCCGAAGGCGTGATCAATCAAATTGGTTACCAGTACCTGCAAGCAGGAAAGCCTGAGGAAGCCATAGCCACATTCAAAAGTAACGTTGAGCGCTATCCAGATTCGGCGAACGTCTACGACAGTCTCGCCGAAGCTTATGAGCGCGGTGGCAGGCTCGATCTCGCCACACCGCTTTACGAGAAAGCAAGCACGCTTGGAAAGCAGAACAATGATCCGAACGCAGCGCTCTTTTCTCAGAACTTTGCACGTGCAAGCGAAAAGATGAAGCAGGCCGAGGGGGCTAAAAAGAACAAGTAATACTAAAAATCTTGAGGAACCGGGGCGAGAACGACCGGATCCCGCAAAGGGTGGATGCCATTCCTATCCGTGTCCACCGCTGCGGTGATCCGGTCGTTGTCGTTTTCAAATGGATTTCGGGGCGGATTAATGCGGTTTTCGACAGGGACCTTGTAAAAGGCGCTCGGCTGTTATAATGGTGGCAGTTTCACGGCTGAAAGCCGGCATTCTTGGAATGCTTCGCACTTCAGTCAGAGTGTTAACCCAGGAGTTTGAAATATATGAGTTGGAATGACCCTTCGTCTTCAGTTTCGCCTGTAGCCAGTCTGAGTGATGAGCGTGTGAGCTCTTTTCTCAGCAAAGTCTATGGCTACATGTTTGCCGGCCTCTTGATTACGGCCGGTGTAGCTTACGCCATCGCTTCCTCCGAGCTTGTCTTGACGCTCTTGGTTGGTAATCGCTTGCTAATCTGGGCTGTTATCTTTGCTCAATTTGGCGCGGTAATAGCTTTGTCGTCGATGCGAGACAGATTGACTCCCTTATCAGCAGCAGCCGTGTTCATCGTGTACTCGGCGCTCGTGGGCGTCACCACTTCGGTTATATTTCTCGTATTCACTGCTGGTTCGATTGCACAGACCTTCATTGTCACCGCAGGAATGTTTGGAGCGACAGCCGTATTCGGTACCGTCACGAAACGAAATCTTGCGGGCCTGGGCCAGTTCATGTTTATGGGCCTGATCGGGCTCATTCTCGCGACGATTGTTGGACTGTTCTGGCAGAGCGACGCGTTACAGTTCGTGATCACTGTGGTAGGCGTACTGGTCTTCACAGGATTAACGGCTTGGGACGCGCAGAACATGCGTCAGCTTGCTCTGGCAATGCCTGATGGCAGAGAAGGAACCTATGCGGTGGTGGGTGCATTATCGCTCTATCTTGATTTCGTCAATCTTTTCTTCTTCCTGCTGCGTTTGACCGGACGGCGAAACTAGACCAGATGACTTAGGTTCGTTCGAGTGCGGCGCGATCCCAGCCGGCCAGGTTCGCGCCCACTTCGTACGTACTCTGGAGAAAATCCATCAACTCTTTTTCCGGCTCCGCGGCTTTGCGTACCTCATCGTAAGGCAGGAAGAATTCTTTCATTTCCCTACTGTAGAAACTGGCCTTGGGAATCACGGAAGCCTGAGCTAGTCCGGCGGGCTCAGGCGCGGTGTAGGAATAGAAAGCGCCATCCATGTCCTTGTTTCCAGGCCAAAAGCCATGACTAATCACTTCGTGCGAATAAGCCTCTCTGGTGATGGAGTCGGCTTCAGGACGTTCCGGCGCCAGCCTGCCCGAAAAACGAGTGACGGCCAAGTCAAAACTTCCCCAGAAAAAATGTACAGGGCTGCACTTGCCGATGAAGCGCGAGCGAAACTCCTTCATTACCTCGTCCATCTTCACGAGGGCACGCCAAAAACGATTCGCATATTCCGCGTCATACGAAGCGTGAACCTTGTCTTCTTCAAAGCGAATTGGATTCGGTATTTCGACAGGCATGGTCCAAATCTTGATCTGCATGCCGAGACCGTTCAGCGCTGCCATGACTTCAGCGTAAAAATCCGCTACGGACTGCGGCCGCAGTTTGAGGGAAGTTGCAGCACCATCGCTGCACTTGATACGTAGTTGATGATCGATGAAATCAAATTCGATTTCAAAGATCCGATCGTCATAAGGCATTGGGGAAGTCGTTAATCCGCATGCGGACACGTACAACGGCGTGTTCCACCAGTGATTCACCAGCGGAGTCTGAACCAGCTGAATCTTCCCCACTACTTGCGTCCACATGTGAAGTGTCGCTAGCGTGTCCTGCCATTCTTCAAACCGCAAAATCGGCCACGTGTTCGTGTTCATGTAATCAGCGATCAGTAATCAGTAGTCAGCCAAAAACCAGGGACCAACCAGTGTCAGGGAATCAGCAGAAGCTTGCCCGTGGTCCTGCGACCCTCAAGATCGCGATGCGCTTGCTGGGCTTCCGCAAGCGGGTATGCTTTGTGGATTTGAAGCTTCAGGTCACCCTTGACGATCATCCGCAACACATCACCTGATCGTTCCTCCAGTTCTTCGCGGCTGGCGATGTAATTGGCCAACGTCGGTCGAGTAACGAATAACGATCCTTTTTGTGACAGCTTGATCAAATCGAGCGGAGGCACCGGTCCGCTGGCGCCACCGAATAGGACCATGTACCCGCGCGGACACAATACATTCAGGCCTTTATCAAAGGTCGCCTTTCCGACACCGTCGTAGACAACATCGACACCTTTCCCGTTCGTCAATCGTTTTGTTTCTGGTTCAAAATCCACTTCAGTATAGACAATGCATTCATCTGCGCCGGCTGAGCGCGCTAGCTGAGCCTTCTCGCGGGATCCCGCAGTGGCAATCACACGAGCGCCTAGTTGCTTTGCCATTTGCACGAGCAATTGGCCGACACCGCCGGCGGCAGCGTGAATCAAGGCAGTGTGACCGGACTTAAGCTGAAAAGTGCTGTGCGAGAGATAATGCGCAGTCATTCCCTGCAACATCGCCGCGGCGGCATGTTGAAAGTCAATCCCATCAGGAACTTTTACCAAACGGTCGGCGGGAACGGCTGCGAACTCTGCGTAGCTGCCAAGGGCTCCGGAGTAGGCGACGCGGTCGCCCTTCTGAACTGATGTCACCTCCGAACCGATGGCGCTGACGACGCCGGCTGCCTCTTGCCCGCAAATGAATGGCAGGTTGGCCGGATATCGGCCTTCGCGAAAATAGACATCGATGAAATTAACGCCGGTTGCCTTGATCTGGACCAATGCCTCGTTGGGCTTAGGCTTTGGATCCGGCACCTCTACGAGGGTGAGCACTTCAGGCCCACCGACCTGCGCAACTTGAATTGCTTTCATGGCAGTATCGTACGTTATAAAACGGACGCGGAGAAGTCCCGAAAGATGGATGAAGGATGAAGGATGAAGGATGCAAACAGCTACTGCGCTCCATATGGCCTTGCATCCTTCATCCTTCATCCCTCATCCTTTTTACACTCCGCTATAATCAAAGCGTGGCTCAATACTCCTTACCGCCTGGTGACAAGTGGCGACAATATGAGCTTCAGGGGCTTGGCTTGCGCGACTTCGCGGGCGTTCGCGCGGATTCTCCCTTGAACCCGTTTGCACTGGCGCGCTTTGCCAATCTACTGGTCGTTGATTTTGATCAAATTAAAGGACTGCCACCGCAGGTCGTGGAACATCTACTCGGCCCGGCGGCAGGTGAGTGGTCCGGAGGTGCATGCTCGCGAGCATTACCTGACGGACGCAAAATCATCATCCTTAATCCGACACATGCGCGGCGTCGCAAACATGCGACTCTCATGGAGGAAATCTGTCATGTCTTTCTTGGCCATACACCGAATCGATTGGCGATCGTCGGCACGGGCAAGAAGGGGAGGGCAGTTGCGCGCGATTATCAGAAGGACCATGAAGAAGCTGCCTACGCAACGGGCGCTGCTGCACTGGTCCCGTATCGGGCTCTACGTAGATTTGTGCTCGCGGGGAAATCAACTTCTGAGATAGCTAAACACTTCTTTGTAAGCCGCGAGCTGGTCGCTTACCGCCTCAAAGTTACTCATCTCTGGGCTCTTTACAAATCAGCTCACCCTGAGGAGAAGATCTTGCGCTCACGTCGACACCAGAAAAACAGACACGGAGAAGGGGAGACGCGGAGACCCAAAAAGGATGAAGGCGGAAGGATGAAGGATGAAAGACCACCCGCGTAACGGACTCCGATTCATCCTTTATCCTTCATCCTTCATCCTTTTGGCTCGCCGCGTCCGCTTCTCCGCGTCGGTTTTTGGGTTCGTGTGCTGACGCCCTATAATAACCGTTTGGTTTTTGCGCCTATGACCGATCAAAGTCAATCAATCATCGCTCCTCTCGGCTTGACTACTATCGACAAGCTGCGGATGTTACTCGACATCACCAAGAAGATCAGTCGCTCACTAGACCTGCAGGAAATCCTAAACCAGGTAATGGACACGCTCGACTCGGTGATTCCCTACGACGCAGCCGGCATCTTTGTGGTCGATTGCGGCGACCGCTCTTTTGACTCCGAACTGGACGAACCCTGTGTCTTCCAGGCAGAAGCAGTACGTGGCTATGACATAAGCGAGCTAACTGAGCTGCACCTGAAGCTCGGTGAAGGATTAATCGGCCACGTGGCTTTGACCCGCCAGCCTTTTATCTCGCCGGATGTGCGGCAAGAGCCCAGATACATCAACGCCCGCGAGCGTACCCGTTCTGAGATGGTGGCGCCCATCATCTCGAATGACGAGGTCATTGGTGTTTTTGATTTGGAGAGTGATGAACTAAACGCTTACTCGGAAGACGACCTCGAAGTGTTGATGCTGCTGTCATCGCAAGTAGCAATCATCATCGAAAAGGTGATGCTGCACGAGCAATTGATTGAAAAGAAACGATTGGAAGGCCAACTGGAAGTGGCGCGTCAGGTACAGTTGGAGTTGCTTCCAGCCACTGATCCGCAACTGCCTGGCTTCGACATCAGCGCGTATAACTTTCCAACTGAAGAGGTTTCCGGCGACTACTATGACTGGGTCCGCATCCATGACGATCAAATTGGAATCGTGATCGCCGATGTAGCGGGCAAAGGCGTACCGGCCGCGTTGTTGATGGCTTTTCTCCGCGCCAGCCTCCGAGCAGCTAGTCACATTGGCTACGCTCCGCAGATCTCCATGGCCAAAGTCAACTATCTTCTGTGGGAGTCAATCGAGCGAAACCAGTTTGTTACTGCCTTCTATGGGATCCTTGACGCGACAAATCGCACTCTTGCATACGCGAATGCCGGGCAGAACCCACCGTTATTGCTCAAAGCGGACGGCAGCGCTTGTTTCTTAACGCAGGGCGCAGTACCCCTGGGAATGTTCCGAGACACTCGATATTACGAGTATTACCTCAACATTGAGCCCGGTCAGCAGCTGGTCCTGTACACGGACGGATTGACTGAGGCGCAAAATCCACGTGAAGAAGAATGGGGTCGGGACCGGCTGGTTAGTTCGGTAAAGGCTGCCAGCGGCTTCTCTGCTCGCGAAATGATTGCCGCCATCCACCGGGACATGCTCGAATGGACCGACGGACGTGGCGCGCATGATGACGTTACCATTCTGGTAATCAAAGCTCTTTCAATGGAAATGGGAGAAGAGCAATGTAACTCTTCTCCCGAAGCAACTTCCTAGATTTTGGAAGGGATCAATGCGCAGTCAATGAATTGTGAGCACGGTCTCCCCCCGGGGCCAGTGGTGCTCGATAGTCTCCGAAGTGAAACACGGCCTCCGTTTCTGACAAAGCGTAAACGTCAAACCCGTAGGCATCGAGATAAGCCGCCATATCTTTGGGCGACAACAGGTAAATTGTAGGTTCGTAGCCTGACTCGGATCGAATCTCAAGCAGGCGTTCAATGACTTCAAGTGGAGCGAAGCACCGCACCGGGTCTCTGTAAGTAGCCATGATGTCTGCAGCGCCCTCCTTTTCAACCAGTTAGGGAGGCTCTAAAACACTACCTCCCGTGAACAGCCATTTTGATGTACGCGTCGCGTGTTGCGTTTGTTAGCGCGAAACATTTATTTTTGGTTACGGAATTTCATCAGGTTATTTGACGTTGCCGGTAATCGAAAAGTTCCACGAAGGTATGAGCACAGGGTCAACTTGGGCGGAAGAGTAGCGAGGACACAGCCCGAGGCCAAGAAAAGGGAAGAATCGTCAATGCTCGATTTAATCAGGAGGTGATCAGTTTGGGCCGCTGATACTATGCGTTGGATTGGCTCTTCAGTGCTTTCTCTATCGACGCGAATTAGAGCACTATTCGTGTGCTCACGAGTGCCGCTTTCTTTAATCGTTTGGTTATTGACAATAATTCTTGCAGTAAACATACCTGGCAGCTTTGTCCAGGGACGAGCTTTCTCCGCTCAGGCTGATAACGGGATTCG
>Ga0126384_10000948_pt1 | contig 16790 bp, 14 predicted proteins | sample PanSoiMetPlot_36_FD_92543 | JGI IMG/M metagenome (GOLD analysis project Ga0126384, IMG submission 92543) | Tropical forest soil microbial communities from Panama - MetaG Plot_36 | ecosystem: Environmental > Terrestrial > Soil > Tropical forest > Bulk soil | place: Panama | collected 2016-02-17 | reverse complement strand
GCGCACCATCTCCTCGAGCAGCTCGGCATCGCGGACCGCCGCGCCCTCTACCCGGCCCAGCTGCGTGGGGGCGAGCGGCAGCGTGTCGCCATCGCCCGAGCCCTAGTCAACGCGCCGAAGGTGCTGCTGGCTGATGAGCCGACCGGGGCCCTAGACAGTCGCAGCGGCGATCAGGTGATGGAGCTCCTGCGGGGCCTGAACGCCGATGGTCAGACGATCGTGCTGGTCACCCACGACGCCAAGCTGGCCGCCCGCTCAGCGCGGCGGGTGCTCACGCTCCGAGACGGCAGGGTGGTAGACGACTCGCGCCTCGACCACCGGCCCTGGGCCGCGGCAACCGAGCTCATGACCATCGCCGGGGGGAGGCGTGACCGATGAGAGCAGTACTGGCGAAGGTTGCCGCCGACGTCCGGCGCCGACGGCTGCAGACCGTGCTGGTAGCCCTGACCACGCTGGTGGCCAGCTGCACGGCGACCACCTCGCTGACCTTGCTGGCCCGTACGTCGGCGCCTTTCGAGCAGGTATTCGAACGCGTCTCGGGGCCCCACCTCATCCTGCACCCCGACGCCGCCAGGGTCAGCACAGAGCAGCTGCGAGCCACCGCTTCCCTGCCCGTCGTCGTTGCCGCCGGTGACCCACATCGAATCGCTCTCGTGCCCATCCAGGTGGGGGAAAGGAAGACAAGGGTCGAGCTGGTGGAGCGGGACGATCCTGGAGGGCGCGTGGACAGGCTGCAGCTGGTCGCGGGTCGCTGGGTCCAGGGCCCGGGCGAGATCGTCGTCACCCGCTTCGACGCGCCCGAAGCGGGTGAACTGAAAATCGTCGTGGGCGAGACCGTCCGCGTACTCAGCCGCGCCGACCGCCCCGCCTTCAGGGTCGTCGGCGAGGTGGTCGACGTCGGCGAGTACAGTGGCGATTTCGATGGCCGGGCCTGGATCCGCAGCGACCAGCTCACCGGGCTCATCGACCCCGCTGACGATGCCCTCGGTTACGAGATGGCCTACCGGGTGCGGGACGCCCGCACGCAGGACGGCCTCGATGCCGCGGCCGCCGCAATCAAGGCGGCGCTGCCTCCCGGAGCGGATCCCAGGCCGCCCACCCAGTGGCTCCTGCACATGCAGGGTATGAACTGGGTCCTAACGCTCCTCTCCTCGACGCTGCTCGCCTTTACCGTCTTCACCCTGGTGGCCTGTGCGCTGATCGTGGCCAACACCATCGCGGCGGCGGTGATCGCCAGCCGGCGAGAGATCGGTGTCATGAAGGCGGTCGGCTACAGTCCGGGCGAGGTCCTGCTGGTCTATGTCGGGCAGCTGGTGACGGCGGCCCTGGCCGGAAGCGCGCTCGGCGTCCTCCTCGGCATCGCCGCCAGCAGGCCGCTTCTCGAGCAGGGCGCGACGGCCAAGGGCCTGCCCCCGGGGGACCCGGTGTACCTCCCGGCCGACCTGGGCGTGTTCGCGGCCACGCTGGCGGTCGTGGGCGCCGCCGCGCTGATCCCGTCGCTGCGGGCCGCCTCCACCAACGCCGTCCAGGCCCTGGCGGTGGGCACGGCGCAACCGGGCGGTGGCCGTGACTGGCTCGGCCGCTCACTCCGGCGCCTGCGACTGCTGAGCCCTGTGAGCCTCGGGGTGGATGACGCCTTCCTGCGCCCCATGCGCGGCGTACTGACCATCACCTCCCTCCTGATCGGCGTAGCCACCCTGGCCTTCGCGGTCGGGATTCGTTCCGACGCCGAGGGCGTGTTGGGTGACAAGGTGCTGATGGGGACCAACTACGACCTCAGTGTCGACCGATTCGGAGCATATCCGGACCATATGGTGATGACGACGCTCTCCGGCCGTCCCGAGGTCTCGACGGTGGTGGCTGTGCGGCAGGCCACGGCCACCATTTCCGGCGTCAAGGATTCCACGTCCGTGACGGTCATGAGGGGCGATGCCTCGCGTCTCTCGTACAGCGCCTACGAGGGCCGCTGGTTCGACGCGCCTGGCGAGGTTGTCGTGCGGCCCGTCACCATGAGGGAGGCCCACCTGAAGCTCGGGGACACCTTCCAGGCCTCGATCGATGGGCACCCGGTGTGGCTCAGGGTGGTCGGTGGCTTCACCGATTTCGCCGTCTACGACGGCCGTGGACTGGTGCTGGGCTCGCAAACCATCGGAGCCCTCGTGCCCGACGCCCAGCCCGAGACCTACCTGGTCAAGCTTCGAAGCGGGGCGGATGCAGGCTCGGTCGCCTCGGCCGTGCAGCGATCCGCGCCTGACTTCTTGAAAGCCACCGCAGTGGATGCCGCGGCCAACCGGGCCGCTCTTACGCCCATCACGGCCGTGCTGGCGGTGCCCCCGCTGCTGCTCGTCTTCCTCGCCGTGGTCAGCGTGTTCAACACGATGCTCCTCAACTCGCGCGAGCGAGGTTTCGACATCGCTGTCCTCAAGGCCGTCGGGATGAGCGGCACGCAGGTGATGGCGATGGTGCTGGCGCCGGCGGTCCTCCTCGGCCTGATCGGTGTCGTTCTCGGGCTGCCCGCCGGCATGCGGTTGCACGACGTGCTGGTGCGTTCGATGATCGAGACGATCGGCGGGGTCTTCGACTCGAGCCACTCGTTCGGGCCCGTCAACCTGATCTTGACCACGTGCGGTGGTGCCGCGACAGCGCTGCTGGGAGCGCTGCTGCCGGCGTGGTGGGCGGCCCGCGCGTCGGTGGTCACCGTGCTGCATGCAGAGTGAGGTGAATGGAGGAAACGAGATTGCCTAAAACAAACTGTGCGGAAGGCCTGGAGGCGACATGAGGGAGCTGGCGGTGAAGACGTTCTCGGTAGGGACGTGGCTGGTGCTGGTGTCCGTGCTCGTTCAGCTGCTGCTGGCCGGCCTTGGCGTCTTCGCAGACTCAGGGTTCTTCTTCTGGCACGCAACCGTCAACGCCGGCGTCGTCTTCCTTCTCCCCCTGCTCCTGGTCCTGCTCGGTTGGTTGGGCCGAGTTCCTGGCCGCATCCTCTGGCTGGCGGCCGCCGTGCCCGGCCTCACGCTGGTGCAGTCGCTCCTGCTCGCGCCGTACCACATGAACGCGCAGGGAGTGCTGCGTGCGGTGTCCGGACTGCACGTGCTGAACGCGGTCCTGATCTTCTGGGTCTCGATTCAGCTGGTGGAGCAGACGCGCACCTGGTTGGTAGGGGCATCTCCAGGGACCGCGCACCAACAAGCGGCCGCGGATGACGCACCGGACGCCGCAAGCGATCCAGCTCCGTGACTTGTTCGAGAGAGCCCGAGGCCAGATCATTTTTGCATCCGACGGGGTGGGGATAGCTACACTGCCGCACGCAGGCAGGGGTGTGAGAATTCGCTTCGACCTTTGCCGGCGCCATTGGCATGGGCGATCAGACCGACCTGGATGACGACCTGAAACGATGTGGGCTGTTGGGTGATCGCCTTTCCTTCGCTCCACCAGAGGAGGAAATGACGATGGGCCAGCCGCATGCTCCTGGCTTCACTGGACCCGGCGGGCGCCAGACGGCGCGAGGGCCCGGGCATCGGGTGAGGGCGGGCACCATCATCGGCGTCATGGCAGCCACGATCTACGCCTCGCTCGCCTTTGCTTCGCCCGCTCTTGCCGCGAGCAGCCACGTTCCGTGCGGCGACGTGGCCGGTCTGAAAGCCGCCGTCAACGCGGCCAACACCACTCCATCGAAGCCGACGATCATCCACCTCGCGCCGGCGTGCCGATATCGGCTGACGAGCGCAGACAATGGCGAGAACGGACTTCCGGTGATCGCAAGCCCGATCACTGTCATGGGCAACCGGTCGACGATTGCTCGAGACGGTGCCCTGGGCACGCCCGGCTTCCGCATCTGGGAGGTGGGAAGCAGTGGCAGCCTGACCCTGAACCACCTGAGTGTCGTCGGCGGCGCGGCCTCGAGGGGCGGCGGCATCCTCAACGACGGGGGCAGGCTGACCCTGACCGTAGGCAGCGTCATCGGCAACGTCGTCAGAACGACCGGCTCGGCCGCTGGCGGAGGGATCTACAACACGGGTACGGCCACCATCATTGCCAGCCAGGTACAGGGCAATCTGGTCGACTCCTCGGGAGACGTGGCCGAGGGCGGAGGCATTGAGAACGGCGCCGGCTCGCTGACGTTGCGGGCCAGCCAGGTGTTCGCCAACTCCGTCAGCTCATCTGGCGATGCGGCGATAGGCGGGGGAATCGACAATAGCTTCGGAGCAACTCTCACGCTGATCGCCAGCAATGTCTACGGCAACACCGCGGGCTCCCTCAACCGGCTCGGGGGAGGCGGTGGGATCAGCAACGTGGGCTCGGTGGTTCTCAACTCAAGCCAGGTGCATGACAACACCGCCCGCTCAACCAACGGCAGCGCGCGTGGAGGTGCCATCAGCGACGTGGGCCAGTTCACGCTTAACGCCAGCCAGGTGTACGAGAACACGTCGATCTCGCCCGGCGTGGTCGGCGGCGGCATCTACACAGCCGGGATGACCATCAACTCCAGCCAGATCTTCGGCAACACCGCGGACAACACTGGCACCGAGCCGGGTGAGGGGAGCATCGGCGGCGGCGTCTTCATCGCTGGTGGCTCCCTCGTTTTCACCGACACGTCGATCACCCGCAATCGGGCTGTCGGGCTGGACCCACACGGCGGCGGCGTCTTCCTTCTCGGCGCTGCAACCCTGGCGCTTGTCCACAGCATCGTGACCGCCAACGTGCCTGACAACTGCTTCCCACCCGGAAGCGTCTCCGGCTGCAGCGGCTGAGTGGGGCATCCGCCGGCCGATGCACGTGTCACCGGTCACGGACAGGATCATCCGCCGGCGGAAGCACCCCTGGGTCTCGATCGAACGGCTCCAGCAGACGTCTCAGCAGCCCCGCCAGTCTGGCTTGCTCGGTGAGCGTCAGGCTCGCCAGCAGGCTCTGCTCGCGCTGCAGGAGGTTGGCCAGCGCGCTGTCCACGGCGCGCACGCCCCTGGGCGTGAGCCGGACCCGGACCACCCGGCCGTCGTTGGGGTCGGGTTGGCGCGCCACCAGCCCTGACGCTTCCATCTGATCCACGCGATGGGTCATGGTGCCCGAGCTCACCAGCGTCTCGGCCATCAGCTCGCCGGGCGTCATCTCGTACGGCGGCCCGGAACGACGCAGAGCGGCCAGGACGTCGAAGTGCGCCTGGGGCAAGGACAGCCGGCCGAAGGCCTCCTTGCGGGCAAGCTGGAGGTGGCGCGCCAGCCGTGACACGCGACTGAGGACCTCGAGCGGCTCCACGTCGAGGTCCGGCCGCTCGCGACGCCAGGCTGCGACCAGCCGATCTACCTGGTCCGGCACGACATTATCTTGACATCGAGAGACATCTCAGAGTAATCTCTTGAAATCGAGATATCTGCCAGAAGCTGTGAAAGCGGGCGGCCCCCAGAGGCCACCGGGGTCGAGCGGCTGGCGGCCTTCGTCCACTCGGCCGGCTGGGAGCAGCTCACCATGGAGGCACGAGAGGCGCTCAAGCTCCGTGTCCTGGACTCGCTGGGGTGCGCCATCGCGGCCCTCGACTCCGGCGTTGTGCGGGCGGTGCGCCGCGAGGTCGAAGAGATGGGAGGCCGTCCACTCTGCACTCTGATCGGTGGTGGACGCACGTCCCCCGATCGCGCCGCTTTTCACAACGCCGCTGCAGTCCGCTACCTGGACTTCAACGACTCCTTCATGGCTCCTGGCGAGACCTGTCACCCCAGCGACAACCTCGGGCCGGTGCTGGCGGCCGTGGAGTTCGCTGGGGGTGACGGACGCGACCTCCTCGTCTCGCTGGCCGTCGCCTACCAGGTCCAGTGCCGCCTGTCGGAGGCTGCTCCGGTCCGGGCCAGGGGCTTCGACCACGTCACACAGGGGGCGTACGCGGTGGCGGCCGGCACCTCACGCGGCCTGGGACTCGATCCGGCTGCGACGGCCAACGCGATCGCCATCGCGGGTACCGCCTTCAATGCTCTGAGAGTGACCCGAACGGGCTCCCTCTCCAACTGGAAGGGCCTTGCTTACCCCAACGCCGCCTTCGGAGCGGTCCACGCAGCTTTCCTCGCGCGGGCCGGCATCACCGGTCCCCGTGAGGTCTTCGAGGGCAACAAGGGCTTCATGGAGTCGATCGCGGGACACTTCTCCATCGATTGGACGAGCGAGGGTCTGGACGCCGTCACGCGGACCAGCATCAAGCGCTTCAACGCCGAATTCCACTCCCAGGCGGTGCTGGAGGCGGTTCTCGAGCTCCGGCAGGAGTACGGCATCGACCCGGCCCAGATCGAGGCCGCAACCATCGAGGTCTTTCAGGTCGCCTACGACATCATCGGCGGTGGCGAGGAGGGAGAAAAGAGGCTGGTTCGCTCTAAAGAGGACGCCGATCACTCACTGCCGTACCTGGTTGCGGTCGCGCTGCTCGACGGTCAGGTCTTCCCACCCCAGTTTGCGCCCGACCGCATCCTTCGGGCGGATGTCCAGGCGCTGCTCCGTCGCGTCGTCGTCAGACCGGACCCGGAGCTCAGCGCCAGATTTCCCCAACAACATCCATGTCGGGTGCACATCAGGCTGAGGGACGGGCGCACGCTGACGAGGGAGAAATCGGCCTATCGGGGCTTCGTCACAAGACCTGCCGGCTGGAGCGACGTTGGCGAAAAGTTCCGGAGGCTGGCGACGCCGGTAGCAGGCGAGAGGGCGGCTGAACGAATCTCGCGGACGATCAGAGGTCTTGAGCACGTCCGCATTGAAGAGCTGTGCTCGCTACTCGAAATGGTCGGGCGTCCTGAGGCTGGAGGAGTGGAACATGGATGAGATGCGGCCGTTTTCGTTCCTGAGGACAAACCGGAGGGATACCAAGCCGCGATCCCGCGGCGTGACCGAGATCCGCGGACCCTACTATGCGGTAACCGGTAAGCGCTACCTGGAGGACGTCTTCGAAGGCTTCAGCAGCTACGTCGACATCCTGAAGTTCGCCGGCGGCTCGTTCACCCTCATGCCTCTTGAGGCGCTGGCAGGCATCATCGACGTCTGCCACGCACACGACGTCAAGGTCTCCACCGGTGGCTTCATCGAGTACGTGCTGGCCCAGGGCGAGGAGGCCGTCGATCACTACTTGAGGGAGTGCAAGGCCGTTGGTTTCGACATCGTCGAGATCTCGACAGGCTTCATCACCGTGCCTGTCGAAGACATTGTGCGGCTGACAGAGAGGGTACTCAGAGAAGGTCTGCTTGCCAAGCCAGAAGTGGGCATCCAGTTCGGGGCTGGCGGCGCCACCAGCGCCGAGGCGCTGGAGGTGGAAGGGACCAGCGACCCCGGTCGGGCGATCGAGATCGCCCGCCGCTGTCTTGATGCAGGCGCCTACATGATCATGATCGAGTCTGAGGGCATCACGGAGAACGTGCGGGAATGGCGAACAGACGTGGTGGCGCGGATCATCTCGGAGCTGGGGACGGAACGGGTGATGTTCGAGGCCGCCGATCCAGAGGTGTTCGCCTGGTACGTCAAGAACTACGGGCCCGAGGTGAACCTCTTTGTCGACCACAGTCAGATCGTGCAGCTGGAGTGCCTGCGCTCCGGGATCTGGGGCACCGCGAGCCTGTGGGGCCGTGTGCTCACATACCGGCCCTGACCCAGAGGCGCCGCCGGAAACCGGCCGAGGTCCGGTCGGGCTTTTCGGCTGTACCTCTGGCGGCCTGGAACTGAAGCTCCTCGTGGTTGCGCAGGGCTGTGCTCAATGAACAACTGCAATCGCGGTCGCGCATACGAGCGATACGGCGAGCGCAGCGTTGACGAAGCGGGCTCGACCTGAGTCGCGGAGCAAGGGCGCGATCGATCTGCCTCCGACAAGCCACGCCGTGCAAATCGCGACAATCATTGCGATCAGGACGGCGACCTTGGCAGCTGCGTCCGCGGTCGCGGTGCCGGCGAGGTGGGTGCTGGCGAAGACCGTGGCGATCGCGACCCAGGCCTTCGGGTTGGCGACGCCGAGGAGTGCTCCGCCGGTGAGGGAAAAGGCTCCCGTCCTCGCGGCCGGCTCCGAGAGCGCAGGCGCGGTCGCGATGCGGTAGGCGAGCCAGACGATATACGCCAACGAGATCCAGAGCAATACAGAGCCGATCGCCGGAACCGCAAGGAGCGCGGCCGTGATCCCGGTCGCGACCGCCACCAGGACGATCGTCGAACCGACGATGACGCCGACCAGGTAGTGGAGAGAACGGCGCACGCCGTAGGCCGAACCGGCAGCGACCAGGCTGATGGTTGCGGGGCCCGGGCTGCCCATGATCGCCAGCGAAATGAGCAGGAGAGGTCCGACAGAGCCCCAGCGAATTGGTCCCAGGAGGATCCCTTCACCCATTGCCGTAGCTATACCGTTGACTCATGCCGCAGACGCTAGGAGGCATCCACGCTGAGCGTCTTGAACGTTCCTGCAAGCCTCGTGCGGACTCGATCAGGTTTGGGCCGCCCGCGGACGGCATCGAGCGCGCTGAGGTGCACCTGTACTCGAGCGCATATGACCTCCATCGCCACGACACGTACGCGATAGGGATCACGACCGCCGGCGTTCAGACCTTTCGCTACCGCGGCTCGAGCCATGTATGCCTCCCGGGCCAGCTGCACGTTCTGCATCCCGACGAGACGCACGACGGAGCCGCTGGAACCGGCGACGGGTTCGGCTATCGGATCCTTTACATCGCACCCGAGCTGATTCGCGACGCACTCGGCGGTCGCGCTCTGCCGTTCGTGGCCAACCCGGTCCACGAGCCGGCGCCTACGACTCGACCCATTGCATCGCTGCTCGCCGACCTCAACGAACCGATCAGCGGGCTCAGCCGCGCCGATATCGCAGTCACAGTCGCCGACTGCCTGCTATCGCTGAGCGGCGGCGCTGACCAGCGCCGAGCGGTGATCGACATCAAAGCGGTCGACCTTGTTCGCGACCACCTCGCGGCCCATCCGTGCGACCACACTCCAGCATCGGTCCTCGAGCAGATCGCGGGCATCGACCGTTTCACGATCGCTCGCCATTTCAGATGGGCGTACGGGACGAGTCCAGACCGATACCGAACATTGCGGCGCCTGGAGCACGCGCGGTCCGCGATCGAGAATGGACGGTCTCTAGCACAGGCTTCGGCCGAGGCTGGCTTTGCCGACCAGAGCCACATGACGCGCCAGTTCAAGAGGACGTACGGTCTGACGCCGGCTCGCTGGATGACCTTCATCGCCGCGGGTCGCTTTCGCGACGCCCTACTCGCCGAAGCGCCAGACAGCTTTCGTGTACGCGGTCCGAAAGCCGGCTCTGGCGAGGTTCCGGTGGCTCTGGCTGTCCCACGTGGCGACCACGGACGCGCGTGAGCAGCCGACCGCCGCGGCGTCCTGCAGCCGCCGCTCGATCAGCGCCGTCTGACATCCAAGGCCCCGGTAGCCGGGCATGGTGGAGGCGTTTGCCAGGTGTCCGATCCCGTCGTGGACGAACAAGGCCCCGGCGGCGGCGGGCCGGCCGTCCACGGTAGCCAGGTACAGCCTGGCGCCCTCGACCGCGGCCATCGGCGTGTTGAGCGGCATCGCGCTGGTCAGCTGGTCCTTCGACAGGCCGTGCCCGGTCAGGAGAACCGTTGAGAACTCCTCAATATCTGGCGGCGGCTGCAGGATGTCGATGGCCGGCGCATAGCTTGACGGCGTCTTGGGCAGCTCGCGCTCGAACACGCCCAGGAAGTCGACCTGACGCGCCCCGGCCTCGCGTAGCGCGGCCGCCAGGCGTTCGAAGCCCGGCGCCGGCATCAGCTCTAGCCACGGACGCACCCCGGCGGCCGCGTAAAGCTCTGCGATGCGGGGCACCTGCTCCAGGTCGTCCGGGAGCAGGCGGTGCACGGTGTTGTGGAAGTCCAGTTCGGGGCGGGCTGGCGCGCAGGCACCCCAGGCCGCCCCGAACCTCTCGATCGTGACACACGGCACGCGCTCGAGCCACCGCAGCATGAACTCGCCGGTGACCCACTCCAACGTCATCGCGGCCTCGTGCGGGGTCATCGCGAGTATGGCTCTCATCAATCTCGGTCATCGGTGACGGTCAGGACGACGTTCCCGGTTTTCTGCTCCGTTTCCACGTACCGCGCCGCCTCGACGACCGCCTCCAGGGGGTAGCACCGATCGATGACCGCCCGGTATCTCCCGGCCTCGACGAGCTCCTTGAGGAACAGGACGTCCTGTTTCGTGTATCGAGGTGGGATGGAGAAGATCACCTTCTTGTCTCCGATGCGTGAGGTCCACATCGCCAACAGGAGATTCCGGAGCCCGTCCGTTGCCAGGTAGATGCCGCCCCGCTTCAGTGATCGGCTGGACCGCTTGAATGAGTGCTTGCCGACGGCATCGAAGATGACGTCGTAGGTTTCGCCATTCTTGGTGAAGTCTTCCTGGGTGTAGTCGATGACCCTGTCCGCTCCGAGAGATCTCACGAGCTCGAGGTTCTTCGTGCTGCACACTGCTGTGACGTCAGCGCCGAAGTACCGGGCCAGCTGTACCCCCGCGGTGCCGATGGCCCCCGACGCTCCAAAGATGAGGATTTTCTTTCCCTCGCGGAGATCGGCCAGTCTCAGGCACCACAGCGCGTTGAGCCCTCCGTCGCAAATCGTGGCGGCCTCCTCGAAGCTCAATCCCGCGGGTTTGTGCGCGATCCGGGCGTTCTCCGATATGCAGATGAACTCCGCGTGCGCACCGAACCTGAACCCCGTCGTCGCGAAGACCTCGTCTCCGACCGTGAACTCGGTCACTGATGCGCCGGCTGCTTCGACCCGTCCCGCCAGCTCGCTGCCGAGGACCCGCTGCCTGGGCCGGCGGATGCCAGAGACCAGACGGCTGATGACGGTGACGAGCAGGCCGCTCCGCCGGTTGGCTTCACGGGTGGCGCAGTCCGCCCGGGTGACCGTCGTGGCGTAGACCTTGACGAGGACCTCGTCGAGTTTGGGTGTGGGCAACTCGACGTCTTCGAGTCTCAGAACGTCCGGGGGCCCATATCTGTCATAGACGATCGCCCTCATGACTTCCTATTTTCTCTCTGTGGGTGCCCTGGGCCGGGAAAGTCCCGCTGCACTCCACAGCCTGAAATCAGGCGAGGTGCCGGCGGCAAATCCTCAATACCGGGCTGCCGGAGCTACGTAGCCGACCCCTCCGCCGGCCCCCCGATCACGTCGTGTACGACGGTGCGGAGCGCAGGCTCCAGCTCGACGTCGGGCACGTCCGCAAAAGCGCTCGCCGCCAGCAGTACGGCCGCGATCACGCCGAGTGAGGCCGTTCTCCGCACCCGGCCCTCGACCGGCAGCGAGGGGTCGCTGAGCAGTCCGAGGACGTACTGGTCCACGTCGTGACGCAATGGCCCGTGCTTCTCCAGGCTGGCGCCGCGGTGCATCTCGGCGATCGCCTCCTGGTTTCGAATGTGAAGTTCGATCACTCGACGGTTCTGGAGGGCCAGCCCGATCAGCCTGTCCAGGAGCCGCTCCCAGACATCGCTCGCATCCGCCTCGGCCTGCAGCATGGGCAGGATCCCGTCGGTGAGGCCATGCACACGCATATGGAGCGCCAGAAGGATGTCCTGCTTGCTCTCAAAGTGGTAGTAGAGGGCCGCCTTCGAAAAGCCCAGCTCCGCCGCGATCTCACGCAGCGAGGTCTCCGCGTAGCCCCGGCGGATGAAGAGGTCGAGCGCGATGTCGAGGATTCGCTCCCGCGTCGTCGAGCCGCGTACCTCACCGGACTGGGCGGGCTCCGGTGCCGCCGGCCCCGCAGCCGGAGGCACATTTCGCGTACCTCGGTGTGCCATCGTCTCCCATTCTACTTGACGACCGGTAGGCACGCAGGGTAGCATGGAGGCCGACTTACTTACCGACCGGTAAGACCCAACGCAGTCAACGCGGATCAGGAGAGCACGAATGAGGGAAAACATGGTGGAGGCCGAGGGGCTCACCAAGCGGTTCGGGACGGTCCAGGCGCTGGCCGGCCTCGACCTGGCGGCGCCCGCGGGCTCGATACTCGGCGTGCTCGGCCCGAATGGGGCCGGCAAGACGACTGCGCTGCGTATTCTGACGACGCTCGCGCTGCCCGACAGCGGCCGCGCCCAGGTGGCCGGCTACGACGTGGTCCGGGATCCGGCGGCAGTCCGGCGCAACATCGGGGTCACAGCGCAGAACGCGACTCTCGACGAGCTGCTCACCGGACGTCAAAACCTGCTCATGGTCGGCGAGCTGAGCCAGATGCGGCGAGCGGACGCCCGGGTGCGCTCCGAGGAACTGCTGCGCACGTTTGAGCTCACAGACGCTGCCGGTCGCCTGCTGAAGGGCTATTCAGGCGGCATGCGGCGGCGGCTCGATCTCGCGGCGAGCATGATGACCCGCCCTCCTGTCCTGTTCCTCGATGAGCCCACCACAGGACTCGATCCGACCAGCCGCTACCGGGTCTGGTCGGTCATCCGCGGACTCGTGGACGAAGGGGTGACGGTGCTCCTGACGACGCAGTACCTGGACGAGGCGGACCAGCTCGCCGACCGGATAGCCGTCGTCGACCACGGTCGCGTCATCGCCGGCGGCACTCCCGCCGAGCTGAAGCGCCTGACCGGCGGTGCACGCCTCGAGGCGACGCTGAGCGTTGCGGACCAGGCTGCCCTCGAGGCGCTCCGGCCGCTCGTCGAGGGGCCGTTCCAGATCAGCGAGGATGGCCGGCACCTGCGCGCGCCGGTGCGCAGCACAGCCGGTCTCGTGACGCGCGTGGTGCGGGTGCTCGACGCGGCCGGAGTCGACCTGGAGGACGTTGCGGTCCACCAACCATCGCTCGATGACGTGTTCATGAGGTTGACGGGCGCAATTCCTGAGTCGTCGGTCTGGCCGCCCGACGGTCAGGCCACCATGAAGCCGGAGCTCCAGGAGGTGATCAGATGATTGACGCAGTCCCCACAGTCCGCGCCGGCGGTGCGTCATTGCCGGTCCGCGTGGCCGGAGCGCTGCGCGACGTCTACATCATGACGAGGCGCAACCTGGTCCACATCGCGCGGGAACCTATGCAGCTAGGCGATGTGACGATCCAGCCGGTGCTCTTCACGTTGCTGTTCGTCTACGTTTTCGGCTCGGGCATCCCGGTGCCGGGCGGCACCTACGCAGCCTTCGCGCTTGCAGGCCTCTTGCTCCTCAACCTCACGACATCGAGCATGGGGACCGCCGTCGGTCTCACGGTGGATCTCAACACCGGCGTCATCGACCGCTTCCGGACGCTGCCGATGTGGCCGGCCGCCGTCATGGTCGGACGTTCGATCACTGACGTGCTGACGGCCACCGTTTGCACGCTCACAATCGTCGTGAGCGGCCTCGTCGTCGGCTGGCGCCCGGAGACAGGCGCCGGCCAGATCGCCGCCGGCTTTGGGATCGCGCTGCTGTTCGCGTACGCGCTGTCCTGGCTCGCCGGCTGCGTCGGCCTCTGGGCCAAAGGCGCCGAGACGGCTCAGAGCTTCGGCTTCCTCGTCCTCTTTCCAGTCTCGTTCGTGTCCAACGCGCTCGTTCCGACACGGGGCATGCCCGACTGGCTGCGGCTGATCGTCGACTGGAACCCGGTAAGCGCCGTGACGGCGGCATGCCGGGGACTGTGGGGCAACCCGAATCCGTCGGCCATCAACTCGGCATGGTCGATGCAGCACCCGATCTGGACGGCCATCGCCTGGTCGATCGCGATCATCGCCGTCTGTCTGCCCCTGGCGTCGATGCTCTATCGGCGTCGCACGACCGACTGACCGCGGAATCGCATTAGCGGAGCCGGCGGCGACCCTGTCGCCGTCGGCTCCTGTTCCGGATCCCCTCGGGGTCGGCGGGTGCCCTGTCCACAGCCGTCGCACGACGGAGTTTGACTGTGCGACGGACGCTTGTTGCGCCGGCTCTCCGCTGAGCGTTTGCTTGGCCGATGGCGGTAGAGCAGGAGCTGGCTTTCGCCTCGGCGCTGGAGCAGGCAGAGCTGATCCGGTCACGGACGGTCTCGCCTGTGGAACTCGTCGAGGTCTATCTCGAGCGCATCGACCGGCTGAACCCGGAGCTGAACTGCTATCTGACCGTCGCATACGAGTCGGCTCGAGCGGCCGCGGAGGGTGCGGAGGTGGGTCTGGCAAGGCGGCAGCCAGACCTGCCGCCGTTTCACGGCGTGCCGATCGCGATCAAGGACATGGCCGACACGGCCGGAATCCGAACGACGTGGGGCTCTGCGGGCTATCGCGACCGCGTCCCTGAGCGCGACGCCTACGTCGTTCGCAAGCTGAAATCGGCCGGCTTCATCGTCCTCGGGAAGACCAACACTCCGGAATTCGCCTCAGGTTCGACCGACCCGGTGGGCTATGGACCGTGCCGCAATCCCTGGAATCCCGAGCGAACGGTGTTCGGGTCCTCAGGCGGTGCCGGTTCTGCGCTGGCGGCCGGTCTCTGCCCGATCGCTCACGGCAGCGACGCCGGGGGGTCGATCCGCCTCCCGGCCGCCGCCTGCGGGGTCGTCGGTCTGAAGCCGTCGCGCGGCCGGGTCTCCAACGAGTTACCGGGCTGGGATCTGCTGCTCCAGGAAGGGCCACTGGCAAGGACCGTCGCCGACGCCGCTGCAATGCTCGACACCATCCAGGGCTACGCCCCTGGCGATCCCTTCTGGGCTCCGCAGCTGCAGCGCCCTTTTCGGGAAGAGGCCGGGGCCGACCCGGGCCGGCTGCGGATCGGCTTCATGACCGACGTCAAAGACGGCACCCCGCCCGGCGATGGCTCCGTTTACGCGCGGGCGGCGGTCCCCGCGCAAGCTGAAGTGCAGGAGGCGGTCAGGGCGGTCGCTGAGAAGCTCGAGGGCCTCGGGCACAGCGTCGCCGAGGAAGCGCCCGACTGGGGAGGCTGGGAGCTCAGCGCGGTCCTGATGTGGGGTTACACGGCGCCGTGGCTGGCGATGGAGGACGAACTCCCGCCCTTCTCGGTGCTCGACCCCATCCAGCAGAAGGCTCTGGAGATGATCCGGAAGGTATCGCTGAAGGACTACGTCAAGATGATGAACGCAGGCCAGCGCAGGGCACGCGAAGTCGTGTCGTTCTGGAACGATCATGACATCCTCGTCCTGCCGACGGTCGCCGGTCCGGCTTCCCGCATCGAGGAGCTTCGGGACGCCGAGGGCGGGCCCAGCCGTGACCTCCCGATCGGACCCTTTTGTTTCTTCTGGAATGTGACCGGCCAGCCGGCGATCAGCCTGCCGCTGGCGACATTCTCAGACGGCATGCCGCTGGGAGTCCAGCTGGTGGCCGCCCCTGGTGCCGAGGCGACACTGATACGCGTCTCAGCCCAGCTCGAGGCCGCCATGGCCGGTCCACGGCGCCGACCGGCGGTCTCCTGACCGTCCCCCGGCCGACTTGGGTGTGCGACCTTCGAGGCGGCTACTTGCCGTCTGAGACCCAGACTTCGTTGATCCAGTACCAGTTGATGAACTCGTTGACTGGACCGAGCTTCATGTTCTGCACGCGCCTGTTGACGGGCCACAGGTTGCCGGTCGAAGCGATCGGCAGCAGTGGCAGCTGCTGCATGATGATCTCGGCGAACTCGGTGTAGAGCTGCTTGCGCTTGCTGCGGTCGAGTGTCGACACCGCCTGCTTCAGGATCTGGTCGACCTGTGGGTTCTTGTAGCTCATGCAGTTGAAGCCCCCGGGCTTGGCGCTGTCGCTGCCGAAAGCCGCGGTCTGGTCAGGATCGGAGCCGCCCCAGACGAACAGCAGAAGCAAGGCGTCGAAATCGCGCTTCGTGGTGATCTGCTGGAGCCACTCGGCGCCGGCCACGATCTTGGGCATCAGGATCACGCCGACGTCCTTCCACTGCGCGGCAACCGCCTCCACAAAGGTTGGACGTGGGGGTGTCGTGTTGGCGATGCACTCGAACTGGAACGGGACGCCGTTCTTCTCGCGCACGCCCTGCGCGTTCTTCTTCCAGCCGGCGGCATCGAGCATCTGCTCGGCCTTCGCCTTGTCGTAGCTGTACTGCGTCTTCGGCTTCTGGTAGGCCCAGCTGATGTTCGGGATTGGGGAGTCCACGATGGTCTCGGTCTTGAAGAAGACGGCATCGCCAAGCGACTGCCGGTTGATCGCATACATCAGAGCCTGGCGAACGCTCTGGTCACTGAAGAGTTGGTACGCCTTTTTGGCGGGATCGAGGTTGAACGTGACGTAGTAGTAGAGGGCCGCGTTGACGTTCTGGACGTTCACGTTGCCGCTCGACTGGGCCCTCGTGAGGTCGGATGCGGCGACGTATCCGAAGTCGACCTCCCCGGTCGAGAACGCCGACGGCAGGGCCGTGGGTGAGATTACGCGCAGCACGAACTGATCGATGTGGGGAGCGCCGCGATAGTAGGCGTCGTTGCGGCCGAGGACCACTTGCGCGCCGGTGTCCCATTTGACGAACTTGAAGGGACCGCTGGTCACGTTCGGCGCCTTGTTGAAGTCGGCCGTGTTGAGTGCCGTCGCGTCAAGGTTGCCGAGGACGTGCTTGGGCAGGATCGGCCAGTTGCCGAAGCTGATCAGGAAGGGGGCGAAGACCTGCTTGGTCTTCATGACGATGGTGTTCGAGTCCGGCGCCGTGACGCTCTCGATGTTGGCGACCGCGATGCCGCGGTTGGCGAAGTTGAAGGCCGCGTACTTCGGGTCGTAGAGGAGGGAGTAGGTCCAGACGATGTCGTCGACGGTCAGCGGCTGGCCGTCCGACCACTTGATGCCTTTGCGGATGGGGAAGGTGTAGCTGAGTCCGTCGCTCGAGATCTTGGGCGCCGCCTCGGCGATCATC
>Ga0126384_10000946_pt1 | contig 16824 bp, 11 predicted proteins | sample PanSoiMetPlot_36_FD_92543 | JGI IMG/M metagenome (GOLD analysis project Ga0126384, IMG submission 92543) | Tropical forest soil microbial communities from Panama - MetaG Plot_36 | ecosystem: Environmental > Terrestrial > Soil > Tropical forest > Bulk soil | place: Panama | collected 2016-02-17 | reverse complement strand
TCCTCATGCGGCCCGGTGCGCTGCTTGACCACCGAGATGGCGCGGCGCACCCGGCCGAACGCCTCGAAATAGCGCAGCATGATCACGCTGTCGGCGAGATAGGTGACGTCGACCGACTGCCGCATCTCCCCCATCATGCCGTGCTGGGCGATGGTGAGGAATGTTGCCGCGCCTCGGCGGTTCCAATATTGCAGCAATTCGTGCAGATGCAGGGTGAGATACTGCTCCTCCGGCATCGCCGCCTGATAGCCATTGAAGCTATCGATGGCGACCGGGCGACAGTTGCGGCCATCGACGCTGGCCCTGATCCGGTGCGGAAACTTCCCCGGTGACAGTTCGGCAGCATCCATTTGCTTCAGAATCAACTGCTGGTCGGCCTGCATGGCGGCGAGGTCGATGCCAAGTCCCTTGGCGCGCGCAGTGAGCAGGCCGAGCTCCTCGTCGAACACGAACAACGCGGCTTTTTCGCCGCGGCCGATCGCCGCCGCAATATACTGCAGAACCAACAGCGACGTGCCGGTGCCGGCCGGTCCGATGATCAGCGTGCTCGAGCCAGCCGCCAGGCCGCCGCCGAGTAGCCCATCGAGGGCGCCAACGCCGCTGCGCACCAGCTCGCTGGCAGAGCCTGCCCGGTGTTCTGCCGCCACCAGGCGCGGGAACAGCGCGATACCGCCGCGGCGGATGATGAAGTCATGATAGCCGCCGCGGAACGATTGGCCGCGGCATTTGACGATGCGCAACCGACGGCGCTCGCCGCCGTAGATCGGCGCCAGTTGGTCGAGATGGATGACGCTGTGGGCGATGCTGTGCACGGCGCGATCAGTGCTCTCGGTGGTAAGGTCGTCGAGCATGATCACGGTCGAGCGGTGGCGGGGTAGTGCTTGAGGGCTAGGATCTGCCGCCGATAGCGCAGCGAGCCCTGCGCCAGCAGCCGGATTTCCGAGAGGCCGTCGATCACCACCCGCGTCGGCTCAATGCGCTCGATCGCCTGCGAAATCCGCTTGATGGTCTCGCCCACTTCGAGATCGGAGGCATAAAGCAGGCTTTGCTGCTGATCGGGATCGAGCGCGCTCTCGGGCGGCACCAACTCAAACACCTCGATTGCTGGCCCGAGCACCCAGCCGTGCGACTTGGCGCCCTCGCGCAACTCCTGCTCGGGCTCGGCCAGGCTGACGTAAATGCCGGTTTCGCCCTGATTGGCGCCGGCCATCAGGAACTGCAGCGCAATCGTGGTCTTGCCGATGCCCGGGCTGCCTTCCAGCAAGTGCAGGCGGTTGTGGGCCCAGCCGCCGTTGAGAACATGATCCAAACCGGCAATGTCGCTGTTCGCTTTCGGGACGAGGTGGCTCGGGGTAGTCATGGGTTGTTTGGACGATCTCCCTCAACCGGTGCCGCACTTGCCCGACGTCACTGCGGCCGAGGCGCGGCGTCGGCGATACCGCCCCCCAATAATTTTTTAACCACGAGAAAGTTCCAGCCCAGCTGCCGCTTGCCGCCGGAACCAAGATCTGCCGGCAACGTTGTTATCGCTGGGGCACACGTCTCTTTCCTCGCGTATGGGCCTTGCGTTTGGGGCACACATCCATTTCCCTGCGTCGCAAACTCTTTGAACTTGCTTGGCGCGCGCGCAATGGCTGGCCATGCGCCGCGGGGTGCGGGGCCAGCGACGGGGCATGGGCGCAATCGCGTGAGGCTCAGGTGGGCAATCAATGAGTGAGCAGGTGGGCGAGCCTGGCGCCAGGCCGCAAGCCTCCGAGGATGACCGTCTTTTCATCGGCAACAGCGACATGGCGCGGCGCATGCGCCAGTTCGATTGGGGCGCGACCTCGATCGGGCCGTCGAGCACCTGGCCACAGAGCCTGCGCATCGCGGTGCGCATCATGCTGACGTCGCGGCAGCCGATCTGGATCGGCTGGGGCAAGGATCTGCTCTACTTCTACAACGATCCCTACAAGTCGATCATCGGCGGCAAGGACGCCTGGGCGTTGGGACAGCCGGCCTCCGAGGTGTGGCGCGAGATCTGGGACGATATTGGGCCGATGCTGGCGCAGGCCATAGAGGGCGACGAGGGCACCTACGTCGAGAAGCAGCTCCTGATCATGGAGCGGCATGGCTACGCCGAGGAGACCTATTACACCTTTTCCTACAGCCCGATTCCCGACGCCGATGGCAATGCTGCCGGCATCATCTGCGCCAACACCGATGACACCCAGCGCGTGATCGGCGAGCGTCAGCTGTCGCTGTTGCGCGAGCTCGCAACCAAGACCGCCGAGGCCCGTAGCTGGCAGCAAGCCTGCGCGCAAAGCGTCAAGGCGCTGGCCGCCAATCCGCGCGACCTGCCGTTTGCGCTGATTTATCTGGCCGAACCCGGCGGCAGCGAGATGGCCTTGGCTGGCGCCGCCGGCATCGCCAGCGATCCGGCGGCAACCACGCCTGCCGCTGTCATCACCACGCCGTCCCAATGGCCGCTTGCCGAGGTGCTTGCCGATCAGCAGCCCCGGTTGATTGCGGATTTGGCCGCGACCATTAGCGGCGCTCTGCCGACCGGTGCCTGGCAGCAGCCGCCCAAGGCCGCCGTTGCCCTGCCGATTGTGGCCTCGGGGGAAACCGGCCGCGCCGGGGTGCTGATCGTCGGCCTCAATCGCTTTCGCGTGTTCGACGAAAGCTACAAGGGTTTCCTCGGCCTGGTCGCCGGCCAGATCGCCGCCGCGCTCGCCAACGCCGAGGCCTACGAGGAAGAGCGTCGACGCGCCGAGGCGTTGGCCGCACTCGATCACGCCAAGACCGCCTTCTTTTCCAACGTCAGCCACGAGTTCCGCACGCCGCTGACCTTGATGTTGGGACCGCTCGAGGAGGTATTGTCGCGCGCCGATGGCGATCGCCTCTCGGCGCATCGGCCGCTGGTTGCCTTGGCGCAGCGCAACGGCTTGCGTCTGCTCAAGCTCGTCAATGCGCTGTTGGATTTTTCGCGGCTCGAGGCCGGGCGCGGGCAGGCCCGCTTCGAGCCGGTCGATTTGTCCGAATTCGTGCACGAGCTGGCATCGAATTTCCGCTCCGCCACGGTTCGCGCCGGCCTTCGGCTCGAGCTCGCATGCCCACCCCTGCCGGAGCCGATCTACGTCGATCGCGACATGTGGGAAAAGGTGGTGCTGAATTTGATCTCCAACGCCTTCAAGTTCACGTTCGCCGGCAAGATCGGCATCGCGGTGCGGCTTGCCAGCGACGGGCGGGCCGCCGAAATGCAAATCAGCGATACCGGCACCGGCATTCCCGCCCAGGAGCTGCCGCATCTGTTTGAGCGCTTCCGGCGCGTGGAGGGTGCGCGCGGCCGCAGCATCGAAGGCAGCGGTATTGGCCTTGCCCTGGTGCAGGAGCTGGTCAAGCTGCACGGCGGTAGCATTGCGGTGGCGAGCCAGGTCGACGCGGGGACCACCTTCACGGTTCGCGTGCCGACCGGCAGGGCGCACCTGCCGGCGGACAAAATCGTCAGTGGCGGCGCGCCCGCGCCAACGCGTCGGCGCGCCGAGGCCTACGTGCAGGAAGCGTTGGGCTGGCTCAGCGAAGAGGCGCAGGAGGCGCCGGCGGCATCGGGCAGCGACGACCTGGCGCCGCCGCCGGTGGCGCAAAGCCCGGGTCAGTTGGTGCTGGTCGCCGACGACAATGCCGACATGCGCGGTTACATCGAACGCCTGCTCGCCAATTCCGGTTACCGCGTCGCCGCCGTGGTCGATGGCGACAGCGCCTTGGCCGAGGCGCGCCGGCTCAAACCCGATCTCATCATTTCCGACGTGATGATGCCCGTCCTCGACGGCTTCGAGCTGCTGGCGCAGATGCGCCCGCAGCCCAACCTCGCAGATATTCCGGTCATCCTGCTGTCGGCGCGTGCTGGCGAGGAGGCAAAAATCGAGGGGCTGCGCGCCGGCGCCGATGACTATCTCGTCAAGCCGTTCTCGGCCCGCGAGCTGCTGGCGCGCGTCGAGACCAATCTCAAGCTCGCCGGCATGCGCCGCCAATCGGCGCGTATCCTGCGCGAGGAGGCGGAGATCCTCGAGCTCATCAATCAGGTTGGCACCACCTTGGCGGCCGAAACCGACCTCGAGCGCGCGGTCCAGATCGTGACCGATGCCGGCACCAAGCTGTCCGGCGCGGCGTTTGGCTCGTTCTTTTACAACGTCATCGACGCGGCAGGTGAGTCCTACACCCTCTATACCCTGTCCGGGGCGCCGCGCGAGGCGTTTGCGGGCTTTCCCATGCCGCGCAACACCGAGGTGTTTGCCGCCACCTTTCGCGGCGAGGGCGTCGTGCGCGCCTGCGACATTACCCAAGACCCCCGCTACGGCAAGAACGCGCCCTATCACGGCATGCCGCCCGGCCATTTGCCGGTCCGCAGCTATCTGGCGGTGCCGGTGGTGACGCGCTCCGGCGAGGTGTTGGGCGGCCTGTTCTTTGGCCACTCCGAGCCGGGGGTGTTCGGCGAGCGTGCCGAACGCATCGTCGCCGCCATCGCCAGCCAGGCGGCCATCGCCATCGACAAGGCCCGCGTGTACCGCGCCGCGCAAGAGGAAATTCGGCGCCGGCGCCTGATCGAGGCGCAGCTGCGCGAAAGCGAGCAAGGCCTCGAGCGCAAGATCGGCGAGCGCACCACGGAGCTTGCCGCCAGCAATGCCAGGCTGTTGGCGGAGGCCGAGGAACGGGCAAAGGCCGAGGGTCGCTTCCAGTTGTTGGTCGATGGGGTCACCGACTACGCGCTGTTCATGCTCGACCGGCACGGCATCATCAGCAACTGGAACCCCGGGGCCGAGCGCATCAAGGGGTATCCCGCCGACGAGATCATCGGCCAGCACTACAGCCGCTTTTACACCGAGGAGGATCGCAACGCCGGCACCCCTGAGCGCGCGCTTGCAACCGCGGCCAGCAGCGGCAAGTTCGAGACCGAAGGCTGGCGCGTGCGCAAGGACGGCTCGCGCTTCTGGGCCAGCGTGGTCATCAATCGCATCATCAATCGCCGCGGCGAGCTGATTGGCTTCGCCAAGGTGACGCGCGACGTGAGCGAGCGCCGCGAGGCGCAGATCGCGCTGCAAAAGGCCCAAGAGCAGCTCGCCCAGGCGCAAAAAATGGAGGGCATCGGTCAGCTCACGGGCGGCGTCGCCCACGACTTCAATAACCTGCTCACCATCATCATGGGCAATCTAGAAACCCTGCAGCGCGGCCTCAAGGCGCCGAGCCTTGATGCCAGCCGTCTGGGACGATCGGCGGACAATGCGCTGCGGGGTGCCCAGCGGGCCGCGGCCCTCACGCAGCGGCTGCTGGCCTTCTCCCGCCGGCAGCCATTGGATCCCAAGCCCGTCGACATCGGTCGTTTGGTCAGCGGCATGTCCGACCTGTTGCGGCGCACGATCGGCGAACAGATCGGCATTGAGGCCGTGCTGGCCGGTGGCTTGTGGCGAGCCCACGTCGACCCCAACCAGCTCGAGGTCGCGATCCTCAATCTCGCCGTCAATGCGCGCGACGCCATGCCCAATGGCGGCAAGCTTACGATCGAGACCGCCAATGCCTATCTCGACGAAAGCTACGTTGCGGTGCAAGCCGACGTGGCGCCGGGACAATACGTGGTGATCTGCATCACCGACACCGGTTGCGGCATGAGCAAGCAGGTGCTGGAACGGGTGTTTGAGCCGTTCTTCACCACCAAGGACGTCGGCCAGGGCACGGGCCTCGGCCTGTCGCAGGTCTATGGCTTCATCAAGCAATCGGGCGGACACATCAAGATCTACTCCGAACTGCAACAGGGCACCACGGTCAAGCTCTACCTGCCGCGGCTGCACTGCGACGTTGACAGCTTGAGCGAGCCGGATCATCAGCGCCCGGCGCCGCGCAATGCCGACGCCGAGACCATTCTGGTGGTGGAGGATGACGACGACGTGCGCGCCTATACCAAGGAGATTCTGCGCGAACTCGGCTATTCAATCCTCGAGGCGGCGACCGGCCTCGCCGCCTTGCGCGTGCTCGAGGCGCACCCGGAAATCGACCTGCTGTTCACCGATGTCGGGCTTCCCGGCGGCATGAACGGCCGGCAACTGGCCGATGAGGCACGGCGGCGGCGACCGGACCTCAAGATCCTGTTCACCACCGGCTATGCACGCAATGCCATCGTGCATGAGGGCCGCCTCGATCCCGGCGTGCAACTCGTCACCAAGCCGTTCACCTACGCCGCCGTCGGCCAAAAGCTGCGAGACATTCTCGATGCCCGCTCGCGGCCGCCGTCGGTTCTGTTGGTCGAGGACGAGGCCCTGGTGCGGATGCTGGCGACCGAATACCTCGAAAGCGCGGGCTATCGGGTCGAGCCGGCGGCCAATGTCACCGACGCCCTGGGCAAGGTGCGGCTGATGCAAGGTGCGATCGACGCGGCCATCATCGATGTCGGCTTGCCGGACCGGAAGGGCGATGTGCTGGTGAGCGAGCTGCGCGCCCTTTACCCGGGCCTGCCGATCGTGATCGCCAGCGGCTATGAGGAGGCGCACCTGCGCCAGCGCTTCGACAGCGACCGCAAGATCGCCTTTCTGAGCAAGCCGTTCAGCGAGAGCCAACTGCTCGAGACCCTGGGCGCGGTGTGTTGAGGAGCGTTCGATCGCGCGCGGCGGCAGCGTCTCTCACAACCAGCGCCGTTGTCCGCGGCGGCTTCCCCGTGACGACGGGCGCAAAAAAGGGCGCGGCGACCCTGAACACCGCGCCCCCTTGGATCACGCCGGGGAAGATAGATTTCTCAGGGTAGTTGCAAGCCTAGGACTGGCTACTTGAACTCACTCTGAACGGGGCATTCATGACCCGTTCACACCTGCCACACGGCGGTGCCCACTGATGGCAAGCCGCTGACACAACGGGCGTTAATTTGCCGTTGGCACCGCCGGCATGGCCCTCGCAAAGCCCTCAAGCTCTGGCTTCGGTGCGAACCGAGGCAAGCGTTATCTCAGCATTAACCAAGCCGTGGTTTGCTGCCGCCCGTTGTAAGCCGCGTCGTGAGAAGCGTTGTCATGCATCTGTTGCGTCTAATTGTTGTGGTGCCATCGCGCGTGGCCGCGATCGGAGTGTGCGCGGCCACGCTGCTGGTGGGCGGTTGCGCCAGCACGCACCCTGTTGAGACCGCCGCGGCCGACCGCCTGCCGCTGCAGCTCTCCCCCGCTGCCGACATCCGCCAAGGTCCCACCTCCGCTCAGACCTCCGTCCCACCTCCGCTGCATCCCTTGTCCCCAGCCGATGAGGAAGCGGTGATCGCCGCTGCCATCACCGCGCACGAGATCCGCCGGCCCTGAGGCGAACCATCAGGTCCGATGATGGGTCGGGTGCGCAAACGCGAACGGCAAGTTAGAAGAACGCCTGCAGCCCGGTCTGTGCTCGTCCAAGGATCAAGGCGTGGACGTCGTGGGTGCCTTCGTAGGTGTTGACGGTTTCCAAGTTGGCGGCGTGCCGCATGACGTGGTAGCCGATCTGGATGCCATTGCCGCCGTGCATGTCGCGTGCGCTGCGGGCGATTTCGAGTGCCTTGCCGCAATTGTTGCGCTTGACCAGAGAGATCATTTCCGGGGCCATCTTGCCGGCGTCGAACAGGCGGCCGACCCGGAGCGCACCTTGCAGGCCCAGCGCGATTTCGGTCTGCATGTCGGCAAGCTTCTTTTGGACGAGCTGGGTGGCGGCGAGCGGCCGGCCGAACTGCTTGCGCTCAAGCGTGTAGGCGCGGGCCCGCTGCCAGCAGTCTTCCGCGGCACCCATGGCCCCCCAGGCAATGCCATAACGCGCCCGGTTGAGGCAGCCGAACGGACCCTTCAAGCCGGACACGTCCGGCAACAGGTTGGCCTCGGGGACCACGACGCCGTCCATCACGACCTCGCCGGTGATCGAGCAGCGCAGGCTAAGTTTGCCCGCGATCTTGGGTGCGCTCAAACCCGGCATGCCCTTTTCGAGCACAAAACCACGAATGGCATCGTCATGCGCGCTCGACTTGGCCCAGATCACGAATACGTCGGCCATCGGCGCGTTGGAAATCCAGGTCTTGCTGCCCGTGAGGCGGTAGCCGTCGGACACCTTCTCGGCCCGCGTCCGCATGCTGCCGGGGTCGGACCCGGCATCGGGTTCGGTGAGACCGAAGCAGCCGACCCAGTCGCCGGTCGCCAGCTTCGGCAGGTACTTTGCCCGCTGCGCCTCCGAGCCGTAGGCATAGATGGGATACATCACCAGCGATGATTGCACGCTGTTGAGGGAGCGATAGCCGCTGTCGACGCGCTCAATCTCGCGCGCCACCAGCCCGTAGGCGACGTAACTGGTACCCGCGCAGCCGTACTGCTCCGGCAAGGTGATGCCGAGCAAGCCCAAGGCGCCCATCTCGCGAAAGATGTCGCGATCGGTGGTCTCGTTCAAATAGGCGTCGATCACGCGCGGCAGCAGGCGCTCCTGGGCGTAGTCGCGCGCAGTGTCGCGGATCGCACGCTCGTCTTCATTCAGCTGGTCATCGAACAGGAAGGGATCGTCCCAGGCAAACGCCGCCTCCTGTCGCTGTGACATTTTCTCTTGCATCAGGTCGTCTCCCTGCACGGTTCGGGAAACCGCGGCACGATTTGCGTCTTGCCGAATTGAATGGCGTTCGTCGCGATTTTTTGAAAGGACGATTGGCCGCCAGCATGGCACACTCCGCGTTGACCCCCAAGGATCACGCTGGGCACCATGGAGGTTGTAGCATGACAATCAAGAAAAAGACTGCGCTGCTGGCGAGCCTTGTCGCGGCGGCGATGATGACAGCAACTGTCTCGGCGGAAGCCCGACACGGTGGCGGTGGTTGGGGTGGTGGTGGCGGTGGTCACTGGCATGGCGGTGGCGGAGGCCACTGGCATGGCGGTGGCATGCCTGGGCATGCTTTCCGTGCCCAAGGTTTTGGCCGCCCCTTTGCTTTCCGTCATCATCGGCACCATCGCGGCTTTGCGTTCGTGCCGTTGTACGCCGACTATGGCTACTATGGCGATGGCTGCTACTGGCTGAAGCGCCGGGCGCTCTACACCGGCAGCGGCTATTGGTGGAACCGCTACTATAACTGCGTCAACGGCTACGGCTATTACTGAGGCGGGTTGAGGGACCTGGCGGGCGTGGTCTGTGCGCAGGGGTGCCCCACTGCCCATGCCCAGCCAGGGATCGCGCTCTCTTAATCGCAACCCTCAGCTATGGCGCTGCTTCTGGCGCCATAGCGGCTTCGCCGCGTCGCTCGGCGCCCACAGTCAGTCCTGGTCTCGCCCTGCCTTGGCCCGCTCCAGCGCAATGAGTTCGCGCGTGGCGCTGGCCTGGTCGAGCACTGCCCGGGTGGCGAGCCCGAGCGCTAGGGTGACAAGGCCCAAGAGGGCAAGCGCCAGCGCGCCGGCGATGAGGCTCGCCTGATCCCTCAGCATTGGACCGATGCCCAGGCTCGCGAGCCCAGGCGCCTGCAGGGCAAGCTCCGAGCGCTCCAACCAAAGGAGCAGCGGGGCAGCCACGCTACCCGCGATCAGCATCAACAGGCCGAGCCCGGTGACCAATAGGGCGAGGGCATGGGTCAGCGGTGAATGGCCGAGGCGCAGGTGAGGTCTGGCGCGCCGGCCGCGGCGTGCCGGCGCTGGGGTGCGCACGCTGGTCGCAGTCACCTGACTGCGGCCGTTGACATGCCAGATCTTTGGCTGCCAGCCGGCGCTCAGGCGCGCCAGCGCCTCGCGCGCTGCCGCTGCCTCGGCGCTATGGGCGTAGCGATCGGCGGTTTGCCGGTAGAATTGATAGGCGACCTCGACGTGGCCGTCGGCTTCGGCGCGGCGGCCCGCATCCAGCAATTGCACGGCCGTAACCTGCGGCGCAGTCTGAAGCATCGGTCCCGTAACTCCCGCACAAAGGACCCCGCCTCAGCTTAGCTCGGCCACGCCCGGCCTCTGCAGGCGGCCGGCCTCACCGTGAAAATTATTTCGGGCGTTGGCAGAAAAGCCACGGTCAAGGGAGCCCACCACGAGGGCTCCAGGCTGTGCACCAAAGCCCTCGACGGTTCAGCCAGCGGCCGCCTGCCGTCGGTTCTGACGATTGCCGACGAGGTCGTCGACCACGGCGGGTTCCGCCAGGGTGGAGGTGTCGCCGAGATTGGAGAAGTCGTCTTCGGCAATCTTGCGCAGAATGCGCCGCATGATCTTGCCGGACCGGGTTTTCGGCAATCCCGGCGCGAACTGGATCTGGTCGGGCGTGGCGAGCGGGCCGATTTCCTTGCGCACGTGTTGGATCAGCTCCTTCTTGAGCTCTTCGCTGGGCTGGTTGCCGGCGATCAGGGTGACATAGCAGTAGATGCCCTGGCCTTTGATGTCGTGCGGATAGCCGACGACGGCGGCTTCGGCCACCTTGGCATGCGAAACCAGCGCCGATTCCACCTCGGCCGTCCCCAACCGGTGCCCCGACACATTGATGACGTCGTCGACGCGACCCGTGACCCAGTAGTAGCCGTCCTGGTCCCGCCGGCAGCCGTCGCCAGTAAAGTACATGCCCTTGTAGGTGGAGAAATAGGTCTGCACGAAGCGCTCGTGGTCGCCGAACACGGTGCGCATCTGCCCCGGCCAGCTGTCGAGGATCACGAGGTTGCCCGAGGCTGCGCCCTCAAGCAGCGTGCCCTGGTCGTCGACCAGCGCCGGCTTGATGCCGAAGAACGGTCGCGTCGCCGATCCCGGCTTGAGTTTGGTGGCACCGGGCAGTGGGGTGATGAGAATGCCGCCGGTTTCGGACTGCCACCAGGTGTCGACAATCGGGCACCGGCCGTCGCCGACCACGTGGTAGTACCACTCCCAGGCCTCCGGATTGATCGGCTCGCCGACACTGCCCAACAGTTTGAGCGAGGAACGGTCGGTGCGTTTCACAAAGTCGTCGCCGGCACCCATCAAGGCGCGGATCGCGGTCGGCGCGGTATAGAAGGTGTTGACCGCCCATTTGTCGATCACGTGCCAGAAGCGCGAGGCGGTGGGGTAGTTGGGCACGCCCTCGAACATCAAGGTGGTGGCCCCGTTCGCCAGCGGGCCGTACAGTATGTAGCTGTGCCCCGTCACCCAGCCGACGTCGGCGGTGCACCAGTAGATGTCGCCGTCGTGGTAGTCGAACACCATCTGGTGGGTCAGCGAGACGAACACCAGATAGCCGCCGGTGGTGTGCAAAACCCCCTTCGGCTTGCCGGTCGACCCCGAGGTGTAGAGGATGAACAGTGGGTCCTCGGCGTTCATCGGCTCGGGCGGGCAGTCGGCGCTCACCTTCACCAACTCGTCGTGCAGCCAGATATCGCGCCCGGGGGTCAGCGGCACCGGATTGCCGGTACGGCGGACGATCAGCACCTTTTCGTCGCCCTGGCACTTCTTCAGCGCCTCATCGCAATTCTTCTTGAGCGGAATGCTGCGGCCGCCACGGACGCCTTCGTCGGCGGTGATGATGAACTTGGAATCGGCATCGACGATGCGGCCGGCCAAGCTGTCGGGAGAGAACCCGCCAAACACCACCGAATGCACGGCACCAATGCGGCTGCAGGCGAGCATGGCGTAGGCCGCCTCGGGGATCATCGGCAAGTAGATGGTGACCCGGTCACCCTTCTTGACCCCATTGGCTTTGAGCACGTTGGCGAACTTCGAGACGCGCTCGTGCAACTGGCGATAGGTGACCTTTTCATCGTGCGTGGGGTCATCGCCCTCCCAGATGATGGCCACCTGTTCGGCCCGGGTCTTCAAATGCCGATCGATACAGTTGGCCGAGACGTTGAGGGTGCCGTCTTCGTACCATTTGATGGCGACGTTGTCGGATGCAAAGGACGTGTTCTTGACCCGCGTATAGGGCTTGATCCAGTCGAGGCGCTTGCCGGCTTCGCCCCAGAACTGGTTCGCATCCTCGACCGATCGCTTGTAGAGCTCCTGATATTTGGCGTTGTCCACCCAGGCGCGGCTCGTCCACTCGGCGGGTACGTTGTAGGTCTTATCGGACATGGGGGTTCCTCCCGGGAGGGCCTGCATTTGGCCCTATTATCGGCACCAGCACCGGTTGAGCAACTGGCTCCTTGGTCGAATGCGGTCGCGGCCGATGCCGGCCGGGACGGCAACGGCGGACCCTGACACGCTTCAGCGCACGCCCCAGCCGCCGAGGATTGCACCCTGGATCAGGAGCACGCCCAGCCAATGGCCGCCGTCGATCAAGGTCAAGGTCTTCTTGGCACCCTGGAAGGTATGGTTCACCACCAACGTGGTCGCCACCAACCCAAACCACAGGAAGGCCGCGGAGATGGCACCGGTGCGTAGGCTCGGGCTGAGCCCGCCACGCGCCAGATGCAACAACACGCCGGCCAGCATCCAGGCCATGATCAACTCGGCAATGAAGGCAACGACATAGGAGATCGGCAACAAACCAACCGCCGCCGGCGGCGGGGCGGCGGTGGGCGCAAGACCACGCGCGGCGAGCCACGGCTTGGCCAGCGCGCCATACCAGGCGGCGCCGAAGGCGAAGCTGGCGATCGCCGCCAGCACCACGGCCAGATAGTTGAGCATGATCCAATCTCCAGGCAAAAGCGCTGACTGCGGGTTGCCGGCGGGGCCTCAGGAGCAACCGGTCAATGCTACGCCCTGGCGCGGAAAAGGTCATGACCTCCCGCTGGCGGCGTCTCCCGGCACGAGGCGGGCCAAGCGCCGGGCGGCGCGCGATGGCAATGGTCAGACGCCGGAGCGCCAAGCGGCGGCGATCCCGGCCAGCGCCTCACCGGGATCGCGCGCCCCGGTGTCCCCACTTTGCCCGGTGGCCGCCCGACCACCCGCCCGGCATTGGTCCCGCCGGCGCCGTGATCTGGCCGCGGCGCAGCGGGTTGGGTGGCGTTGACAGGCCGGCGACCCTCACCCTAACTGGCCGCTCGCACATGTTTGCGGGAGGCAGGTCATGGCAGTGCGGCGGCTCGGCATAGTGATGCACGGTGTGACCGGGCGCATGGGCACCAACCAGCACCTGATCCGGTCAATCGTTGCCATTCGCGCCGAAGGCGGTGTGCGGCTGGCGTCGGGTGAGCGGGTGATGCCAGAACCAATTTTGGTCGGCCGCGACGCCGACAAGCTCGCGAGCCTTGCCAGGGCGCACGGCTTTTCACGCGTCAGCACCGATCTCGACGCCTGCCTGGCCGATGCCACCGACACCGTCTTCTTCGATGCCGCCACCACCCAGATGCGGCCGGCCTTGCTGGCGCGGGCGATCGACGCCGGCAAACACGTCTATTGCGAAAAGCCGGTGGCGACCAATCTCGAAGCCGCCATGGCCATGGTGCGCAAGGCCAAGGCCGCCGGTATCAAGCACGGCGTGGTGCAGGACAAACTGTTCCTGCCCGGGCTGCGCAAACTCAAGCTCATGATCGATGCCGGCTTCTTCGGCCGGCTGCTGTCGGTGCGCGGCGAATTTGGCTACTGGGTGTTTGAGGGCGATTTGCAACCGGCGCAACGTCCCTCCTGGAACTATCGGGCCGAAGCCGGCGGCGGCATCATTCTCGACATGCTGTGCCATTGGCGCTACCTGATCGACAACACCTTCGGCAAGATCAAGTCCGTGTCCTGCCTCGGGGCCACGCACATCCCCGAGCGGATCGACGAGGCCGGCTGCCGCTACCGCGCCACCGCCGACGACGCTGCCTATGCCACGTTTCAACTGGCCGGCGGGGTGATTGCGCAGTTCAACAGTTCGTGGGCGACGCGCGTGCGCCGCGATGACCTTTTGACCCTGCACGTGGACGGCACCTTGGGTTCCGCCGTGGCCGGCCTTCAGGACGTCGTTTGCCAGTCGCGGGTCACGACGCCAAGGCCGGTGTGGAACCCGGACGTCAAGCAGCCGATCAACTTCTACCAGGGCTGGCAGCCGGTGCCGGAGACGCAAACCTTCGACAACGGCTTCAAGCTGCAGTGGGAGGCCTTCATTCGCCACGTCGTCGAGGATGCCCCCTACAGCTGGGACCTGCTCGAGGGGGCGAAGGGCGTGCAACTTGTCGAATGCGCGCTCACAAGCTGGCAGCAGCGGCGCTGGGTCGACGTGCCGGAGCTCAAACTCTGAAATGGCAAACCGCCACAGACACCGCATGCCTCCCCGCCACCCGCGCCGCGTGCCATGCGCGAAGCGACCGCAGGCGAGGACGAGCCCGGCAACGGCGCCGAGCCCAGCCCCACATGAGAACGGAGCCTAACGCATGAACGCACCCATTCTCTCCGGCATGCGCATCAACCTGCCCACGGCTGCCGGCAAGCTCGAGAGCTTCGTGCTGTCCGAGCCCCGCGCCTATCCGGACAAGGCGACGGGCGCCTTCGATCGCGTTGCCCTTGCCGCCGCGCATGTGGTGGCCGATGCGGTGGCCGCACACGATCCCTGGCTCGATTGCGCGCTCGATTGGGACCGTACCATCGCTTACCGCGAATACCTTTGGGACCTGGGTCTTGGCGTCGCTGAGGCCATGGATACCGCCCAGCGCGGCATGGGCCTCGATTGGCCGACCGCACTGGAACTGATCCGCCGCACGGTCAGCGCGGGCCGCGCCTGGGAGGCGCGCCACGGCCGGCCGGCGCTCACCTTTTGCGGTTGTGGCACCGATCATCTCGATGCCGGCGAGGTCAATGGCATCGCCGATGTGATCCGCGGCTACGAGCAGCAGATGGCCGCGATCGAGGCGGCCGGCGGCCGTCTGATCGTGATGGCGAGCCGGGCGCTGGCGCGGGTCGCCAAGTCGGCAGCCGACTACGAGCGCGTCTACGACCGCGTGCTGGCGCAGGCGCGGCAACCGGTGATCCTCCATTGGCTGGGCGAGATGTTCGATCCGGCGTTGGCCGGCTATTGGGGCAGCAGCGACCATCGGTTGGCGATGCAGACCGCGGTCGGCATCATCAAGGCCAACGCCGGCAAGGTCGACGGCGTCAAGATCTCCCTGCTCGACAAGGACAAGGAGATCCTCATGCGGCGGCAACTCCCCGCCGGCGTGCGCATGTATACTGGCGACGACTTCAACTATGCCGAACTGATCGCCGGCGACGCGCACGGCCACAGCGATGCCCTGCTTGGCATCTTCGATGCCATCGCCCCTGCTGCCTCGGCGGCGCTCACGGCCTTGGCGGCCGGCGATCGCCAACAGTTCGCGGCGATCTTGGCGCCGACCGTGCCGTTGTCGCGGCATATCTTCATGGCGCCGACGCGCTTCTACAAGACTGGGGTCGTGTTCATGGCCTACCTCAACGGGCTGCAGGAGCATTTCGTCATGGTCGGCGGGCAGCAAAGCGCGCGCTCGCTGCCGCACCTGGCCGAGCTGTTCCGGCTGGCCGACCGCGCCGGGCTGTTGCGCGATCCAGACCTGGCGCGGCGCCGCATGGTGCGCGTGCTGGCCGTGCACGGCATCGCCTGATGCGTGACTTTTCCTCAGATGTCGCGCATCTGTCCATCAATAGCGCCACCCTGCGCAAGCAGCTCGGGCTGCCGGAAATCCTCGAGGCCTGCGCCCGCCGCGGCATCCGCACGGTCTGCCCCTGGCGTGATCAAGTCGCGGCCGCCGGGCTGGCGCGGATCGCCCGGCAGCTGAAGGACGCCGGCCTCGGGCTGTCGGGCTATTGCCGTGGTGGTTTCTTTCCGGCTGTTGATGCGGCCGGCCTCGCCCGGGCACTCGACGACAACCGCAGGGCGGTCGATGAAGCCAAGCAGCTGGCTGCGCCTTGCCTGGTGCTGGTGGTGGGCTCGCTGCCGGGGGCGCTCGGCGGCCAACCGACGCACAACGATATCAGCCTGGCGCGCGCGCAGGTGTTGGCCGGCATCGCCGCCACCCTCGAGTATGCCCGCTCGGTGGCGATGCCGCTCGCCATCGAGCCGTTGCACCCCATGCAGGCGGCCGATCGCGCCTGCGTCAACACCCTCGAGCATGCGCTCGATCTGTGTGATGCCCTCGACCAGGACCGCACCGGCGCCCTCGGCGTCGCGGTCGACGTCTATCACACCTGGTGGGACCCCAAGCTCGAGAGCCAGATTGCGCGCGCCGGCCGCGATCGGCTGTTGGCCTACCACGTCTGCGACTGGCTGCTCGAGACGCGCGATCTCGTCAATGATCGCGGCATGATGGGGGATGGCATCATCGAGCTCAAAAAGATCCGGCAGTGGTTGGAGGCGGCCGGCTACGCCGGACCGGCGGAGGTCGAGATCTTTTCCGAGCGCTGGTGGCAACGACCGGCCGAGGACGTGCTCGAGCTGTGTGTGGCGCGCTATCAAACCGTGCTCTGACAGCGGCTGGCCGTGGCGCTTTCTCAAGGTGGTGCAACGCGGAGACCTGCGGGGGGGGCCGGTGCCGTGCCCGTTCAGTGCCGAGGCCGGCAACTTTGTCGTCAACTTGGCCGCCTTGACCGAACTTAAGCAACACGCGTTGCCGGTGCTACCGCCTCGTCGATCTCGCGCCTTTCCGCGCGACGACCAGGTCCGGGCTGGTCGAGATCCCCGCAACACGGGCGCAAAGCCCGATGCTGCTGTCGCTCGCCGGGCGCTGGCGCGACAAACAAGGATCCAGTCCGCGGTGCGATCATGGGCGTTGGCAAGCTGGCGAAAATCGATGTGCTGGCCACCAAGCAAAGCTGCGGCAGCAACGAGGAGCGCTAGGTGCCGTTGCTTGACCGAGACGCTGGCCTGGTTGAGGCCGGTGCCACCGCGGCCAGCAGGGGCACCGGCGGGGTATTTTTTTTCGCGCAGCTGCGCTATCGACGGGGTGCGCCGCGGCGGGTGCGTGGTGCCGCGCGCGGCCCACATCACCGGCACGCCCGCGCCTGA
>Ga0126384_10000945_pt1 | contig 16826 bp, 16 predicted proteins | sample PanSoiMetPlot_36_FD_92543 | JGI IMG/M metagenome (GOLD analysis project Ga0126384, IMG submission 92543) | Tropical forest soil microbial communities from Panama - MetaG Plot_36 | ecosystem: Environmental > Terrestrial > Soil > Tropical forest > Bulk soil | place: Panama | collected 2016-02-17 | reverse complement strand
TCTGACTTAGAATTTGAGTCGTTCCATCGCTGGAGTGATTATCGACGACAATAACATTGAACTCGAACGAAGCTATTTGCGAAAGAGCGCTGTTTACGGCGTCCCTGATCGTTTTTTCGCGATTGCGAACCGGGATGATTACGCTGGCGCGAACTGGGAATATGCTTCCATCTCGGGACAGTTGCTGAAATTCGGGCTTGAGGTACGCACCGATTCTCTTCAGATGTTCGGTGACGACTTGCTCCATTTCCGATTGGTACTCGCGGCGTCGAGGATCAACGTAATCAAATTGCCGCTCGCCTGTTGCTCGAAGGTCCACGGGAATCCGAGTGTAAAGCGGCTCTGGGATTCGCAACACGGCCGAATCCACGGAGACTTTAAGCCTCAGCTCATAGAGAGCACCCCACTGTAAGCTTTCATTCAATCGACCATGATTTTTGAGGGCAAGGTCTGCGGCTCGCTTCGATATTAAAAACATTGAGCCGAAATCGAAGCTGTCTCGAATGCTGCCCGGCTGATAATCAATCAAGGGATGCTCCATCACCTTACCACCAACCTCGTCGCGAAAATCCGAATAGACGAGGCCCGCACCGTAGTTCTCAGCGACGGATAGCAGTCTCTCTAACGAACGGTGTCCGAGTTGGATCGCTTCGCCCGGCAGACAAAACAACACATAATCAGTCGTCAGTTCTTTGAGTATTTGATTAACCGTGTGACCGCTGGAAAAATCTGTTGAGACGAGACGAACCTTGTTTTGCGCATCGGCCGATAACCCGGCCGGCAACATTCCATTTGGGCTTATAAGTGGTATTTGGTCTACAAGACCAGATAACGCCAATGATTCGATCAGATTGGTGCAGATCTGGTTTTGGTCGCAGGTCACGACAGAGGTTAACACTGGCATATTGGCCTCAATACAACGATTCCACTCAATTGGTTTTGGCCTACAAATTCGTCGAGATCCTGATCGATGACTAAGCCTGCGCGTCTTGTAGCGTGCCGCATTATCATTCGACCGTCTCGCTCGAAAACAATACCAGTATGAAACACATCGAGGTCGTTGCGAGTCGATACGAACAGGATGATATCGCCGTCGTCCATCACGCGATTAGCGGCGACTAGCTCTTCTGCAGGAAAGTATTTGAATTTTGTGGTCCTGGCTTCCAACCCCTCAATCAGATTGAGAGTGCAAGTTTTTTCGGCAGCCAGAGGTCCCGAGGTCACGTTCCTTATAAATCCACTCCGTTCGTTATTTCGCGCCCAATCGACCATGTAGTGATTCCGGTGAATCCAACTGATCCGCCCGTCGTCGTAACGAATGCGCCGAGTCATGTCAATAAAGTCGGGAACCGAATCGGCGAGCGTTAAAGCAAGAGCGACCTCAATTAATGTGACACAATCAAAGACTTTCAGATCGATTCGGAATTCCTCAGCCAGAGCGGGACCGCCGCCAAGGGAACCCTCCTGGTAGGCAGAGCCGAGAATTTCAGCGGAAATGCGGTCCAGCCGTTGAGGGAGATCGTCGATCTCTCGAACTTTCTCTAGTAAGTCGTTAGCGAAGTCAGGATCGAGCCGAGTCGGGATGTTTAGGGCCTTGGGTCGTTCGCTCATCGCGTCATTATAGACGAAGACGGTTCAGAGTTCAGCGCTCAACTTTCGGCGTTCATCGTTCAGAGTTCCAAATCTGTGTAATCTGTGTAATCTGCGTAATCTGCGGATGGAGCTTCTCGAAAAGAGTGGATCCGCAGATTGCGCGGATTACACAGATTGGACCGCTAAACTCTGAACGCTAAACGATTCGTTCTCAAACGAATCGTTTCCTTGTCGCCGCCACAAACTCTCCGCTATCATTCTCAGTTCTTTAATCATCAACTAAGGAGAACATATGCAAAGAACGTTGATCTTAATAAAGCCCGACGCTATCCAACGGGGATTGATCGGTAAAATTATTACTAGATTCGAACAAAAAGGGCTGAAGATTGTTGGAATAAAATTCTTGAAGCTTTCCGATTCACTTCTTAACGAGCACTACAGCCATCTGGCTGACAAACCTTTCTTTGCCGGTATCAGACATTTTATGCAGTCAACTCCGGTTATCGCGATTTGCCTGGAAGGACTCGACTGTGTCGATACCGTTCGAAGCCTCTGCGGGATCACGAAATCTCGCGAGGCCGCTCCGGGTACCATCCGCGGAGATTGGGCGATGAGCATTCAAGCTAATCTTGTTCACGCTTCTGACTCAATAGAGACCGCCGCCAAGGAGGTACCTCGCTTCTTCGATGAGTCGGAGCTGCACGAATATCAATCTGCTTTAACACGAGCAATTTATTCAGAAGACGAACTCGGCTAGCCTCGATGCCCGTAGACTGTCTAGTCTGTGGAATACGGTCAGAATCTGCCGATTTCGTGAAGCCGAAAATACGTTTCCGCAGACTGGACAGCCTACGGCACTTCTCTGAACCATGGGTAATTTAATTATCACCTTCGACTGTTACGGGACTCTCATTGATTGGGAGGCGGGCATTGTCAATGCCTTTCAAACAGCAGCGGCCGCGGACCAGATCGAGCTTAGCGCCGATCAAATAATTGATGCTTACGAAGCTGAGGAGGCCACGGTTGAGGCAATGGCGTATCGGCCGTACAGAGAGGTTCTGAGAGACACTGAGCGACGCGCGGCGGCGATACTGGGGTGGCAAGTGCCTGCAGAGAGCGCCGGTTTCCTGGCCGATAGCCTTCCGAGCTGGAAACCATTTCCTGACACCAACGATGCGCTTGAACGACTGTCGCGCCGGTTCAAACTCGGGATTCTTTCTAACATCGACGACGACCTCCTGACTGCCACTCGCCATCATTTCAGTGTCGATTTCGATCTGATCGTAACGGCCCAGCAGGTAAGCTCCTACAAACCAGGACTGGCCCATTTCAAGGAAGCGAAGTTAAGGATGGGCGACACGCCATTGCTGCACGCCGCCCAGAGCTACTTTCACGATGTGGTACCCGCGACACAGATGTCTATTCCAGTCGTTTGGGTAAATCGCAAGAACAAGCAGACCAATCCGGGCGGTCCGAGCCCCACTCATCAGGTTCGAGATCTGACAGAACTCGCGAATTATCTTGGCGTGTGAAACCATGTTGATAGGACCTATGTGACATAAGGACCTATTCACCAAAACCAGCGGCGCCACGAATTGCTTCGATGACTTCGTCGTCTCCTGGCCGGAAGAAGGGGATTATCGATCTGCGATAACGAATTACTCCATTCGCATCAATTACAATAACCGCTCACTGGGCGCCACCAAACAGTGACCGCACGTTATATTGTGTTATGACCTCTCCACGATCATCCGCTAGTAGCCGCTGCGGCAGACTATGATGCTCCGCAAATTTCTTGTGAGATTCGACGCTCGCCACGGATATCGCAACAACTTCTGCACCGGTTGATTCATAATCGGTCCAGCGATCACGAATGCTGCACATCTGCTTAGTGCACACCGGAGTTTCATCTCTGGGGTAAAAGATAAGTGCCACTACTTTGCCCCTATGATCAGATAGCCGCCAGGTTCGGCCGTCATTGTCTGTTAGAGCGAAATCGGGCGCCGTATCTCCTACTTCGTACCCGATTCGCGCCTGTGATGTAGCGCTCATTTGAGAACCTCAAGGTACCGTAGACTGTCTAGTCGGCGGTCTGTTAGCACAGAAATTTATTGTAAACTACGCCCGCAGACTTGACATTCTACGGTACATCTTTAGCGGATAGCTCCGTGCTTTCGAAGGATTTCGATCGTTCGATCGATAGGCAATGCTTCGACCGTGTGTCCGCGACCTGTCGTCGTAGTCGCACGCAGGAGCGAATTGTAAATAGCTTCCTCAGTTGCTTCGATGACCGCCAGAAACAGGGGCGACATCGCATCATTTGATATCAGTTTCAGAGCCCGCGGAGCATAAGCGTTCTCTGAGGAAGTCCTCGGTTGAATCCTTAGATCCGCTGCGACCGAAAATGCGATCGCATAGTCGCCACTGCCGTTACTGGCCGAAGATCCGGTTCGCGCAAGCCCCATCATCGATCTCTCCGCCAGGCGTTTCAGATTCCGAGAATCGATTGGGGCGTCGGTGGCAACTACGATAATCACCGAGCCGTCAGCGGGGTCCGGCGAAGAATTAGCTTCCGAATTTGCGCCTGAGGGCCTCGTCGATTTTTCTCGCTCGAGCTCCTGCTTCAGATAGTATCGACCCAGCGCCTGCCCAACGGGCGCTCCAGCAATCGTAAGGACTCCGCCGAAGTTCGTCTGCACAAGCACTCCGACCGTATAACCGCCCAATGATGCTGGAAGTTTCCGTGATGAAGTTCCGATACCACCTTTAAAACCGAAGGCTACGGTTCCTGTCCCAGCGCCTACCGCTCCTTCGTCAACCGGGCCCGCCCTGGCGTTTTTTATAGCGCTCAACACGTCGTCGCGAGTTATGTTTCGGCCACGGATGTCGTTCAAATACCCATCGTTAGTCTCGCCGACCAGTGGGTTCACTGACTGCACCTCTTCGTTGCCCCGCTGCGCGAGAACATAGTCCAACACGGCGTCGGCGACCTTTGGAACGCTGAGGGTGGAAGTCAACAGTATCGGAGTCTCTATCTCGCCAAGCTCGTTTACCTGAGTCGAGCCCGCCAATTTGCCAAAAGCGTTACCGATAAAAACCGCACCGGTCACCTTCTCGCGGAACAGATTGCCGGAGTGAGGCAGGATCGCGGTCACTCCAGTGCGAATATTATCTCCGCGCACCAATGTCGTCTGGCCAACTTGAACGCCCGACACATCGGTTATTGCGTTTAGGGGCCCCGGAGAGATCACGCCAACCGTCAACCCGATGTCGCGCGCGCGAGGTCGTTCGTTCTTTTGCATACCGGGTCCGATCAGATTCAGGCACAGCGTAACGGCAATCAAAAGCGATTTCAATTGACCTCCAATCCAACGGAACTTCAGGTCGTAAGATTACTAGTGATTTCCGTGCGACCATGATTTATCATCTCAGCGCTGTCACTTCAATGTGTCTCGAAAAGGCCCGAGTTACGGGACACTGTACGCCCCGCCTCCGCTCCCGTTCATACGTCTAAATTAATAGGCCCTCGCGTTTCGTGAGACGTTGGCGGGCAAGCAAGGTTCGGAGGCAGGATGCTCCAGCTCTCATTTGACGAAGTAACTCAAACTGCTTTAATAAGTGAAGGATTGCTCACTGCTGAGCAACTCTCAAATGCTCGGAATATAGCTGAACAACTCGGCGCGACAAACATTTGCGAAATCCTGCTCGACCTCAATCTGGTCTCAAAGCCTCGTCTCGATGAATTTGTGCGCCGTCATCGAACCAGGCTCAGTATCGGCGATATACTCCTGAGCCGCCATCTCATCACTGAGAACGACGTCAAAGCCGCGAGGGAAATCCAACGCAAGTCCGCGCCCAGATCAAGACGCATAGGCGAAACCCTTGTAGAGATGGGGCTGATCGAAGAGCGGCACATTATCGAAGCGCTCGCAGAAAAATTTCATCTTCCTCTAGTCGATCCCGATATCACCGAAATAGATTTCGAACTCGTACGAAAAATATCGCTAAAGTATCTGCGGCGTCAGGTCGCTCTCCCAATTAGCCTGGAGGCAGGCGAGCTGCATCTTCTGGTTGCCGATCCTACGATGACGCATTTCATCGAAGAGATCGAACGTTTATTTACCTGTCGGGTGAGACTGTCCCTCGCCACCAGCGCAACAATCAGCCAGAAGCTGGATCTGGTCGACGCGCTCCTCCAAAGCAAGGACGCTGGGATCGCAGATTATCAGAAGGTCAAATATCACACGCTCGAGACGCAGGTGCAGACTGGCGAGGACCGTGTCATCCAGATGGTAGATCAGTTGATAAGATCAGCGATCGAAGAAGGCGCATCGGACGTCCACCTCGAGCCGATGGCCAACAAATTGCGCGTACGTTACCGCATCGACGGTGTGTTGGTTCACAAGCAGGATTTTCCCCGCGACTATACTCCGCGAATCATCTCACGGATAAAGATCCTCGCGGATGCCGACGTGGCCGAGCGTCGAAAGCATCAGGATGGACGTATCTTCGTCAAAACCGAGAAGCAGGAAATCGACATCCGGGCCTCTTTTTACGCAACGGTGTTTGGCGAAAACGTTGTGCTGCGGATCCTCAACAAAGCATCACTCATAGGGCTTCAGGAACTTGGCTTCGCCCCAAACATTCTGAGGCTCTACAGTGAGGATGTACTCGCCGCACCCTCAGGGATAACTCTTGTCACCGGCCCCACCGGCTCGGGCAAGACCACTACGCTCTACAGCTCAATCGATTTCTGCAACGATCCGACTGTAAAGATCATCACCTGCGAGGATCCGGTCGAATACGTGATCGACGGAATCTCTCAATGTTCAATCAACGAGAAGATCGGATTGGGGTTCAACGAAACGTTAAAATCGATAGTAAGGCAGGACCCCGACATCATCGTGATCGGGGAAATACGTGATCGATTTTCTGCGGACATTGCTGTTCAATCCGCGCTGACTGGCCACAAAGTCTTTGCAACGTTTCATACCGAGGATTCAGTCGGAGCGCTTGTTCGACTGATCAATATGGAGATCGAAACCTCCTTGATCGCATCGACGATCGGGGCGGTGCTTGCACAGAGACTAGTCCGCAAGGTCTGTCCGAGCTGTCGAGTCAACTACTCTCCTGAAGATCGGGTTCTTCGTCGTTTTAGCTTGAAGCGTACTGACCTGACCAACTTCACTCTGTGGCGGGGTAAAGGATGCTCGTCCTGTAATTTCACCGGATATCGTGGACGAATCGGTCTCTATGAATTGTTAGTCCCGAACGTCGACATACGCGATGCGATCCTACAGAAGCGAACGATGCAGGAGATTCGTCAAAGAAGCCTGGAGTCTTGTAATCTCTGCACGATGCAGGAGGATGGAATGGTTAAGGCGCTTCGTGGCGAGACCACGCTCGAAGAAGTGCTTGAAAACGCTCCCAGGGTGTTTCATCAGAGGCCTCTCGAGTCATTGATGAAAATAGTTGGATAGTCAGTACGATAATGCGAATCCTGTATTCATTCCGGTTCCACTAAACAACTGCCATTCTTTCCGCTATCCTAAACCCTCGAAGCGAATTTTGGAGGGCGTTGTGGATTTCGGCTTAAAAGGCAAAGTTGCAATCGTTGCCGCGGCATCGAACGGGCTCGGGAAAGCTACAGCAATGGAGCTCGCCTCGGAAGGCGCTCGCGTTGCAATAAACGGCCGCGATGAAGGAAAGCTGAAGCGCGCCGCAGACGAGATTCAATCGGCCACCGGTGCAGACGTTCTTGCTGTTCCTGGGAGTGTCACTGACGAAGATCACATTCGACGGCTGGTCTCCGAAACTAAATCGAAATTCGGAAGCGTTGATATTGTCGTCGCAAACGCCGGAGGCCCTCCCGCCGGTTTCTTTGATGACTTCGACGCGCGGCAATATCGTGAGGCTGTCGAATTAAACCTCATAAGCACCATCAATCTTTGTAGAGAAGCCATTCCACACATGCGCGAACGACGCTGGGGCCGCATTGTCGCGATAACCTCCATTGCAGCCAAGCAGCCCGTTGACAACCTTATTCTTTCCAACACAGCCCGGGCCGGGGTTTTGGGCTTCATGAAGAGCCTATCCCAACAGGTGGGATCTTTCGGCATCACAGTCAACACCGTTTGCCCCGGCTATCACCTGACAGAACGCTTGCGCTCATTATCCGCTCAGCTCGCAAACAACGAGGGTGTGTCGGTCAACGAGATCTATGCACGGTGGGCTTCGTCGACGCCGGTAAATCGCGTTGGCGACCCCAGAGAATTCGCGGCGGTTGTCGCGTTCCTCTGCTCGGAAAGAGCTGGTTACGTAACCGGGACGGTGATCCAAGTCGACGGTGGCGCTTATCGGGCTTTGTATTAGTCTGATCATTCCTTTGAGAACTCCTAAGACAACAGTGGAGATTCGCGAATATAGACCCTCAGATTTCACTCGCCTTTATGAAATAGATCGAGCGGCGTTCAGCAAGGACCTGGCGTATTCCCGCCTTGAGCTTCAGTTCTATGTGCGATCGCGAAAGTGTCGGACTCTTGTTGCCGATGATCAGGACGAAATCGTTGGATTTGTGGTTGGGTGCAGCGAACCGCGAAAGCTTGGTCACATTATAACGATAGACGTGATTCCACATCGACAGCGTGAACAAATCGGTAGCCGGTTGCTCGCAGAAATCGAGAATTGGTTATGGGAGAAAGGGGCTGAGGCGATTTATCTCGAGACTCCGGTTGATGACGCCGGCGCTCGCGGATTCTACGATAAGCACGGTTACTTTGTGTTCGAAAGATTTGAGGGATATTACAACAAGGCTCTCGATGCGTTCGTAATGATGAAGACGGCGAAACGGTAGTTCTGGATCTGTCTTCTGCGTAATCTGCGAATCTGTGGTCAGTTCTTAGTCATTCATAAGACCATCCACAGATTACGCAGATCACACAGATGAAAAGATTTTGTGAACCAAAAAATAGAAAGCTGTTTAAAGCCCTCAAAGGGTCTTCGAGTATCTGGCTTTGTGTCCAGGCTTGTGACCCAAAACTTTCACGTGATAGTTTGTAAATGTGAACAAAACCAACCTTAATAGCGGGAGCCTCACCGAATGAAAGTCGAAACGGGTGTCATTGCTGCAGCTGGTTCTGGCACACGAATGCTACCGGTTACTTTGGGCTATCCAAAGGAATTACTTCCAGTCATTAACAAGCCTGCAATACATCTGATCATTGAAGAGTTCATCGATTCCGGGTTAAAGAAAATCATCGTTATAACGGGCGAGAACCCGGAGCCGCTCCGCCGAGCCTATGATCTTTCCTCGGCCCCGCCTCCGGGAAAATACAAAACACTCGATGAGTTTAGAGCAAAGCTGTCGGGCATAGAGATCGTGATGGAGCCCCAGACAGGTCCTTACGGAAACGGCACGCCTCTCATCGTCGCGAGGAAGCACATTCCGGAGGATCAGGGATTTATTTATGCCTACGGCGACGACCTCATTCGCGCACACTCACCCTTTACAAAGAAACTCATCGACACCCACGAGGCTACTGGCGCGCTCGTGGTGGGTACTCAGGAAGTTCGGTGGGAGGACGTCGTTCTGTATGGAATTGCCCAGATCAAAGCCGACAATAACATTCGGGAATTGGAAGATGTGGTAGAAAAGCCGGCCAGAGAAGACGCTAAGTCAAATCTCGCGATGTTCGGAAGGTTTCTGCTTTCACACGAGGTGATTCAGATTCTGACGGAGATTCCTCGCGGCAAAGCCGGAGAATTATGGTTGACCGATGCAGTTCGGGAGTACATCAAGCGAGGTGGTCGAGTTGTCGCCGAAACGGTTGCAGATGGACGGTGGCTTACGATTGGCGATCCTCCAAACTACTTGACCACGGTACTGGAGTATGCGCTTGCTGATGATGAACTTCGCCAGGTTGTGGAACCTAAGTTACGGCAGATCTTGAAGGTTTGATTTTTCAGCTGCACGCAGTAGGCGCCCGCAAGGGGCTCAAAGATCAATGGGCTTCAACCATCCGGCGGGCGTCGTCGCTCGTTAATGCCTTCAGGAATGCGACCAGCTCGCGTTGTTCGCTTTCAGTAAGTGACACCGGTTCCAGCTGCCAGTCCCGATTCGGATTCTCATTCCCACCCTTTACATAAAATCGAACAACATCCTCGAGAGTCGCTGCGCTGCCATCGTGAAAGTACGGCGCGGTAAGCTCAACATTCCGGAGGGACGGCGTACGAAAGGCACCGATATCAAGCGTATTGCCACTGACGACAAATCGTCCAAGCTCTCCCGCGCGTTCGTGTTTCGAGAGCTCGAGAGTTGCGGCACCGGTAGTATCACGCGAGGCTTGTATCGCGCGCCGCGCAAGAGCGTTGAAGCCGGTGAAATTTGCCGCTACTCCAGTGTTGCGATAATTACCGTCGGTGAAAAAAGGAAAAGTTGAAAAGGAGCTGAAGTTGGCATTGAACTGATGACAAACCGTGCAGCGAGCTTTCCCCCTGAAAAGCACTAGCCCATTGCGAGCCTGATCACTGAGGGCATCAAGGTCGCCGGCAAGATAACGATCGATGGGCGCGTCGCCGGAAATCAAAGTACGTTCGAAGGCGGCAACGGCTTTGGCAAAACCGTCAATGCTCACCGTACCACCAAAGACCTGACGAAAGGCCTTCGAGTATTCGGGGATTCCAGCAATCGTCGAAACAACTTCATTAATGCTCCGATTGCCCATCTCATCGGGATTTGTGAGGGGCATTTTGGCCTGCTCTTCCAGCGTCGCCGCGCGGCCATCCCAAAACTGACCTGTGCTGAACATTGCGTTGAGCAGGGTGGGCGAATTGCGAACCCCGCGCCTCGTGTTTATTCCCTCCGCAAGCGGTTTGCCATCGGTAAACGCTCGCTTCGGGTCGTGACACGAAGCGCAGCTGACCGTACTATCTGCTGAAAGACGCGTATCAAAGAAGAGCTTCCTTCCGAGCTCGACCTTCTCTGCGGTCATCGGATTGTCCGCTGGAACGAAGTACAGCCATAGGTCGTGCGTTAAACCACGAGGAATTCGTATTTCGAATGTAGAGGATTTTGGAGAGTCCGCAGCGCTGACCAGAGCGGGAAACGACGACAGAATCAAAATAACTCCCAGCTTGATTGCTCTCAGTCGTTTCATTGCCGAAATTCTAGCTCCCTTTAGAGAACTTCGTTAGCCTTTTCGACACTTCATTTATCAAACTAAAGCACTCTTTTAGGTTATTGCTCAGCGCGTCCCTTCACAATAAGCGAAATCGGAATTGTTGCACCGCTTTGATTCTTGATGGAGAACGAAAACACTATGTGGTTGTTTTCATCGCTTTCAACCTTTGGTGCAGGCGGCGCACCTGAGGGATTTATAAGACTGAGCACACCGGGGTGGTTTGTGCCCGTAACTTTAGTGCTCATCTTCATCAATTCTTCAAACTTAAACTGAGCGTCTGGATTCGGATCCATTGCGACCGGCACGATTACCAGGAAGTCACGAATTGGTGATATGCCGAGGTGGTTTCCGTCGGCAGGATGAACTGCATACCGCATTGTGTATGAACCTGCCTTTACTGCCTGTCCACGATAATCAGTGGTAGGCTTTGCGAAGGTGATTACACCTATCAGCGTTGAATCGCTCACAGACGTGTATGCTGCACCGGAGGTCTCGTTCTTGCCCGCAGGAATGGTTGTGCGCAGCCAAACGTCGCAATACGCGCCATCGGCGGTGCTAATCCGCCAGCCCTTTGAGTCCAGCGCTTTCTTGAGGCCATCCGAGGCTCCCGAATCGGTGTAAGCACCAATCGCCTCGAGCTTATTGTCAGCGGCAAGCGCGCTGACGCTCGCCATCAACAAGATCGATGCGCCAAAAAACAAACTTCTGATTCGACGTAACATTTGTTCCCTTAAACCCCGTGGTCAGATAGTCGCAAAGGCACAATGACCACAAACAAGCGTCGTTCACATTGTGGTCGTTGTGCCTTTGTTACTTAAAACTGCTCGCGGCAACCCGCGAAAACTGACAAAGAACCGAAATTCATCAACGCGCGAAACTGCCGACGAAGGCACTTCGTTTGCCGTGAACCGTCCACGACGAACCGAGGCTCGACCCCTTGTATTGATCGAGTTCGGCAACCGCCGGCATCGAGTGAGTCATTGAAGCTAGCGGTTGATAATAGACATCCTCATTTCCGCACAGATGATCTTTCGGATTTATCGCACGAGTCTGGATACCAGCAGTTTGTCCCGCTTGTACGAGCGTGTTGCTGTAGTGCCCATCATGTCCGGTTACCTCAACCTTGATAGGCGCAACCTCAACTCGAACGACATTAGTCAGCAATTGACCGGACATTGATTGCGCGAATTCGATGAGCGCTTTTTGCTGTTCCGCGCAAGCCTTCTCGTCGACGATCATCACTGCCTTCGCTGGATAGGGGTTGTTGTACTCGTCCCCAAGGGTCGCATTCGCCTTAACCACTCCGACAACATTCAGCCCCTCAAGGGAAACGCCATTCCAACTTCCCTTGCTTACGTGCCACGCCAGGATTGCCTGATCGCCGGTGAGGTTTACTTCGCCATTGGCGACGCAGGGACCGGTCCAGACGTCCGCGCTGCGGGTTTCGATATAGTCGCCAGAAATGCTCTGGGCATTACCGGTAGAGGCCATCGCCATAACCACCACCGCCAGGGTCGAGATAAGCATCATCATCCTTCGCATCTTCAAATTCTCCTTCTGAAACTGTCGCCCTTCATGAACTTGCGTTCACGCAGGGCACGGACTCCCTTAGTGTCGCAAGCTTTCAATACATAGGAACTAAATCGATCTTATCACACGTGGCCCTTTCCATAACAGGCTCGATCTTCTGATGAACATTCTCCCGGTTCCGCGAGGTTGCCATCCGGTCCCAGGCAGGTCTGGGTGTAGACGCACCAGAAGTGTCCGTCGTTTGCAGGCGGCACGCTTGGATCATGCGGAACGCCGATGAACATTCCTTTCCACCTCAGGCACTCACACAGGGCGGGATGATTGATGTTGAAGCGATCGGCTTCGTTGACGATCATTTGGCACCTCCCGTTGCGGCGGCAAGAATTGCGCGCTTTGCAGCGACTCGCGCGAGCTGAATCTTGTAGGCGTTCCGGCCGAGGCTCTTTGCGCCGGACACGGCAGCCTCGCTGGCGGCTTTTGCCGCTGCCTCATCGATTGACTTTCCGGTCAATGCTGCCTCGGCTTCAGTAGCTCTCCAGGGAATCGGAGCTACATGACCCAACACCACCCTTGCCGAAGTCACTTTGCCTCCGCTGATTTTCAAGGCAACCGAAGCCGCGGCGAGAGGCCAGTCGAGCGCTTCTTTTTGGCGGACTTCGTATGTCGCGCTCTTCGCGCCGCCAGCAGCAGGCAAAAGTATCCCTGTGACAAACTCGCCGGGCTTTAATTCATACTCACGCTGGTCATTGCTTTGAGGAGTCACGAAAAACTTTTCAACCGGGACATCCCGCGAACCCTTGGATCCCTGAATCCTAACCGTAGCTCCGTATGCGATTAGCGCCGGCGCCAGGCTGGACGGGTTCACAAAGTAAGCTGGACCACCGTTTCCGAGTATCGCGTGATACCGGTTATCACCGGAGACGACCAGCGATTCTCCACCCTCGCTGCTGCCCTCGCGGGCCAGCAAGCCGAACCCCGCTCGGTAGTACCAGCAGCGCGGACGCTGGCACAAGTCTCCACCAACCGTTCCCATGCTGCGGAGCTGGGGACTTGTTATTCCCTCAGCTGCCTGAACGATGGCCGGGTAATCGCGGCGGACCTGAGTATTGTCGATCAGCTCCTGGATTGTCGCCGTGGCGCCTATGCTCAAGCCGGTTTTCGCCGCTTTTATCGAGCGCAGTTCAGGGATAGCTTTGATGTTCACGAGTCGCTTCGGATGAACAATGTCGTCCTTCATCAAGGAGAGCAAATCGGTCCCCCCAGCAAGGACTTCAGCATCGGCCCAGCTGCTGCCCAACAAAGCGACCGCCTGTTCTTTGGTCGTAGGGCTGGCGTATTCGAATGCTCGCATCTTATTTGCCTCCCTTCTGTTCGAGAGCTGCAAGAACTCGATCCGGCGTAAGCGGCAAAGTCGGAACGCGTACGCCAATAGCATTTGCTACTGCGTTCGAGATGACCGCGCCTGGCGACACAACCGGCGGCTCGCCCAGGCCAATCACCCCTCGCTCGTCATAACCCTTGCCGGTCATCATATGAACGACCAGCTCTCCGATATCGCCTATGCCCGCCAACTTGTAGAACTCCATGTTGGGGTTGAGCATGCGGCCGGTCTTCTGGTCCATGATCTTCTCTTCGTAGAGCGCGTAACAAACACCCATTATCAAAGCACCGTAGACCTGGCTCTCTGCCGTTTTGAGATCAATGATCAGCCCACAATCCTGGACTGCAACGATCTTGTTGACGCGCACGATTCCAGTTTCAATATCGACGGAGACGTCCGCCATCTGTGCGCCGCCTACGCCTTGATCCATGAGCTTCCCTGGACCTGGGTTCTTACCTCTGACAGTGAGTGGCGTTGCCCCGAGCTTCGAACATGCTTGAGCCCAGGTCATCGATTTACTTGGATTTGCTTTGACGCGAATGGAACCGCCGACTGCTTCCAGGTCTTCAGGCTTGGCATCAAGTGCCGGCGCAGCCTTGGCGAATACCTGATCCAGCGCGTCGAGCGCGGCCCTTCGGGAAGACGAGCTGATTCCCCCAATCGTCGTGCTTCCTCCGGACCCGCCGGATGCCGGGTAGCGGCTATCGCCAATCGTGATCTTAACAGCGTTCAGCGGTAGTCCCAGGGTATCGGCCACGATGATGTTGAGCGCTGTTCGAGTTCCGGTGCCGAGGTCCTGCGTCCCCATCTTCAGCTCGACAGATCCGTCCGGCTGAATTGTAAGGTCGCAATCGCTCGGGTGTCCGAGACCACCCCAGGTATGAATCGAAAGTCCTAATCCCCGCTTAACTGGTCCTGCAGTCTTGTCGGCTCCCCGCGGGTGCCAATTGTTTTTCCACCCAATCAAATCAGCTGCGATCTTAAGCTCGTCGGTGTAGATCGGCGCGCGCTGTCCGGCTAACTCGATATTCTTCAAAAAGAAGTCATACGGGTCCATACCGATTGCGGCCGCTGCATCCTCCAACGCAGTCATTGTCAACGCGCACCCCTGCGGATGGTTCGGAGCTCGCCATGCTCGCTGGCTGCCGATGTTGTTAATAATGTTAGTGTGCTGCTTGCGCTGATTCGGAATGTTGAAGATGTATGGAACTGGCGGCGCGCCTCCTCCACCAACACCCCCCGAACCCCAAGTCTGCGACTCCCATGCCGTAAGAGTACCGTCTTTCTTAACCCCAATCTTTACCTTGGCGTAATGCGAAGGTCGCGCACCCGCGACCATCAATTCAGAGTCGCGTTCGTTAAACATCTTTACCGGCTTTCCACCGGACTTTTTGGACAAGCGTGCAGCGGTAATGTCCCACTCGTCCGGTCCGAATTTGCTTCCGAATCCGCCGCCGATGTGATCTTGCTTAACACGAACATTAGTCGCCGCGATCTCCAACGGCCGAGCGATCTGGGCAGCCGATCCGCTGACCGCCTGCGTCGAAAGGTGGGCCAGAACATTCTTCTCGTCTTCCCACTCCATCACCGAACCGTGCGGCTCCAAACAACAATGGGTGATGATTGAAACTCCGTAGGTCCCCTCCACGGTAACTTCAGCTTCGCTGAAACCCTTGTTAGGATCGCCCTGCTTGCTCTCGTTCGCGACTCGAGTCCACTGGTCCCCGGCTTTCGTGTCGTTATCGACGACCAGGTGAGGCATTACCTCGTATTCAACCTTAATTGCCCGAGCGGCGTCTTCGGCAGTTGGCTCATCCACAGCCGCGAGAGCCACAACTGACGCACCGGCCCACTTTACCTCAGCGGTGGGCGTCCCCGGTTCAGCCATTATGTGAATCGCCTTTACTCCAGGCATTGCTTCGGCGGCTGAGGTGTCGATCTTTTTGACCGTCGCGTGCGCATAGGGTGAACGGACGATCTTGCCAAACAACATCCCAGGCCGGTTGATATCGAAAGAGTACTTCGCGCGACCAGATACCTTCTGCGGGCCGTCGATTCTGGATATTCGTTTGCCGATGTATGTGCGTTTATCAGCGTCGGGCCATTTGTATTCAGCCATTGCGTCGCCCTCCTTTCTGAGCCGCCTGCGCTACCGCAGCTCGTACGCCCATGTAGGTTCCGCATCGACAAAGATTTCCGCCGAGCCCTTTTTGAATCTGCTCTGCCGTCGGGTTCGGATTCTTATCCAGAAACGCCTTGCTGGCGACAACAAAGCCCGGTGTGCAGAAGCCACATTGTTGTGCGTCATTGTCGATGAAGGCCTGCTGGACTGGATGCAACGTCTCGCCCTGCATCAGTCCCTCAACCGTCGTTATCGACTTGCCTTGAGCATCGATCGCGAGGACCGAACACGAGTAAACCGGTTTACCGTCCACGATCATCGTGCATGCGCCACAAGTTGCACGATCACACACTCGCTTTGCACCGGTAATGTCGAGTTCATTGCGCAGAGCTTCGAGCAGCGTTACTCGTGGTTCAACCTCCGCTTTGTAGCTCTTACCATTGATTGACAAGCTGAGAGGAACTTTGCCCGGGCCGTAGACTTTGACCTCTGCCCCGGACACTTTTATCACTCTGTAGCCCATCACGAGCGGGACTGACAGCGATATACCCGACGCTTTCAGGAACGTGCGTCGCGATAGCCCCGAGCCTTTCGATTTTACATCGTCATCATCTTGCATCCGTGGCCTCCTTTAGAATTGCGATTGCCAGTTTGCGATTGCCGATACGACACCGGCAATCGCTTCAGGCATTCACTGCTGAGGTGTCTCCCTGAATTCCATTTCATTGCGACAACAGGGACAAAGCCCTGGTGTATACGACGTGATAGTGCACACATCGCAAAAATAGTAGATGTCGTAGAGCTTTCCCTCTTTTATTGACTGGACCTTGATGATCTCAAGCTGGTCGCCGCTGTGCAGCCGTGCCGTCAATTGAAGCTGGCGCTGCCGCACTCTACTGTCGGTAAACACCGTCGTCATCGTATCGGTTGGAAGGAACTTGTAGAGCTTACCGTCCTGGCTTGCAAATCCGAATCGACTGCCGGTTTCGTTGCAACCGAACGGCGACTGAACTTCTCGCCC
>Ga0126384_10000944_pt1 | contig 16828 bp, 15 predicted proteins | sample PanSoiMetPlot_36_FD_92543 | JGI IMG/M metagenome (GOLD analysis project Ga0126384, IMG submission 92543) | Tropical forest soil microbial communities from Panama - MetaG Plot_36 | ecosystem: Environmental > Terrestrial > Soil > Tropical forest > Bulk soil | place: Panama | collected 2016-02-17 | reverse complement strand
TTTGATGGCAATCCCGGACAGCGGGCTTCCCGGCGTCAGCCCCATATAGGCAAGCGCCCGCGTGATCGCCTCGCGGCTGCCCGCGTCGGGCGCCGCCGCCGGGTCCGGAACCGCGCCGGTGATCGGCGCCGCCGCCTCCGGGCTGGTGCCCCAGGTCACCATCGGCGCGATCTCGGTCGCATCCACATTGACCTCGCGATCAAAATGCGCCCCCGCATCCGACGGCAACGCGCGCCAGCTCGCCAACGCCTTGTCCCAGTCCGATCCCTTGGGCGCGTAGGGCCGGCCAACGACATACTGGTAGGTGACATCGTCGGGCGCCACCATACCGGCCCGGGCACCGGCCTCGATCGACATGTTGCAGACGGTCAAGCGCCCCTCGATGCTGAGGCTGGCGATGGTGGAGCCGGCGTACTCGATGACGTGACCGGTGCCGCCCGCGGCGCCGAGCTTGGCGATGATGGCCAGGATCACATCCTTGGCATGCACACCCGTCGCCAGCCCGCCGTCGACGGTGACGCGCATGTTCTTCGGTCGCTTCTGCCACAGCGTTTGCGTGGCCAACACGTGCGCAACCTCGGTAGCGCCGATGCCGAACGCCAGGGCGCCCAGTGCGCCATGCGTGGCGGTGTGGCTGTCGCCGCAGACGATGATCATGCCGGGCTGGCTCAAGCCCTGCTCCGGTCCGACCACATGCACGATGCCCTGCCGCCGGTCCTTGAGCCCGAACAACGTCACACCGTTGGTCCGCGCATGGCTTTCGAGATCCTCGACCATGGCGCGGCGGCTTGGCTCGTTGATGGCGGCAAGGTCGCCGGCCAGCGTCGATACGTAGTGGTCCGGCGTGGCAAACGTACGGTCGGGACGGCGCAGCGGCAAGTTGCGCGCCTTGAGCATACGGAAGGCGTTGCTCGAACCATCGTGCACGAGGTGCCGATCGATGTGCAGCAAGTCCGCGCCATCGGGGCGCGACTGCACCACATGCGCGGACCAGATCTTGTCGAATAGCGTCAGCGGCTCGGCCATGGCGTGCGTTCCCTCTACTCCGCGGCCTCCGATTGCTTGCCGCCGCCGCCCGCGCCAGCACCGAAGCGCTGGCTGACGGCGTCCCAGTCGTCGGCACCGACGCGGCGAAACGCGTCGCGTACCGTCATGTGCGTGTCGAGCACGGGATGGCGACCCTGCGCCTTCAACTCGGCCAGCAGCCGATCGCAGACACCGATCACCGCCTTGAACAGCAGGCCGGGTACGATCGCCAGCTTGTAGCCGGCGCGCTCAGCCTCGGCGAAGGCAATGTCGGGCGTCTTGCCGCGCCAGACCACATTCAAGAGGCATGGGCCCTTGACCAGGCGCGGCACCGCCAGCACCTCCTCCAAGGTCTGCGGCGCCTCGACGAACGCCATGTCGGCGCCGGCCGCGAGCGCCGCATTGGCGCGTCCGATCGCCTCCTCGAAGCCCAGCACGGCGCGCGCGTCGGTGCGGGCGATGATGACAAAGTCCGGGTTCTGCCGTGCGGCCACGGCGGCGCGCACTTTCGCCAGGTACTGGTCGAGCGGCACGATCAGCTTGTTGTCGAGGTGCCCGCATTTCTTGGGAAAGCCCTGATCCTCGATGTGCAGGCCGGCCACGCCCCGCCGTTCGTATTCGCGCACCGTGCGCGTGGTATTGAGTTCGTTGCCGTAGCCGGTATCGGCATCGGCAATGACCGGCACAGCCACCGCCGCGGCCAGGCGCCCGGCGTTGTCGGCCATCTCGGACATGGTGAGGAGGCCGTAGTCGGGAAAGCCGAGCGTGGCCGCGGTGCCGGCGCCCGTCATATAGACGGCATCGAAGCCGGCCTGGGCGACGGTGCGCGCCGTGATGCAGTCGTAGGCACCGGGGGCGATAAGCATCTCATCCCGGCGCAGGAGCTGGCGAAGCCTGGCTGCGGACGTCATTGGGCGGTGTTCCCTTGTTGGTTCGGCCGCATGATAACGGCGAGCCAGGGGCTATGGCAAAATGATTGCGCCCGAGCCGGCGATCGCTGCCGACCCGCCAGCGGTGCGGCCGGGCGAGGCGGGATTGCAGCGCTACTGCTGCGCCGTCCAACAGGCAAGGATCTCGGCCCCGGTCGCAGACCACACCCCGCCACGGCGCAGCAGGCGATCGAGCACCTCTTCGATCGCTTGGATCCGATGCGGCACGCCGCTCAGCCATGGCCGCAACGACAGCGCCACGATGCGTCCGCCGCTGCTGGCGGCCTCCCGATAAAGCAGCTCGAAATGATCGATCACCTGTTGAATGAACTGCGCCGGCTTGTACTTATAGAAGTGAAAGATCTGCAGGTCGCTGATCTCGTAGGCATGCGGCATGGCGTAGAGCGCGCCCGCCTTGGTGTTGAGCCGGTAGGGCATGTCGTCGTTGACCCAGTCGCAGACGTAGTCGCAACCGGCGTCGGCGACCAGATCGAGGGTATGGCTGGTCTCGGCATGGGCCGGCGAATACCAGCCCTTGACCGGTTGGCCCGAGAGCCGGCGCAAGCTGGCAAGGCAGGTCTCGATCCATTGGCGCTCGACCTCGGGCGCGAGGGGTGCGGCATGGATATGGTTCATGTCGATGCCATGCGCAACGAGCTCGAAGCCGAGCCGGCCGACTTCCGCGAGCACATGCGGGTAGCGCTCGGCGAGCCGTGAGGACATGGCAACGGACGCCCGCAGCCCGCGCCGTTCGAGGGCGCGAAAGATGCGCGCAAATCCGACCCGATTGCCGTAGTCGCGCAAGGTGTAGTTCCAGTAATCGGGATAGGGCCGCTCCAGGCCACCGGCGGGCTTGACCGGCTTGGCCACCATGTCGAGCGGAAAGAACTCGAGCGTGGGGACGATCCAGAGCGCGATGCGGGCGTCGCCCGGCCAAACCACCGGCTTGCGCGTGAACAGGTTCGAATAGAGGTAGCGGTCATGATCCATGCCGGGGCGTCGGAACGGATAGTCGAAATAGTTGGCGGGCAGGGTCATAGGCTCATCCCTGTTGCCGGTTGCCGCGCGCAATGGCGGCGGCGAAGGCATCGTAGGAGTGGGTGATGAAGTGGCTGGCGATCTCGCGGCCGGTGGCGAACCAGACCTTGTCGTGGGAAGTAATGTATTCGAGCGCCGCCTCGAACTGTTTGATGCGATGCGGCTGGCCGATCAGGAAGGGGTGCAGCGGCAGGCACATGACCTGGCCGTTGTCGGCCCCCTCCAGATAGAGCCGGTCGAATTGCGCCTTGATCGCTTCGGTATAGTCGTTGGGTGTGGCGTTGCCCTGGAACAGGCAGGTGAAGTCGTTGATCTCGAGCGAGTAGGGCACGCTGATCAAGCGTCCGCTGCGAACCTTGACGGGAAGCGGCTGATCGTCGTGAAAGAGATCGAGGGTATAGCTGATGCCCGCCTCGGCCAACAAGTCCATGGTCCGCTCGGTCAAGGTCAGCGCCGGCGCCAGCCAGCCCGCCAGCTCTTGCCCCGACCACTTGCGGATCGAGGCCTTGGCATCCTCGATCAGCGCCCGCTCCTGGTCCTCGCGCATATGGTAGGTGTAGCGGGTGTTGTAGACGCCGTGCGAGAAGAACTCCCAGCCGCGCTCACGGCAGGCGGCCGCGATGTCGGGGAAGTGGTCGCACACCGCAACGTTGAGCGAGATGCTGCCGCGCACGCCATAGCGATCCATCGCCGCCAGCATGCGCCAGATGCCGGCGCGATTGCCGTAGTCCCGCCAGGCGTAGTTGAGAACATCGGGCACCGGCCGCGGCCAGGAGGCACGCGAGGGGTTGGGCGGCGGATCGAGCTCGTAGTGCTCGATGTTGGGCGCGCACCAAAAGGCCAGGCGCGCTCCCCCCGGCCAGCTGATCTTCGGCCGATCGTAATAGGCTAGATAGTCGTAGAGCCCAGGATCCTCTTGGCCCATGCCGGCGCTCCTTCAGGCAAATTTGGCGGTCCACCCTATGCTAGCGCATGGCGCAACCGCACGTCGTGGTAGGGTTGAGACTGGCTTTGCGAGCGAGGGTGTCAAGACATGGAACTTTCCAACAAAACGGCGCGGCAGCTGTTCACGGAGTTCAAGGACAAGCCGACCCGTCCCCGCATCGGCTTCGGACGCAAACCGGCCCTTGTCAATATCGACTTGCAAAAGGCCTATACCGCGGTTGGCGAGTTCGTCACCGCCTACGCGACCGACCCGCAGCAGCTCGCCTATATCAACGAACTGGCAGCACTGGCCCGGGCCAAGGCCGTGCCGGTGGTGTGGACTTTTGTCGCCTATATGGATTCGGGCGAGGATTGCGGCATCTGGGGCACCCGCTCCAACACCGCCGATTCCCTGCAGAACATCAAGCTCGGCTCACGCCGCGCCGAATTCGACGATCGGCTGGTGATCGACCACGGTCGCGACATCATCATCAACAAGCGCATGGCCTCTGCCTTTCACGAGACCAACCTCGCCTCGCTGCTGACCTTCCATCGCTGCGACACCTTGATCGTCACCGGCGGCTCGACCTCGGGCTGCGTGCGCGCCACGGTCGTCGACAGCCTGTCGCACAGCTACCGCACCGTGGTGCCGGAGGAGTGCGTGGCCGACAAGCACGAGAGCCCGCATTTCGCCAACCTCTACGACATGGCGGTCAAGTATGCCGACGTCGTGCCGGTCGCCGAGGTGATGGCTTTTCTGCGCGGCTTCGAGGCCCCCAACTGAGGCGAGCGGCAGCACGGCGGTCCGCCGCGGCACCGGCAGCCGGGGCGGGCCGGTCCGTTATGGTGCCACCCGCAGATCGTCGATAATGTCGCGCAGCAGGCAATTGTTGTCGTTGATGGCCTTGAGCGCGTCGCGGAGGTCCTCGTCGATCAGGCTGCGCGCCGACCGGCGCACGCAATCCTGCGGCCGGCCGGTGAACAAATCGAGGTATCTGCGCGACAGATCGGCAAGCTGCCAGCCGACCGGTAGCGGCAGGTACTCGTTGTTGAATTGCGCCGATCGCGTGGTGTAAGGGCCGCGGCTGCGATCGGTCTCGGCCTCGGCGGGTACCGCCGAGGAGCGCGCGCGCCAGGCCAACAGCAGGGCCGACAGCGGCGCCGTCAATTCGTCGTAGGATTTTTTGCGGCCCTTGGTCTCATAAAAGGTGTCGACCGGCTGATAGCTGCCGGTGATCATCAGGATCTTGGGAGCAATCTTGACCCCGTTCAGTACCTCGGGGTTGAGCTCGGCGTATTTGACGAGGTACTGGGCGAGGTTTTCCGCGGTCGCGACCCCGGATCCCTCATAGTAGCCGCCATCGACAAACGTCATGCGACGTTCCTGTGGCGGCTCGCCGCTCTCCAATGGCGCTGGGACTTTGAAGTCATACCAGCCGACCGGAAGGATCCAGGGAAAGCGGGCGCTCAATCCGACCGCCGTGCTCAGCGGCAGCTCTTTGATCTCGGCCGATTTGCGATAGAAGTCTTCAAGCGAACCGGTGCCGAGGATATAGGTTTGCCCGAGATAGAGCGGGCTCAGGATCATCTGTGCGCCGGTCTCGACATTGGTGGTGTTGAGCATCAGGGCCGGAGTGGCGACCTTGTCTTTGGGGCAGGTGCGCGAACCGGGAGCGCATAGGGCAAACAGCGAATTGCGGAACGGGTTGTCGCTCCCCAACCTGTTGTCCCAGACGTATTCGAAGTTCTTCTCCAGGGTCACCGCCCGATCGAAGGCGTAGATCGGAAACGGCAGGAAGCGTTGCACAAAATCGGGAAAGAACGTGGCCCAGACCAGCGGCGACAGGAAGTCGTGTGCCAACAGCTTGTCGGCGTCGGCCTCCAGGCCCTCGGCGCTCGGTTGGTAGCTTTCCTTGCAGGCCTGCGGCTCGCCGTTCTGAGCCCGGCGCTGCGCCAGGGCGGTGAACACCGCCGTTCCAAGGCTGCCGCCGGATACCGTGCTGGCGGCAAACACATGCTGCGCAAAGTTGGGGCAAAGATCCTGGATGCGCGATAGCACGCGGGCTGCATGCTGCGCCGCGTAGATGCCACCGCCTTCGGCCGTCACGATGTAGACCGGATACTCCCGGCCGGCGTAGGCCGCCCTATCCTTGCGCGAGCCGATCCAGTCGGCGAACGCCTCATCGAGCGAGGCACGCTGTACGGTCGCTTCGCTGTGGCGGAAGCGGTGATTGTCGTTCCAGCCGGCGAACTGAAAGCCAAGACCGAGCACCAGGACCAGGGTCACGATCGGAATGCCGAAACGATCATAAAAGCGCGTGCCGGCCGAGGTCAGCACGATGCTGATCGCCACCCACAGCGCAAAAATCGGGATCACCCCGAAATACTGCGGCAGCACGATTGGGTAGAGCGCGATCGCCAGCATCGACAGCAATCCAACCACCGGGAATAGGAACCAATGGCTGATCAGGAACAGTTGTCGACCGCGGGTTTCGGTCAACCGGCGCCCGGGGCCGACCCGTAACAGCCAGCGCTCAAAAATGGTAATGAGCAGGAACAGCACCACGGCGGCGGCAAACGCAGCGATGGTTTGCGTCAGCAGCGCCGATTGCAGGCGGCTGGCTTCGGCCACGATCGGCTTCAACAATGGCGGGATCTGGCTGTCGTCGACGAGCAGCCGCTTGTCGGGAAGAAAGCTCTGCCACAGACCGAGGCCGGCGCCGATGAACGGCACCGTCGCCAGCAGGCGCGGAATCCAATCGAGCAGCGCCTTGGCAATCGGCTCGCGATCGAGGTCTTGATCCTGGGAGACAAGATGGGTGAGCTCGCGTGCGGCCTGCCAGAACACCACCGCCAGCAGCAACAGCGAGGCCGCGGCCATCAGCCACTGCCATTGCAGGCCGGCGGCGCGCGTTTCGTGGCTGCGTTGCAGCAGCACGCGATAGACCTCGTGCACCTGCTCGGGCAACGACAGCGCCAGGATGGTGATGATCGCCATCACCATCGGTGCACGCATCGCACTCAGTGCACGCGAGGTGCCGGCGAAGCGATCAAGAAGCTTTGGCGCGCCTGCTGATGCTGCCACGATCATGCGTGATGCCTCCCCCGATGCCAGTCCAAAAACTGGCAACTACCGCTATAGGCGTCTGAAACCGCGCGTCATGACGCTGCGGCAGCGTGCGCGCAAGGCGTTGAAGCGCTCATCGCCAGGCTGCCGCCGCTGGACGCAGTCGATCACGCATTGGGTGCAAACCTGGCCGTCACAGCGTTCCTCGCCGCAACAGCGATAGGAGCACTGGCAGGCGACATTGCTGGTGGCGCAGGCGCGGCCCTGCGCCTGCGCGGCTCCGCCTCCCCCCGCAGCGGCAACGCCGATCACAACAGCGATGCCACAAGCTTGCGCGATCGACCGACGATACCGCATAGAAGGGGATCCCCTGCACTCCCGAACGGCTTAAAGGCTAAGCGCGCGCCCCAAGCCTCGCCAGTATAGATTATAACGTGACCGGCTTGTGTCATGGCTGAAATGGGTGCGGGGGGCCTTGAGGCCGCCGACCGGGGCGGACCGGCGTTGCCAGCGACCGCCGCCGGCGACCGGCGGAGCCAAATTCTTCCCGCCCGGTCATAGACTTGGGTGACGCCTGGTAAGTGTCTGCGGCCGCCGCTTGCCGCACCGGGGCTTAGGCCGCAAACTGGCGGCGGCAGGCGTGGCCTGCCCCATAGGTGAAGAGGAGGCTGGCGATGGACCTCAAAGGCGCGGTGGCAGTGGTGACCGGCGGCAATGGTGGGCTTGGGCAGCGGATCTGTCACGCGCTCGCCGACGCGGGTGCGCATATCGCCGTCGTCTATGCCCAAAGCCAACAGCAGGCGCAGGAGGTCGCGAGCGCGCTCACCGCCCGCTATCAGGTCAACGCCGCGGCAATGCCGTGTGACGTCACCGATGCGGCTGCCGTGGACCGGCTGATCGAGGCGGTGCAAAAGCGCTTTGGCCGCCTCGACATCCTCGTCAACGACGCCGCCTTCAACAAATCGATCGTGTTCAGCGACCTCGACGGCCTCACCTTGGAGGTGTGGGACAAGATCATGGCCATCAATCTCACCGGCCCGATGCGCCTCACCAAGGCGGTGGCGCCGATCATGAAGGCGCAAGGTCGCGGCCGCGTGGTCAACATCGCCTCCGTCGCGGGGCTTGGCCCGACCGGCTCATCGATCGCCTATGCGGTATCGAAGGCCGGCCTCATTCATCTGACGCGCTGCATGGCGGTGGCGCTGGCGCCGGAGACCCTCGTCAATTGCGTGGCGCCGGGGCTTCTTGAGGGCACGCGCGCGACCTCGAACCTGCGGCCCGAGCAGATCGACCGGGCGGCCGCGGGCGCACTGCTCAAGAAGGCCGCCGACAAGGACGACTGTGCCGACATGGTGGTCACCATGTGCCGCACAGAGACCATGACCGGGCAAACGGTGGTCATCGACGCAGGACGCATGTTTCACTGAGCCGATGCGACGGCGGCCGCGCCTGACCCCGAGCGGCGGCGAGCTGGCTACAGGCTCGACACCAGATGACCGCCGTCAACTGCCAGCACGGCGCCGGTCATGTAGGAGCCGGCCTCCGAACACATCAGCAGGAGCGGTCCTTCCAATTCCCCGACCTGCCCCAGGCGGCGCTGAGGAATTCTTTTGATCAGCGCCTGGCCGGTTTCGCCGGCGAAGAAATCGCGATTGAGGTCGGTTTCGATGTAGCCGGGGCATAGCGCATTGACCCTGATACGATGCCGCGCGAGTTCGAGCGCCATGCCTCTGGTCAGGTGCACAATCCCCGCCTTCGAGGTCAAGTAGGCGGCAATCTGGGCCGCGACCCTGAGCCCCAAGATCGAGGCAATGTTGACGATGGCACCACCGCTCCCTTGATCGCGCATCAGCTTGGCGGTGGCCTGCGCCACCAGAAAGGCGCCCTTGAGATTGGTGTCCAGTTGCCGATCCCACTCCGTTTCGCTGAGATCGAGGAATGGCTTGGTGAGCGTGACACCGGCGTTGTTGATCAGAATATCGAGCCCGCCCAGCGCCTGCGCGGCGTGGCGAACGCCGGCGGCAACCGACGCGGCCTGGCTGACGTCCATGGCCACGACCACTGCCCGGCCGCCGCTCTCCTCGATGGCGTGCCGCACCTCCTCAAGGCTGTCGGGCCGCCGGGCGGCGAGGGCAACCGCCGCCCCGGCGCGGGCGAGCATGCCGGCGAAGGCGCGGCCCAAGCCGCTCGAGGCGCCGGTGACGAGCGCGTTCCGCCCTGCCAGCGATATCGAATAGCTCATGGTCTTGGCGCTCCCCAACACAGCCGGTCATCGCCGGCTCGGCGGCGACGGACAGGCTTGCGCAAGCAATTAAGCGTGCGCTGGCAATCAACCCGCCGCAAATTTCGCATCAAAGCGTTCTTGCCCGCTCGCGCAGCGCAAACTTTTGAATTTTGCCGGTCGAGGTCTTCGGCAGTTCGCCAAACACCACGTGCTTCGGCGCTTTGAAGTGAGCCATGCGCTGGCGGCAGAAGGCGATGACCTCGGCCTCGGCGAGCGGCGGCGCGTTGGCCTTGAGCTCGAGGAAGGCGCACGGCGTCTCGCCCCACTTCGGATCCGGGCGGGCGACCACGGCGGCGGCGAATACGCCGGGCAGCTTGTAGAGCACCTCCTCGACCTCGAGGCTTGAGATGTTTTCTCCGCCCGAGATGATGATGTCCTTGGAGCGATCCTTGATCTCGATGTAGCCGTCGCGATGCCACACCGCCAGATCGCCCGAACGATACCAGTCACCGGCGAGCGCTGCCGCTGTCGCCTTGTGATTGCCGAGATAGCCCTTCATCACGGTATTGCCACGGATCATGATCTCGCCCAGGGTGCTGCCGTCGCGTGGCACGGGCTCAAGCGTGTTGGGATCGGCGACGATCACGCCCTCAACCATCGGGTAGGCCACGCCTTGGTGGGCCATGTGTCGGTAGCGCTGCTCAACAGAGAGCGCGGTCCACTCGGGTTTGAATAGGCAAAACGTGGCGGGGCCGTAGCTCTCGGTCGTGCCATAGAGGTGGATGACCTCGAAGCCGACCTCTTCCATGGCGCGCAGAACGCTCGAGGGGGGAGCCGCGCCGCCGGTGGCGCAGCGCACCTTGTGGTTAAACGCCACGCGCTGATCGGGGGGCGCGCTGGCGATCATGTTGAGCACGATCGGCGCGCCGCAAAGATGCGTCACCTTATGTTTGGCGATCATGCTGAAAATGCGTGCCGGCTCCACCCGGCGCAGGCACACCTGCGTGCCCCCTGCGGCGACCACGGCCCACGGAAACGACCAGCCGTTGCAATGAAACATAGGCAAGGTCCACAGATAGATGCTGTCGGGACTGAGCCCGAAGGTGAGCGCGTTGCCCAGTGCGGACAAGTAGGCGCCGCGGTGGCTGTAGACGGCGCCCTTCGGATCGCCGGTGGTTCCGGAGGTGTAGAGCAGGCATAAGGACTGCCACTCGTCCGCTGGTTCCAAAGCCCTGAAATTGCCGTCGCCCGACGCCAGCAGCGCTTCATAGTCGATGCTGCCGATCGGGCTGGTGGCCTGGCCCGGCACGGCGACATCGATCACGAGCAGGGGGTGGGGAACCCGGGACAGGGCGTCTTGCGCCACCTGGGCGTGTTCGCCATCGACGATGAAGGCCTTGGCTTGACCATGGCTCAGGGCGAAGGCGACGGTGGCGGCATCGAGCCGGGTGTTGATCGGATTGAGCACGGCGCCCAGCATCGGGACCGCGAAATGCGCCTCGATCATTTCCGCAATGTTGGAGGCCATGATCGCCACCGTATCGAGGCGACGGACGCCGCGCTGCCGGAGCGCGGAGGCCAGACGCCGGGCGCGCTCAAAGAGCTCCGCGTAGCTGAAATGCCGATCACCGTCGATGACCGCGGTCTTGTCGGCCAGCGTGCTGGCGGCGCGGGTCAAAAAGCTCACCGGCGTCAGCGGCACAAAATTGGCGCCCGTCCGATCAAGGCCGGTTTCGAACGGATGGGCTTCGTCCATGATCGATCCTCATGCGCAGGTCTCTGGCGGCAGACACTACCGCCACCAAAGCCCCGACTTCCACTGGATTTGACGGCGCTGCAAGGCGTCGCGGCGCTGGTGCGTCGCCGGCGTTGGCGCCGGCGCAAGCGCGGCCATGGCCCGTGTCATAGAACGGGACTGCGCCCGGGGTTTAAAGGGGCTGGCGCCGATGGCGCCGCCTTGTGCGCAGCGAGCCAATACCGGCCGCGCGCGGCGTCGGGTGGCAAGAGCCTCGCGCGGCGGATTGCGGCCGGGCGTATGCGGCAGGTCAATGGCGCTGACCGGCACGGCACCAGGCCGCGCGCCGGCGCGGCGAGGCGCCCCATTCGCTGGCCCTGCGCTGGATGCGCGCCCCTAGTTGGCGGCAGCCGCCGCAAAGCACCGATATAAATTGCTGCAGCGCCGTGCCCCGGACGGGTGCGTCGCGCTCGCCGGTCCGTTGCCGAACGACGTGCAAATCGGCGCAAGGCTCGCGCGATTGAGCCAGCCGTCGCGGACACCGCGCTGAACCGCCCAGCAGTCGGCGCCAAACTCGCTGGCCCCGACATGGTGATGTCCGCACTCGTGATGAAACACGAACAGCCGCACCACATCCGGCTGGCGTGCCATCAGCGTCGGATTGAGCACCAGCAGCTTGGCGTCGGGCATGGAGATGCCGAGATTGAGCAAGCGGCGATCGAGCACATTGCGAACATCGCCGCAGCGCAGCTTACGCGCGGCCATCTGGATGCTGCCGTCGGCTTGAAGGGAAATGGGCGGTGCGGCGCTGACCTCAGTGCTGGCCGTGCCGCAAGTGATGATGGCGCCGGCCGCGATCGCCGCCACAAACTGCCCCCAACGCATGTCCCAAGCTCCCCCATTGCAGGCGCCCAGCGCCGCCCCCCTCGAAGGCCGCAATTGTTGCCAAGGACATCGACCGCTCAAGCCCGATTCGGGGGAGATTGCGGCGGGTGGCGCTGGGCGCCTCGATTGGCATCGACGGGCGGCCTGCCTCTCGGTCACCGGGCCGCGCCCCCCGTCGCCGCGTGTCGGCCATACCGCAGCTTGGGCCGCAAAGGGCGCCAATGCGCAGGCCGCCCGTGCGGGCCGGGCGAGCGCGGAACGCGCCGCCGCGGCCCGGCGTTAAACCACTGATATTCCGGGCCGACGGGGCGGCGCTTGCCCATAGGAGCCGTCCACCATGCAAGTCAAACAGGCCATGCACCAGGGGGTGCAGTGGGTTGAACCCGAGACGTCCGTCAGCGAACTCGCCAGGCTGATGCGCCGGCACGACATCGGCGCCATTCCGATCGGCGAACATGACCGGTTGGTGGGCATGGTGACGGACCGCGACATCGTCTGCCGCGCCATCGCTTTGGGCCTTGATCCGCACGCGACCCCAGCGCGCGCGGTGATGACCGAGGGCATCATCTGCTGCAGGGAACGACACGATCTTGAGGATGCTGCGCGCGTGATGGAGACGAAAGGGGTGCGTCGGCTGCCCGTGATCAACGACCAGAAGCGGATGACGGGCATGCTGAGCCTCGGCGATGTCTATAACGCAGCCGTCCGGCGCGTGTGAGCCGCGATGCGACTGACAACGTCTCGGCACATCACGAATAGGAGTTGGCTATGGCGTACAAATCATGGTTTCCGACGTAGCGCGAGGGGCACGACGTCGAGCCCTTTCGCGGCGTCAAAACCCAGATCGATTCACTGTTCGAGGACTGGTTCGGACGCAGCATCGGCGGCGTACTGGCCCCGCGCGTCGACATCGCAGAGGATGGCAAGGCGGTCACGGTGACGGCGGAATTGCCCGGTGTCAAACAGGGCGACATCGAGGTGGCATTGGTAGGTGACCAGCTCAGCATCAAGGGTGAAAAACGATCCGAGCATTCCGAGCAGGGCGCAGGCGGCAGGCTGCTTCGCATGGAACGGTCCTACGGTGCGTTCCAGCGGATTTTGACCTTGCCCTACCAGGTCGATCCCGGCGCGGTATCGGCGCAATTTAAGGACGGCGTGCTCACGATCACCATGCTGAAGCCGGCCGACGCAACCACCCAGAAGCAAGGCCATCGGATCGAGATCAACACCACGGCAAGCCCGTCAGGTTCCGGCACGCCAGGGCCAGACAGTCCAGGCCCGAGTGCAACCACGCCCTGAACTGGGGAGCCACTTTTGGGCAGCGTTTGATCGCCGCAGCGCGCGACCGCGAGGGGGTGTGCGGCGTCAACCGACATGGCGAGCGCGAGAGCTGCTGAGGCGCTTCGCCGGTGGCTCGACGCGCCGAACCGCGCGCGAGCGCGGCGCGGTCCAGGTTGATCCGCTAAAAAATGGGGATGATCCCCGATTTCAGGGGACGTCCGCCTGATCGACGCTGCCGGGATCCTTGGCATGGGTCACGGAGGTCCATCATGCGGCAATTGCTCTTTACTGGTGTCTGCACCACGCTGTTGCTATTGGGCGCAACAGCTTTTCCACCTTCTGCCGATGCCCGGCATTTCGGCGGAGGGGGAGGAAGAGGCTTCCATGGAGGGGGAGGAAGAGTGCATGTCAATCGCAATGTAAGTCGGAACGTCAACCGCAACGTAAGTCGGAACGTCAACCGCAACGTGAGCCGTAACGTCAATCGCAACGTCACGCGCAACGTCAATCGAAACTACGTCTACCACAACGGTCGCCGCGGCTATTGGAGGAATGGCGTGTTTGTCGCCCTGCCGGTCGCCGTCGGTGCCGGCTACGCCGCATCGTGTGCCTATGAGTATGGGCGCTGGCAGAGCACGGGCAGCAGCTACTGGCGCGACCGCTACTATCAATGCGCCCAGTAGTGGCCGGCTGACTGCCCGCGAGCGGCAGCCCTGACTGAAAGCGGCGACCGTGGGCGAGCCACGGTCGCCAGCTTTGCATCGCATGGAGGTGAGACCATCGCCGCCGGGCAGCGATCCCGTTGCGCCTCAGCGCGCTCTAACGCGGCCAACGTCAGCCTGACTGCGACAAGGGCATCGGCGCCGTCGGCCGATACTCCGTGTCGGCCGGGCGGGAGAGACGGCAACGCCGCTTGGCGCCGGCCAGCAAAAATTCAAGAAACCCAGCTGGAGAGCGGGGAGCGAGCGCGGCTCCGTCATGCCATTTGCGGTCGCGGGATCGAAGTCGCATAACCGGCGGCAGCATCGGTCGTTCACGAACCGCACCGCGCACGACCACCTGGCGCGCGCAGGCACGGCACCGGTCTCAGGGCGCCTTGGCGCGGAGCAGCGGTGGATGGCGCGTGTCGCCGCGGCGGTTTTGGGGCCGAACATACATGATTTGCACATCTGGATGTTCAGCTTTGGTCCTAAGGGCAGCGATCAGCGCGTCTTCGGCGTCGATCACGACGTGACTGACCTTACCCTTGGCTTTGAGGCCGACGGTGAATTTCATCGGCACCTTTCCTCTCCTCGTAACCGTAAAGTGGCCGCGCGCTTCCCCTGCGGCAGTTGGCGACGAGAAGGACACCAACGGAGGCGGCATGGGGCCCGTCGCCTCACCAGTGATACCCGATCGGCCCGTCGGGCGCGAGCAGCGTGCCGGGCGAGGAACCCCAAATGGGTCCCCTGCCCGCTGCGCGAACCCCCTGGCGGATAAGCTCACCCGCAACGGGAGCGTCACCTTGCTCGTCCCGCTCGACCCCTACGTTCTGACCTTGGCCCCTCGACCTGGCCGCGACATCTGGAATGCATCGGTGGGCCGTGACTGCGGCCGACCGCACCCTGTGGGCGCGTGACACGCGGGCCCCACGGGACAAGGGGCGGCCTGCGGCCGGAACTGGGCACGGGGGAATGCTGCGGGATTTGGCTAAGGGAACTTATTGCCGGTCGGTGATGGGGTTCTCCGCGCAAAGCCAGAGCTTGCGCTTAAATGATCCCTTCGATCCGCATCCATCCGGCAATCAGCAGGCCGGAGCTTACGGTCAACATGAACGACGCCGCCATGGTCATGGCAGCGCTCCGCACGCGCGCCCGCCACCGGCTCCGCTCCACGGCACAGGCCCGATCGTAGGCGGCGCGCGCGTCCGGCTTGCGCAGGATTTCGTAGGCGCAATTGATGACCTGGAACCGCTCTACGGCGCCGTTGTCGCCGGCATGCAAATCGGGATGATGTGTCTTCGCCAGCTTGCGATAGGCGACCTTGATATCCATGCCATCCGCATGGCGCGTAACACCGAGCACGTCGTACAAATTCACCATGCCGTGGCCTTCCTGATCCGCCCGCTTGTGCGCGCTACCGCTCAATTCTGCCGCCCGCATATCGCGGAGCCGGCCAAACGGACGAATCACGTTCTTTTTTGTGGACGGTTCGGCGACAGGGAGACGCAGGCCCTGTTGTCCATAATGTCGCCGCGATTGGCGAACCCATCGGACTGAACATCGTGCACATTGGCGGCAGCGGTGAGGCCTTTGACCGGCGGCGCCCACCGCGTGGCGCGGCGCTTCTATCCCAAGGCAGCATCCGTCAACGTCTTTTAGAGCTGTCCGACCGGCGCGTGCCGCGGCATCCCGCGCGCGATACCTGACACGCAAGCCGCGCAGGGCTCGGCCGTCGGTGTCTGGTTGCCCACAGCGCGCGTGAGCCTGGCACGGTGCCTGCGGCCGAACCGACGCAAGCAACTTAATTGTTGACTCTGGAAGGTCACTTTTGAAACACTGGCCACGCCTTCGAGATAGACCTCATTTTCGACGTCTTGCGGGCGCAATTGCCGTGTCGACGCGCAACGCCTTGCGCGGTTGGCCATCAAATCTGTGATCGCCATCGGCCATGCGGCGTTGCTCGGTGTCTGCCGCGCTGATGCGGGGTCGCCTGATCGTCGTGTAGCCGTTAACGAGGGGGGCTCGGCGCCGCCCATGCTTTCGACCGCCATCATCGTGTTTCGCGAAACGCTGGAAGCGGCGCTGGTGGTCAGCATCGTCATGGCCGCCACCTACGGCGTGGCGGGCCGGGTGTTGTGGGTAGGCTCAGGCGTGCTGGTCGGCTTGGCGGGCGCCTCAGTGATAGCGGCGTTTGCCGGCGCCATTACCGCGGCCGTTGAGGGCATCGGTCAGGAGCTGCTCAACGCCTCGATCCTGATTTTGGCCGTGCTGATGCTCGGCTGGCACACGCTTTGGATGTCGCAACACGGCCGCGAGATCGCGCGCGAGATGGGCGACGTCGGCAAGGCGGTCGCAGCCGGTGATCGGCCGCTCTATGCGCTGGCGATCGCCGCCGGTGCGGCGGTGCTGCGCGAAGGCTCCGAGACGGTGCTGTTCCTGTTTGGCGTCGCCTCCTCCGGCGACGACAGTCTTGCCGAGATGCTGAGCGGTGGTGTGCTCGGCGTCCTTGCCGGCATCGGCGTCGGCCTGCTGCTCTACCGCGGGCTGCTCAGCATTCCGCTGCGCTATCTGTTCGCCGTGACCAACGTCATGATCGTGTTGCTCACGGCCGGATTGGCGGCACAGGCGGCGGGCTTCCTGGTGCAGGCCGATATCATTCCCGCGCTGGGCGGTCCGGTCTGGGACACCACCACCATCCTGAGCGAGAAGAGCCTGGTCGGAAAGGTGCTGCACAGTCTGGTGGGTTATGAGGCACGCCCGTCGGGCGTCCAGGTGCTTTGCTATGTGGTGATCCTGGGGGGACTTATGCTGCTGTCTTCATTGATCCGGTCAAAACCGGGACTGGGCAAACGGGTGGGTACCGGCGCGCTCGTGCTTGCAGCCGCAACCGGTCTGCTCGGTCTCCTGTGTGCGCAGGATGCACGCGCCGAATTCAAGGTCCGCTCTCCCAACATCGACTATCGGGAGATCGAGATCGAGCACAACCTGTCGGTGACCTTCGACAAGCGGTCGGACCGA
>Ga0126384_10000943_pt1 | contig 16845 bp, 16 predicted proteins | sample PanSoiMetPlot_36_FD_92543 | JGI IMG/M metagenome (GOLD analysis project Ga0126384, IMG submission 92543) | Tropical forest soil microbial communities from Panama - MetaG Plot_36 | ecosystem: Environmental > Terrestrial > Soil > Tropical forest > Bulk soil | place: Panama | collected 2016-02-17 | reverse complement strand
TTTCCCTCTTCCCCCAATCGCAAGCATCGCTTGAGTTCGGTGAATCGGGGCGAGAAGTGGCTTTCGCGGATCTTCGCGTATTCGAAGAGTAGATAACGGCCAGGTCAGACACGGCAATACAGGTAAACCTGTACGATAACCTATGGGATCACAGTAGGACCTTCGCCACCCGCTTCTTTAAAGGATATCGACCGCACTCGACGCCGCCGTCTTTCCTCCGAAAATCGTAGGTAGGCCACGTAACCCACCAGCGCGAGGTTGATCAACAGTACGCTCCACCGGAAAGGGGTCACTTTGTGGATTAAGCTATGGATTTCAAAAGGCAAGTAGATGAGCCCCGAAAGAATGGCCAGCCACTCCGCCCAAACTCTTGTTTTCCACAACCCGTAAGCTTCAACGAACCGTATTGTGGAATACGCGAGCGCCCCGGCGGCGAAGCCCCAGAGTTGCGTGTCAGTTACGCGGTCGGCTAGATCTAGAATCGCCTGGGCAAAGTGGCGGTCGGGATTCACGTGAAAAAATTGCAGCAAGCTGTCTGCAATATCCCAAAGATCTTTGTGCAGTAGCGACAATAAACCAAAGGCTACTAAGACCCCGCCCACACCCTTGCTGAACTCAATGGTTGCAACGGTCCTCAGTCCCTTCTTGTGCTTTGGGTCAATCCCGTGGATTTGAATGCGTTCGCGGTGGTGAGGAACGTTCCTCTCCCCTGTCTGGCCCGGCCCTTCGCTAGTTACCACAAGACTATTGTCCTGATTGCCCCGCATCGATTCCCTATTTTATGAGATGAGAGTTTTTTATGAGATGAGAGTTTTTTACTGGCGCGACCAACTCCGGGAGGGCTGCCGCCCCGGCCGGTAAAAGTGTCTCGCCATCTTCGAAGCATTCTCCTGAGACCGTGGAGCAGGTAAGCACGCGGGCTCCGTCCGTAAAGCTCCCTGGCCAGCTGTACGATGGCCGAGAGCGAGAGTTCGTGCGAGTAGGTTGAGCCCTTAATCGGCTCTCTCGAGCGGCTCGCAAGCGACTTCTCCCGGAGATTCCCCTTTTCGGGCATCGATGAAAATCGCCAGATCGGCCTGGCTGGCTTCTTCCGCAACTCTGGCGCCAATTGATGAACGCGCATCACCTTCATTTTGGGAGAGGAAAGCTGCCGCACAATTTCCTCGCTGGCACGCCAGCCAAGGCTGTCATCCGATTTTAAGGGATTGCCGTATCCGACAATGAGAACGCCCGCCATTCGATGCCAGCCGCAATTTACCCCTTCCCTGTCATCACTGACTACCGAAATCATTTCAGCCAGAATCGTTTCGGGAACCCTGTCCAAAGTAACCACGTCTATTTCAGTATTGCTGGTCTGGTTTACTGATCTTTGTCATGCTTGAGTGGGCTTCGTCCACGGAGGTCCCGATGCGCCCCACCATCCTCATTGTGCCCCTATTCGCTTTATTCACCCTGGCCGCAAATGCGCAGAGCCAACAGCTGCAACCGCCTCCCCAATCTCCGCGTCAAGCTTTACTTGAGATGTTTTTTGGCTCAACGCCAAATCACCTGGAGAAGCATCTTCCCGAAATAGCGCGCAAGGCTTTTCAGCAACTCGATACTGGAACGGGTCCCGGCTTTCTTGGTGAGATCTCCATGATTTCTTCGCAAGCGCGCTCATTGGGTTCCAGCCTTCAGACGTTCGATAGTGGTAGCACGCTGCTTCTTGCTGAAGAACCGCGGACGCGAGAAAAGATCGAGATCCTCGTGGAACAGGACAATCTCGTGGGTGAAGAAAACCAGATCGATCTCTCTTTTCACATGTACCGCTCCGGCCTGGAAGAAAGACTTCCCATCATTCCTCGTCTCACCTTTATGATGAAATCGGAAAAAGGGATCTGGAAGTTGAATGAGGTCAGTTTCACGGCGCGCATGCCGCTTGGCGATCCAGATTTTGTGCGCGGTTTAGTCAAGGATCTCAAGAAAAAGCAGCAGAGCTCGAATGAGGCCATGGCAAGCTGGTCGATCCGCAGCATTGTTTCCGCGGAGAATGCATATCATTCCAAACACTCGGAACGTGGCTACACCTGCTCGCTTACAGAGTTGGCACAAGCAGCTCCCGAGGCCGGTTCAGAAAATGACAGATTCATGGTCGATGCCGAACTTGCCGCCGGCAGGAAGAATGGCTACGTGTTCGCGTTGACGGGGTGTGACGGCCTGCACTTCAAAGTCGCCGCCGAACCGGCGACTGCCGCCGCTGGACAACGCGCCTATTGTGCGGACCAGAGTGGCGAAGTCAAATTCGCGAGCGACGGAAAAGCGACGACCTGCTTAAGTCGCGGGCAGTCGTTGAATGACGCGAACTCGGTTGAAGCGATCTCAATTGAGTAGCGCTTACTTTCCTTGTTAACCTAGCGAGGCTGGATCACCCGCTTGCGGGGGATCCGGTAGAGTCGAAGAACCCCGCGCCAACTTACGTTTGCAAGAATGCCTCAGGGAATTCTCACGCCAGCGCGTCTGCTTTTGCACCTGTTCTGGGCTCTGGCACACCATATACGGCCTTAATCGCCGGATTGTCCTCCCCCATTGCCCCTCACACTCGCTCGCAGTTCCTCCACGATTTCGCGCGCCGCTTGTCGTGCTGCTTGCTCGTGTTTCACATCAAATGAAATTGCACCCACGCGCGCGTGTCCTCCGCCACCATAACGCTCGCAAATCTTCGCCAGATTCACCAGACGATCGTCTTGCGCCCAGGGATTCGATCCGACTGAGACCTTCGTTCGAAAGCTGCTCTTGCTCAGGCCCACGCTGTAAATCGACGTTGGGTGCAGATAGTACGGAATGAACTTGTTGTAGCCTTCCAGTTCTTGATCGGTGACATCAAAAAAGACGGTTCCATCTTTAAACTCAGTTCGCTCCCGAAGAATACCGATCGAGCGCTGATGGCGCTCCATGAGCGGCGGCAGCAACGGCGCGACGAACGGTTCCTCCACAATCGCCGCCAATGGCTTGTACGCCAGCAAGGTGATCAGCTTCGGTACAAACTCCGGGTCCTGCGCCGCCTCGATCGCCATGGTCACCTTCATTGCCGGCTCGCGCATCTCCACCGCGCTGCTTGCGTTCGAATAAAGTGCCCCATCGATGATGTCAGCCCACTCCACAACTTCCGACACCGGAGCCGGATTGAACCCAAAGCGTTGCTCCGCAACGGTCGCCAGGAACTTCGTACAGGAGCGGAAGCTGGGATCGTAAAACTTGCGGTTGCTCTGGTCTTGCTCAAAGTGCTCGGCGTCGCTCGGAGTGAGAAACGCGCTTTCGTGGTGATCGAACCACCAGGTGATCTTGGGTGAGCTGGAATACTTGAAATCGACGATCGCGTTCTCGTCGCCATCGAATTTGCTTTCATCGAACAGGGCTCCCGCGCGATGCAACAGCCCGCTATAAACGAACTCTACGTCTTCTTTGATACGTTCCTGGTAGAAGCGGCCAAAAAGGGCCGCTGAACACGCCCCATCGAAGCATTTATCGTGGTAAAAGACCTTGACTCTCACGCCGTTCCCTTTTCCCGCCGGCGCGACAGAGCTGCACGCGCGCGGCACTCAAAAGTAATTAGGAATGACATCCGGCGCGACTTCTGTCAAGTGCAGCTCGATCGGTAATTTTGTAATTTGTAATTTCGTAATTTTGCCGGGTGTCTCTGCGAAAGTCCGGTTTGGTTCTAACCGAAGACCGGACGCCATGCGGCGTTCTGCGAGCATTCAGCTTCGCTGGTGCGGGAGCCGCGAAGCGGCAGAAGAATAAAGCCTAAGGCGTAAATCGTGGAAGCTAAGGCGATTCCCGCGCAGACTCGCCCTGCGGAAAGCGCCAGGTTTGTATCAGGGCATCGCTTTAGCGATGCCGTAAGCGCGCACCAAAGCCCCTTTTAGGGGCAGCGGGTTTTTCATCGAGACCGTCGACCTCGTCAGCCCAGCGGCTAGCGCAAAACAACGAGAGAAACACTCTGACGCATCCTGCTAAGACGATTCAGGTGGTGCGTCTACCTACACCGCGTTGGCCTGCTTCTCCGCCATATCGCCGATCACTGGCAGCTTATACATCTGTCCCTGATAAGCCTTGAGCATCAGGACCAACCAAACGATGAACCCGGCCAGCCCAATAATCGGCCAAAGGAAAAGTGTCATCCAGCCGAGAACTGGAATTTGCCCAATGATTCCCAACGCAATGCTGAGAATAATCCAGGCAATCCAGAAGAAAATGTTTTGGAAGGAATGGAATCTTATGAACCGGTTCTTATTGTAAGGCTCGATCACCAGAAAAATGATCGACGGAATAATGGTTACGTATGCCAGTAAGCCCGCAACATTGTCGGCCAAACCGCCCGTGGTCCCTGCGGGTGCTGCCACGGCTGCTGCCGTGCCCGTACTTCCCTTCCCGCACGCTGGACATACCGCCGCCCCATCCGGCATCTGCGCACCACAGGAACTGCAGAATTGAGCCATTGCCCTCTCCTTTCCGATATTCCTGCTTCCTATCGCGAAGCCTGACCCGTGCGCGCGAACGATATCAGAATCGCCCAGGCAAGGCAACGTGCACGCCCTACTTTGAGGCAGATCGAGCTTTCAATTCAGGAAAATCATTACCTTCGGTTAGCGACTTTGATTACTTACCGTTGACGGCCTCACCTATACCGACTAAGTTTGGGCCATCCCGGGAAAGATGGTCGGCAGAACATCTCTGTGTTCTTTGCGAATTCTCGGTGGCCTCTGCGATTAAGAAATATCCGGCGCCCTGAGTTCTCGCAGAAAAGCGACGAAGGAGACTCGCGTGGCCAATTGTGCGCAGTGCGGCAACGCCCTCGCCCCGACCGACCGTTTTTGTGCCGTATGCGGTCGCGCGGTTGCTGCTTTTACTCCCATTGCCAGCAATCAGACTGTCGCCTACTCGCCAGGAACTCCTCCAGCCACCAGCGGCAAGGCCATGGCCAGCTTGATCTGCGGCATTTTCTTCTTCATGTTGCCTGCTTCGATTGCCGCCGTCGTCCTCGGACACCTCTCGCTCTCGGAGATCAAGAAAAGCGCCGGACGTATGCAAGGCCAGGGCTTGGCTGCCGCCGGACTGGTGCTCGGTTATCTGGGCCTGGCATTCATTCCTCTTGCGATCATCGCTGCCATTGCGATTCCCAATCTGCTGCGCGCCCGGATGGGCGCAAACGAGGCAGCCGCCATTTCATCTGTCAGGAACATCATTGCTGCCGAAGTAGCTTACCAGCAGGAGCATCCTGAGATCGGCTTCACCTGCGATCTGAAGGAACTTAACTCCGTGAGAAAAATCGATAGCAGCTTGGCCAACGGCACGAAAATGGGCTACACATTCTCTCTGCAGAACTGCTCCATGGCAGAGTCCGGCACCCAAACGCAGAAGTACCAGATTGTTGCTTCCCCGCTGCGCCGAAATCAGACCGGACGCCGAACCTTCTGCTCCGACGAGTCCGCCGTTATCAAAGCTAACTCTAGCGGCCCAGAGGAGTGCTTTGTCAGCGGTCAAACCTTGTAGTCACGATGTTCGCGGATCAAACCTGCGAGATGGAGGTCGGATATGTTTTGTACTCAATGTGGAGCGAGCAACCCCGATAACGCTGCCACCTGCGCGCAGTGCGGACGTCCCCTGCAACCGGGCCAAGCCTCAAGCGCTGTGGTTGTTCCTCCGACACCAGGCGTCCTTCAGCCACCGGGTCAGGCACCGGTGAACATCCCCAATTATCTCGTCTTCGCCATTCTTACTACCGTCCTTTGCTGCCTGCCGACGGGGATCGTCTCCATTATTTACGCCGCCCAGGTCAACACCAAGATCGCTGCTCGAGACATCACCGGCGCCATGCAGGCCTCCAACAATGCCAAGATGTGGGCTTGGATCTCCTTTGGCCTTGGCCTGTTGAGCATCGTGTCCTGGGGCTCACTCGTCATGCTCGGCGTCTTGGGAAACATGCATCGATGAGCTCTCGAGTCCAGACTGCCCTGCTCAACCTCCACTCCAGGAGTGGATTTAAAGGAGTTCAGCAGGCGGGAGAGCACGACTCCAGTCGTGCCGATAACCTCCCTCATCTGGTCATCCCGAACGCACTTCAGCCGGCGAGGAATCTGCTCTTCAAAATTCTGCCAACGACTACTGCGCGCCAGTATGCCCAATTTTTCGCAGGATCACTTGTCGTCCTGGGTTCACTCCTGCTGCTGCGCTCCGCCAATCCCGCAACATCTGGCGTCTTCCCTCCGTGCCCTTTTCTCTGGCTGACAGGCTGGTATTGTCCCGGCTGCGGCTCGCTACGCGCTCTGCACCAGCTTCTAGCCGGCAATCTCACCGCTGCCTTCGCCTTCAATCCCTTTGCAGTTCTCTCGTTTCCATTCCTGGCGTACGCAGCCGTATCGAGAACGGCTTTCCTGCTCCGTGGCCGTTATCGTCCACGCGTCTTTCTTCCTGGATGGTTCATCTGGACTCTGGGCGCGGCAATCATCACTTTTGGAATTCTGCGCAATTTGCCGATCTATCCCTTCCACCTGCTCGCCCCAGGAGCAATACTCACCGCACATTAGAAACTGTCCTAGACCAGCCGTTTCCCGCTTCGTTTCTTCCGGCAGTCCTCGCAGACGCCGTAAATCTGGAAGGTGTGTCGCGTGGTCTCGTAGTTGTGCTGGCGGCCGATCTTCTGTTCCAGGTGATCGACTTCCGGTGAAAAGAACTCTACCGAGCTACCACACTCTGTACACACCATATGATGGTGACTGCGCCGGTTATACTGATGTTCGTACCGCGCAATACCATCGTGAAAGGCTACCTCGCTGGCTAACCCGCAGTCGGCAAGTAGCTTCAGAGTGCGGTATACGGTAGTAAATCCAATCTTCGGATCCTTCTTCTTCACCAGCCGAAACAATTCGTCCGTGGAAAGGTGTTCGCGCGTATCGAGGAAGGTGCGCAGGATGGTATCTCGCTGTTCGGTGTGTTTTAGTCCGACGCTCTTTAAATGCCGGTGCAGAATCTGCTGCGCTTCCCGGATCATCTCCCGAGAAATGCTGGGTTGATCATCAATTCGTTTTTGTAAGATCGTCGGCAAGGCAGCCTCGGCGGGATTCCGTACCCACGTGACAGCATAATACTGGCCTTCGCAACACCTGCCAACTCATTCCTTCCCATACAGGCGCGGACACGCGGGCTTGTCGCCTGCTTAGACGAGCCCACGGCTACTACCTGCGATCTACGTAGAACACGTGTTGATCTATCAGCAACCCTCGATTGTCTTTCCCCCTTCACAAACCTACAATCAAACTTCTCACCATGACGACGTCCATTCTTAGCCCGCCCCCCGTTCGCCCACGCTCTTTCGTGAGCCGCGTCGTAAAGACTCTGTTGGGACTACTCGCCCTGGCAGCCATTGCATTCTGTTTGTATGTCTATTCGGTCGCCCGCGCCGCACTCCCTCAATTGGATGGCACCATCAAATTATCGGCCCTCTCTGCGCCGGTTAAAGTTACACGCGACTTACATGGTGTTCCCACGATTGAAGCAGCCAACTTACCCGATCTATTCTTCGCCCAGGGCTACGTGACCGCTCAGGATCGTCTCTGGCAGATGGATGGCATGCGGCGCCTCGCAGCCGGAGAAATGGCCGAGATTATAGGCGAATCACAACTCGCCCATGACCGTCAGCAGCGCATTCTTGGGCTGCGCGCTGTTGCCCGCCAATCGCTCGAACAGTATTCGCCGCGCGATCGCTCGTTTATCGAAGCATACGCGCTTGGTGTAAACGCCTATATTCAGGAGCGCGCTGACCGGCTGGCCGTTGAATTTCGCATCCTTCGCTACAAACCTGCGCCTTGGACTGCCGAAGACGCCGTCCTCATGGGCGCCAGCATGGTGCAAAACCTCAACCACGGCGCCTATCTCTCCGCCCTGGAGAAGGAAAAGTTTCTCGCTCGCCTTGGCCCGGAACTCACTGCCGACCTCTTCGTGAATTCATCCTGGCACGACCGCCCGCCAAGCAAAGGACCGGCGCGCCTGGATCAATCCGATCCGGCCAACGATTCCGGTTCTGACGACGATAACAGCGTCCTCAGTTCTCGCCCTCATGCTTCCGTTGCATCCGCCTCGACGACTCTGCCAGAATTCTCGCTGCCCCACCCTGGTTCGAATAACTGGGTCCTCTCCGGTGCCCACACCGTTTCTGGAAAGCCGCTGCTTTCGAATGACATTCACCTCAACCACCAGATGCCCAACCTCTGGTACGAGGTCCATCTTCGCAGCGGAGATTTTGATGTCGTCGGTGTAAGTCTTCCTGGCTTGCCTTTTGTAATTGTCGGCCACAATCAGCGAATTGGCTGGGGATTCACCAACGTAGGTCCCACGGTGGAGGGCCTGTACATTGAGACACTGAACGAAAAAGGCCAGTATCAAACGCCACAGGGCTGGCGCGACCTCGATCATCGCCGCGAAGTCATTCATGTCAAAGATGGACCCGATGTGATCCTCGACGTTCCCATCACTCGCCACGGTCCCATCATCACGGAATTGATCCCCGGCGAACGCCGCCAACTCGCTCTGCGCTGGACTCTCTACGACGGCTTGCACAATCCGTTTTTCGACATGGATTCCGCCCAGAACTGGGACCAATTCGTCAAAGCGCTCTTGGCTCTCGATTCGCCCGGACAGAACGTGATGTATGCCGATGTGGATGGTCACATCGGCTACCATGCCACAGGTCGGATACCCATTCGCGCCAATGATGATGGCAGTGTGCCGGTAAATGGCAGCCACGACGCGCACGAGTGGACTGGATATGTTCCATTCGACAAGCTCCCCAGCGTCTACGATCCCGCTTGGGGAATCCTGGCGACAGCCAATGGTCGTATTACGTCTGACGGCTATCCTTACAATCTCAGTGTTGAGTGGGATGCGTCTTGGCGGACGGAAAGAATCTACCGTGTCCTTGAGTCCGGAAGAAAATTCGCTCCCGCCGACCTCTTGGCTTTGCAGACCGATTTCTATTCCGCCTTCGACCGCTTCTGCGCCGAGCGCTTTGTCTATGCCCTTGATCACTCAAAGAACCTGTCGGACCGCTCTCGCCAGGCACGTGACCTGATGAGGGATTGGAACGGAAGCATGAGTGCCGACTCCTCTGCCGCGGTTATAGAAGTCCTGGCTCGCCGCGAACTGGCGCGCATCCTCCTCGACAATAAGCTAAAGAGTTCAGCCAATCCCACCGCCGTTCCTCTTGAAGCAGCGGATTATCGCTGGTCGATGGCCTCCGTTTGGCTCGAGAATGTCTTGCTGAAACAGCCCAAGCGCTGGCTTCCGGAAAAATACTCCGACTTTGACGCTGTGCTGGTGGCGGCAGTCGATCACATCGTCAATGGCCCCGACGCCCCTTCCAAGCTCACAGAATGGCAATTGGGAACTGTGTTTCCCGTGACCATTCAGCATCCTGTACTGGGGAAGTTCCCTCTGCTAAGCCGCTGGACAGGACCCGGACGCGTTTCCCAACCCGGCGACAGCTTTACGGTTAAGCAGGCCGCCGGCAATCTGGGGCCTTCGGAACGGCTCACGATCGACTTCTCCAATTTTGATCAGAGCACGTTAAATACGGTGACCGGTCAGGGTGGGAATTTCCTCAGCCCGTTCTATATGGACCAGTGGAAAGCCTGGTACCAGGGATTCACGTTTCCACTGCCCTTCTCAGTAGAGGCCGTTCAGAAAAGCACGAGTCATGTCTTGACATTGGAACCGAGATAGCGCCCTTTAGTCAGGAAGAGCGACTTGCAGTCCTGCTAGCCGTCCCAGACGTTTGCTCCGCAGCGCTTCCCCAGTCCTTGTGCCGCAACCAACCGGGACACCAACGACTAACGACCAAGGACTAACGACTAGTCCACGATCGCCACGTCCTGCGCTTGCCCTGAGATGTCGATCTGGTTTGTTGGGGGTCGCAATGCGTCCGTGGTTGTATCCCAGATGCGCAGTTCCCCGTTTTCGATCACATAAACCTCGTTGCGTCCCGTGACAACTGCGATTCCGGTGACGTCGCCGTGGTCCGTGCCGACCACCACTTTGGCCTGGCTGGGGTTATAGATCGAAAGACACCCACGCTGTTCGGTCATGATGTTCACGTCGAAGCAGTGCTGGGCCCCGATGAATACCTGATTATCCGCGGTGACCGCCATGCGATTGTGGGTACCATCCGTAATCACGATCGGATTGGAGTTCGTCACCCGCAAAGCGTTTGTATCAATGACGCTCAAGCGTCCGCATGTCAGGGCTGTAGTGTTGGCCCCTGCGCAGCTGTTGTTCGGTGCAGCCGGGGGCGTCCCCGCGACATACAATTGGCTTCCGAAGATTACACCGTAGGTCGCCGCCGGAACCGCAATAGGTGTGCCCAATATCGGACTCGAGGGATTCGTTAGATTCAAAGGGATCACGCTTGCAGTCGTCCCTCCGCATTCCGGCCCGCAGTTCAGCACGAAGGCCGTGCTGCTATCCGCGCTGAAAGCTCCCCAAATCGGATGATCGAATCCACTTGTCAGAGGCAGACTGGGCCCTACCACCCAGTTCGGGCTGCTTGTCGTGCCACTGTTGCTGAGCGTTATCAGGGTGACAGTGTTCAGGCTGTCGCTGAACACGAGTAGCTTCGTGTTGTCTGGGCTCAGCACTACAAAATGTGCGCCCGGGGTCGGAATGGGAGTGTTCAGTGCCACCGTAGTGACGTTCAGCACTTCCACCGTTCCCGCCGACTGACCTAGCACGGGTGCATTGGGTACAGCCGCAAAACCAACTATGCCGTCCGTGCTGATCGCCATGCTTTCACTGAAATCGGGCAGCGCGACATGTCCAGCCGCGGTTTCGCTTGAATTCGTCACAACATAAATCGAACTCGTTAAGCCGTCGAAAACCAAAGTGCTTTTCTTATTGGCGGCCACCTGCATGAAGGTTGGGTCGACGCCGACCGTCACCCCCGGCGCTCTCACCAGCCGATCAAGGGTCGCATCCACGATGTCCAATCCTGCCGAAACACGTATCGAGCTGACGTTCTGCGAAACAAAGGCCCTGAATTTCACCCCGGACCCGGTATTGCCCTGATTAGGGGGAGAATATCCACCACATCCCGCCAGCATGCCGAGCGCAACTGCGACAAACACACCCGTCAGGACAGTATTCTTCGAACGACTCATTCCTAAAATCATGTGCGATGGAGAGTTAGATGCGAAGTAAGCGATTATAGCAAAGCCAAATCATGGTCTACGTTGGGGGAGCTGTCCTCATCTCCTTCGCCACGCACTCGAGCCCACTTCGATGAATTTTTCTCTGTGGTCTCCGCGAAACCTCGGTGAACTCTGCGGTTTAGTTGATTGCACCCGCCCACACAGATTCACTCACTCGCCAACCTTTATCTCAATCCTGTATTCTCGAACGGATGGCCGATGACCTGCTTTCGCGAATCAAGCGCTCGCCTGTCCTCTGCGACGGGGCCATGGGCACGCTTCTCTATTCCAAGGGTATCTTCATCAACCGCTGTTATGACGAACTCAATCTCTCGCAACCGGACCTGATTCGGGGCATCCACCACGAGTACCTTCAAGCCGGCGCTGACATCATTGAGACCAACACCTTCGGTGCCAATTCGTTTCGCCTGGCCCGCCACGGCCTAGCCGACAAGGTCCACGACATCAACTTCTCCGGCGCTCGCCTGGCGCGGGAAGCCGCCAAAAGCTTCGATGTCTGGGTTGCAGGATCGGTCGGCCCATTGGGCGTTCGTATTGAACCGCTAGGCAAGATCGCCCTCGACGAGGCCCGCGACGCTTTCCGCCAGCAAATCGCCGCCATGGTCGAAGGTGGTGTCGACTTCGTGATTCTCGAGACCTTCGGTTACGTTGAGGAACTGCACCAGGCCCTCTTGGCCGCTCGCGATGTCAAACCTGATATGCCAGTCGTGGCCCAAGTCACCATTGATGAAGACGGTATCTGCCTCGATGGCTCTACTCCCGAAAACTTCACTCCGCGATTGGTCGAGTGGGGCGCCGACGTGATTGGCTGCAACTGCTCCGTCGGTCCGGTCGCCATGCTCGACGCCATCGAGCGCGTGCGTGCCCTGACTTCTCTTCCCCTTGCTGCGCAACCCAACGCAGGTATGCCTCGCTCGGTCGAAGGCCGGAATATTTACTTGTGCTCGCCCGAGTACATGGCGAGCTACGCCCGAAAGTTTATCGCCGCTGGCGTTCGTCTTGTGGGCGGTTGCTGCGGTACGACTGCCGATCACATTCGCGTGATGAAGTCGGCACTGCGCGCAGGCGAAGCTAAATCGCCGAAGGTGCAGGTCGCGAAACCACAACCGACCCCTTCTGCCGCGCCCACTCTTCCTCTTGCTGAACGCTCCAACCTGGGAAAAAAAATCGCCTTGGGTGAGTTCGTCACCATGGTCGAGATCGTCCCGCCCAAGGGCATCGACATTCGCAAAGAAGTGGAAGGTGCGCGCTTCCTCAAATCGGTCGGCGTCGACGCGATCAATATCCCCGACAGCCCACGTGCCTCAGCCCGCATGAGCAATCAGGCGCTCTCGTTGCTGGTTCAGCGCGATGTCGGCATTGAGGCGATCCTGCATTACACCTGTCGCGATCGCAATGTGCTCGGTATTCAATCCGACCTGCTGGGCGCTGCGGCCATGGGCATCCGTAACCTGATCTGCATCACAGGTGATCCGCCCAAAATGGGCAATTATCCCGATGCCACAGCCGTTTTCGATGTGGACGCCATCGGACTGGTCAACATCGTCCACAACCTGAATCGCGGCCTTGACCTCGGCAGCAACCCGTTGGGCACCGGCACTTCCTTCGTGATTGGCGTTGGAGCTAATCCCGGAGTGCCCAATATCGACGAGGAAATCCGCCGCTTCGAATATAAGGTGGAAGCGGGTGCGGAATACGCTGTCACCCAGCCGGTCTTCGACCTCGCTTTGTTGGAAGGCTTTCTTCGCCGCATCGAGCACAGCCGCATTCCGGTCGTCGCCGGAATCTGGCCGCTGGTTAGCGTCCGTAATGCAGAGTTCATGAAGAACGAGCTGCGCGTCTCAGTTCCCGATTCGGTTCTGCAGCGCATGGCAGCGGCTCCTACGCCCGAAGCCGCCCGCGAGGAAGGTGTGCACATCGCCCGAGAAATGCTTCTTTCGGTACGAGCTCTGGTTCAAGGCGCTCAGATCAGCGCTCCCTTGGGACGTTATGCCTCGGCTGTTGACGTTCTGGAGGCTCTGGGCACCCGGAGCGCACCGGCATAAGACACTCATAACACGATCATTGTCAAATTATTTCTCACTGCTATAGCGCATTCACGTAAAATTCACTTGCACTTCGGCAGGGAAAAGGTGCATTAAAATTAGATCAGGAGCCGATCGTTGCCTAAGTTTGAGGAGTGCCTTCAGCGCCTCGAGAAGATTGTTCAGGAACTGGAAAAAGGCGACGTGCCTTTGGAAAAGTCGTTGACCTTGTTCGAGGAGGGCATGCAACTGTCCAATTCCTGCCGCAAGGAACTGGAGGACGCGGAGGGAAAAGTGGAGATTCTACTCAAACACAATGGGAAGCTCCAGGCCGTACCTTTCGAGCCCTTGACCGAAAAAGCGCCTTCGCGAAAGTAGGCGCCCCGTGAGGGTCGTTGTTGCTCGTTGGTCTTCAACCCGCGGTGGCCTTCGTCACCGCCAAGCAATCGCCGTACTCGGCGACTCGGGGATTGTATGAAGCCTTTGAGCGTTGTCCTTTTGCAGACCGACGCAGGGACGAGCCGGTTGTTGGCTGCTTCTCTGTGTCATCACTTCCACATAACTTTCTGTGTCAACTCGGTGCAGGAACTCCGGGAGTGCATCCTCAAGCATCGTCCGGAAGTGGCCGTCGTCGACATCGAAATGGCAAGCCTCGGTGAGGTACAGCGCCTCAGCCGCGAATTCACCGGTATGTGCATTGTCTGCACCCACAGGTTGGCCGACGAAGAGATGTGGACCGCCGCTCTCAGCGCCGGCGCTACCGACATCTGCCCTTCTCGCGATACACGCGCCATCGTGACGTCCACCTTGCGCTACAGTCCACACTTCGCGAGCAGCGTCGCCGCATAAAACAACTTTTCGTTTTTGAGGACGCCTGCGGGCGTCCTTTCTTGTATCAGCGTTTGTTCATGTCCGTATTCAAATACTAGGGTCAAGTGCCCTCACCTGCCCGGCCGAGCGAAGCTCGGCAAAGCTTTTCTCTGCGTCCTCTGCGAACTCTCCCCGAACTCTGCGGTTCATCGTCGCCATTGTTTGCTCACACGCCCGGGACCCGGTCCGTTCCAATGAATCGCCTTCTTCAGCTTGTTATACTCAACCCGCATGCTCAAGCAGACGCTCGCAGACGGCCTGAAGCTCACCGACGCCGCCCTCGAACGTCTCCTGCCGCCCGCATCACAACATCCGCGCTCCATTCACCAAGCCATGCGCCACAGCGTCTTCGCCGGTGGAAAACGCATTCGGCCGATTTTGTGCATGGAAGCCGGTCGCTTGATCTCCGTCTCGCTTCCAGCTGGAATCGAGGAACTGGGTGCCGCGCTTGAGATGCTCCACACTTATTCCCTGATTCATGACGACCTGCCCGCCCTCGATAACGACGACCTCCGCCGCGGACGGCCCACTTGCCATAAGGTTTTCGGCGAAGCCATCGCCATCCTCGCCGGCGACGCCCTGCAGACTCATGCTTACGAAGTACTCGCTCGCCTCCGCTGTTCCCCAGGAGCGCGGGTTCGCATCATCGAGGAAATTGCGCACGGTACCGGAACCATCGACGGCATGATTGGCGGTCAGGTCGTCGATCTCGAAGCGGAACACTCGAAACCCGATCTCGCCATGCTGGAGTACATTCACGGTGCCAAGACTGCAGCCCTGATTACCGCGAGCGTGGTGAGTGGAGGCCTCTACGCTGAAGCCAATACCGACTCCGTTGCCAAGCTTCGCTGCTTCGCACAAAATATCGGTCTCGCCTTCCAGATTGTCGACGACGTGCTCGATGTCACGCAGACATCCGAGCAACTCGGCAAGACGGCCGGCAAAGATGTCTCCGCAGAAAAAGCCACCTATCCCGCCCTCTTCGGTATCGATGAATCTTTGAAAAAAGCAGACGCTCTGGTGAGCGCCGCTCTTTCGCATCTCGACAGCTTCGGCCCCCGCGCGGATACCTTGAAAGCCATCGCGCAATTTTTGGTGGAACGCAAGAATTAGTTGCACGGTAAGACTTGCATTCGTGTGAAAGGCGAGACTCGAAGCAGCATCCCGAACCTAAAAGATGGATGGAGATTTCATCTGACGTTAGTGCGGCTGTCAATTTCCGTTTGCCAGTCACTCGCCCGGCAACAATATGCGGGGGCCGCTATCGCACGCGGCCTCAGGTGAAGTGGGCCGTCACTCCGCTTTAGAGATAGCCAAAACAGGCGATTTCCAGAATCTGTCTCAAAGCCCCGACCAACGGATGGCTTCAAGTGGTTGAAACAGGTTGGTGCCCAAGGTCAGGAAGCGCGCCAGGCTCTGCACAGGCATCCCGCATCTGCTTCATCAGTAGGCGTTGGGCGCGACTCTGGTAGTGGTGGCGCGAGGTTACAATGCCAACTATGCGGGTGCTGTGTTTGCCTGAGATCGGAACGAACTTGCATCCCGGTTGCGGCTGCACCGCCATGGCTGGCACTGCCGATACGCCCATTCCGGCAGAGACCATCGCCAGTATCGTGGCAAATTGGCCGCTTTCGAAGACTATGCTCGGCGACATCTTCAACCTGTGACACGCGGTGATCAGGCTGTCGCGAAAGCAATGGCCCTCCTTTAATAGCAGAAACGGTTCGCGGTTCAACTGCGCCAGACTGATGAAAGAGCGTGATGCAAGGCGATGTTTCTCCGGAAGGACTGCATAGTACTTCTCCTCGAATAGCTCCACGCTGGCGAGTTCACTTCCGGCAATCGGCAGCGCCGCGACCGCGATGTCAATCGTTCCCTCATGCAGACGATGCAGCAGAGCCGGCGTGATGTCTTCAATAATTTTGACCGTTACGAGAGGATGCCGAACCGTGAAGTCATTTAGCAACCTAGGGAGCAGATAGGCGGCGATGGTCGGAATGATGCCGACGACGACCTCTCCCTTTTCGTTGCCGGACATGTCGCGAAGCTCGGTCCGGGCCTCCTCCAACTCGCGGAGGATGCGTTCTGCCTTCGGCAGGAAGGCCTTGCCGAACACGGTCAGCTTGGCAGAGCGGGGCAGACGATCGAAGAGTCGCGCGCCCAGTTCCGCTTCGAGCTTCAGGATCTGTTGCGAGAGAGATGGCTGTGCGACGTGTTCTACCTCAGAAGCGCGGGTAAACGTCCCGTGACGGGCGACCGCGCAGAAATACCGAAGTTGGTGAACTTCCATTGGACCTCGACGCAATTTCTAAGATGCAAATCCTATAGTAATCATAGGAAAGATATATTTTACCTCTGCTTTCCGTTATAGGAAGATCAACAACATGGAAAAAGAACTCGCAACCGCAGCGGGGGCTGGCCCCCAAATTCAGGAGCAAACCTCGTCAACCGAAGCCAAATGTCCCGTCGCCCACGGCGCTCGCAGGGCCCAGACCAATGCCGATTGGTGGCCGAACCAGCTGAACCTGAAAGTTCTTCATCAGCACTCGCCCTTGTCCGATCCGATGGACAAGCAGTTCAATTACGCGGAAGAATTCAAGAGCCTCGACCTGAATGCCGTGATCAACGACCTTCATGCCTTGATGACGGACTCGCAGGAGTGGTGGCCGGCCGACTTTGGCCACTACGGGCCGCTGTTCATTCGGATGGCATGG
>Ga0126384_10000942_pt1 | contig 16848 bp, 8 predicted proteins | sample PanSoiMetPlot_36_FD_92543 | JGI IMG/M metagenome (GOLD analysis project Ga0126384, IMG submission 92543) | Tropical forest soil microbial communities from Panama - MetaG Plot_36 | ecosystem: Environmental > Terrestrial > Soil > Tropical forest > Bulk soil | place: Panama | collected 2016-02-17 | reverse complement strand
TACGAGACCGCGGCGTACACTTCATAGATCCCGGCGAGGGCTACCTGGCGTGTCGGACGGTTGGCGCCGGAAGGCTTGCCGAGCCGGATGAAATCGTGCAGCGGGCTTGCGAGATCATAGGATTAAAATCTTCACCCGAACCATCGAATACCTCCAATGATTCCCTGCACGGCGAGCGTGTATTGATCACCGCTGGTCCTACTCAGGAAGCTGTCGATCCAGTTCGCTACTTGAGCAATCGCTCGTCGGGCAAAATGGGTTATTCAGTTGTTGAAGCGGCATTGGCGCGCGGAGCTGCGGTTACTTTGATCACCGGGCCTGTGTCAATCGATCCTCCAAAAGGCGTTCGCACGATATCAGTGCGCTCGGCCGCGGAGATGTATGAGGAGGTGAACAACAACCTGGAGGACGCGACAATAGTTGTCATGGCGGCAGCGGTCGCCGATTATCGACCTTCCAACAAACAGCGACAAAAGATCAAGAAAAACGGCGACGCAATTGTGCTCAAGCTTGAGCCGACCGACGACATCCTTGCCGCGGTCGGCGGGACTAAAGGCTCCCGTATAGTAATAGGATTCGCTGCCGAAACAGAGAATCTGATCGAGAATGCAAAGAAGAAGCTCAACGAGAAAGGCGCCGATCTGATTGTCGCGAATGATGTTTCCGCTTCGGATTCGGGATTTGACGTGGATACAAATCGAATTACGCTTGTATCGCCCGAAGGGGTGGAGGAGTTACCGCTTATGTCTAAACGCGATGCAGCAGCACGCATCGTGGATGCTGCAATAAAGATAAGACGCTCGCGGCCCCTCTCTGTTGGGTAATTCGGTAGTGGTGATTGTGGTATCTTCGATTCTTCGCATTTTTCCAAAGCCGTCATCTTCAAATTCAGGTTACTCGCAAAGACGCTAAGATCCGCCAAGACACAAAGAACACACTTCCTTGCCTGGAGGCTCAAGGTGATTTCCATTCAAACCCGCAAAGCGGTCTCAATATCGATAGCTCTGCTACTTTTAAGTGCAGCCATCCACATCTCTTCGATTGCGCCGCGGTTGTATGCGGATACACGGCCCTCGGAAGACCGCGGCGCTATGGCGCTCGGTCAAGCCATCAAGCGACTCGGGGTAGTTGGGAGCGTGCTTCACACTGGCGCCCATCCGGACGACGAAGACAGCGGCTTGCTCGCATACCTTGCGCGTGGCCGTCAGGTGCGAACCGCATATCTCTCACTCACTCGCGGGGATGGCGGGCAGAACGTGATAGGCCCCGAGCTCTACGAGCAGCTCGGTGTTATTCGTACGGATGAATTACTTGCTGCGCGACGGCTCGATGGAGCGCAGCAGTTTTTCACCAGAGCTTTCGATTTTGGTTTCAGCAAATCACGGACGGAGACGCTTTCGAAATGGGATCGGGAAGTGGTGCTTGGCGACATAGTGCGAGTGATTCGGACTTTTCGGCCGATGATAATTGTCTCTGCCTGGAGCGGGACTCCGAATGACGGACATGGTCACCATCAGTCTGCGGGGTTGTTGACTCAGGAGGCGTATCGAGCGGCTGGTGATCCGGCGCGATTTCCGGAACAGATCGGAGAAGGTCTGATGCCCTGGCAGCCAAAGAAACTCTACACGCGGTCGTTTGACGGAGCAGCGAGTCCTCGTGAGTTCCTTCCATCGCTCTCGACTCTCTCGCTAAACACGGGGGAGTTTGATCCCTTACTTGGTTGCAGTTATTTCGAGCTTGCTGCGCGCGGAAGAAGCCAGCATCGGTCGCAAGACCAGGGCACGATTGAGGCTCGGGGTCCCAGGTCGTCGAAGCTGCGCTTGATCGATTCGAAAATTGGGCCGCTCAAGAATGAGAAAGATATCTTTGAGGATATTGATACATCCATCACCGGCATTGCGGCGTATGCTGGACCAGGTGCTGAGTCGTTGCGACAACAATTATCCAATGTGCAGCGAGCCGCGGACGAAGCGAGGGATTCGTATAACCCGCTTTTCCCAGGTAAGGTCAAAGATATTATCGCCCGAGGCCTCAATGACCTACGAAGTACTCGGGAGAAACTCAGGAATACAGTGCTGGGCAGCGCCGCGACAATCCCACAAGGTGTGGTCACGTTCTCACTAACGGCAAAACAGAATGCGTACGCCGAGACTGATTTACTGTTAAAGCTCAAGGAAGCCGATTTTGTTGACGCGTTGCTGAAGTCCGACGGCGTGGTGGTCGATTGCCTGTCCGATGATGAAGCTGTCACACCAGGCCAGACTTTCAACGTGACCGTAAGTGCGTATGCAGGCTCAAATTCAAAACTCGCCTCATTTGGCCTGGTGCTGCAGCCTGGATGGACAGCGGTGCAGAAGGAAAAGGAAAAAGTTTCAACAATCGATGGTAGAACCGTGCTACAGGTTGATTACCGAGTCACGGTTCCGTCCGATTGGAGTCCAACTGCACCTTACTGGCTCAGCAAACCGCGAAAAGGTGATATGTTCGATCCGGGAGCACAGTCGCAGTATCGTGATTTTAAACCGACTGGTATTGCTCCGGTAGCTCCGCCGCTATTTACCGCAAACATTGATCTCGACATCGCAGGCCAACGCGCGTCAATGCAGCAGGGAGTTGAATACCGCTACGCCGATCGCGCTCTCGGTGAGATCAGACACCTCGTGAAGGTTGTTCCCGCAGTGTCGGTCACCGTGACTCCCGATATCCTTATTTATCCAAGGTCCAATTCGCCCGTCGAACGCGAAATAACCGTATCAGTCGTAAATAACCAAAAGGGTGGCGCGAATGGCTCTATTGCCCTTCAGAACCTCGAAAATTGGTCTGTTAGTCCCGCCTCAGCACCCTTCACTCTAAAGAGAGAAGGTGAGCGGGCTGCTGCGACGTTTGCGGTCAAGGTTCCTGCAGGCGCGTCTGAGACGCGTCGCGAGCTTTCCGCAGTTGCAACAATCGATGGGCGACAATATCGGAACGGTTACCAGGTGATCTCTTACCCGCACATCGAACGACGTTTTGTATATCACGATGCAAAAGCCGAAGCTGAAGTCATCGACGTCAAGGTAGCCCCAAATCTAAAGGTTGGCTACATAGAAGGTGCCGGAGACGATTTCGGCGCGGCGCTCGAGCGAATGGGAGTCAACGTGAAGACGCTCGATCCGAAGGATATTGCCTCCGGTGATCTAAGCTACTACGACACGATTGTCGCAGGCGTGAGAGTCTACGAAGTACGTCCGGATGTAATCGCAAACAACGCCCGATTGATGGAATATGTGAATCGTGGCGGAACCTATATTGTGCAGTACAGCCGGGGAAACTTTGAAACCGGCGGGTTCGCTCCTTACCGGACGGGAAGGGAAGACCGCGAGACCTCGCGCTCTGACTCAACTGCCCGTCGTGCCGAACGCGAGCCGCGTTTGTTTTATCTTGCGGAGAGCGATATAGCCACAGCGCTCACCGCTAAGACTACTTCACTCCCTAAGGTGGGTTTCATAGGATCAAGCGACGATAAGCTATTTGAGTCAATGAGCCGCGCAGGGCTCGCTGCTCAATTGCTCGAGCAAGCTGACCTTGGTGGCGACTTGACACGCTTCGACGCGATCGTTGTCGCAGCTGGTGCGGGGTCTCGGCCTGAACTCGCGCAATTCAATTCTCGAATACTCGAATATTCTCGGAGCAAGCTGGTAATCCTGGCTTACACAGCGCAGCAATTTGTCAGCGGAGATTTCCCTTCATTTCCGAAGCCAGAAGCACGACCGTTTCGAGTTACCGACGAACTGGCAAAGGTGACTATACTGGAGCCCAACCATCCGCGGTTCAACTACCCGAATAAGATCACGGAGCGTGATTTCGAAGGATGGGTTCAGGAGCGTGGCGCCTATTTTTTAGGCGATTGGGATCCCCATTTCAAACCACTGCTGGCAAGCCACGATCCGGGCGAACCCGACTTGAAAGGTGGAGAGGTAATAGCCGAATACGGGAAGGGGCTGTACGTTTACACGGCATATGCCTGGTTTCGTCAATTGCCTAAGGGCGTTCCAGGAGCATATCGCCTGATAGCGAATCTTGTGAGCCTCCCAAAAGCAAACGGGATGCGGTGATTCCCGAGCCAGACACTCATTGCTATCGTGGTGTGACAAAGCGTTGGCTCGAGCTTCCGGTTTCGCTTTAAGCGATCTTTCTGCCTCTTCGAGCACTGAATCGCGTTTAGCCTGAAGATCGCTTATTTTGAGTTCTACTGTTTTATCCGGGGCGACGCCGGTTCCTTCATACGTGTTCTCGCGAGGTGATATGTAGGCGTATTCGCTTACCGCCAACTCGCCGCCACCCTTAAGCTTTCTAAACTCAGAAATTCCCAGCACGCAGCCGCAGCTTCGTCGCCCTACGATTACCGCACGACCATTCTCCTGCATAACGCCCGCGAACAACTCCGAGCCACTGCCGGAGCCCTCATTGATAAGAATGGCAAGGGGGCCTTTGTAGACCTGATCGTCGTCATCCGTGCGAAGATAAATTGCCTTGCCCGAGCGTCTTGAGAACCTCCCAAAGGGGACGTGTTGGTTGAAAAAGTAACTGGCAATCTTTACGACCTCATCCGCTTCACCGCCTGGATTGCCTCGAATGTCCACGATTATACCGGGAGTATCTTTCAGGTGCTCCAAAGCTTTCTTGAATTGTTTTCTGATCGGCGATTTCCATAGTGTCAAACGAACGTACCCATACCCCGATTTCAACCGACGTGAAGTTACAGCCGCGTTGTCCGAGACTATGTGACGGATTAGTGCGACATCGAGGACTGAACCATCGGCTCGAGCAAGCTTCATTCGCAAGGTTGTGCCGGGCTCGCCATCAATAATCATCCTGAATAGTCGAAGACGAACTGCTCGATCAGTAGATGTTCCGGTAACGCGGGCTCTCGCTTCGGCGAGGCTCTGCTCAATTGATTTGCCGTCAATTTGAAGCACTATCATACCGGGCTCAACCCCGGCCCGAGCGGCATCCGAATCAGGCTCCACACTCACAACCACCGTTTTACCTTCGACTTCAAAAATCGACAGCCCCGCGCTGACAGCTTGCAGACGTTCTCGTTCCCGACGCTGCTCCGGAGTATGAAATCGCGTGTGGGCGTCGTGTAGCTCGCCAACCATGCGCTTGAGAAGATCATAGAACTCCTCGTCTGTTCCGGCTTTTTCGATAAGCGGTCGATAGCCGTCGCGGACACCGCGCCAGTCAACTCCTTTGAAAGAAGGATCGTAGTACCTTTGATTTATCGTTTCCCAGACCTGCTCGAATACGCTTACGCGGTCCGCTGGCGAAAGGAGGTGCTGCTCGCCAGCTGCTAATGCCTGAACAGGCACTGGTTGCGGCGGTGTGAAGCTGTACGCTCCGCCGTACAAAAGTGCGAGAATAAGTAGAAAAACTGTGCTAAACCGCTTCAAACGCATCATATCGTTATCAAAACAACTTTTGCTTCGATGCCTCATGACCAGGTTTGCGTTTATCTGAAATATGAATATAGCAACGGTAGTTTTGCCACCACAACACACAGCAGAATCTGAATCGAGTTGATTTTGCGTTCTTTGCGCCTTTGCGCAAACGCTACTTCTTAATTCCTCAGGCTTGGATTTCAGCTTTCTCAAAAAAGACTCCAGGATCCGCAACGACGCAAAGATCATTTGGTAAGTTGACCGTCACTTGAGCTGGTTGCTAATTTAAAAGTCCGTCTAAATCCAGGAGAAACAGAGAGGATCCCAAATATGCTCCCGCCATTTCAAAATGAGGCTTTTGTAGACTTCACGAACGAGCGCAACGCAGCCGCGATGAGAGAAGCTATCGCGAACGTCGAATCGCAATTTGGACGCGAATACCCGTTGATAATCGGCGGAAAACGCTACACGACCGGCGATATGCTAGCTTCGCCTAACCCATCGAACTATGACGAAGTCGTCGGGCTGGTCCATAAGGCCAATATCGAGCTCGCCGATAAAGCCATCGAAGCGGCGACTGAAGCGTTTCGAGAATGGAAGAATGTCGCGCCTGAGGTTCGGGCGCGCTACCTATTGAAAGTCGCGTCATTGTTGCGAAAACACAAAGCGGAATTCACTGCGCTGATAGTACTTGAAGTTGGAAAGTCATGGGCTGAAGCGGACGGCGATGTCGCTGAGACCATAGACTTCGCAGAGTTCTATGCTCGGGAGATGATTCGTTACTCCAGAGAGCAGCCACTCACGCCGCTTGCCGGGGAACAAAACGAACTTTTCTATGTCCCGCTTGGTGTAGGCGTTGTGATTCCGCCCTGGAACTTTCCTCTTGCCATCCTTGGAGGTATGACGATGGCATCGGTGGTGAGCGGCAACACAGTGGTGTTGAAACCCTCCAGCGAGTCTCCGGTAGTCTCAGCCCGGTTCGTCGAGCTACTCGAAGAAGCCTCTTTGCCGCCCGGCGTCGTCAACTTCGTGCCTGGAAGCGGCGCCAAGATCGGTGATTATCTGGTTGGCAATCCGCGCACCCGGTTCATTGCCTTTACAGGTTCAAAAGAGGTCGGTCTGCATATAAACGAACTGGCCGCAAGAACGGCAGAAGGACAATTGTGGATCAAGCGCGTTGTATCCGAGATGGGAGGCAAGGATACCATCGTGGTAGATGAGACTGCGGATCTGGATGCAGCAGTCGATGGGGTAGTGACATCGGCATTCGGTTATTCAGGTCAAAAATGCTCCGCCTGTTCCCGGGTGGTGGTAGTCGATAAGGTTTACGACGAGGTCGTGGGTCGCGTCGCTGATCGTGCGAGCAAGCTAAAAGTCGGGCCGGTCAAGGAACAGGATAATTGGATGGGACCGGTCTCGAGTAAGAGCGCATATGGATCAATTTTGAACTACGTTGATATTGGCAAGAGTGAAGGTAAATTGATGGCCGGCGGCGGCCCGTTGCATGAAGGGCAGAAAGGGTGGTTTATCAAGCCCACCGTGATTGGCGACGTAGACCCAATGGCGCGTATTTCACAGGAAGAGATTTTCGGGCCGGTCCTCGCCGCATTTCGGGCGAAGGATTTTAATTCGGCACTCGACATCGCAAACAACACGCAGTTTGGCCTGACCGGAGCGGTTTTCAGCCGCGAACGTAAACGGCTCGAACAGGCCCGCCGCGATTTTCATGTGGGCAACCTTTATTTGAACCGCAAGTGTACAGGGGCATTAGTTGATGTCCACCCGTTTGGCGGGTTCAATATGTCGGGGACGGATTCAAAGGGTGGCGGTCGCGACTATCTGCTGCTGTTCCTTCAAGCGAAATCAGTGTCGGAGAAGCTCTGAGAAACTGCTAGAAGGCAATCTTGATAATTATGTTGAAACTGATCTTACTTTTGACTTTGCTTGTTCCGTCGACAGGTCCACTGCCAAAGGAACAAACGCAGCAGCCAAAACCTGCACAGACCGGCGCAGGCTTTATAGCTCCTTCGGAAGCAAACGTAAGGATTTCACCAGACGTCCGAACGTTTGTTGTAATGGCGGCATTGAATATTGCTGGGTTTGACTACGAGAGCGGAGGTCAAGCGTTGTCTCCGGCTCGAGTGGAGTTAAGAAAGGACCTCGCCAAACTCGACCCTCAGATAAAGGAAAAGCTGGCGTCGTTTTATCAGGCCCACCGCCGCCCCGGAGTGGACGAAACTTCAGATGCGGCAAGGTATGCTGCTCTAAGCCTGTTGATGACTGAACCTCCAGGTTTCACGGTTTATCAGTCCAGTGATCGCCCGTTGCCGGCGGACTTGCAGACGATAGTCGATTTTGTCCCTCTTGTTAGAGAGTTTTACATCAAGAGCGGGATTAGGCAGCTTGTTCCCAAGTACATGGGGATTGGCGAAGCCTACGCCACGGCACTTCGAGGTCCTGTCGGTATGGTCATCTACGACGTCCTCGATTATTTTCACACCAGGCCCGAGACGGTCATCAGCATGCGCCCATTGGTCGTGAAGACCGGCGAGGCCGAAGGCAAAACAGAGAAAACGACCGTAGTTTCTCGTTCGCGAACCCGACAGGTATTTGTAGTTCCTGATCCGCTCGCTCCCCGGGACACTGCAATTGTTCGTGGAGATATTCTAAATCAAAAGGAGGACATTCTTGCGCGGCGAGTCGGAGATGATTACATCGTTATCATTGGACCCGCGCGCAGCCCCAGCGCGGATTCAGTACGTCAGGCAATGATCAGATTTGTAATCGATCCAATGGTGGAGCGGCATCTCAAGACATCGCTCGAATTCAAGGATCCGATATCCAAACTTGTCGCCGGAGTACCCACCGCGTCCAAGGAATACACAAACAGCGTGTACCTGGTGATTCGGGAATCGCTTGCACAAGCGACCGAAGCGAGGTTGCGGCGTATCAACTCGATTGCCTCTAAAGGCGCTTACACTGAGGATTATGCGGTATTCGATCTCGCCCAGGCGTACCTTCGCGGCGCGGTCCTGAGCTTCCATTTTTATGAATCCCTCTCCGGCTTTGAAAAGGTCGGCATTGGGATAGAAGACTTTTTCGATCATATGGTCGCCAATGCCAAATTCGATCGTGAGGCTGTGCGGTCGAAGGAATTCGAACCGATCGTCGCGCGGGTTTCAGCCAGCCGATCAAAATTATCACGCCCTAATAACGACAGCGAAGGCGCGGCTGCCGAGGCAGTAATGGGAGCAATGGGGGCAAAGGTCTTAAAGTCTGACGATCTGATTCGTCAAAAGAAGTTTGGCGAAGCTCGTGCGATACTCGATGAGGTTCTGGGTGTAGAACCGAATAACGCGAGAGCGTTGTATGGTATGGCGCAGGTCGTAACGCAAATGGCATCGGCTGCCGAGCTCGACCCGAAAACCGATGAAAATGACAAGATTCAAATGCAGCATGATCGGCTTGAGCGTGCGATCAAGCTATACAGGCGAGCTATTGAGAATGCGTCAAAAGATTCCGAGCGCTGGTTGATTCAGTGGAGTCACGTGCTTCTGGGGAGGATACTTGACTTTCAGGAGTTCCGCGCCGACGCACTCAGCGAGTACGAGAAAGCGATCGCCATGGGTGAACTTCCAAACGGAGCTTATAAGGAGGCTTTGGAAGGCAAGCAACGCCCATACGGGAACAAATGATTCAGATCTTTTAGTTAGTTGAAGTAAACGAGGGGGGCCTCATTTCACTGCTTCAGTTGTCAAATTCTTCAGTGGCATTCGGCACATAATAATCGGTCAAGTTGAGTAATCAACTCTTGACACCACTGGCTTTACGGGCTATTATCCTCGCCGAACACTGACAGCAATAGATCGGGTCGGGCCTGCCCTTGTATTGAACCTCACGCGACTTTGCCCAAGGAATAGGTGAGTATCATGTCCGTTAGTTTGCCGATGAACGGCTCCGCAGATGTTCGGGTTGTAGCTGGGGAAAGCATGTCGCTTAGAATCGCAGCATATGATCCGAACGGGATAAGCAAGATATTTGTTCAGTGCTTTCAGTTCAGCATGGGAAGCTCCAGCAAGGTAAAGCTGGCAGTGGGTGAGGTTCTGATCGCACCCGAGCAAAGTGCCTCTCAGGCAAGTTTCGAAGTGACCATTCCAATCCCTGAAAACGCGGCGCTGGGGAAATGGGGCGTACAACTAATCGAGTTCACCAACAATCGAGGGTACAAATCGTCGTTCTATCGAGGTCATGGGAAGTTCGACAAGGTAGTCTTCGAAGTGGTGCCGCCACCGAGCAAGGAAGACGAACTGCTGCGTTTTGATGGAGTTGAGATTGCCAGTAGGGGCCGTTTTGCTTAACCTCTGACCGTCCGCCAGAGCAACCCAAATAATTCACACTCGAGCCCGGAAGTCTCCCTAATATGCCGGTGCGCCCAAAATCTGCGCTACGGATGATTTCCTGCCTTATCTCTGTCGTAAGTCTGAAGAAGGTCGTAGGCGACTTTAATCGGCACGCCAAAGTTCGAACCTCCGAAGCTTTGATTGCCGTCCACCGTTGCAAGTATCGCTGAGTTAATTGCGATCACGCGTCTATCTCGATCGAAGATAGGACTTCCGGAGCCTCCCTCCGTGGTCTGTGCACTGTGAACAATACGTCCCGGGAGGGCATCGCTGATGGTTCCGGTGGTAGTCAGCGGCCTTATAAGACCACGGGATGCAAGCCCGATAGCGACTTGTACTACAGACTGCCCGTTTGTCCTTTGTATTTCGCGCCTCTCGTTTTCTTCAATTCGCTGCAGCAACCCGTCAACGCCTGTGGGATATCCCAGTAATACCACCGGCTCACCTATTATCGAAATCGGGTCTTCATTGCTCATCGGGAAGATAGGAAGCGCGGCATCTCCCTGCTCAAACTTGCACAGAGCGATGTCATATCGCGGCGACGTTGCCGCCACTTTCATTTCGAACGGCGCTTGGCGTGATGGGAAAAATGCTTCCAGCGTGTCGAGCCTGGGCATCAGACCTCCGCCTTGATGCAGAATGATCTGAGCCATCTGGTCTGTCACCCACGGCTGAATGACGTGTTTGTTGGTGGCAATAACACCTTCCTCAACGATAAAACCGCTGCCGGTATAGTCGATCTGAACCGGCGGACCCGCGCCGTCGACTGAAGCCTGCAGATTGCCGTTCTTATCAACCGGCATATCACCGATACGATCAGCAGTTTCGTAGCGCAGGACTCTTCCGGTACCGCGCTCGACAAAAGTGTAGCTTCCGACGATCAAACAAACGCCGGGGCTGTACAATTCGGCGATTTGTTGCGTGAACTTGCGCATTTGATCGCTAAGCTCCCGCAGGCGTTCGATTTCCTCCTGCTGTTTCCTGATCAGTTCCTGATCCTGGTCTCGAGCCGCATTCAGTTTGTCAATCTGTCCGCCTATTCGATCGGTCTTGTTCGTATTACGAATCAACATGAAGAGGCTGAGGGCCATCACGGCCAGGAAACCTAAGACTATTGCGGATACCAGGGTAAGCCCGGTCATCTTCGCCTTTCGAGGGATTTCTGCCCAAAGGCTAGCGACGAGCTCTTTCACAAACAATGTGGCGGTCAAAGGGTGGACCGACTGGCTGTCTATCTTTTCGGGCGCAGCGGTGTTCCTGCGGACCGGGTGTGCAGAAGAGAAGTTCTCCGGCATAATCTGGAAGAGCACGCTTGCGCCTCCCTGACCGTTCCCGAAGTGAATCGTGTCTCCGTCGCGCAGAAGGTGTCCAGCGCCGGTTTCGTCGATCCCCAGCTCTTCGCCGTTTATCGTAATTTCGAAATGGTCTTCGTTGGTATGCGGCACAAGGTGGAAGCTGCTTTCATCATCGTAAACATCGGCAAGGATGCCCTCGGGCAGGGAGCCGCCGTCCTCAGGAACGAGCTTCAGATCGCTTGAATCCGAAGTGCCCAGGGTGACGTGGTCCTGCTTAAAGATTCTTGTCTTTCCCTTCTCGGAACCGGAGAGGTAGACAAACATCAATTGACTCATTCGTGGTTGTGCCTCGCTTTGAATGATAACATTTGCCTTTTTTTCTTGCAGAAAAAGTTTTTGAACGTTCAGCGTTTAGCGTTTAGCGTTCACGGTTTTGGGTTTAGAATTTTGGGCCTTTGGCTCGCATCTACTCACGTTGTCTTTGTAGTTCCGCGGATCTTCCTTCCAGGTAGATTGATCTGCAGATTAAGCGCAAAGAGAACAGGACTCGGACTCTAAATGCTGAATCTGAACGCTGAACCTTTAAACTGAAACTAAACGTGTAACGGACTATTCAATTCGTTCCAGATCACACCTCGGTTCGACCATTATCGTCTTAAATGAGGATAGACGTACTAATCCGGGTTTAGCTCTAGGAGGCTTTGAGACAAACTTCTTCTGAGCATAGTGGACGGCCGCCTTTCCTTCGCGTTTGGCTTGTGAATAAAATGCTGCCAACTCAGCCGCCTCGGTTATAGTCCTGTGCGGTAATGCTTCGCGATTCGGGTTGAGAACGATTGTGTGTGAGCCGGGATAATCAGCGGCGTGTAGCCAAATATCGTGAGGCTTTGCAATGCGAAAGGTTATGCGGTCGTTGTCTCGGTCGTTCCGGCCAACAACGATCTCGTATCCATCTGTCGACCGAAACCGACGCCCAACAATCTCAGGTTTCCGCTTCGGTCGAGGACCTCTGCCACTGGCCCTCCCTTTGCCGGTACCCAGAAGTTGCTGCAGAGACTTCGTCACCGCCTCTATGTTGGATGAAGTTGGTGCATCGTCGAGCTTGGACAGGAGGTCCGTAAGACCTTCAAGCTTGCGCGAGACCTCGCTTTCTCGGGATGCAATTGCAGACAGTGCCCTGCGAGCTTTTTGATAACGGGCAAAATAATCCGACGCTGCCTCCTGCAGTGTTGCGCCCTCCGGAACTTCAATATCGATCTCACTTTGTTCCGGATCATAATAATCCAGGACTGTAGCCGAAGTTCCCGCGACTCGAGCGTTGGCCAGATTGGCGAGAAGCAGATCACCATAACGTTTTAGCCGTTCCGGGCTTTCGAATCGAAGTCGATCCGATTCCATCGCGTTTATCGCGGCAATTCGCTTGTTGACCTCGCGAGACAATGACTGCTTCAGCGACCTGTATTCAGTTCGAAGTGTTAGCGCGGATCCGCGCGCGAGGTAGTATTGGTCGGCTGCTTCCGACAGGGAAGAGAACTGATTTCGAATCATTCCTGCAGCCTGAGCAAGCTCGATATGCGAAAGGATCAAATCGCGCTTTGGGTCGACGACAATATGGTCGATCTTCTCGAGTGGTAATCTGGAATAGATCAAGGGAATGGGTTTGAGGTTGAGCAAATCGTCGACAAGCGATTTGAAAGCGGTCGCCGCCGATGAACTCTTACAGCGGACTCGAAACTCATTTTGAAGCTGCGGTCCAAAGATGGATTCAGGACCAAAGAATCTATCCAAAACTTCTTGTTCGGTTACATCAGAGCTCAGTTTCTCAGTCGAGACAGTCAGGTCAATTTTCTTGCTTGAGAGCGACGAACTATTCGGCCATAGCGCAGTATCCCGCTCAAAGAGCGTACCTATCACATTGCCTTGTGCATCGATCAACGCCGCATTTGACGAGCGGCCGGTGAGCGCCAATCGAAGAATTATCTCGAACTCATTGTCACCGGCATCCAACCCTACAAAGTCGAGTTGGACGATTCTATCGCCTGCTTCTTTACTCAGTCTCGCCAGTCTCGCATCGATGAGGTGCTTTCGAAGCAACGACACAAAGAAACCCGAACGGGATTTTTGTGCTGGAGAAGTCTGTGTATTATCCGAAAGATAAATCGCCGGTGTTGTGCGGTCCACGGAGACTACAAACTGGTGACCCGAAACAAGACGGAAATCGAGTTTGAGTGTTGTACCTTCGAGCGAAATCCGAGCGACTGTCCGCCCTAGAACCTTCGGACCTATTTCCTCGATCAGGGCAGAAAGATAGAAGTTATCCACGCACTAATAGTACTTGAGGACAAAAGGGGAAGAAATAATGGCTTGCGGCCTATTAAAAGTCTCTGACCACCACTGTTCCTGAAACGTAGTCGTGCCATCCGCGATGCTTGCGATTTATTGCGGCCCACAAGAATCCAATCAATGCCGGAACAGCGGCGATGAAGTATCCGCCCGTCCTAACCAAAGACTGCGAAATCGATGGGGTCTTATACTCCGTGGCATCCACAATCCGGGTATTAGTAAGCATCATCCCAAATGTTTTGCCACAGAGACACTGCGTCAATGCAAGATAGAAGAACGCGATGAACCCGACAATGATTCCGGACGCTAGCCTGGTTTTGCTGAGTGAAAAACTGACGTCTGAGATCCTGACTAAGGCGAGGAATGGCGAAGAACTCACCGCTAAGGCAATCAGGTCAACAAGGCCGATAACCGCGTGTGTAATGACAGATGGGCTCTCATTTCGCTTAAACTCGGCGGCAAGCACTTTATCGACTTTTCGAATTTCTGCTTCCAGGTAATCCAGTGGCTCGAGATCATCGATCGGAGGGAAAGCAGACTCATCAATCATTTCTTGTTGAAATGAAACAGACGCCGTTTCGGTCGCAATTGTGTGCGCTATTGCGGGCGCGACGGTGTGTGGTACTGAAGGAACAACCTGATGCGTTACTGCCGGCGCGACTGTTTGCGCTACAGTCGGAGCAACTCGATTGGCTACTGCGGGCGCGGCTGACTGCGTTACCATCTGCGCAACTGGATTAGCTGCTGTGGGCGCGGCTGACAGCGTTACCGTCGGCACAACTGGATTAGCTACTGCCGGCGCGACCGACCGCGTTACCGCAGGCACAACTGGATTGGCTACTGTCGGCGCGACCGACCGCGTTACCTTCGGCACAACTGGGTCGGAGGCTGCCGGCGCGGCTGTTCGGGTTACAGTCGGCACAACTGGATTGGCTACTGTCGGCGCGGCTGATTGCGTTGCAACCGGGGCAACTGGACGGGTTACTACGGCCGGTGTGGCAAGGGTCGCTTCAAAGGTTTCTACTCCAGTTATGGGTGGTGCGACTGTCGATGGCTTGCTGATAACCGGTTGAATAGCTTCCGGCACCGGCGCAGGGGTCACATCTACAGTTCTCTCAATTTCGGTTGCTGGTTCCAAAGCCCGCGCAGTGGCCTCGCGATCAATTAGAAGTGACGCTGCACGACTTGGGAGGGGTCGCGGCTCAATCTTGGGAAGTGCTGCGCGGCTTGCGTTTTCGGCTGCGCGCTTTACGCGTACAAGGGCTGCTTCCACAATTGTGTTGCTCGATCGTCGCGCTGCGGTTGCCGCCGCAGAAGGCTGCCCCGAGTCTGCTCGCTCGACCACGTTTTGGAATGCTGCGTTTCTCCCGTGAGAGATAGGTATTTCTTCTCTCCTAATGATCAACGGATCAGCCTCTGGAGGTGTCGCCAACTCTTCTACCGCCGCTTCAACAGCGGCACTCGTACCACCGCGACTAGCTCTGATCGCTTTGATCTTTTCGTTGAGTTCAGTACGCCAGGCAGGCAATGGCCGCGTTTCGGGTGGTGGCGCCATTCGCGCCCTTCTCGGAAATTCTAACAACCTTGAATCTGTGGATGTACGACCTCGCCGGGATGTAGAACGATGACACCGTGGACAACGCGCAGAGACATCCGAAAACTCATGTCCGCAACCTTGGCATTTCATTATTAAACCACCTCTAGAGTTAGGGGGCCTTCCTGGTGAGGCCGCGATAGTATCAGAAAATTCCTGAGGAGGTCAACAGCAAATGTTGGCCAGATGAGACATGCGGGACATTATTGGAAGACGGGAGGTGATCCAGAACCGCTGCGAACCGCCTCCCGACGCTGTCAACTAGCTTTTACTCTTTGGAAGCGGCTTTTTTGGAGGGACCGGAAGCGGCTCCGGAATCATCTGTCGTCGCGACGGGAAGGCCGAGCGCCTTTCGCACTTCGATCTCGATCCGGCTACCAATCTCGGGATCGGTCCTTATTAGGTTTTTGGCGTTCTCGCGCCCCTGACCGAGCCGCTCGCCCTTGAAGCTGAACCAGGCGCCGCTCTTTTCAACAATCTTATTCTCTACGGCAAGATCCAGAAGATCGCCCTCCCGGGATATTCCTTCGCCGTACATAATATCGAATTCCGCTTCCTTGAACGGCGGAGCGACTTTATTCTTAACGACTTTCACCTTAGTACGATTGCCGACAACAGAATCGCCGTCCTTTATGGAGCTGGTGCGGCGAATCTCAAGCCGGATCGAAGAATAGAACTTCAGCGCCCGGCCCCCGGTTGTAGTCTCGGGATTGCCGAACATCACGCCGATCTTCTCCCGGATTTGGTTGATAAAGATCAGACAGGTATTTGATCGGGCAACGACGGCGGTAAGTTTTCGGAGCGCCTGCGACATAAGCCGTGCCTGAAGCCCGGGAAGGGAATCGCCCATCTCGCCTTCCAATTCAGCGCGTGGAACCAGAGCTGCCACCGAGTCCACGACAAGCACATCGACTCCACCCGAACGCACCAACGCTTCAGCTATTTCCAGCGCTTGCTCACCGGAGTCGGGTTGAGAGATGAAGAGATCATCGACATTTACGCCAAGCTTATGAGCATATTGAGCATCCATAGCGTGTTCTGCGTCGATGTAAGCTGCAACCCCGCCCGCCTTTTGAGCCTGAGAAACGATGTGAAGGGCAAGCGTTGTTTTGCCGCCAGATTCCGGTCCATAAATCTCAACGATTCGGCCTCGGGGTACGCCTCCGATTCCTATTGCCGCGTCCAGACTGAGGCAGGACGTGGATACGGCCGGGACATCCACGACTTTCCTCTCGCCGAGACGCATTATCGAACCTTTGCCGAACTGCTTCTCTATGCTTGCAATCGCCATATCGATCGCGCGATTACGCTCACTTCGATCATCAGCCATTTAGTTGAACCCTTTCTGACTTGAGGTGCCCAGGAAGCCACAATATACCACTTCAAAATACAACTACCAAAATCAATTGTCGCAGTTGTTCACGAGAGCAGCGAGGTTTGAGATCTGCCCCGCAAGATCGTCCAGCGGGTTGCAGAATGCTCCACAAGGTGAATATAGGTTGCAGAGAGACAACCGCGACAAAGAGATTTCAGGCAACCTATTGGCACGAAGGTTGCACAAATGCGTTGCTGGCGCGATGCGAAAAAGGTTGGCCGGCAAGTTGCTTCCAAATAAGGAGCAATTTTTGAAGTTATTGAAACAAACGAATCCGAGTCGCGTTAAAGCGGGTGAATCTCACGCCCTATAGTCCGAGAGCGCGGGATTTTTCGCAAAATGATACGTAAGCGGACGGATTCAGAACAGACAAGGGTGGAAGAAAATGGCCAGAAACATTCAGTCAAAACAAATAAACAAG
>Ga0126384_10000941_pt1 | contig 16855 bp, 16 predicted proteins | sample PanSoiMetPlot_36_FD_92543 | JGI IMG/M metagenome (GOLD analysis project Ga0126384, IMG submission 92543) | Tropical forest soil microbial communities from Panama - MetaG Plot_36 | ecosystem: Environmental > Terrestrial > Soil > Tropical forest > Bulk soil | place: Panama | collected 2016-02-17 | reverse complement strand
TCGCCGAGATGCCGCAGATGTGGGCCGCGGTCCGGCGGCATTCGATCGCGGACGAACGGGTCGGCAACAACCCGCTGCTGTTGAGCGACCTCACGCCGTGGCCGGTCAACATCGCGTGGGCGCTGCTGTCGAACCGGCGCTCGTGCTATGCGGGGCGCGAATTCGCGCTGGTGTTCACGGCGCTGCCCGCGGCGCGCCGCGCGGAGATCGACGCGCTGTTCGGCCGTGTGTTCGCGGGCGAGGGCTCGGCCGACGACGTGCGCGACCTCGCGACCCGCTACGGCTGCCACGCGATCGCGCTCACCGCTGCGGACGGCGCCTGGACGCGCGATCCGTTCGCCGCGAGCCCGTTCTATCGCCTGATCGAGATCAAGCCGGACCGCTGGCGGGTCTATCGCGCCGTCGCGCCGGGCGACGGTGGCGTGCGCCCGTGAAGACGGCCTCTGGGACAGTTCGCGGCCACTCAACGGCGCGCGCGGTGTCGGACCATCGCCACGATGGCCTTGGCGACCCCATCAGGGCGCGGCTAGCTGGCCAAATTAAGTCTTGCGGGCGGCCTCGCCAGCCCGCGCCGTGACGCGGAACCTAGATTCCGGCGAACCAGTTGAAGCCCTGCTTGTGCCAGAACGTGTCGGGAAAATCGTTGGTCACCTCGATCGCGGTGATCCACTTGGCGTTCTTGAAGCCGAGCTTGGTGGCGGCGCGCAGGCGCAGCGGAAAGCCGAACGGGTCGGTGATCGGCTCGCCGGCATAGCGGGTGGCGAGAATGGTCTGCGGATGGAGGGCGCTCGCCATGTCGAGGCTCTCGGTATAGTCGTCGGCGCATTTGAACGCGATGTATTTCGCCGTAAGGTCGGCGCCGATGCGCTCGAGGAACAGCCGCAGGTTCACGCCCGACCATTGGCCGATATAGTCCCAGCCCTCGACGCAGATGTGGCGCACGATCAGCTCTTGCCGCGGCAGGTCATTGATGCGCTCGGTTGTCCACGGCCGCTTGTCGGCGATGAGCCCGGCGAGCTCCAGCTTCCAGTTCCCGCCGTCGACCGGCTTCACGTCCTCGACGCCGAAGTGGGCGTTGAAGCGCGGCGGCTTGACGACCTGCGCCTCGCTGTACGTGGGGGCGAGATGGCCGGGTCGGAACAGGAACGCCTGCACGCGGTCGTTCCAGCTCGACACGCCCCGCAGCGCGACCTGCAACCTGTCGTCCTCGGTGAAATTGCAACCGGCGAGCAGCGTCAGCGCGCCGAGGCTGAGCGAGCCGCGCAGGACGCCGCGCCGGTCGGTCTTCTCGACCAGCGCCCGGTTCTCGGCGAGCACGCGCTGATCGATCCTCCCCTTGGGGCGGAAGATCGAGGATGACGGGGTTCGGATCGGCATGGCAGCGTCCTTCAGGGTCCGCGTGCTACGGAGCGGGCTGGGGCGGAGCGGCGGCGGGCGCAGGCGCGTCCGGCGTGATCGGGCCGCCCGTCACCATAGCGACGAGCGTGTGCGGCACCACGAGCGCGAGCGTCACATGGACCGCCACGAACAGCACGATCGCGGCCATGCACAGGAAATGAACGAGGCGCGCGGTCTGGAAGTCGTAAAAGAGTGTCAGCAGCTCGGAGAACTGAATCGGCTTCCAGATGACGAGGCCGGACAGCACGGTCAGCACGCCGGTGAGGAGCACGCCGATATAGAGAAGCCGCTGCACCGTGTTGTATTTGGTCGGATCGTCATGGGCGAGGCGAAGCCGCAGCGCATCGCGGATTTCGGCAATGAGATCGCGCCGGCGGATCGGCAGCAGCATGCGGCGGAAACGGCCGGTCGCCAATCCATAGATCACGTAGGCGAGGCCGTTGAGGACCAGAATCCACATGCCGAAGAAATGCCACTGCAGGCCGTGCTGCGCCCACGGACCGAACGTGACGGCTTCGGGGAAATGCAGCCAGCCGAAGAGGACCTCGTCCTCGTAGATCTTCCAGCCGCTGCCGATCATGATGAACATCGCGACCGCGTTGATCCAATGCATGACGCGGATCGGCAGCGGATGAAGCCGGCGCATGCGCGGTCCGGCAATTGCGCGAGTGGCGGACATGATCCGTGTCCCGATCCGTTGCGGTGGTAACTATCCGGCGGATGGGCGCGACGCTACGCAGCAGGCGCGCGGGAATCAAATCATCAACCCTCAACTTGTCGTGTGAGGCGCCGGGCGGGCGGTAAACGACTCGTGTGACCCGCTTGAAGAAACGGCCGTGATAAAATAACGGCCATGCGCGCGACGCGACGCACGTTCGTCCTTGGTCTGATGCTTGCGGCCGGCGCGGCCTCGACGGCCGCGCAGGATCGTGTCGGCACATCGATGCGGATCGCGCAGGCGCCGCACGGCATGGCGCCCACGACCGAGATGCCGACCGAGGCCGAGGCGCGCTTCCAGCGGCGCTTTCCGCAGCCGGTCCGGGCCGGCGATCTCGTCGGGCTGCCGGTGCTCGACGACAATGATTTGACGCTCGGGCACGTGCGCGAGGTGGTGCGCAGCCCGCAGGGCAAGATCCGGCTGATCGTGTCCTATGGCGGCTGGCTCGGCGGATGGCTCAACTGGGGCGGCCGGCCGGTCGCGGTGCCGATCGAGGTCGTCGGCATCCTCGGCCGCCAGATCGCCGCGATCGACATGCCGCGCCAGGAGTTCGCGACCGCGCCGACCTGGGCGGCCGGCAGCGATCAGCCGATACCGGCCGACGAGACCATCCGGATTGCCCTGACGCGCCGTTAACCACGGGCTCCGCCCCGGCTGGGCCATGGGGGTTCCGGCAAAACTTGGCTCGGCCCCAAGCCCGAGCATGGAACCGGGCGGGGGTCGGCTCCTCTCAACCGGGCGTGTCACGTCGGCGTGATCTGCTCACAAAAAGACACAGTTTGACGGCAACCACGCGCCCTACGCCATTGACCGCGCGAACGCGCGTTGCGACATCGCACCGCAGGGCAGGAAGCCCCGGGTGGTTCATTGGTTATGGCGGCGACACCCCAGTGATCGCCCGGATTGTTGTTGGGGCGGAAGAACGTGGCGACACCCAGTGATCGCCCAGATTGCCGTTGGAGCGGAAGAAATATGCGCAAGTCCCATCTCGTCCTTCTCGGCGCGCTCTTGGGCGCGACCGGCGCCTTCGTTCTCTCGCCGGGCCGTGTCGATCTCGGCCGGGCCAATGCGGCGCCGGGGCAGTCGAGCGGCGCCGAGACCTACAAGAAGCTCACCTTGTTCGGGCTGATCTTCGACCAGGTGCGCGCGCACTACGTCGAGAAGCCGGAGGTGCAGAAGCTCGTCGAGTCCGCCGTCGGCGGCATGCTCAACGGTCTCGACCCGCATTCGAGCTACATGAACGCCAAGGAATTCGACGAGATGAAGGTCGACACCGACGGCCAGTTCGGCGGCCTTGGCATGGAAGTCACGATGGAGGACGGCGTCGTCAAGGTGGTCTCGCCGATCGACGAAACGCCGGCCGCCAAGGCGGGCGTGCTCGCCAACGATCTGATCATGGAACTCGACGGCGCGCCCATCAAGGGCCTCACGCTGCAGCAGGCGGTGGAGAAGATGCGCGGGCCCGTCAACACCAACGTCCGCCTGAAGATCGTGCGCAAGGGCGAAGCCAACCCGATCGAGCTGACGCTGACGCGCGAGATCATCCACGTGCGCACGGTGCGTTCGCGGATGGAGGGCGATGACGTCGGCTACATCCGCATCACCCAGTTCAACGCGCAGGCGGCGGGCGAACTCAAGAAGGCGATCAGCACGCTCGCCAGTCAGGACCCCGACAAGTTCAAGGGCTACATCCTCGACCTGCGCAACAATCCGGGCGGCCTGCTCGATCAGGCGGTGGCGGTGTCGAACGCGTTCCTCAACCGCGGCGAGATCGTGTCGCTGCGTGGCCGCGATCCCGAAGAGGCGCAGCGCTTCGACGCAAAGCCCGGCCCGGGCGATCTCATCAAGGGCAAGCCGCTGGTCGTGCTGATCAACGGCGGTTCGGCCTCGGCCTCCGAGATCGTCGCGGGCGCGCTGCAGGACCAGAAGCGCGCGACCATCATGGGCACGCGCTCGTTCGGCAAGGGCTCGGTGCAGACGATCATTCCGCTCGGCCCGGGCAACGGGGCGCTGCGGCTCACCACGGCGCGGTACTTCACGCCGTCCGGCCGGTCGATCCAGGCCAAGGGCATCGCGCCTGACGTGGAGGTGCTGCAGGACGTGCCGGCCGACGTGCAGGCGCGTCTCGACCTCACGAGCGAGGCGAAACTGCGCGGCCACCTCAAGGGCGTGGGCGACGGACAGGAGCAGACCGGCTCGCAGTCCTATGTGCCGCCCGACGTCAAGGACGACAAGGCGCTCAAAGCTGCCGTCGACCTCCTGCACAACGGCAGGACCACGGCGGAACGCGAGCCGAAGGAAAAGGCGTCGGCGCCCAACTGACGCGGCCCACCGGCCCAACTGACGCGACCGCGGAACCGCGGTCGCACGCCATCCATTGTCACCGCAGGGAGGCCTTCAGGGAGGCCGCTCATGCGGTGTCTTTTCCGTCGTGCACTATTGGCGGGATCCGTGTTGCTGGCAGCCGCTTCGGCGGCTGCGGCCCAGGGCAGTGGCGGTGCCGTGATCCAGAGTGTGCCGCCGCCGGTGTCGCAGAAGCCGACGATTCCGCCGCTCCATCTCTCCGACGACCAGCGCGCGCGCATCCGCGGCGTGCTCGATGCCAAGAACACCGAGGTCGACTTCGCGCTGAAGTCGAACAAGCCGTCGCAGAGCTTCACGCCCTCCGTCGGCGCCAAGATCCCCGCGGGTCTGCATCCGCACTCCCTTCCGCCTCCGCTGATCTACGAAATGCCGCTGCTCAAGCGCTACAGCTACCTCAAGTTCAAGCAGCAGGTGCTCATCATCGATCCGATGAGCCGCAAGATCGTCGAGATGTTTCCGGAGGCGGGCGGGCAGTCCGGTTAGTCTAGTTGGCCTCGCTGCGTCATTTTGATTGGGGGCACGCGTCATTGCGAGCCCTGGAGTACGTTCCGTTCCTGCGGAATCGGAACGTGCTCTAGATTCGTTGTTTGGCGCATATTCTAGTCGGCGAACCGGTGCCCACTTCGCCGGAATATGCGCTAGTCTCGCCTTCGGCGAGCCCAGGGATAAACTCTGCGGACAATCTCGCTTAACTCGCGCATGCGTATGCGGGGGAGGTTGCTTCGTCGGCCTTCGGCAAACGACTGCCGCGGCTCAGCGTATGAAGCGTGCGACGATCTCGACGTGGGCGCTGTAGCGGAACTGGTCGACCGGCGTTACGGCGGCGAGGCGAAAACCGCCGGCGAGGAGAATCTTCGCATCGCGCGCGAACGTCGCGGCATTGCATGAGACTGCAACGACGAGGGGAACCGCGGCGGCCGCGAGCGCGCGCGCCTGCGCTTCGGCGCCTTGACGCGGCGGATCGAACACGACCGCGTCGAGTCCCGCGAGTTCGTGGGCGAGCAACGGCCGGCGGAACAGATCGCGCCGTGCCGGCGTGACGGGCTTGAGACGCGGTGCGCGCGCGGCCGCGCGCAGCGCCGCGACGGCGGCCTCGTCGACATCCGCAGCGGTCACCTTGGCGCGCTCGGCGAGACGCAGCGCGAACGGCCCGACCCCGCAGAATAGGTCAGCGACGCTGCGCGCGTCGCCCACATGTGCGAGCACGAGGCGCGCGAGCGCGGCTTCGCCTGCCGCGGTCGCCTGCAGGAAGGCGCCGGGCGGCAGCGTGACGGTGGCGCGCCCCATCGTGACGGTCGGCGCGGCGCGCTGGACGATGAGCTCGCCGTGGCGCGTGATCCGCGCCAACCGCCGGCTCTCAGCGAGCTCCGCCAGCGCGGCGGTCTGCTGCGGCGTGAGCGGGCCGGAGCCGCGCACGTCGACGTCGAGGCCGGCGCCGGTCGCGGTCGCGTGAATGTCCAGGGGTTTTGCGGTCGCGCCGAGCGCCTCGGCGATCCCCCAGGCCACCTCGATCGCGTCGGCGAGGCCGGGCGCCAGGATCGGGCAGCGGTCGATGGCAACGATGTGGTGGGTGCTGACCGCGGAAAATCCGACCTGCAGGACATCCTTGGCTCCGCGCCGGGCGTGGAACACCGCGCGGCGCCGGCCCTCGCCATGGGCGTCGATCAGCGGATCGACCGCGGCGTCGATGCCGGCCTGCGCGAGCGCCGTGGTGACGAGGTCGCGCTTCCACGCGCGGTAGCGCCCGCTCTCCCAGTGCTGGAGCGCGCAGCCGCCGCAGGTCGCGAAATGCGGGCAGACCGGCGCGATCCGCTCGGGGCTCGCCGCGTCGACGCGCAGGAGATGGCGGCGGTCGGGATGGCCCGGCCACGGGCCGCCCTCAATCGTCTCGCCCGGCAGCGTGTAGGGCACGTAGACCGGGCCGATCTCGGTGTCGGCGATCCCGTCGCCGCGATGGCCGATGCGCGCGATCACGAGGCGATCAACCACGATGCGCTCCGACAAAGAACTCGCGGTTGCCGTCGCCGCCGTCGATCGGCGACGGAAAGGTCGCAACGACCGTGCAGCCGAGCGCGGCGACGAAGGCGGAGATCTCGGCGCATACGGTCGCGTGGATGTCCGGATCGCGCACGATGCCCTTCTTGAGCCTGCGGCGTTGCGCGACCTCGAACTGCGGCTTGACGAGCGCGACCAGGCGGCAGCGCGGCGCCGCCAGCGCGAGCGCTGCCGGCAGCACATGCTTGAGCGAAATGAAGCTCACGTCGACCGTGACGAGGTCGGGCTTCCGATCGAACCGCGCCGGATCGAGCGTACGGATGTCGGTCTCCTCGAGCGAGACGATCTCGGCCCGCGCGCGCAGCCGGGGATGCAGCTGATCGCGACCGACATCGACCGCGTAGACGCACCGTGCGCCGCGTTCGACCAGGACCTCGGTGAAGCCGCCGGTCGAGGCGCCGACGTCGAGGCACACCTGGCCGGCGACGTCGAATGCCAGCCGGTCGAGCGCATGCGCGAGCTTGACGCCGCCGCGCGACACCCAGGGAAACGCGGGCGCGGCCGCGATCCTGGCGTCGATCGAGACCGCGTCGGACGGCTTGCGCACCGGTGCGCCGTCGGCCGTGACGAGGCCGGCCGCGATCGCGGCCTGGGCCTTGGCGCGGCTGTCGAACAGGCCGCGCGCGACCAGCAGCAGATCGGCGCGTTGGCGCGTGGTCATGCGCGCTGGCTTACCAGCCGGGCGCGCCTTGTGCGAGGGGCGGGCGGATCCGCCGCCAACCCCCAAAATACGATGCCCCGCCGGAGCGGGGCATCGGAACGCTTGCTTGTGCCGGACCGGTCAGGCGAGCCGGACGGTCTCGCTGCGCAGGTCCTTGCCGAGCGCCTCGAACACCTTGGCGACGATGCCTTTGGCGTCGAGGCCGGCCTTGCCATACATGGCGGCCGGCGAGTCCTGGTCGATGAACAGGTCGGGCAGCACCATCGAGCGGATCTTGAGGCCGCGGTCGAACATGTTGGCGTCGGCGAGCGTCTGCATCACGTAGCTGCCGAAGCCGCCGATCGCGCCTTCCTCGATGGTCACCAGCACCTCGTGCTCGCGCGCGAGGCGCAGCACCAGGTCGGTGTCGAGCGGCTTGGCGAAACGGGCGTCCGCGACCGTGGTGGCGAGGCCGAACGCGGCAAGCTCCTCGGAGGCCTTGAGGCATTCGGCGAGCCGGGTGCCGTAGGAGAGGAGGGCGACCTTGTGGCCCTCCTTGAGGATGCGGCCCTTGCCGATCTCGAGCGGCTTGCCTTCCTCCGGCATGGTAACGCCCACGCCTTCGCCGCGCGGATAGCGCAGCGCCGACGGGCAATCGTCGAGCGCCACCTGCGTCGCGACCATGTGCACCAGGTCGGCCTCGTCGCCCGCCGCCATCAGCACGAAGCCGGGCAGGCAGCCGAGATACGCGATGTCGAAGGAGCCCGCATGGGTCGGGCCGTCGGCGCCGACGAGACCCGCGCGGTCCATGGCGAAGCGCACCGGCAGCTTCTGGATCGCGACGTCGTGCACGACCTGGTCATAGGCGCGCTGCAGGAAGGTCGAGTAGATGGCGCAGAACGGCTTCATGCCCTCGGTCGCGAGGCCGGCCGCGAACGTGACCGCATGCTGCTCGGCGATGCCGACGTCGAAGGTGCGCTCCGGGAACTCCTTCTGAAACTGATCGATGCCGGTGCCGGACGGCATCGCGGCGGTGATGCCGATGATGCGCTTGTCCTTGCGGGCCTCCTTGATGAGGCTCTCGCCGAACACCTTCTGATAGGCAGGCGCGTTCGACTTGGCCTTGGCCTGGGCGCCGGTCGCGACGTCGAACTTGACGACGCCGTGATATTTGTCGGCCGACTTCTCGGCCGGCGCATAGCCTTTGCCCTTCTGGGTCACGACATGGACCAGGATCGGCCCATTGTCGGCATGGCGCACGTTCCGGAGCACGGGGAGCAGGTGGTCGATGTTGTGGCCGTCGATCGGACCGACGTAATAGAAGCCGAGATCCTCGAACAGCGTGCCGCCGCCCATCATCATGCCGCGGGCATATTCCTCGGCGAGGCCGGCGCGGTCCTTGATGAGCTTGGGCAGGTGCTTGCCGAGCTGCTTGCCGATCTCGCGCAGCGAGCGATAGGCGCGGCCCGACCACAGGCGCGACAGATAGGCCGACATGGCGCCAACCGGCGGCGCGATCGACATGTCGTTGTCGTTGAGGATGACGATCAGGCGCGAGTCCATGGCGCCGGCATTGTTCATCGCCTCGTAGGCCATGCCGGCCGACATGGCGCCGTCGCCGATCACCGCGATGACGTTGTTCTTCTCGCCCTTCTGGTCGCGCGCGACCGCCATGCCGAGCGCCGACGAGATCGAGGTCGACGAGTGGGCGGCGCCGAACGGGTCGTATTCGCTCTCCGCCCGCTTGGTGAAGCCCGACAGGCCGCCACCTTGACGTAACGTCCGGATGCGGCTGCGCCGGCCCGTAATGATCTTGTGCGGATAGGCTTGGTGGCCGACGTCCCAGACCAGCCGGTCACGCGGGGTGTCGAACACGTAATGCAGCGCGACGGTGAGCTCGACCACGCCGAGCCCGGCGCCGAGATGGCCGCCCGTGACGGCGACAGCGTCGATCATCTCCTGACGCAGTTCGTCGGCCACCTGACGCAACTGAGAGGGGTCCAGGCGGCGCAGGTCCGCGGGGGTGTCGACTTTGTCAAGCAACGGCGTCTTCGAAGGCGACTGCGACAATGACATTCTCCGGATTTGTTCGGCGGTCCTTAACGGTGCCGCGTTTGAGGCCCGTGCTTTTTTGTGTGGCAGACACGGCTAGCACATGATCGGGCATGGTGCCCTCGGCCTCGGAATCCCCACCCGTGAAACTTGACCTCCGCGTCCCGGCGTGCCCCGTTCCTTTAGAGGAGTCCAAATCTGACAGTATGACACCGGGCCGCCCGGTGCAAACCGCTTGAACATCGGAACTCCTGCTCCCCCATACTATGTTACCGGGATGTTTTGCACATGGCCTTGCATGCTTAACGGTCGACCGGTTCCGTCAGTTCAATACAAATATCAATCCCGGCTCCGTGCCGCAGCCGAATGGCCCGGCAGCGCTCATGCGGCGCAGTCGTCGGATCATGTATCCGCTTGGAATCGATCGATGATTCTCGACCCGCGGGTATCCCGGGGCCGGCGGTGTTCCCGGCGGGCGGTCAGTCGGGCAGCGGAATGAACTCGGTCTCGCCCGGTACGGCATCGAACCGGCCCGCCTTCCAGTCGGCCTTGGCCTGCTCGATGCGCTCCCTGCGTGAGGAAACGAAGTTCCACCAGATGTGGCGCGGGCCGTCCATGGCGGCACCGCCGACCACCGCCAGCCGGGCCGGCGTCAGCGCCGTGACGGTGATGCGGTCGCCCGGCCGGAACACCAGCAGGCGACCAGCCTCGAAGCGGTCACCCGCAACTTCGATGTCGCCTGAGATCAGATAGATCGCCCGTTCCTCGCTGTCCGGGTCGAGCGGCAGGCTCGCGCCCGCCGCGAGCGTCACGTCGGCGAGGAGCGTGTCCCAGCCGGTCACGACCGGCGACGCCGCCCCGAGGAACTTGCCGGCGACCACGCGGACAGTCTTGCCTTCGCCGGTCTCGACCGGCAGTTCCTCGGCGCCGTGATGCACGAAAGCGGGCGCGCCTTCCTCGGCGGCGGCCGGCAACGCGACCCAGCACTGCAGCCCGTGCAGCGCCTCGCCCGCGACCCGGTGCTCGGGCGCGGTGCGCTCCGAATGCGCGATGCCGCGCCCGGCGCTCATCCAGTTGACGGCGCCCGGCGTGATCGCCGCGACGCTGCCGAGGCTGTCGCGATGCATGATCTCGCCGGCGAACAGGTAGGTGACGGTCGCAAGCCCGATATGCGGATGCGGGCGTACGTCGATGCCCTGGCCGGCGCGGAATTCGGCGGGGCCCATGTGATCGAGGAAGATGAACGGCCCGACCATGCGGCGCTGCGCGGAGGGCAGGGCGCGCCGCACGAAGAAGCCGCCGAGGTCGCTGGTGCGCGGCACGATCACGCGCTCGATCGCGTCGCAGCCGTGGGCGTCGCCGGGGACCGGGTCCTTGCCGGGAAAGAAGCTCATGGCGCGGCCTCCTGTGATCCGGTGAGCTTGATTAGTGATCCTGGCGTCACGTTGACGCCTCGGGGCGATTGATGCAAACGGGCGCGCGGGTTTTGGCAAGTTTCAGCGCGAGCCGCGAGTTCGGTCTGCTCCCTCCCCCTTGCGGGGGAGGGTTGGGGTGGGGGGTGGTGCCATCGGGCAAACGCATCGCCACGTCGTACGACCCCACCCCCAACCCCTCCCGCAAGGGGGAGGGGGAGCATGCCGAGTGTGCGCAGGGATGTAGGGACGATGATCGCGAGACGCCACGTCTTCCACGTCGCCGGCTACGATCCCTACGACGTCGCGGGACAGCATCGCCGCTTTCGCCGCGAGCTGGCCAAATTCGCGGCGACCTGGGACGTCAAGGCATCCGCGTCCGAGGTAACGCAAGGCGGCGCCTGGTCGGTGACGACGCGCGGGCCGAACTGGACGGTCGAGACCGTCTACGAGCCGCTCGACTGGCACGACATCGTGCTCGCCGACCTGGCGCGGCCGGCGCGCGGGCAGGTCGCCGCGGGCGCCGTGACGTTTGCGGATTTCGTCGCCTCCGGCACGTTCTTCCGCTACATCGCGGCGAGCCACCGCTACGCCTTCTTCTTCCTGGTGCCGTTCCTCGACCTCGTCCTGTTCGTCGCCGCCGGCGCACTGGCGGGCTACCTGCTGGCGGGCGCGCTGATGCTCACCGGCACCTGGCGCGCGCTCGCCGCCGTCGCGCTCGCGGCCGCCGGAATCGCCGCGCTGATGCGCTGGCCGGGGCGACGCTGGCGCGTCATGCAGGGCCTCGCCGACTGGATCTTTGCGCGCGACTACATGCTCGGGCGCCGGCCCGACATGGAGGCGCGGCTCGATCGATTCGCGACCCGGCTGATCGACTGCGTGCGCGACGAGAAGCTCGACGAGGTCGTCGTCATCGGCCACAGCCTCGGCGCGACCTTCGTGGTCGATCTCCTGACGCGCGCGCTGGCGCGCGATCCCGAGCTCGGCCGCCACGGTCCGGCGCTCGCCGTGCTCACCATCGGCGCGACCATCCCGAAGCTCGCGCTCCATCCGGCCGGCGGCCGCCTGCGCGACTGCGCCAACAAGGTGGCGTCCGAGCCATCGCTCTTTTGGGTCGAGTACCAGTCGCGCGACGACGCCATCAGCTTCTACAAGTTCCACCCGGTCGCGCTGCGCGCGGTCGCGTCGGTGAGCGATACCGCACCGCCGCCGCTGGTCCGCCGCGTCCAGTTCCACGAGATGATGACGGCGGAGGATTTCCGCCGCTACCGGGTGAGCTTCATGCGGCTGCACTATCAATTCGTGATGGCGAACGCCAAGCGTGCGCCCTACGACTTCTTCATGATCGTGTGCGGGCCGCTCCCGCTGCGGCGGATCGCGCGTGCGCCGGGCGGGCCGCTCGATGCGATCGCGGCCGACAGCGCGCTGATTGAACCGGCGGGGGCGGACGCTTGAGTGGACGCAAATGACCGTGACGGTGGCCAAGATCATCTGGGTGCTCGGCTGCGTTGCGTGGTTCGTGATCCGCCTGCCGCACCAGCGCCGCTCGCGCAAGACGCCGGTCGCGCAGCGCCGCGACCGCGGACGCGATCGGGTGCTGCTGATCATCTCGGCCGCCGGGCTGGGCATCATTCCGGCGCTCTACGTCGCGACCCATCAGCCGAGAGTCGCCGACTATCCGTTCCATCCCCTGCAAGCCTGGCTCGGCGTCCTGGTGCTGATCGGCGCGATGTGGATGTTCCATCGCACCCACCGCGATCTTGGCCGCGCCTGGTCGGTGACGCTCGAGATTCGCGACCAGCACCGGCTGATCACGCACGGCGTCTATTCGCGCCTGCGCCATCCGATGTATGCGGCGTTCTGGCTGTGGGCGCTCGCGCAGGCCCTGCTGCTGCCGAACTGGATCGCCGGCTTCTCCGGGCTCGTCGGCTTCGGCACGCTGTTCTTCGCCCGCGTCGGCCACGAGGAGCGCATGATGCTGGATGCGTTCGGCGCGGAGTATCGGGACTACATGGCGCGGACCAAGCGGGTGGTGCCGGGAGTGTACTGACCTCGTGTCCCGGGCGCCGCGCAGCGTGGAGCGAAGCGGAACGGTACGCCGCAGACCCGGGACCTGGCTCGGAGCAAGGCCCCGGATCAGCGCCGCACCACTTCGCGCTGCGCGCTGCGTGCTGCAGCGCATCCGGGGCACACAGGCGTTACTTCACATCGAGCGGCTCGGTGCCCTTCGGCTTGCCGGATGCATCGAGGGTGATCTTCTCGACGCGCGCCTCGGCCTGGCGCAGCAGCTCCTCGCAGCGGCGCTTGAGGACCTCGCCGCGCTCGTAGATCGCGACCGATTCCTCGAGCGGGACCTTGCCCTCCTCGAGCCGCCTGACGATCGTCTCCAACTCCTCGATCGCCTTCTCGAAGGAAAGCTTGCTGACGTCTGCGTGGTTGGTTTCGGCCATGCTGCTGATCCGGGGGCGCGCGATTCGGCGCCGCGCCTCACTCTATCATCATCCGCGCAATCGTCAGCCGCGCATCAGGGTGACGACGTGGGCGCCGACCGACTGGGCGAGGCCCTGCAGGTCGTAGCCGCCTTCGAGCACCGAGACGACGCGGCCGTCGCTGTACTTGTCGGCGACCTCCATGAGCTTGCCCGTCACCCAGGCGAAGTCGGTCTCCAACAGGTTGAGGTTGGCGAGCGGGTCGCGCGTGTGGGCGTCGAAGCCGGCGGAGATGATGACAAGGTCGGGCTTGAAGCCCTCGAGCCGCGGCAGGATCACGGTCTTGAACGCCTCGCGGAACTTCTCGCTACCGTCGCCGGCGCGCAGCGGCGCATTGACGATGGTGTTGTGCTCGCCGCGCTCGGAGGTCGCTCCGGTGCCGGGATAGAGCGGCATCTCGTGGGTCGAGCAGTACATCACGGTCGGATCGTCCCAGAAGATCTCCTGGCTGCCATTGCCGTGATGGACGTCGAAGTCGACGATCGCGACGCGGTCGAGGCCGTGCTGCTTCTGCGCGTGGCGCGCCGCGATCGCGACGCTGTTGAACAGGCAGAAGCCCATGGGCCGCACGGTCTCGGCATGGTGTCCGGGCGGGCGCACGGCGCAGAACGCGTTGCTGGCTTTCTTCCCCACCACCTCGTCGACCGCAAAGGTGGCGGCGCCGACCCCGCGCGTCGCCGCCTCGAAGCTGCCGGGCGACATCGAGGTGTCGGCGTCGATGCGCACCATGCCGACGGTCGGGCAGGCCTCGCGGATCTGCTCGACATAGTCCATCGGATGCGCAAGCGCGATGGTGTCGATTGCGGCGGCGGGCGCCTGCTCGCGCGCCAGCGTCTGGAATTTCTCGTCCTCGAGCGTCCGCTCGATCGCCTTGAGGCGGTCGGTGCGCTCGGGATGGCCGAGCGGCGTGATGTGGTCGAGGCAGGCCGGGTGGGTAATGTAGAGCGTCGGCATCAGGCTCACAGGTGCTTGGGACACGGTTCGCGACACACATAAGCATCGATTGTGCCGAAAGAAAGCGCTTCCCGCCGGCCTGCGCCCGCGCTCATGGCTTCCCCCTGCCGGCGTCCCGGGAAGGGGTGCCGGCAGCGAGAGTGACGCCACGGGGCGGCAGGCTGTCGTCCGGCACGAAGAAATCGGGAGCAAGCGGCATGGCCGGATCGACCCGGTAGCGGTCGAAATCGGTCACGCCCTCGGCGGTGAGGAACGTGTCGTCGATCAGGAACTTTCCCGTGAAACTTTTTGCCGGCTTTGCGAAGATCGCGTACGCGGCGTCGGCGAGGATGTCCGGCCTGCGCGAGCGCCGCATGACCTCATCGCCGCCGAGCAGGTTTTTGATCGCCGCGGTGGCGATGGTGGTGCGCGGCCACAGCGCGTTGACGGCGATGCCCTGCGCCCTGAGCTCGCCGGCGAGGCCCAGCACCACCAGGCTCATGCCGAACTTGGCGATCGAATAGGCGGTGTGGGGCGCGAACCACTTCTCCTGCATGTCGAGCGGCGGCGAGAGCATCAGGATATGCGGATTGGCGGCGCGGGCGAGAAACGGAATCGCGTATTTCGACACCATGAAGCTGCCGCGCGTGTTGACCTGGTGCATCAGGTCGAAGCGGCGCACGTCGGTCGCCGCCGTTGGCGTGAGCGAGATCACGCTCGCATTGTTGACCACGATGTCGAGGCCGCCGAAGTGTGACGCGGCCCGCTCGATCGCGGATTTGACCTGGCCCTCGTCGCGCACGTCGACCGCGAGGGCAAGCGCGCGGCCGCCCGCAGCCTCGATCTCGGCGGCGGCCGTGTGGATGGTGCCGGGAAGCTTCGGATGCGGCGCGTCGGTTTTCGCCGCGATCGCAATGTTGGCGCCGTCGCGCGCGGCGGCGAGCGCGATGGCAAGCCCGATGCCGCGCGAGGCGCCGGTGATGAACAGGGTCTTGCCGCGTAATGACATCGATGGAGTCCTCGTGGGGTGGGCAAAGCGCAGCACCATTGCGACGCGGCCATGACCGCGTGGGTACGGCGCGTTCCGCGCCTTTGCCCACCCTACAGCCTACGACTTCTTCTTCTCCAGGAACGCCGCGAAGGCGGCGTGCGCCTCGGGGGAGGCGAGGCGGCTCTTGAAGATCTGCGCCTCCGCGTTGATGCGCTTGATCGCCTCGTCGGGCGAGCCGCGCAGGAGGCGGCGGGTCGCGACGAGCGCGTCGGCCGGCAGCGCCGCGATCTCGCGCGCTGCCGCCATGGCCTCCGCCTCGACGTGCGCCGCGTCGACCACGGTGTTGACGAGTCCGGCCGCGAGCGCGCCGGCGGCGTCGAGCGAGCGGCCCATGGCGAGCAGCGCGAAGGCGCGCGCATAACCCATGCGGCGCGGCCCGATCAGGCTCGAGGCAGCCTCCGGCACCAGGCCGAGATGGACGAAGGGCGCCGACAGGCGCACGTCGCTTGCCGCGACCACGTGGTCGCAGTGCAGGAGCATGGTGGTGCCGATGCCGACCGCGAGCCCGGAGACGGCGGCGACGAGCGGCGTCTCGGCGCGCGCGAGCGCATAGAGGAAGCGCAGCAGCGGCGGCGCCAGGCCCTCGGCGTGTTCGGACGCGATCAGGAATTCCTTGAGGTCGTTGCCGGCGCAGAAGGCGCCGGGCGCGCCGGCGATGACGATGCAGCGCATCGCCGGCGCCGCGCCCTCGATCGCGGCCGCCATCGTCTCATACATCGGCAGCGTGAGCGCGTTCTTCTTGTCCGGCCGGTTCATTCGTATGGTGCGGATCGGGCCGTCGTCGCTGACGAGGACGAGGTTAGTCATGCGGCTCACCCGAACGCCGCAGCCGGCGGGATCGCGCCGGCGCCCTCGGTGACGGTGGCGGCGAGGCCCGATGCCGCAATCGCGAGGTTCTCGGCAAAGAAGCGCGCGAGCGCCACGCGGGTCGGCGCCTGCGCGCCGTCGGCGAGGCGCAACGCCGCGAGCGCCTCGTCGGCGAGCATGCAGCCGCCGGCGGCGAGCCCGAACAGGCGCAGATAGGGCGTTGCGCCCGCAAGCGCCGCGCCGGGCTCGTTGTCGAGTTTTTGCAGGAGCCAGGCGGTCGCACGCGCCAGCTCCTCGACGGCCTCGCCGAGCCGCGCGCCGGTTGCCCCGAACGCGGGATCGTTGGCGGCTCTCACGTTGGCGACGGTCTCGCGCAGCTCGTCGAGACAGCCGCCGACCGCGGCGCCGCCGGACATTGGAAGCTTGCGGGTGACGAGGTCGATCGCCTGGATGCCATTGGTGCCCTCGTAGATCTGGGCGATGCGGGCGTCGCGGAAATGCTGGGCCGCCCCGGTCTCCTCGATGTAGCCCATGCCGCCATGGACCTGCAGGCCGAGGGAGGCGACCTCGCTGCCGATGTCGGTCGCGAAAGCCTTGGCCACCGGCGTGAGCAGCGAGGCACGCTCGTGCGCGGCCTTGCGCGCCGCTTCGTCCTTGGCGGCACGGCTGCGGTCGATCGCGACCGCGGTCGCGTAGCAGATCGCGCGGGCCGCACGCGTGAGGCCGCGCATGGTGGTGAGCATGCGCCGCACGTCGGGGTGATCGATGATCGGCGCCGACTGCGCCGTCGGCTCGGCGGTGGCGCGGCCCTGCTTGCGGTCGCGCGCATAGTCGATCGCCTGCTGCGTCGCGGTCTCGGCGATGGCGACGCCCTGCAGGGCGACGGCGAGCCGCGCCTCGTTCATCATGGTGAACATGCAGGCCATGCCGCGGTTC
>Ga0126384_10000940_pt1 | contig 16857 bp, 16 predicted proteins | sample PanSoiMetPlot_36_FD_92543 | JGI IMG/M metagenome (GOLD analysis project Ga0126384, IMG submission 92543) | Tropical forest soil microbial communities from Panama - MetaG Plot_36 | ecosystem: Environmental > Terrestrial > Soil > Tropical forest > Bulk soil | place: Panama | collected 2016-02-17 | reverse complement strand
TCCCGGCGCGGGCGGCGTCGACTCGACCGTCTTCATCGGCGGCGTCGCGCAGCCGCCAATGGCGAGCAGGAATATCGCGATCACGAAGCTTCGCTGAGTCGCGCGGTATCGATTCATCGCAGGCTTGCTATGCATCGTAGGAACTCGTGCGCGGCGGCTTCAGCCGCATCAACGGTGACATCGGCCGTGCGAAAAGTGACTCCGAGCCAGACGGCACCCCCGAGCGTAGTGATCGCGAAGACGAGCGGGGAGAGCGGTCCGGTCGACACGGCACGCACGTACTCGGACAGTGGCGACGCGCCGGACGCGCCGTTCCACAGGGGATCGACGTAAAGCGACGTGATGCCGCCCCAGATGGGATAGTGCTTGGCGAAGAAGCAACGACGCTGCTCCGGGGAAAGGAACCGCCACATGAAACCCGAAACGCCCAGGGCAAGCAAGCTCTGCAGGTAGAGGTGCTGCGTCCTGACGCGGCGAGTCTCGGCGCTGACCGCTGCGGCCAATTGTTCGAGCCCGACGCCCGCCGGGACGGGGTGCGAGATACGCAAGGAGGAGAGAAACTGCCCGAAGCTCGCGTGGGCGTCGGATTCCAGCTCGGCGCGAAGATTGACGATGGAAGCCACTCCAAGCTGCTTGCGGCGGGTCGCGCTGCGCCGCCCTGCAGCCGCCGGATCGAGCGCGGACAGGAGCATGGCGAGGAAAAGCTCATTGACCGTGACTCCCCAGGTCTTGGCCGCGCGTCGCAGCCGATCGAAACCCGCAGGATCCACGCGAAAGCACACGAAGCCGTTGCTCGCGTCGCTGGCACCGTGGCAAGGCGCGCGATAAGCGCGACGAGCGCTTGCAGTGAGCTCGGGTAGATACGCCAGTCCGCGCAGCGCAGATCCGAGGTGACGCAGGAACAGCCGTCGGTAGGTGTGTGGGTACAGGCGTGGTGTCCAGCGATGCGCATCGGTTCCTCGGTCGTCGCCGTAACCGTCGAGGCAGTGCCTCAGGAGCACAGCGATCGAGTCCCCGCCGGCGATGAAATGATCGTAAGCGAGTCCGACGTCGAAGGACGTCCCGCCATCGATCAAAAAAAAACGGAACGGCGAGAAGTGTCCGTCTCGTGCAAAAGGCAGGTTGAGTTGCCGGATGATCTCCAACCTTGCGGTTGCGCGCGGATCGTCGCCCCCGGGCAGCGTCGTGAGTTCCACCGTCGCCGGACCTCCTTGGAATTCGTACCGGCAGCGACTCCGATCCAGCGTAAACCCGCTCAGACCCGCAGCCTGCAATCGGGCTTCGATTTGCTCCTTGAGCCGCGTCGGATCGCACGGCTTCGCTACGCGAACCATGTGCACGGCGGAATACGGGTGCAGGTCCCGCCAGCGCAGCATCGTGGCCTGAAAAAGGTTCAGTCGTCCCCGCATGCTGAATTAGTTGGTTGTTGTTGGTCGACTTAATTGAATGTTGTTGTTTTGGCGCGCTCTGCAAGGATCAGACGTTGTGCTTCGATGCACCAGTACTTCTTGACGCTGTACCAGATATCGGCCGCGTGCAATAGATTTGACACGTCAGTTCGCGTGTCCGGCGGTGGCGGCAGGGGCTGCGAAGGCGAGTAGCGGTCGATCCAAGCCCGAGTTGCAGGATCAAGTGCCAGGTCCTTCGTGAAAGGCAGCCTCATATGATCGGCGGTCGACGGAAGCATGACATTCCGTACTTTGGCGCTTCCTATGGCCTGATAGGGTTCGGCGCGCCCGAAATTGCCGGCGATCGGATCCCATTTGAGCTGATAGGCAGTGAACTCCACCACTGTGTCGGGGATTTGGTGCAGCCGCGGCAGCATTTCCCATTGAAACAGCAGCACCCGCATCAGTGAGCCGGTCGCAATCGCCGCACCATAGGGAACCTTGAGGCCCAGCACGGGGCGCCGCATCCCGCTGTTCGGATCGACGATCCAGGATCGATTCTCTGTTTCGTCCCGAACAGGGTTCCACACGACAATCGTGTGGCCGAAGTCGCCATCAAGCTCGTGCAGAACCTTGACTACCACCATTCCGCCTTGGCTGTGCCCGATGAGCATCGGCATCATGCCCTCGTGCTCGTAGTACCACGCCAGCGAACCCGCGAGCTTTGCACCGTCGGCGAAATTGCTGTCGTACGACAAGCTGCCATCGAGAGGATTGCGGAGGCGCTCTTCGGGATAGCCCATCGCGATGAGGAACTCCGAGAACGGCGTCATCGTCACCAGCGCCAGGCCTTGGAGATTGATGATTCGCGGTGCGGGCGCGAGCGCGAGCACATTCCTCACCTCGGCGTCGGTGATCTGCTCGCAGGAGAGCGCGAGGATGCGCTCCTCGGCGCCGTGGTCGAGAGTGAGCTTAACGGGTGACGTCGGGGCGGGCCCGGCTTCGTCGCGGGGAGGGATTGTTGCCTCGTCCGGATGGCTGCATGCAACCGACGCGAAGACTGTCGCGACGATTGCCATCACGCACAGGCTCCAGCGCACTGCGAAGCAGGACCCGATGTTGACTGTGGAACTCATCGTGGCTTCCTGCTGGAAGCGTTCGCACGACCTAGTCGAGCGATAAGCGCGTAGCAGGACGCAAGCGTGGCAGAAAAGCTCGGGTGCGCGCGCGATAATCGCGATAGGTGTCGCCGTGGATGACGAGCAGATGCTCTTCTTCGGTGCGAGCCTTGATCTGCGTGAGCATGAAATGCACCAACAGCAGTGCAAACATCGGCCAGCTGGGTACAACCAGCACCGAGCAAGCCATCAGGACGCGCGACAGCGCGTAAATCGGATGGCGCACGAGGCGGAATGGACCGTCGGTGATCAGGTCCCCTTTTTTCGCCTTGCTCACTGCCATGCGCCAGTTCCTGCCCATGCGCGCCCAGCAGGCGCTCGTGGCGAGCAAAGCGCAAAATCCGATTCCCGCCGCGAGCCAACGCACGACGGAGTAGCCGGGATTCGCGCGCGCGAAGGACGCAACGGCCCAAGGCGTCGTGCGATGTACGAGCGCAAGGTACGGTACGGCGATCCACGCGGCGACCAGCGGGACCCATAGCAGCCACAAGTATTGCTCCAGACGGTGCTCGGGCACGAGCCCGGCAAGCGTATGCGTGTGCCGACGCACGCGCACGATCATGATGCCGACGCCGAACCAATACGCCCAGATTGTTGCGACCAAAATGATCCCGGGAAGATCCTTCATTGGACGTTAGGCGCCTGGAGCGGCCGCCGCGCGCGACTGCTGGCCGTCAGGCTTCATGTTAACCGCAAGATTTGTAAATGGAAATGAATGGCCCTAGAATCCAAGCAAGCCTTCCGCGCCGGGGCACCTCTGGCCGGGGCGAACGCGCCGGTGTCGGCGAGCCGACGTCCTCGATGCAATCCACCCTCTCAGCTCTCGATCGCCCCACCACGGACGATACCGTCACGCTGCGAATGCTTTGCATTTCGCTTGGTGTGCTGCTCGCAATCCTCCCGCTTGCGCACGTCACCGCGTTGCGCAATGTGCTGGTCGGCGTCACCGCGGGGCTAGCGCTACTGCAGTTTCGATTCGGTCCGTGGCGAAGCGTTCCAGGATTTGTTCCGTGGCTGGTTTGGCTTGCCTTTGCCCTGGGTTCGATCAGCTGGTCCGCGCTGCCCTACGTGTCATTCCAGAGCTTCCGCAGCGACCAATTCTATCCATTCGTCATTTTCCTCGTGAGCTTCGTGCTGATGCGGTACCTGGGCGGCAGACTCGCTGCCGTGATCGGTACCGCGGCCGGCACGCTGATGTGTCTGACGACGATGCTTGCCGCGCTGATATCGGGCTACGACCTGAATGCCGACGAGCCTGCGGCGGGAACGCTGGGCTGGCTGGCGTGGAAAGCAGGCGACACGACGGACTCCAGTACGTACGTCGCGTTCATGGCCGTCCCCTTGTTCCTGATCTTGACGACTTCGAGGCGCCGGTGGCGACGCTGGGCCGCCGCCGTTTGGTTGATAGTGTTCGGAGCGATCGGGTTTATGAGCGAGAGCCGCACGTTAGTTGCTTCGCTTTTCGTCTCATTCGCCGGCTTCCTCATCGTTCTCGGGATTCTGCAAGGCAGGCTTCATCTCAAGTCGGTGGTCTCGATCGTGTTGCTCGGCGTGATCGTGTCGGCGGCGAGCCTCGAAGTCATCTCCCGGACACGCCTGCCGGCGTCGCAGACTAACGGGCATAGCGCTGCATTGCAGATGATCATGAGCGATCCTCGGCCGGCAATCTGGGCAGCGTATTTCGACCTTACCGGCAGGGCGCCCTGGCTCGGCGTCGGGCTGGGCCGAACCGTGCCCTCGCGTGCGTATCACCTGCAGGATGACGGGGAGCTCAAGCAGATCGACGCCCACGCGCCCACACACGCACATAACGTCCTTCTCGACCTAGTGCTGCAGATCGGACTCGTCGGCCTTGCGATCTGGATCTGGCTGCACGTCGAGATCCTACGCTTGACCATCAAACGCTCCCGTGAGGGCGGGGACCGAGAGAAAGCGTGGGCGGCCGCCGCGGTTGCTTTGGTGCTCGCGATGCTGGTCAAGAACTCGACCAACGATCTCATCGTCTATGGCAACGCCATCCTGTTCTGGGCGCTGCTCGGAACGATGCTCGGGCTGGTCTGGCGCGATGGTGACGGGCACGGCGACACGGTTCTGCTTTCGAAACCAACGCCTGCAAAAAAATAGCCGGGCTAATCGCCCGGCTACGTCCTTCTCCCTGAAAAAGCGGTGTTTAAACCGCCTGGATGTTAGAGGCCTGCTTGCCCTTCGGTCCTTGCGTGACCTCGAAGCTGACCTTCTGTCCTTCCTTTAGCGACTTGAATCCCGGCATGTTGATCGCCGAGAAGTGCGCAAAAAGGTCCTCCCCGCCGCCGTCGGGCGTGATGAAGCCGTAACCCTTGGCGTCGTTGAACCACTTTACTGTTCCAGTTGGCATGTCTTCCAATTCCTCAATACAGAAAAAAATACGGTCGGTCAGACCGGCCGATGTTTCGATCTCAAGGACAGGAAAGTACGGCGATTCCGCGCCAGCCAACGAGCTGGACAGGTCGTGCTTTAGTACTTGAAATAAAACACGAAGCGGACTATACGCGGGGCAGCGCTGGCGGTCAAACGCCCCCCGGAAGCGGCCGCCAGCCCCTCCGGAGCCTACCCTTGCAGCCCGCGCCGGACTAACGCCGCGCCGGCAGCCAGAGCCTGGAGCTTCGCCCGGGCGACGTCTCGCGATAACGGCACCATTCCGCAATTGGTGCAAGGGTAGAGCCGGTCAGGGCGGACGAATTTCAGGGCCGCCCGCAGGGTCTTGGCGACCTCGTCCGGGGTCTCGACGCGGTCGGTCGCGACGTCGATCGCGCCTACCAGCACGTCCTTGCCCTCCAGCAGTCCGATAAGCTCGAGAGGCACATGCGAGTTCGCACACTCCAGGGAGATTTGAGCGATTTTCGAAGCGGCGAGCAGCGGGAAGGTGTTCTCGTACTGGCGCCATTCGGCGCCAAGCGTTTTCTTCCAGTCGATGTTGGCCTTGATGCCGTAGCCGTAGCAGATGTGCACGGCGCTGACGCAGGCGAGGCCACGCGCCGCGCGCTCGAGCGCGGCGATGCCCCAATCGCGCACCTCATCGAAGTAGACGTTGAAGGCCGGTTCGTCGAACTGGATCACGTCCACGCCGGCCGCCTCGATTTCGCGCGCCTCGTCGTTGAGAATCTCGGCGAAAGCCCAAGCGAGCTTCTCGCGGCTGCCGTAGTGGGCGTCGTAAAGCGTATCCACCATGGTCATCGGCCCGGGCAGGGTGTACTTGATCTTGCGATCCGTGGCGCTGCGCAGGAACTTTGCATCGTCGACGAAGATCGGATGCCGCCGCGCCACCGCGCCGACAACGACCGGGACGTCGGCGTCGTAGCGATTCCGGATGTGCACGGTTTTCTTGTGCTCGAAGTCCATGCCGTCGAGGTTCTCGATGAACGTGGTGACGAAGTGCCGCCGGGTCTGCTCGCCGTCGGTGACGATGTCGATGCCTGCGCGCTCTTGATCGCGGAGCGCGAGCTGCACAGCGTCGCGCTTGCCCTCGGCGAGGCTCTGGCCGGAGAGCAGCCATGGCGCCCAGAGCTGGTTCGGTGGAGCGAGCCAATCGGGCTTGGGCAGGCTGCCTGCAATCGTCGTCTGCAACAGCGTGGGCATTGGCCCTCCTCGAGCACGTGCGTATACGGCGAGTCGCGCCGATTATAATTCGCGACCATGCCGCGGGTCCTTTTCTCGGATTACGATTTCCCGGACCTCGATCTCGAACGAAGCCTCTTCGCGCAGGCCGGCGTCGAAATGGTAGCCGCGCAGTGCAAGACAGACGCCGAAGTGATCGAGGCTGCGGCGGGTTGCGCCGGCATCCTTCTGCAATATGCGCCGATCACGGAGCGCGTCGTAACCTCGCTGCCAACACTCGGCATCGTGAGCCGCATCGGCGCCGGCTTCGACACTGTGGACATCGACGCATGCGCGCGACACGGCGTGTGGGTCGCCAACTCGCCGGACTACGGCGTTGGCGAGGTGGCGACGCACGCACTGGCCCTCGCACTGGCGCTCGTTCGCAACATCGTCGCCTACCACCGGGACGTCCAGGCCGGGCGCTGGCACTACCTGAGTCCAGGGATGCCGCTGCGCCGCGCGGGCGAGCTCACGCTCGGCATCCTCGGATTGGGGCGCATCGGCAAGCGCATGGCGTACCTCGCGCGCAATACATTCGGGCGTGTGATCGCATGCGATCCGTATCTCATCGACGGCGATTTCCCGGCTTATGTTGAGCGCGTGCAAGATGCGGCAACTCTCTTCGCAGCGAGCGACCTCGTCAGCATTCACGCGCCGCTCAACGCCGAAACGCGCGGCATGGTCCGGCGGGAGCTCTTCGAGCGCATGCGGGCCGGGTCCTGGATTGTCAACACGGCGCGCGGCGCGATCGTGAATGTCGACGATTTGCTTGCCGCACTCGATAGTGGAATACTTGCCGGTGCCGGACTGGACGTCTTGCCGGTCGAGCCGGTTCCGACCGAATCCCGGCTGCTCGGCCATCCTAGGGTGATCTTGACGCCGCACGCTGCTTTCTTCAGCGCGCAGGCCGAGGTCGAGTTGCGGCGCAAGGCAGCGCAGAACATCGTCAGCTGGCTCGAGACAGGGCGGCCCGACTACGTTGTAGTAGAGGGATCGCGGAAGCCGGCGGCGTGAGAGGATGACGCGGCCGGGCTTCCGGCCGTGGAGGAGGAGAGCGGTGGCGGCGGTTACGATCAGCTCAGTGCACAAGCACTTCGGCTCGACGCACGTGATACGCGGCGTCGATGTCGACATCGCCGACGGCGAATTCTGCGTGCTGGTCGGTCCGTCGGGCTGCGGCAAGTCGACCCTGCTGCGCATGATCGCGGGTCTGGAGGAAATCAGTGGCGGCGAGATCGCGATCGGAGACAGGGTCGTGAATCGCGTGCCGCCCAAGGAACGCGATATCGCAATGGTGTTCCAGAATTACGCGCTCTATCCGCACATGACCGTGCGCGACAACATGTCATTCGCGCTCATGCTCGCCAAACAGCCGCGCGGCGAGATCGACGCGCGGGTCAAGAAGGCCGCCGACATCCTCGGCCTTGCGCAACTTCTGGAACGTTATCCGCGCCAGCTCTCCGGCGGCCAGCGACAGCGTGTGGCAATGGGACGAGCCATCGTGCGTGACCCGCAGGTATTCCTTTTCGATGAGCCGCTCTCGAATCTCGATGCGAAGCTGCGCGTGCAGATGCGCACCGAGATCAAGGAGCTACACCAGCGGCTGAAGACCACGTCGATCTACGTTACCCACGACCAGATCGAGGCGATGACAATGGCCGACAAGATCGTGGTGATGCGAGACGGCGTCGTCGAGCAGATCGGCGATCCGCTCTCCCTCTATGACAGCCCGAACAACACGTTTGTCGCCGGATTCATTGGCTCGCCGGCGATGAACATGGTTCCTGGGACGGCGCGCACCAACGGTGGCGAGGCGAGAATCGAGTTCGAGGGGAACGTCACGCTACCTGTGCCGCGCGGCGCGAAGGCTGCGGACGGGCAGAAGGTCCTTTACGGCATCCGACCCGAGCATTGCATGCTCGCGGATGGCGCCGGACTGCCGGCCGAAGTCGTGGTGATCGAGCCGACCGGAGCCGATACTCAGCTCTATTGCCGGTTCAACGGCCAGGAGCTCGCTTCGCTTATCCGAGACCGAGTGACCTGCCGCGCCGGCGATCATATCCTGCTGAAACCTGATCTCGGCAGAGCCCATTTGTTCGACGCCGCCACCGGTGCGCGCCTGGTCGCATGATTTGCTTCAAGTCGAGTCTGCACGACCCATATCAACTGCAGAGCAGCCCTTTCTTAGGAGGACAGCATGAGCAAGTTCAAACGTCGCGATTTTCTTAAAGCCACCGCGGGCGTGGCCGCCGGTACCGCCTTGGGATCGGGTTCGGCGCTGTTGTCGACCGAGGCCGCCGCACAGCAATACAAGGTCACGCCGGAGAAGGGCGCGAAGCTCCGCCTGTTGCGCTGGAAACGCTTCGTCCAGGGCGATGAAGACATGTGGGCAGAGAATACGAAGAAGTTCACGCAGGCCACAGGAATCGACGTAAGGATCGATGCGGAAGGCTGGGAGGACGTGCGGCCCAAGGCAGCAGTTGCCGCCAACACTGGCGGCGGTCCCGACATCATTATCGGAACCTACGAGGACGCGCACCAGTATCCGGAGAAACTAGTCGATGTGACCGATCTCGCCAATTACCTTGGCGCGAAATACGGCGGCTGGTACGACGTCGCCAAGACCTATTGCACGCACAAGGGGAGGTGGATCGCCATCAATATGGGCGCCGCGGGCGCGTGCATGAATTACCGCATTAGCGCAATGAAAGCAGCAGGCTTCGAGACCTTCCCCAAGGATCTACCGGGATTTCTGAAGCTCTGTCAGAGCCTGAAGGCCAAAGGGTTGCCGCCGGGGTTCGCACTCGGCAACGCCACCGGCGACGGGAACACCTGGTGCCATTGGGTAGTCTGGGCGCATGGCGGCAAGATGGTCGACGAGAAGAACAATGTCGTCATCAACAGCCCCGAGACCATCGCCGCGCTGGAGTACGCCAAGCAACTCTACGAGACATTCGTTCCGGGGACCCTGTCGTGGCTCGACCCGAACAACAACAAGGCGTTCCTCGACGGACAGATCGCGCTTACCAACAACGGCATCTCGATCTACTACGCAGCGAAGAATTCGCAGGATCCGAAGTTGCAGGAGATCGCCAAAGACATGGACCATGCCAACTTCCCGATCGGCGTCGTTGGGCGGCCGACCGAAAGTCACATCACCTTCCCGATGATGATTTTTAAGTATTCGAAGTATCCGAACGCGGCCAAGGAATACCTACGGTTCATGATGGAGAAGGAACAATACGAACCGTGGCAGAAGGCCTCGATCGGCTACGTGGCCCAACCATTGCGGGCCTACGAGAGCAACCCGATCTGGACGTCCGATCCGAAGGCGACGCCCTTCCGCGACGTGATGAAAAACATGCTGCCCAACGGTTACGCCGGCGAGATGGGATATGCGTCGGCGGGGACGATGGCCGATTTCGTCATGGTGAACATGGTCGCCGAAGCAGCCTCTGGCGCGAAGACGCCGAAGGAAGCGGCGGAGCGGGCGCAGAAGCGGGCCGAGCGCTACTACAAGGTATGACGTCACGCGACTTCTCTTCTCATCGATTGCATTAGGCTCGCAGGCGTGACGACATACCTGCGCGCGTTGGAGCGACGTCTGCCAGTGCCGCTCAACGCGCGCAACCCCTTTCAGGCTGCTCGATGAAAACTGGATCGCCGTCGACCGCGCTGTCGCGGGTGCTCGATAACCGCAACGCGCTCGGGCTCGTATTCATGCTGCCGGCGGCGGCGATACTGCTCGTCTTTCTCACCTATCCGCTGGGGCTCGGCACCTGGCTTGGCTTCACCGACGCCAAGATCGGTCGCTCCGGCGAATGGATCGGAATCGAGAACTTCGCCTTCCTCTGGGGCGATTCAGTCGCGCGGCTCGCACTGTTCAACACGCTTTTTTATACACTCATCGCCAGCGTGATCAAGTTCGCACTTGGGTTGTGGCTCGCACTGCTGCTGAACAAGCACCTTCCGTTCAAATCTTTCTTCCGGGCGATCGTGCTATTGCCTTTCATCGTTCCGACCGCGCTGTCCGCGCTCGCGTTCTGGTGGATCTACGATGCGCAGTTCTCGGTTATCAGCTGGACGCTGGCGAAATTAGGCCTGATCCACAGGTACATCGATTTTCTCGGAGATCCGTGGAACGCGCGCTTCTCGACGATCGCCGCCAACATCTGGCGCGGCGTCCCGTTCGTCGCCATCACGCTGCTCGCCGGGCTGCAGACGATCTCGCCGTCGTATTACGAGGCGGCTAGCCTCGACGGTGCCTCTCCGTGGCAGCAGTTCCGCCACGTCACTCTGCCGTTGCTCACGCCGATCATCGCGGTCGTCATGACGTTTTCGGTCCTGTTCACGTTCACCGACTTCCAACTCATCTACGTGCTGACTCGGGGCGGGCCGCTCAACGCGACGCATCTGATGGCCACGCTCTCGTTCCAGCGGGCGATATCAGGGGGCAACCTCGGCGAGGGCGCGGCGCTCGCGACCGCGATGGTTCCATTCCTGCTTGCCGCGATCCTGATCAGTTATTACGGTCTGCAGCGACGTGCGTGGCAGCAGGGAAGCGGAGACAAGTAGATGACGACCGCCGAAGCCTCCGCCCAAACGGTCGACTCGTCGGGCATGAATTACCTGGTGTCGCTGCCGCGGCGCATTTGCACCGTCTATCTCCCCTTGGGCGTGTTCCTGTTCGTGCTGCTGTTCCCCTTCTACTGGATGGCGATGACGGCTTTCAAGCCCGACGCCGAGTTGCTGTCGCGCGAGGCCAATCCATTCTGGATCGCGAGCCCGACCCTCGCGCACGTGAAAAAGCTGCTCTTCGATACGCAGTATCCCGAATGGCTGTGGAACACGATGTTGATCTCCGTCGTATCGACGTTCGTGTCGATCGTCTGCAGCGTGCTCGCCGCGTATGCGATCGAGCGCCTGCGCTACCGCGGCTCGCGCTACGTGGGCGCGAGCATTTTCCTGGCCTACCTCGTGCCGCCGTCGATCTTGTTCATTCCGCTGGCGACGATGGTCTACAAGCTCGACTTGTTCGATACGCGGCTCGCGCTGATTCTGACCTACCCGACTTTCCTGATCCCGTTCTGCACCTGGTTGCTGATGGGCTACTTCAAGAGCATCCCGTTCGAGCTGGAAGAGTGCGCTCTCATCGACGGCGCGAGCCGATTCCAGATTCTCGTGAAGATCGTGCTCCCGCTCGCGGTGCCTGGCCTGATTTCCGCCGGCATCTTCGCCTTTACCCTCTCCTGGAACGAGTTCATTTACGCGCTAACCTTCGTGTCCTCATCGGAAGTAAAAACCGTCCCGGTGGGGGTGGTCACGGAGCTCGTCGAGGGCGACATCTACCACTGGGGCTCGCTGATGGCCGGCGCGCTCTTCGGGTCGATTCCCGTGGCCGTGCTCTACTCGTTTTTCGTCGAATACTATGTGTCCGGGCTCACCGGGGCAGTTAAAGAATGAGTGCGCAGTCGGTCGGGGGTTGAAAACGGGCGAGGGCGTCCCAACTCGGATAAAATACGCAGGAGGACACTCTTCAGAGGGTAATGGTAATGAGCATCCAGGACACGATCCGCGAGCAGGTCACGACCCATCCTGTCGTGCTTTACATGAAGGGCACTCCGCAGTTCCCACAATGCGGTTTTTCCCAAGCTGCGGTGCAGATGCTGAACGCCTGCGGCGTGGACAAGTTCTTCTCGGTCAACGTCCTGGCTGATCCCGACGTCCGGCAGGGGGTCAAGGACTACTCGGACTGGCCGACGATCCCTCAGCTCTATGTCAACGGTGAATTCGTCGGTGGCTGCGACATCATGCGTGAGATGTACGAGGCCGGCGAGCTGCAGCAGCTCCTCGCGAAACAGGCGGCCTGAATCAAGGCAAGGCGGCGACGTTCGCCGCTGTTTCCTTTCGTTCTTCCCTTCGGCCAGTTAGGTGCGTGCACGCTGCGCGCGCTTGACCTCTTGAATTCGGTGCAAGGCCCGCATCACGTTCGCGAGATGCCGTCGGTCCCGGACCTGAACGCTGAAGAACATGTTGACAACGTGGTCGCCGTCGGGGCGCTCCATCGAAACATATTCGATGTTGGCTCCCGCGTCCGCAATCTCGGTGGCGAGTCTGGCAAGAAGACCCCGCTGGTCGTCGACGAGCAGCCTTATTCCGGCCTCGAATACGCCTTCCACCTGCGGCGCCCACTCGACGTCGACGATCTGATCGGTGTCCGGCCGTCCTTTCCGTAACGTCAAGCAGTCGCGGGTATGGACGAGCAATCCCTGGCCGCGGCGAAACTGACCCACTACGGCATCGCCGGGAATCGGCCTGCAGCACTTGCCGTATTGGATAGCGACCCCTTCTACGCCGCGAAGTTGAAGTGCATCGGTGCGGGAAGGACCTGGAGCCGATTCCTCGCCGGCGCGACCGCTTGCGCGAGTCAAAGCCTGAGCTACGACAAACGACAATCGCTTGCCCACTCCAATGTCGCCCAGCACCTCGAGCCTGCTCTTGGCGCCGTACTCGCGCGTAAGCACTTCCCAGCGCGCCGGCGTGATCGACTCCGGCGGCACTTTGAGCGAGGCGAGCGCCTGCTCGAGCATTCGTTCACCGAGCAGCGCAGACTCGCGTTGCTGCAACGACTTGAGAAAATGCCGAATGCGCGAGCGCGCCTTGCCGGTGGCGACGAAGTTGAGCCATGACGGGTTGGGCCGCGCGGTCTGTGAAGTGATGATTTCGACCTGGTCGCCGTTCTTGAGCTCGGTGCGCAAGGGCAGCAACTCGTAGTTGATGCGGGCAGCCGTGCAATGGTGCCCGATGTCCGTGTGCACGGCGTAGGCAAAGTCGACAGCCGTGGCGCCGCGCGGCAATGCCATGATCTTGCCCTTCGGGGTGAAGACGTAGATCTCCTCGGGGAAGAGGTCGACCTTGATGTGCTCCAGGAATTCCTTCGAGTCGCGCGACTCGGACTGAATTTCGAGCAGGCTCTGCAGCCAGCGGTGCGTCTGCTCCTGCGCCTCGGCGATGTCCAGCTCGCCGCCCGCCTTGTAGAGCCAGTGTGCGGCCACTCCCGTCTCGGCCACTCGGTGCATGTCGTGCGTGCGCACCTGTGCCTCCAGCGGCGTGCCGAAGGGGCCGAACAGCGTGGTATGCAGTGACTGATAGCCGTTCGCCTTGGGGATCGCGATGTAGTCCTTGAACTTCCCGGGGATCGGCTTGTAGAGGCCGTGCAGCACGCCAAGCGCCGCATAGCACGCAGTAGTGTCCTTCACCAGCACCCGCACGCCGTAAATGTCGAAGACCTGCGCGAAGCTGTAGTGCTTCTCGCGCATCTTCTTGTACACGCTGTAGGTGATTTTCTCGCGCCCGCTGACCGTGGCGGTTATCCCCGCACGCTTCAATCCCTCTCGGATCGACTGCAGGATGCGGTTCATCACCTCGCGTCGGTTGCCGCGCGCGGCCTTGATTGCTTTGGCCAGCACACGATGGCGAGTCGGATACAGGTGCTTGAACGCCAGTTCCTGCAACTCCTGGTAGAGCGCGTTCAAACCCAAGCGATTGGCGATCGGGGCGTAGATGTCGAGCGTTTCGCGCGCGATGCGCTGGCGGTGCGTGGGCGCCATCGCATCGAGCGTACGCATGTTGTGTAGGCGGTCGGCAAGCTTGATCAGGATGACGCGTACATCCTGCGCCATCGCCAGCAGCATCTTGCGGAAGCTCTCTGCCTGCTGATCCTCCCTGGACTGGAACTCGATCTGGTCGAGCTTGGACACGCCGTCCACCATGTCGGCGACGGGCTTGCCGAACGATGATTCGATTTGGTGCTTGGTGACGTCAGTGTCCTCCATCACGTCGTGGAGGAGCGCGGCGGCCAGGCCCTGCGCGTCGAGCCGCCACTGGGACAGGATGCTGGCTACGGCCAGCGGATGCGTGATGTAAGGCTCGCCGGACTTGCGGAACTGCCCCTGATGCGCGTTCTCGGAAAAAGCGAACGCGCGCTCGACGAGCGCAACCTCAGGGGGAGGTAGATAGTGACCGAGATGCCGGGTGAATTCTGCTATTTCCGACATGCCGGATCACCTTGGGGACCTTAGCGGCGTTTCAACTCTGCGGCTTGAGCAGCATCTCGATGCCGACCTTGCCTGCCGCGACTTCGCGCAGCGCAATGACCGTGGGCTTGTCGCGGTCGGCGTCAAGCAGCGGCTGAGAGCCGGCGCTGATCTGGCGGGCGCGATTGGTCGCAGCGAGCGTCAGCTCGAAGCGGTTGGGAATCCTCGCCAGTGCGTCTTCGATAGTGATTCGAGCCATATTCCTTTCCCGTCGTGTCCTTCAGATCAATTGTGCCAGCAGCGCTTTGTAGCGTACGCCCTGCTGGGCGGTTCGCAGCCTCGAGGCGCGTACGATCGCGCTCAAATCGTCGAGAGCCGAAGCAAACTCCTGATTAATAATAACATAATCGAATTCACCGTAGTGTCCCATCTCCTCACGTGCCGCGGTAAGGCGACGTGCAATGGTGCGCTCGTCATCCTGACCCCGACGCACGAGCCGTTCTTCAAGTAAGGCGAGCGAGGGCGGCAGGATAAAAATGTGGACCGCTGCGCCGATGATCTTGCGCACCTGCGCGGCTCCTTGCCAGTCGATCTCGAGCAGCACGTCCCGCCCGGCTTCGATTTGCCGCTTGAGCCAAGTGGCGCTGGTGGCGTACCAGTTGCCATGCACGTGGGCGTGCTCGAGAAACTCTCCAGCATCCTTGAGCTCTCGAAAGCGCTCCGGCGTCACGAAGTGATAATCAATTCCATCGGTCTCGCCTGGGCGTGGCGGGCGCGTCGTATATGAGACCGACAACAATATTCCGGGTTCGCGCTCCAGCAGCGCGCGCGTCAGACTGGTCTTGCCGCCACCTGACGGCGCGGCCACGACGAAGAGATTGCCGGTACCCGCGGTGGGCGCGGCCTCCTTGCGCGGATTCCGTTTGGCCATGGTCTGTGCGGCCCGTCGCTGGGCGGTCGGCAGCCTACTCCACGTTCTGGACCTGCTCGCGCATCTGCTCGATCAGAACCTTGAGCTCGAGCGCTGCTTGCGAGAGCTCCGCATCGACCGACTTCGAGCCCAGGGTGTTCGCCTCACGGTTCAACTCCTGCATCAGGAAGTCCAGCCGCTTGCCGCTGCTGCCTCCCTCGCCGAGCACGCGCCGAACCTCGGCCACATGTGCGCTGAGCCTCGACACCTCTTCCGCGACGTCAACTTTGGCGGCGAAGAGGGCGAGCTCCTGCTTCAGACGCTCCGCATCCGGATCAAGCCCGGCCTCCTTCAGACGCGCTCCCAGCTTTTCGACGTATGCATCGTGGATCACAGGAACCCGCGGCGCGACTCGCTCGATCTGGGCCTCGACGCCGCGGCAGCGCTCCTCGAGCATTGCCTTGAGCTTCTGGCCCTCGCGAGCGCGCGACGCTCCCAGCTCGGCCAAAGCCTGCCGAACGAGCGTGATCGCCTGTGCGGCAAGTGCTTCCGGTCCGAGTGAGGGCTCCGTTAGTACACCTGGCCACCGAAGAATCTCGGCGACGGTCAGCGGCATGCTTCCTGGCGCGTGGCGCAGGACCTCGCCAGCGGCCTCGCGCAGCTGGGATACTCGTTCGGCGTTGACCGCAAGCGTGGCGGCCCCAAGCTGGACGTGGTTCAGGCTGATCCGGCAGTCGACTTTCCCGCGCTTGAGCTCGCCCGTGAGCAGCTCGCGTACCGCCGCCTCGAGCCCCCGCAGCTCGTCGGGAAGCCGGAGCTGGAGATCGAGGTAACGATGGTTGACCGACCGCAATTCGACTGCCAATGAGCAGCCGGGCAGCTCGGTGGCGACTGCCGCGAAGCCGGTCATGCTCAGGATCATCGCGTGCCTCCCTAGCGACGCCCGGGCGCTGATTTGTAGAGAAAAATCAATGAAATCTTTACTTTATTCGCCGGGTTGCAGAGAATGTAGAGGTTATCAATCACCCGCGCAAGTACGGCCGGAACGCATCTTGCTCCGGCGTCGTTTATGGGCGTCACCAACCAGGCCCTTCCGTCCGGGTATCAGCTGCTCAACTACCGGGTCGACCGCCAGATCAGCCGCGGCGGGTTCTCCATCGTCTATAGGGCCTTTGATGACGGCGGCTCGCCAGTCGCGATCAAGGAGTACTTGCCCTCGTCACTAGTCCTGCGCACCGAGGGTGACATCGTGCGGGCGAGCACGGCCGAGAACCTCACTTCCTTCCGCTACGGGATGAAGTGCTTCTTCGAAGAGGGACGCGCGCTTGCCAAGATCAACCACCCGAACGTGGTACGCGTGCTCAACTTCTTCCGCGCGAACGAGACCGTGTACATGGTCATGCGCTACGAGCGCGGGCGGACGTTGCAGCAGCAGATCCAGATGCGACAGGACCAGATGTCCGAGCGGCTGGTGCGCCACGTCTTCATGCACCTCTTGAACGGCCTGCGCGAGGTGCACACGCACAAGCTGCTGCACCTCGACATCAAGCCCGCCAACATCTACTTGCGCACCGACGGGTCGCCGGTTCTGCTCGACTTCGGCGCCGCGAGGCAGACGCTCACCAACACACGACCGAAGCTCGCGCCGATGTACACGCCTGGGTTTGCAGCGCCGGAGCAGTATCGCGAGCCGGACCGCCTCGGGCCCT